>Ga0181612_163640_pt1 | contig 11978 bp, 10 predicted proteins | sample HoacroProtozoa21_FD_119630 | JGI IMG/M metagenome (GOLD analysis project Ga0181612, IMG submission 119630) | Hoatzin crop microbial communities from Cojedes, Venezuel. Combined Assembly of Gp0051906, Gp0051904, Gp0051908
AGTGGTTGCGGGGTGGTCCGGTAAGTAGGTGTCCCAGTGCCAGGAGGGACTGGGTACCAGTGCTGACAGCCGGAGTGGTTGCGGGGTGGTGGTCCGATAAGAAGGTGTCCCAGTGCCAGGAGGGACTGGGTGCCAGTGCTGTCGGCGGGGTGGTTGCAGGCCAGTGGTCTGGTTAGTGGAGGATTTTGTAGATGTGGGGTTCGGGTTTGGGGGCTTTGTCGGACCAGGTGATGGCTTCGTTGAGGAGGTCTTCGGCCTGGCGGAGGGTGGCTTCGCGGTCGGTGTGGAGGCTGGCGATGGGGTCGCCGACCTGAACGAAGTCGCCGGTCTTCTTTTTGAGGACGATGCCGGCGGAAAAGTCGATGGCGTCGTCCTTCCAGCGGCGGCCGGCGCCAAGCGTCATGCTGGCGTTGCCGACGGCTTCCGAGTCCATGGCGGCAATGTAGCCGTCCCGGGTGGCGCGCACTTCGTGCAGGAAGCGGCTGGACGGGAAGCGCTCGGGGTAGTCGATCAGGTTGATGTCGCCCAGCTGCGCCTTGACCATGAGGCGGAATTTCTCCAGAGCGGTGCCGTTTTTCAGGGTCTCTTCCGCCAGGGTCAGGGCCTCTTCGTAGGGCTTGTCCAGGGCGGAGGAGATCATGAGGGCGGCCAGGGCCAGGCAGACTTCCCGCAGGTCGTCCGGGCCGCGGTCGTTGAGGAGTTCAATGGCCTCGATGACCTCCAGGTTGTTGCCGATGCAGTTGCCGAGCGGCGTGTCCATGTTGGAGATGACCGCGGTCATTTTGCGGCCGGCTTCGGTGCCGATGTCGATCATGGTCTGGGCCAGTTCCACGGCGGACTCCGGCGTCTTCATGAAGGCACCACTGCCGTACTTGACGTCCAGGACAATGCTTTCGCTGCCGCCGGCCAGTTTTTTGCTCATGATGGACGAGGCAATCAGGGGAATGCTGTCTACAGTGCCGGTGGAGTTGCGCAGGGCATAGATCTTCTTGTCGGCCGGGGTCAGGCGGCCGGTCTGGCCGATGACGGCAAGGCCGATCTTGTTGACCTGCGCCAGGAACAGGTCCGGCGTGATCTCCGTGTGGAGTCCCGGGATGGACTCCAGTTTGTCGATCGTGCCGCCTGTGTGGCCGAGGCCGCGGCCGGACAGCTTGGCAATCTTCACGCCGCAGGCGGCCGCCATGGGCGCCACGACCAGCGTGGTCTTGTCTCCCACGCCGCCGGTGCTGTGCTTGTCCGCGGTCGGACCGTTTACGGAGGACAGGTCCATCATGTCCCCGGAGTGGGCCATGGCCAGCGTCAGGTCGGTGGTCTCCCGCATGCTCATGCCGCGGATGCAGATGGCCATGAGCAGAGCGGACGCCTGGGCGTCCGGAATGTGGCCGTCCGTATACCGCGTGACGAAATAGCGGATCTCATCCGCGGAGAGTTCGCCGCCGTCCCGCTTTTTGCGGATGACGTCATACATAGTGGGTTCCATAGTCAGTCCTCCAGGGTAAAGGCGGACGGCAGAAGGCCGTCCAGGGTCTCAGTTTTTACGGTGCCGTCCGCGGCGCGGACCAGAATGCGGAAGTCCGGCTCACAGAATTCGGCGAAGACCTGCCGGCAGATGCCGCAGGGGAAGCAGAACGTCTCCAGGTCCGGTGCCTCTTCCGGGTAGCCGACGATGGCCACGGCTTCGAATTCCCGCTGGCCTTCCGACACGGCCTTGAACAGCGCCGTGCGCTCCGCGCAGTTGGTGGCGCCGAAGGACGCGTTCTCAATATTACAGCCGGTGTAGACGGTGCCGTCCCGGCACAAAAGGGCGGCGCCCACTTTGAAATCGGAGTAGGGGGCATAGGCCAGTTCCCGCACGCGGGCCGCCTGTAAGATGAGCTCGGTGTCAGTCATACAGTTCTCCTTTGAAGCTGGTGCCGGCAATGTCAGACGACAGACCAAAGCAGTCTTCTATGGTCTTGCCAATGTCGGCATACGTGGGCCGGGTGTGCAGGTTGACCGGCTTCGCGCCGTTTCCAACCCACAGCAGCGGGATGTATTCCCGCGTGTGGTCCGTTCCGGGGAAGCCCGGGTCACAGCCGTGGTCCGCTGTGATGATTACGGTATCCGTGGGACGAAGACCCGCTAAAAATCCGGAGAGCCACACGTCAAACTCGGCAGTGGCCGCCGCATAGCCGTCCACATCATTCCGGTGGCCGTACAGCATGTCGAAGTCCACCAGGTTGACAAAGCACAGACCGTCAAAGTCCCGCGCGGCCACGGCGGAGGTGACCTCCATGCCGTTCGTGTTACCGGTGGTGTGGATGGATTCGGTCATGCCGTCCCCGGCGAAGATGTCGTGGATCTTGCCCACGGCAATGACGTCCTTCCCGGCGCGGGACAGAACGTTCAGCAGGGTGTCGGACGGCGGCACCAGGGAGAAGTCCTTCCGATTGGACGTCCGGGTGTAGTTCCCGGAACTCCCAACAAACGGACGCGCAATAACGCGCCCCACCGCATAGGACCCGGTCAGAATGGACCGCGCGATTTCACAATAGTGGTATAGCTCATCCAGGGGAACCACATCTTCATGCGCGGCAATCTGGAACACGGAGTCCGCAGACGTGTAGACGATCAAGCTGCCGTTCCGTACGGATTCGTCCCCGTAGTCCTTGATGACTTCGGTGCCGGAATACGGCTTGTTGACAATAGCCTTCCGGCCGGTCTGCCGTTCAAATTCCGCAATCACGGACTCCGGGAAGCCGTCCGGGAACGTGGGCATGGGCTGTGTGGAGACCAGCCCGGCAATTTCCCAGTGGCCGGAGGTCGTGTCCTTGCCGCAGGACTGCTCCGCGCATTTTCCATACGCGCCCAAAGGGGTGCCCACACTGGGACCGCAGTCTACGCCGTCAATATTAAACAGACCTAAAGACCGGAGCGTGTCGGCCCGAAACAGGGGAGACGCCGAGACGGTCTTTAGAGTATTACTGCCGGCGTCCCCAAAGGAATCCGCGTCCGGCAGCGCCCCGACGCCGTAGCTGTCGAGGACGATCAAAAAGAAACGTTGTGCCATAAAAGCCTTCTTCTATTCGGTGTACTGATCCATGTATACGGCGGTCTCCAGGGCCACCTTCATCATGTCCGTAAAGGTCTGCTCGCGGTCCTCGGCGGGCAGGCCGGTGCCCTTGAGCGGGCAGTCGGAAATGGTGCAGAGCGCCAGCGCGCGCTTGCCCGCGCGGGCCGCCACCATGTACAGCGCCGCGGCCTCCATCTCCGTGGCCAGGACATTGTGCATCTTCAGCCAGGGGGTGAGGTCGTGGGAGTCGTCATAAAACGTGTCCGCGGAGTACAGGGATCCGATCTTCAGCGGAATCCCCAGTTCGGCGGCCACGTGGTCCGCAGTCCGCAGTAAAGCATAGTCCGCAGTAGGAGCATATGTGCCGGGCAGGTCATACTGCGCGGCGAAATTGGAGTTGGTGCAGGCGGACACGCCGGCCACCAGGTCCCGCAGTTCCACGTCTTCGGCAATCCCGCCGGCGGACCCGACGCGGATGATGTTCTCCACGCCATAGAAGTTGTAGAGTTCATACGAGTAGATGCCAATGGACGGCATTCCCATGCCGCTGGCCATGACGGACACAAGCACGTCCTTATACGTGCCGGTATAGCCCTGAATGCCGCGGACGTTGTTCACCAGAACCGTGTCCGACAGGAAGTGTTCGGCAATGAATTTGGCCCGGAGCGGGTCTCCGGGCATGAGGACGGTTTTGGCAAAATCCCCGGGAAATGCCGTGTTGTGAGGGGTGGGCGTGTTGCTCATTCCAGTGCCTCCTTTGCCAGCTTGACGATCCGGCTGGTGCCCAACCGGTCCGCGCCAAGCGTCAGGAATGTGTCGGCGTCCTCCAGCGTCTTAATGCCGCCGGCCGCCTTGATCTTCGTGCCGTTTTTAATATGATCGGCAAACAGTTTAATATCTTCAAAGGTGGCGCCGCCGGTGGAAAAACCGGTGGACGTTTTTATGTAGTCGGCCGTGGACGTGTCGACCACTTCCGTGATCCGCACTTTTTCCTCCTCCGTCAGCCGGCAGGTCTCCACAATGACCTTCAGGGTCCGGCGCGCAATGGACACCTTGACGGAGTCGATCTCCTTCAGAATGTCGTCCCATTTGTCGTCTTTGACCCAGCCCAGGTTGACGACCATGTCGATCTCATCCGCGCCGTTCACCACGGCCTCCGCCGCCTCGGAACACTTCACCGTGGTGGAGTTGTATCCGTTCGGGAACCCGATCACGGTGCAGACCTTGATCCGTCCGCCCAGATAGTCCGCAGCAAACCGCACATAACTGGGCGGAATACACACGCTGGCCGTCTGGAACCGCAGCGCGTCGTCACAAATCCCGCGGATCTGCTCCTCCGTGGCCGTCGGGTCCAGCAATGTGTGGTCACAATGCGCCAAAATTTCTTCCATGCTGTGCTGCATCCAATCACCCTTTCCAGTTCTATCCCAAGTATATCATAAATCCGCTTCGGCGAGGCAGTGGATTGGGATTCGGAAAGGTCGTGGCTTTTTTGTGGTTCTTTGATATAATAAAGAGGAATCATCCTGTCACTCGCAGAAAGGGGCGTGTTTTCGTGACCGGGAAATACAGTGTGCCGCTGAGCAAGGTCATCCAGTCCGAAGGGTATGAGGAGGTCTATCTGCCGAAGCCCGCGGAGGAGATCTTGATCCGCTCCATGGAGGTCAACCGGCCGGGCCTGATGATTGCCCGGTATGATAAAAACTTTACGCCGGAACGCATTGAGTTCGTGGGAAATTCAGAGGCCATCTACCTGACGGAACTCGACGAACCCACGCGGCTGGAGTGTATTGAACGGCTGATGGCCGCCCAGCCGGCTGCTATTGTGTTCTCGGTCATGGTGTCCAAGGAACTCATCCAGCAGTTCGTGCCGTATGGCGAACAGTATGAGGTGCCGCTGCTGCGCACCAATGACCACACGTCCTTTGCCACGTCTTCGCTCGTCTCGTTCCTGAACGTGGAACTGGCGGAGCGGGAAACGCGCCACGGCGTTCTGGTCGAGGTCTCCGGTGAGGGCATCCTGATCATCGGCGAAAGCGGCGTCGGCAAATCCGAATGCGTCGTGGAACTCATCAAGCGCGGCAACCGCCTGGTGGCGGACGACGCCGTGGAGATCCGCAAGGTGTCCAAGAAGACCCTCGTCGGCTCCGCGCCGGACAACATCCGGCACTTCATTGAACTGCGGGGCATCGGCATCATCGACGCGCGCAGCCTCTTCGGTATGGGCGCCGTCAAGATGACCTCGAAGATCGACCTCGTGGTCGAACTGGAACAGTGGGATGAGACCAAGGCGTACGAGCGCATGGGCATCAGTGATGAGACCATGAACATCCTGGGCATCAACGTGCCGCTCTGCACGGTCCCGGTCAGCCCGGGCCGGAACCTGGCCATCATCATCGAAGTGGCCGCCATCAACAACCGGTTGAAGAAGATGGGCCACAATTCCGCCAAGGAACTTCTGGCAAGCCTCGGCATGGCGGAGGAATCGGACACGGAAGAAAAGCCGACAGACGTCTGGCATTACAATTAAAGGAGTTTGCGTATGTACACTATTGGAATCGACCTCGGCGGCACCAACATTGCAGCCGGCGTAGTAAACGACAAGTATGAGATCGTCGGCAAGGCCAGCGTGAAGACCGCGCTGCCGCGCCCCGCGGAGGAAGTCGTGGAGTCCATCAAAGAGGCCGCCCTCATGGCTCTTGTGGACGCTAGTGTCCTGATGGACGAAGTGGAAGCTGTCGGCATCGGCACCCCCGGCGCCGTCAACAAAGAGGGCGTGGTGGAGTTCTCCGCCAACCTCGGCTTCAACGACACGCCGCTGCGTGAAATGGTCGAAAAGGTCATCGGCAAACCCACCTTTATTGCCAACGACGCCAACGCGGCGGCCCTCGGCGAACAGATGGCGGGCTGCGGCCACGGCGTGCAGAATTTCATCATGGTCACGCTGGGCACCGGCGTCGGCGGCGGAATCATCGTGGACGGCGCCATGCTTACCGGCATCAACGGCGCCGCGGGCGAAATCGGCCACATGATCATCGCCATGGGCGGCGAATCCTGCCAGTGCGGCAACATGGGCTGCTTCGAACAGTACGCCTCCGCCACGGCACTCATCCGCCAGACCAAGGACGCCCTCATCCGGGACCGCGAACACCTGTCCTCCATGTGGGGGATCATCGACGAAAAACTCGAGAACGTTGACGGCATGACCTCCTACAAAGCGGCCCGCGCCGGGGACGGCATTGCCCTGACCGTCGTGGATAACTTCACGCAGTACCTGGCCGTGGGCGTGGCCAACCTGATCAACATCTTCCAGCCCGAGATCGTCTGCATCGGCGGCGGCATCAGCAAGGAAGGGGATTACCTTATTAATCCGCTGACCGAAAAGGTCGAGCATATGCGCTACACCAAGCATGCCAAAAAGCAGACTCTGATCTGCCAGGCAGAACTGGGCAATGACGCCGGCATTATCGGCGCCGCTTTACTTTCCATGTGCAACGGTTAAAAGGAGTTTTTGCACCCTATGTATGAACACGTTCTTGCCGCGGCATCCCAGTACGGCTGTACTGTGGAGCGCAACGCGGACATGAAACAATACACCAGTTTTAAAATCGGCGGCCCGGCCGAAATCCTGATCAAGCCCAACAGTGTGGACGCCCTGTCCGCGCTGTTGAAGGGCTGCAAACAGGACGGCATCCGGCCGCTTGTCTTAGGCCGCGGCTCCAACGTCCTTGTGCCGGACGAGGGCCTGCGCGGCGTCGTCTTCGTCATGGGAGACGATTTCGCCAAAATCGAATACGCCGGCAACAACATGGTGAAGGCTCAGGCGGGCGCGTCCCTGATGCGTCTCTGCCGCTTCGCCCTGGAGTACAAGCTGGGCGGCCTGGAATTCGCCTATGGCATCCCGGGCTCCGTGGGCGGCGCGGTCTACATGAACGCCGGCGCCTACGGCGGGGAAATGAAGGACGTCGTCATGGTCGTCAACCATATGGACTACGACGGCGAACGCGGCTCCCGGCAGGGGGCGGAGCTGGACTTCGGCTACCGCCACAGCAGTTACATGGAGTCGGACCTCATTGTGACCTCCGTCATCTTCTATCTGAAGAACGACGACCCGGACGTCATCAAAACCAAAATGGACGGCCTCATGGCCCGCCGGAAGGAAAAGCAGCCGCTGGAGTACCCCAGCGCCGGCAGCACCTTCAAGCGGCCGGAGGGCTATTTCGCCGGCGCGCTCATCCAGGAAGCTGGACTGAAAGGAAAGCAGATCGGCGGCGCGCAGATCAGTGAAAAACACGCCGGATTCGTGGTCAACGTCGGCGGTGCCACTGCGCGGGACGTCAAGGAACTCATCCGCGTGGCTCAGGAGACCGTGAAGGGCCAGACCGGCGTCACGCTGGAACCGGAAGTCAGGGTGCTCGGATGAATTTTCTCATTGTGACCGGCCTCTCCGGCGCCGGCAAATCCACGGTCGTGGAGCGGCTGGAGGACATCGATTTCGTCTGCATTGACAACATGCCGCCGGAACTGGTTCCCGCCTTCGGACAAATCGTGCAGAACAGTGAAAACGACATGCGCATTGCCGTCTGCATGGACGTCCGCTCCGGGGACGAATTCGGGGACATGTCCACGGCGCTCGAACGCCTCAACGCGGAGGGCGTGGACTACAAGATCCTCTTTATCGACTGCGACGACGCCATCCTGGTCCGCCGCTTCAAGGAGACCCGCCGCCGTCACCCGCTGGCCAAGAAATATCCCACCGTGGAGGAGGCCATCTCCGCGGAACGGAAGATTTTGGAGCCGGTCAAGGCGCGTGCCGACTACGACATAGACACCACCCACATGTCCTCGAAACAGCTGAAGGAGCGCATTGCCGGGCTGTTTCTGGGCAACGTGGAGGAGGCGCTGCAGGTTCAGTGCATGTCCTTTGGCTTCAAGTACGGCATCCCGGCCGACGCGGACCTGGTCTTCGACGTCCGCTGCATGCCCAACCCGTTCTACATCCCGGAGCTCAAGCCCCAGACCGGTCTGGACAAGCCCGTCCACGACTACGTCATGGACTTCCAGGAATCCAAGGACTTTCTTCAAAAGCTGACGGACCTCATCGACTTCCTGCTTCCGCTCTACGTCAAAGAGGGGAAGAGCGAACTCGTGATTGCGTTCGGCTGCACCGGCGGCAAACACCGTTCGGTCACCTTCGCGCAGGAGATGTACCAGCACCTGACCCATCACAAAGTCAAGACCACGGTCATCCACCGTGACATTCAGAAAAAGTAAGGGAAGATCCCATGTCATTCGCTCACCAGGTGAAAGAAGAATTGATCGCCTTTGAGGCACAGGATCCGTACCATCTCCACGCGGAGCGGTACGGCCTGTTTCTCTTTTGCCGGAACTTCAGCCTGAAGGAGATGTGTCTGAAAACCGAGATGCGCTCCCTGGCCTCTCATTACGCGGCCGCCGTCCTGGACGTGTCCGGCCGCAAAGCGGAAACGCAGAGATCCGCTGCCGGCAACTACCGGGTCAGCGTGCCTTCCCAGCCCGCTCGTCAGGCGGTCATGGAGGCCTTCGGCTACACGGGGAAGGAGATCACACGGCGGCTGAACCGGTCCAATCTGGAGGACGAGAGCTGCAACGCGGACCTGCTCCGCGGCGCCTTCCTGGCGTGCGGCACCATGACGGACCCGGAAAAGGACTACCATATTGAATTCATCCTCTCCCACAAGGTCCTGTGTGAGGACCTCATGAAGCTCCTCACGGAGGAAAACCTCCAGCCCAAGTATGTGCAGCGCGGCGGCGCGCACGTGGTCTACTTCAAGGAGAGTGAGAGCGTCGAGGATCTCCTCACGCTCATGGGGGCCACGAATTCCACCCTGGAACTCATGGGCACCAAGATGTACAAGGACATGCGGAACAAGGTCAACCGCCGCATGAACTTTGAAAACGCGAACTCCACGCGGACGTTCAACGCTGCGTACCGCGAAGTGGAGGCCATCCGCTACATTGAAGCGGAGAAGGGCCTTGCGTGGCTGCCCCAGGACCTGCGGGAACTGGCTCGCCTGCGCATGGAGAACGTGGACTACTCCCTGGCGGAACTGGCGGATAACCTGGATCCGCCCATGTCCAAGTCCGGCGTCAACCACCGCATGAAACGGATCCTGGAGGCGGCGGAGGACCTGAGGGCCGCCAACGCCCGGGACGAAGAATAAGACAAAGGAGGTGCCGTGTTGGGATTCACACATCTGCATCTGCACAGTGAATACAGTCTCCTGGACGGCGCCTGCCGCATCCAGCCGCTCGTCGATCGGGTGAAAGAACTCGGCATGGACTCCGTGGCCATTACGGACCACGGGGTCATGTACGGCGTGATCGAATTTTACAAAGCCTGCAAGGCCGCCGGGATCAAACCGATCATCGGCTGCGAAGTGTATGTGGCCGCGGGGGACCTGCAGGACAAACAGGGTGCTGCTTCCAAACTGAGGCATCACCTTATTTTATTATGCGAAAATTACGAGGGGTACCAGAACCTCATCCACATGTGCTCGGTGTCCTTCACGGAGGGATTCTATGTCAAACCCCGGATCGACAAGGAGCTTCTGCGGAAGCATTCCAGGGGCCTGATCGGTCTGTCCGCGTGCCTGTTCGGAGAGGTCAACATGGACCTCACGAACGGGGACTATGAGGGCGCCAAGGCGGCGGCTCTGGAGTACAACGACATCTTCGGCCCCGGCAACTTCTTCCTGGAGGTCCAGAACCACGGCATGCCCGAGGAACTGAAGAACCTGCCGCAGATCCTGAAGATCTCCCGGGAGACCGGGATCCCGGTCGTGGCCACGAACGACGTCCACTACCTGGAAAAAGCGGACGCCGAGGTCCAGAAGATCCTCATCTGCATCCAGACCGGAAAGACGCTGGGGGAGGAGACCGGCCTCGATTTCTCCACGGACGAATTCTACCTGAAGTCCGAAGCGGAGATGCGGGAGCTCTTCGCCCATGTGCCGGAAGCAGTGGACAACACGTCCCGGATTGCTGAGCGATGCAACGTCGACTTCGAATTCGGCAAAATCAAACTGCCCCACTTTGACGTCCCGGAAGGCATCACACACGAGGACTATCTGCGGTCCCTGGCCGAAGAGGGCATGCGCGCCCGGTACGGGGACTCCCCGGATCCCGCGTATGTGGACCGCATGAACTACGAACTGTCGGTGGTCAACTCCATGGGGTATACGGACTACTATCTGATCGTCTATGACTTCGTGCGCTTCGCGAAGTCCCGCGGCATCCCGGTGGGACCGGGCCGTGGCTCCGGCGCCGGCAGCATTGTGGCGTACTGTGTGGGGATCACGGACATTGACCCCATGAAGTACGACCTGCTCTTCGAGCGCTTCTTAAACCCGGAGCGCGTCAGCATGCCGGACTTCGACATCGACTTCTGCTACGAGCGCCGTGGCGAAGTCATTGACTACGTCATTGAAAAATACGGTGCGGACCACGTGGCGCAGATCGTCACGTTCGGCACCCTGGCCGCCCGCGCGGCGGTCCGGGATGTGGCCCGTGTCATGAACGTGCCCTATAGCAAAGGGGACAGCATTACGCGGCTGATCCCGTGGCGCCTGGGACACGACTTGAAGAAGGCCATCGAGTCCTCGAAAGAGGCGCAGAAACTCATTGCCGACGACCCGGAGATCCGCGCCGTCGTAGAGAACGCGCTGAAAATTGAGGGCATGCCGCGCCACACGTCCACGCACGCCGCGGGCGTCGTCATTACCGCGGAACCGGTGGACCACTATGTGCCGCTCTCCAAGAAAGACGATACCGTAGTCACACAGTACACCATGACCGCGCTTGAAGAGCTCGGTCTGCTGAAGATGGACTTCCTGGGCCTGCGCACCCTGACCGTGATTTCCAAGTGCGAACGGCTGATCCGGCGCAGTGACCCGTCCTTCCGCGTGGCGGACATTGACTACACGGACCAGGCCACCTTCGGCCTGTTCTCCCGCGGGGACACGGAGGGCGTCTTCCAGTTCGAAAACGCCGGGCTGCGCTCCATCATGATGCAGTTCAAGCCCACGCAGCTGGAGGACATCATCGCACTGACGTCCCTGTACCGTCCAGGTCCCATGGACAGTATTCCCACGTACATGCGCAACCGGCACCATCCGGAGCAGATCACCTACAAGACCCCGGAACTCAAGGAGATCCTGGACGTGACCTACGGGTGTATCGTCTACCAGGAGCAGGTCATGCAGATCTGCCGGAAGCTGGCCGGCTACTCCTTCGGCCACGCGGACATTGTGCGCCGCGCCATGGCCAAGAAGAAGGCCAACGTCATGGCCGAAGAGCGCTCCCAGTTCGTGTCCGGGTGCGTGGCCAACGGCATTCAGCAGTCGGCCGCCGAATCCATCTTTGATGACATGGCCTCCTTTGCCAGTTATGCCTTCAACAAATCCCACGCGGCGGCCTACGCCACGCTGGCGTTCCAGACCGCTTATCTGAAGACCCACTATCCGTCCCAGTTCATGGCCAGTCTGATCACAAGCGTCATCGACAGCACGGATAAAACCAACGAATACATTGCCGAGTGCTCCGTCATGGGCATTCCGGTGTACCCGCCGGACGTGAACGTCTCCCGCGGGAGCTTCACGCTGGAACCCGAAGGGGGAGCGGGGAAGAAGAAGCCCATCAACGACGCAAACGGCAAGCCGGGCATCCGCTTCGGCCTGCGCGCCGTGAAGGGCCTCGGCCGCAACCTCATTGACGCCATTGTCGCCGAGCGCGAACAGGGCGGGCCGTATACCTCGTTTTACTCGTTCTTAAAACGGGTCCAGGGCCGCAGCTTCAACCGCAAGGCGGTGGAAAGCCTGATCAAGTGCGGCGCCCTGGATGGCCTGGACCAGAACCGCCGGCAGATGATCACCATGCTGCCGGATAT
>Ga0181612_164572_pt1 | contig 11978 bp, 6 predicted proteins | sample HoacroProtozoa21_FD_119630 | JGI IMG/M metagenome (GOLD analysis project Ga0181612, IMG submission 119630) | Hoatzin crop microbial communities from Cojedes, Venezuel. Combined Assembly of Gp0051906, Gp0051904, Gp0051908
AAGGTAATATTTGAAGTTTACAGAAAGCAAATTCAAGTAAGCTCTTAGTCAATCAGAAGTGACTGAAAACTGCTTTGGTCCAAGTACGTGTTCAAAAAGGTCACGGCTGGTATAATTATCCTTGCTAGACTTAGCATGCATTCAGCTGTACCCTTTAGACTGCCAAGAGCTGAAGTACACTCAGAATGCCTAAGTAACTATATATACTTTATATAAAAAAATAATAGCATAATTTAATGATACTTCAAGTTAGTGTGCAGGGAATCATTTCTTTGGGAAAGCAGTTAGAAGATTTGCCAAAACTAAACTGTCTTTCCCCCACAGAAGTTCCTGTCTGCAGACACAATCCCAGTCGGAAATATAAACAAGAATTCACATTGAAAGTGATCAGGTGTGAATGACGATATGATGGAAAGGGAATAAGAAAATAAAGCCTCCAAAGTGTTAATTCTATCTCAAAGGGAGAGTAAAATCAATAAATGTTACTTCTAAAAAACCCGTAGTATCCAGCAGCAAAGGTATCTAATATAAAATGAATGAGCAAAAATACTGTGTTGTAAGAATGGTAATTTCAGAGTAGTTTTGCTACGGTTATGGGAATGGGTTCCTTTTATTTATTGTCATCACCACGGCAGTCTTTACCTATTTCTTTGCAAATAGTAAGTGTTACAATAGCCTCCCCCAGCTACATCCTGTGCTAAGGACAGACAGCCCCAGAAAACTGCAGTGACACAACAGTGCACAACTCTAAAGGCAAAATGATAAAGATTTTAATGGCAACCTCCAGTACTCCTAAAACAGGCGGTAATGAACTAGGAATCTATAGGGGTAGAGATTACTTTGGACAGAGTAAAAGGCAAGGGGAGAGGTCAGTCTGAAATGTCAGAAATATTAGCTGCAGAGAAATATAGTAAGTGAATCAATGAGAACAGAGCTACTGGGTAAAAGGATCAAATGGCTAATAAAAGGGATACACTACTGACCTCCAACATAGGAAGGAGTTGATAATGAGATAAGTAAAGCTTATGAAGATAATAAGGGTGTAATTACGGTCGAGTTCAAACTACTAAGTGTATATTAGGAAACCCCCGAGATATATATAGACATAAAATTCTGGATAGCCAGTAGTAAATGATTACCTTTTAGTCCAAAGTGTAAGAGGCTCAAATGATACAAAAAATATAGCCGGATTTGAGTTTAACCTATAACCCAGCAGTGGAACTACATAAAGCATTTTACACTTCGTTTTTAAGAAACACAGAGATTATGCAGAAATCCACTGCAATTTCTGTCACCATCTGGCCACACTGAGACGGGGACCGTGAATGTACAGAGACGTAATGGGAGACAGGCTTTGCCTGAGGAACATGTACTCCAGAGATCCAAACTTGCTAAGGAAAGGAAGCATAGGATGGGGTGAGTTTCTTGCCCAGTTCTTGTCCCAGGACCTGTGAGCTAACTCGTAATTGATATTTACTCTACGGCAACAGCATATACGGGGCTGGATGCTATAAAATCACCCCTAAGCTTCCTGCAAGCAACTTCTCTGCATTCCCACAGCCCTATGTTTTGTTTCCCAATTTTTAATTGAATCTTTTGAAGTATGAATCAAGGGTTACCATCCACTGCTGAAGATGCCAAATCAGACAGATTAGCCAACAGTGCATGACAAATCTCACATTTATTGGAAAAGCACAAGTAAGCTTCAAGGGTCACATTTTTAGAGGACTTCATCTCAGGCTCCCACATCAATCCTGCAATCAACTGACACTGCGAATAGTAGGATTTGATTTCTTATCATCTAATTTGTGGGTGCAAACAGCAGCCTTGCTCTGAGAAACTCTGAGCACTTACAGTTTCCATTGACTTCATTTATACTTGCGATTTGTGCTTACAAATCAGGGAGATGCTTGATCTTTAAGTTCTATAATTTCCTCCTGCAATTGGTTGTACTCACAAAATTGCACCTGCAGTTGATTGCTGGAACAGATTTAAAGGCTGGTTCTGAAGATGCAGTCTATTATTTCAGAAAAGCTAACTTTCAAGGGATGTTGGAAGAAAGAGAAGAAACAGCCCACATAAAAATGGAAGTCATGTTTTAGCTAAAACGACAGGTACATGATTGAATAAAATGGAAGTGACAGACAACACAAGGTCTTAATAGATACAGTATATACTTCTACCTGGAAAATACAAACAAACATAGCCTAGAGAAACAGTTTTCTGAAGAGCTGTCAATCAGAAAGTGGCAATAAAACAAAAGTAAAATAAATACAAGCAGATCTCAAATATTTACAACTAAACTCTATTTCTCATAGCCAGAGCATAAACAACTGTGTATTATATCAAACATGTGCCGCTGTGCATGCAAGTGAGGAACTTTGATGGACAAATGACTACATAATTGCATAAGCTGTAATTGTGTCATTTGCGTGCAGTCTCCAATATTCCATGATCAAATTAAATGTGTCACCAAGTGCATGATTCTGCATTTATGCCACTAAAAATATCCATCCTTCCATTGTTTGGTGGGGCTATAAAACAGTGGGACACATGTAACTCCAAGATTAAGCAGGATTTTTTTGCAAAGGACTTCTTAGGTCACAAAAAATACAGAAAAAGTAAAAGAAAGAGTTGGTAGTAAGATGACTTAACAAATGTAACGTCATTTATTAATACAGTACAAGTGTGTGCTGTGAAAGGGACAGCTGGGAACACGGGGCAGTGAATTATTTAAGTGAAGTGTATTTTAGGACCATGAAAACCGCAGCTGAAAAAAAAGGCTATTAGGCCACTTTGTCCACACTCTGCCTCTAACCCCACAAAGCCGCTTAGTCCTGAGCCAGATCATTCATTTTTAATGCTTTATTCACTGTTCTTAAGTGTTCCAAATGAGGGAGCTTTTCCCACTCTGGGAGACAATTCTACTCTCCAGAAAATAAAAAAAAGAAAAAAAAAAAAAAGAAAATTTCGCACAGAAGGAACTTAAACCAAATGCCTTCTCCAGCCAGCATCCCATGGCTGCTCTTCTGTTCCTGCTGAAATGTCACACTGCAGACATGCCTTCAAAGGGGCACAGTAAGGAACTACAACAAGCCTTATACCCAAGAAAAGTCCTTCAGCTTGCCTTTCATGTAAATTATTTTTCCAGGTAGCAGCAAGATGAGAAATAAAAGCTTGACGGGAAAAAAACTACAGGGAAGGTGAACTCCAACTTAATATGAAAGATGGAGACAGAAATGACACACAGAAAACCAGTATTAATTCTCTCAAACCTCGATATCAGATGTGCCTTGTTTCCAACTCAAAAGCGTCTTTGCCTGCCTCATCTGCAGACTCCACTTTGAGTTGGAAGCTCACATTGCTTTCTTCTCCCATTTGCTCACTTTTCACACTCACTCACAAATAGCAAAGGAATTTTAAGTCAAATTAGGCTCCCAAATGATGGATTCACCATTTTTATTGGACTCCTACAAATTTACCTCATTTGAGCTCGTGGGTGAGAGAAAGAGAGAGCATGCGTGCTAGAGCTGAAGTCCAGTTCTTACCCTGTACTCATGCCTGGATTCCATCAATGATTGAGCAACAAGAAGGGAAAACACATTTTGTTGCCGAGATAGATGTACAGAGCCCAGAGTGCAAATAGAGGTTGACCTTTTACCAAGAGTTTAACTTTTCAGAGGAAAATTGTGCCTGAAATAACAATATGAAGGAGAAAAAAAAAATTTACCATGCAGTGGACTTTTGGGTCAGTAAAAAAGAATTGGCTGGACTTCTATAGCCTATGCCACGTGGCAAGTCAGAGAAGTTGATCTGATGGTCCATTTGGTTTTAGAAATCTAATGAATAGCTTTGGCCCAGATTTTGTCCTTGAGCACAAGGCCCTGCTATGTTTCCCCACTGAGGTCCTCTCTCATGGGGAACTTGTCATCTCCCCATTCAGATGTGTGCGGGACAAATTTTGCATGCTGGGTCCCAATTAGATTTGGTTAGGAAACTGAGTATTCCTGGGGGCAGGAGGGGGGGCGATCCATGAAAAAATACTAAACAAATATCAACATTATCCCAGAACATTTTTATGTTTGTGATTTCAAGCATTGAGTAATTAAAGGTAGCTGGAAGAACTCAGATGAAAACTGTGGTTTTATTTTATTTGTTAAATTAGCTCCAATGCTGAGGTAGCTCATCAAATAACACCAGGGAGACGAGCACGGCCAAGGCATTTCTGGGCCTTCATGCCGTTAGCACAGCTTGGCCTGCTTAGTTCAAGAGGGAAGCGAGGCAGGGAGCAGAGCTCTTGACCCTGTAAGTGCCTAGCCCTGAGGTTGAGAGTGAGATGGGTTCTTAATCACCGGGTTGCAAGCAGCTGGGCTCAAAGTTAGAAATCAGGCTGAGCAGCCTTTTATTTTACCATATCAATTAAAAGAACCCAAACAACAAAACAGGGATGTGGATTATTCATGAGACTTAAAAATGCTGTTCTTTGCATCTCTTCATGGGTACGAAAGGAGAAACAAGATCCTTAGCCTTTACTTGTCTCCATATTTTGCCTTGCACTTTTGAACACTGCACAGTAAACCCCCAGGGCTGAATTTTCTTTGCTCTGCATGATGGATCATCAGACATATAATTCCCATTATTGTTAATGGCAGTTGTGTGTCAAATTACTACACGTGGCATTTAGATGCTAGTCCTCTGAGCTACCTATTTTCCTCTTGCAGTACAAGCACATAGAAAAATACACCAGGATATTGCTACTTTTGGAGGTTGTTAGCTGTGAAAGTTTGTGAAATAAAAAATTTGCTGAAAGTTGTCATTACCTTAACACCAAAAAACTACACGCAATTTTCACTTTTTACTGCAGAGCTACCAGTACTTTATACTGCAATGAGGTCCAGAAAATGCCAGGAAACAAAATTTAACGTTGATCCACAGGTCACTATCAATGATAATTCTGGGGAACTGTGTTAGAGGTTAACACTGGTATACGAGACATAAAATGCTATTGAGAACGACTCTGGATTTTTTTTTTTTGTATTCTAGTAATATCTTCCAAAGAAACAGCCTCACCTGGAAACTGCTGAGTAAATGAAACTGCAAGAGTCACAGAAAGGGCAATCACTTGCCATTGCCTTTGACGTGGTGGAATCAAAGGCACTTTCTTGAGTACCATAAGCAGCGCAGGAGGACTGCTCCTCTCCTCCAGCACCGTAAGGCAGCAGCATGTCCTGCTGTTGTCCCAAAATCAGGGTTCTTTTGCCCGGTATGCAAAAAAAGATCCACTGCGGTGGGACGCTGCAGGCCCAGCCCCACTGCCGCAGCGAGCATGCCCCAGGTGCGAGGCATGAGCAGCAGATGAGGTTTGTTATCAGGTTTTTTGATTACGTGCTTTTGTCTGCTTTGAGAGGAGTACGAGAATGTTGCTGTCAAACCCTTGAGGCCTATTTTCCTCCCTTCTTCTTCTACACTGTACAGTGTTTTCGCACTCTGCCTGTGCAATTTCAGTCGACTTACTGATGTACAAAGGAAAATTTAAACAAATGTACATCTGCTTATAGCTACACTCTGCATTTTGTTTAAAGCATAAGTAGGCATCTGTACGGGGAATAGACAGGTTGCTGCTCTAAGCTATGAAATATTCATAAAAACACCAGTGTGATGCCTCACCTTTGCTCCTTCAAATAGACAATGCTTTGACCACCTCCCCAGAGCCAAGTTCCAGTGTCAGAGAGGACAGTCAGTAGCTTATTGTGTCGTTAATGTACGTTTATGCCATCTCTTTTAGCTCTCTCCCATTAAAGAGACTGATGCCGATACATCTGAAAATCCCTCACTTGAAATGAAGCTGGGGGATGTCTTTCCCCGTTTGTAGCTCAGTTGTAAGATGAGCTGAATGGAGATTCACAGGGAAAAGGTTCTGCGGCTCTTCTGCAGGAATCTTATTTAAAAGGCTTCAGAATAGGAATTCTTCAGCATGTAATTTATCTTCGTGCAGAAGGAAGGACGATACCCCACTGCCACTGATTCTCTCCTCTTGGTCTGCAGAAAGACAGTGGTTTAGGCAATATCCATTTCTAAACTCATCACTTCCCTCACTGGAGTTTGACTGAGAATCGTACCTGAAGAAGCTGGGCAAACTACGCCCCTGCAGCCCCCAAATCAGAAACCTTATGGCCTCTTCCCTCTTAAATGGAAAAGAAACAGGTCATTTTCTTCCAGAACACACAAATAAAACCTTTGCAGAATCTGTCTATCTGCGGGTCCCAAGTCAGCTCCTGCTACTACCAACCCAAATTCCTGTTCGCAAGGACTACATCAGATGCAAATCCTCTCCCACCTGGTTGCACAGCTAGAAATTACAGGTAGTAGGAATCCAGGCCAAACTCCAGCCAGCGCTTGAGATCTGTACCTTGTCAAACACACAGGTCTTCAAAGATCTCCCTGAAGCAATAAATAGTGAGATACAGAGCCTCTGGAGGCTGTAGATCACACCAGCTTCTCAAGAGGATGGTTGAACTCATTGTTCACTGTCCAAAAGTCCTTGGGAGTTTATGGTCCTATCTTAAAATCTAAATATTTTCATTTGAAGAGATATTTCATGATGGATAATATAAATTAGTTTAAAGTAACTTTTTGTCAGCTAGAATTCATGATATAGATAAATTTTAGCAAAGCCTTTTTAAGTGCAACTATGAATTAACATTTTCATAGTTTCCCCTGGAACCTAGGGGAAATAAAGGTCTACTAGTGATTATTTTCCTACTTTTCATTGTCCCAGGTGGACTTTTTTATTATTTTGATGATCCAGAGTAGAATACATCTGATTTATCTGGATGACATGTTAATGGCCACTAAACTGAGACCATTTTTCTTTCTTATTTTACAAAATAGATGTTCCAAATTCTGTCAACTCTTGTTTTAGCAACAGACCGAAAATATCCTTTTAAAAGCTTTTTCATATTTAAGGAATTTTGAATTTGAAGAAGAAAAGAGCAAAAAGACTTCTGTTTGGCCTAAAAATGCCTTTCCCATGACACCGTCAAGTCTCTTTTGCTCTCTGGTGCTTCACACAGTTTTTCTTGGGTCATATTTTTCATAAAAATGTCCAATATCAAACATTAGCAAAGCAGTACTCAAATTATTGGCCACTGTTAATCTCCCCTATTTCAGATGAGTCACTTTTGACTTTTATTAGGAGGCGGGAAAATCTCTTTCATCTAATTCCTAGCATCTTCATTCATGCATGACATCTTGTCTCCATTCTCCTCCTCTGCAGTATGTGTGAAACAAGATGTCTCAAAGTCTAATTCTAGAATTTAAGTACTGAGCTGAAAAAATTGCTGAAGTTTCTCATATATTTTTGTAGCACAGGCTAGAATTATTAATAGCCATAAAATACAGGGCCTTTTGCCCACAGCAGCTCTGCAGGTGGAGATACAGTGAACTTTACAAGAAATCAGCTTCCGACTATTCTATTTGAAGTGCTAGAGAAGAATAAGAGGTCTAATCCTTCAAGGACATACATAACTTAAGCCTTGTGCCTGCCAGCAGACCTCCACAGGACAAGCTAGTATGACAGATTTAATTGTATGCCTGGGATGTTGCAGAATCAAGGCCTAGACTCCAGTGGTTGATAGATGATCTAAATTGTGAGAGTTCATGGAACTGTCTAAATAGCTCTTCCCAAATGCAGCCTGACTTCTGCCTTGTAAGATGATAATGGCAGTGTCAGTTAGCATTCATGTGTCTGCAAAAGAGAATTGGAAAGGAAAAGGAACACAGGGCTAAGCAGAAAAAAACCTCACTGTATTTGAAGAGGCTGAGGATACATTTCCCTACCAGGACTGGATGCCTCGATATTTCTGACTGCCCAGGTCAAGCTGAGACACCTGCCTGGGCAAGTCCTTGCAGTTTCCAGGAAGAAAGGGCAGTGCTTAAGGTCAGACCAGAAGTGCTCTGGAAGTATAACACTGTAGATCAGTTCCATTAACTGCTCACTAAAGCTGGCTGAGGATTTTTGATGGAGCATCATTCTGTTCAGAAACATTAGCATGCCAGAAAAGAAAACACCTTTTACATCAAATTCATCAAAATATTTGTTGGGGAAGATTTCCAGCCTCCAAGATGAAGTATCTTAAGAGAGAAAGAGGTAAACAGCTAATTGAACATCTCACCTGAAAAGCAGGAAATACATGCTCCTATGATCTTGGAAACCGAAAGCCATTATCCCACATCCCTGAGGCATTTCCCTGCCACTGCCCTGGAGCAGAACTTCTCCAGGCTCTCTGTTGGGACTGCTCCATGTGGAGAGGCAGCTGGGTGAGCACACGGTAGCTCAGCCCAAGTCTGGATTCAACTCTGATCTCCCACATCCTGGATGAGTGCCTACCATCACAGAAATGCTCCTACACTTCTATTCTTTCAGCTCTTATTTTGGGGAAAAACTCAAGAATATGCTTCCGCTAATGAATTCAGTCCATAAACCATTGATGGACCAGAGAGATTATGTCTCACCACATCCACTGCATATACAGCTATTACCTTAACACCTACTCTTGAACTTATGCTCAACAACTCCTGCAGAGGCCATTTCTCCTCTGCAGAGGTCTGCCCGCTCTATTCAAATTCTGATCTTCTCAAAGGAGTTTCCCCTTGCTGCCTGAACAGGGTGTCACCCGGCTCTGAATGCCCTACAGCCTCAGCAGTCGCTGCTGAATCTACTGTGCAGTGCAACCTACACCTGCGCTCAAGCCATTCGTCCGGCAAGCGATTATTTCAAAAGCATCTCTTATTGCAGACAAGGTAAACCAGAATAAGGTAAAAAATATCCCATCCTCATTTTTGCTTTAAATAGTATTTTTTGGAGGAAGAGGGACATGCTAAGAGGCTAGCTTAGTTGTGCAGCTGAAAAACAAGCAATTCCTTTTTGTGTGTTTAATTGATTTCAGTGAAGCCACACATCAGAAACTAATCTGGCTTCACTTTCCCTCTCACACACATGGTCTTACTTTGAAAATTTGTCTACGTTCTGGAAAACCTCTGCAGTTTTGGTAAACCCCCAATTGTTCTCCTGAGGGAAGTTTCTGTTAAATGATGTATCTTTATTCACCTCAGTTAGAGTTTCTAAGAATAGGATTAATTAGTTTTAGACATCTCACTACCAAAAAGGTTAAGTTCTTCTTCATTAGAAACGACCTCGTCTTGTCTCCAATCTCACACTGCTATCATCTGTAACGATCCACCAGAGAGGCATCAGTCGTACCATGACTGAAAAGGCTGTTGGATGACTTGTTTATAACCAAAGGTTTAATTCATTAAATAACAGAGAAAACAACTTTTTAATGCGAGTTATGTTACTGCTTTGCAGACTGAGTGCTTGTCTCATTGCTGCTGTCACATTTGGGGCTAATTTAATGAATAATTAAATAATTCAGCTTTTAACTAAATTAATCGTTTAGTTAATTCATTAATAATAATCCATTGCACTTCTATGGTGCCTTCCAGGCTAAGATATCAAAGTGTTCCGTGAGCATTACGGGGAAGTTCACCATTCTTCCTCCCGCATATAGCCTGCATAAATGGGTTTTATATGATAAACTACATTAGTCAGCTTCAAAGCGAGGAGGAATCCAGCTCTGATTACACGGGTAGGGGCAAAGACTGGCTCAGACAACCAGTCTGCCATTTTCAGCAAATGCAGACTTTCCATTCCAAAACCCTTTTCCCTTGTTAAAGCAGCATGCATGATGGGAGGCAGGATGGGATAACACTGGGACACGTTGTCATGCAGGCTTTGTTCCTTGCTCTACTGAAGACTTTTTGGGTGCTCCACCGTCGCCAAATGCCTTAGCTGTCCACCAACACAACAAGGCGGGTGCAAACAGCTCCTCAATTCAAGAAAAACACTCTTCAGGCTGTGAAATTTTTGCACACCATGGTAAAGCAACCAAGCTGCAAATACCAGCTCAAATTGATTAACCATCTTCCCCATGATCCCAGGGTTCTGCATTTCATCCCCTTGCACCAGGGAAAAATGTTGCAAGGATCTGCTAAACTCAGACAGCAGTTTGGTGGGAGAAGCTGGCACAAAACCAACACTTCTAGTCCTTTGTGTGCCCAGGCGATCCATGCTCAACTCTGAGCCAGGTATTGACACTTCCCTCTTTCAAACCAAGCTCTACCTAGGGACCGTTAAATTTTCAAGTCATTACTAATAATTTCCTCATCAATACTCCATTGTTCCTCTTATTTTTCTCTCATTTGTACCCGAATAGCCTGTGAAGGTGGTTTCCATACATTTAATATCATCTTCCCATTTATAATAATTTTACTCTCTCAATTTGGTTCAAAGAGGTGCTATTTTTAAGACAGTATGGAAATTAATTTTTTCGTACATATTGAAAGAGGCTGATTACGTAGAACGTTGTGGCCTGTTGTGCAGGACCACAATTATGAATCACTTTGGTCTCATTTTTATTTATTTTTTAGGCTTAAGCAATGCCAAAATTGTTAATGACACTCCACAGCGGCTATCTATCTAAAGGAAAAAAAATTCAGTATTCAGGGAGAGTAAACTGACAAAAAGCCAAATGGATTTAACTGTGTAATTCTGAAGGAGAGAGAAGCAGAACAGCCTAAAAGAGCTATTATGTTCTTAAGTGAAGACGTGGTGATGCAGTATTTAATGAGAAGAGTGGAGGCTGGGCTGATATGAAAAGGGGGAGGTAATATGATGCCCCAGAAGGCCTCGTGAGAGATGCAAAGAAGCAGCAGCCTGTTCCCACCTTCCCAAGCAAAGTGATGGTGAAGTACACAATTCAAGATCTCTAAGGGGATGGTGTCGCAGAGCAAATGCAATGAAGCCCTTTTCACACCTCCTTGGGAAGACAGCAAAGACGGAAAATTGCCTCTGAGAAGTGGGCAGTGGCAGTGCTTTTTGACAGCCATAGAGCTTATGAAGAGCAGAGTAAAACACTTCTGACACTGCGAAGGCTAACCCTGAGAGCATTCAAAAAGCCCAGAGGATTTCAGTGATTGAAATTTGTGTATGCATACTAAAAATACTCACTCATCTGGGGATGCTTGAGGGGGGATGGAAGTGTTGTACAAGAAGTGCAGAAATAAGTAAATACCCCTGAGTGCCCTGAGCATCAGCATGATTAAGGAGAAAACAGAGCAGAGATAGGTTATGCTAATCCAGTGCGAACCATTACGTACTGCTTCAGGACTGGTAAAATCTGAAAGTGCTAAATGCACGCTGGAGACAGAAGCCTTTTGCCTCACATCACACAATCCCCATGTTCAACACTAGACCCACATGGGGAGCCACCCCTAGACGGTTTTTTCAAGGAAATCTCACGGGAAGGTCAGGAACGGTGCAAGTCTTTGAGAGTCTTGCAAAAAGTTGAAATGGTACCGCTCCTGATTGCAAGGAAAGTGCAGGAAGGATAGGGTGATCTACAACTACTAGCTAAGGAAATACTGACGAAGAACATTGGCTTGTCTCTTTAAAGGCAAGCATCTACTTAATGCAAGGCTGCTGCTACCCTGAAATTTAAGCATTTGCTTAAGTACTTTGCTGGACAGGAATGTTATTATCATCAGGCTTACAGCTGAGCATATGTTGAAGTGCTTTTGCTGAACAGAAGCAGGGCTTATGGAAAACTTCAACCGTAGCAAGCATCCAGTCTCATTATACAGGAGCCACAACACATCAGCCCAGGTGTTTCTTTAAGCTAAAACTGTCAGTCATAAGAGTTCTATACAAACAGCTAGATTTTACAAAATGATGATTATACAGGGGCACTCACTGCATGCTGGGCCCAAGTAAGAAGTGGGCAAGTCCATTGCTGGTATAAGTTTCCATAGGCCAAGGAGGCCAGTGGTCGTATGACAATTTGTAGCAGATAAAGATCTATTTCCTAGACATTCATTTAGTATTCTCACCATACTGTTGTATTTTTGCTGACTGTTGCAAG
>Ga0181612_107303_pt1 | contig 11977 bp, 10 predicted proteins | sample HoacroProtozoa21_FD_119630 | JGI IMG/M metagenome (GOLD analysis project Ga0181612, IMG submission 119630) | Hoatzin crop microbial communities from Cojedes, Venezuel. Combined Assembly of Gp0051906, Gp0051904, Gp0051908
TGGAAAATATCACAACTGATCGTCATCTCACAGCAGAGAATGTCAACTGATTCTTAAACCAATGATGAGACAGGGTCACAAGATTTGTTTGTTCCGCATACAGACAATAAGCTAAGTATTTCATCAAAATCACTGTATTAGCAGTTTAAAAAAAATTAAAAGTCTGTTTTTCATTTAAGAAGATTTTTATAAAGCAAAAGCAAACACTGATTAGGCAGCACATATCTACCTTCCCGGCCTAAGGAAGCCCATGGGCATTCTTGGTACCACAGATTTTGTGGCTATTCATAATCCCACAAGACAAATCCCTTCTCTCACACTCCTGTAACACTGAATGAAAGACTCCTGCAGCCTGGGAAAAATAACAAGGTGACCAACTTTCCAAATACCCCAGCAGCCTAATATTATTATTACTGGCATTATCACACTATTCAGAAATCTAAGATGACTCTTAGCTTTTTTTATGTCAGTTTGCTTATAAACTCAGATCATGTGGCAACGTAAGATTAGCTGAAAAACAACCCCTCTCTCACAACAGCCAGAATTATCTACCCTCCACCTCCGACCACATTATAAACTCACATAGTCTGAAAGTAACCATGTGTTGACCTTGCAGACAGAAGTGTGGAGGAGGGAAAAAAACTTGCTCTCAGAACTCTTATGTTTTCCAAAGTAATTTTAAACAAAGGCTAGTTTAAAAGCCTGACTTCCCCACTACTCATTTCCAACTTCACAATGTCATTCTACAAGGGACCTGTTCCAGATCTACTTCAGGCATTAGCTAAGTTCAAATGCTCTGCACAATATTCACATCTATATTTTTCTTCTTAGTATTTCTGCCCCTATGCTTTTTTTGTCCTTGCAATGTTTCTAACCTGCATAATATCATTGATCTGATGGATGCTCTTTATAGAAGCAGTTACACAGCATCAGTGTAGGAAGGCAAAAGGCAAAAGCTATGATGGGCAGTGGAGGAACAGGAACATAATAGTCTCTCAGAGCAAACCTGCTCACAAAGAAGTAATCTGTGTCTCTGCTAAACTAATTCTGGTGGCACGGGCTAACACAGATGGACTTGCAGAGCATTTGAACTTGCTTTTTCTCAGAACGAACAATTTACTGAAGACTTTGTACTCCTGCTCTTTGCATGCCTCCAGGGTCTGAAAAATATTTGCAGTTGAAACACCAGAAAGCATAAACCCTCAGAACATCACATTCCCTTTGAACACTAAAGTACTTTAGCATAGCAGCTGTTTTAGAAAAGCACAGTAGCTGCTCTACTTCATCCCAAGTATCATAAACACAACTCAGGCAGCTCAGAGCATCCTTAAGGCCAACCTTGGGTACTGAAACCATTCTTTTCACTCATGCTGCAATCCCATTTAGCAACATCTTCTGCCTTGTGCTTTCTGGCACATGCACCTTCTTTAAGAGGAAAAACAATTTAGATACTCAGATACTTAAAATCCATAGCACACTACTTTGCCTGATGCCCTGTACAACAAAGGCCATGTGATAACCCTGATGATTCATTTTTGGACTAGAGTGCTTATGCTTGAAGAAAAAAAAAACTTGATTTAAGTTTTTTCTGCACTGTGTGTATCTCTGCCTTATATATCAAGTGAATATATCGTACTCGCAAAATCCACATGTTTATACAGGGCGTTAAGAGTTCATGAGATGTTGCAAATACAGATCTTGATGTCAAACTCTACACACAGCTCTACCTGCCTTTTGCTCATTCAGAACAACAGTATTTGGTTTCTCTTTTTTTTTCCACACACAGTCTTGTTCATAGCTTGAAGGAACTTAATTAGGTTTAAAACTCTTTCTTGCCCTCAAATCTTGCTGAAAATGTCCCCATGGCTCTCACTGATGCATTTTAAGCACTTGTAGCCCTGACTGATGAAAAGACGACAGTAACATTAATGAAGATCCAAAGTTAGCAAATGCAGCAAGTCACTACAGCTCAAGTAGGGCACATGCCAGAACAGAGACTGAACTATTTCCTAATACCGTTAAATCACTTCTACCGTCAAATGCTTAATCCCTGATTACATTTCAGAAAATGGTATTTTATTACTTAAGCCATCTGATTAATCCCCTCCCCCCATACTCCCACTGCCTTCTACCATCCTTGAAACCTGACCTCCACTAACAACATCTTGCCTTCCCATTCATCTAGACTGGAAGCACTCAGGAGCATGGCTGAGATCTTAGAAGAATTATCACCCAAAAAAGCCTTTTTCCATTAACTTCAGTAGAGCCAGTCTGGGCAGAAACATAAATCAGTGCCTGCAAACTTTAATTAAAACTGCTTCTCTCTCTGGACCTGTATTCAACTCTTATTTCACTGCTCATTTGCTCTACGAACAAACAACTTCGGCTTCTATAAAAACCAAAAGTTTTTATGACATGGTAAAACATTTCTGGTTATGTTCTACTAAACTGTTTTAGTTTAATATCCCATTAATAACGGAGAATATTTTTTTTTCTTTTGAGAATTTTCAGATGAAAAGGTTTTGTAAAACTTCAGATTAAATAGTTGAACTGTAGCAACTTTTAAATAGCTATGTAACTAATGAAGCAGATGAGATACACAAACTTCATTTCCAGCTGCTTTCAGTGCATTTCCAATTTCTATTAACAAGACCATCTACTGCTAAACAAAAAGTGAGTTAACAAAGCTAATAAAAGACCTGAAGTTACCTTTATAATGCCTTCCCCAGGCCTCATATCTGTATAAATCTTGACATTGTATGATATATTGGAGAAGGTCGGGGAATTATCATTTGCATCAAGCACCACGATATTGACTGTCACTGGGATACTCTCCTGTACACCATCAGAAGCTGTCATCTTCAGGGTAAAATAAAAAAAAAAGCAGAATAGGAACATATTTTAATGGTATGTCCTTAATACAATTACAACTATGAGAAAATACAGTATGACAACTAAAAATCAGCATTTTTTTTTTCATTTTTGTCTGCACTTACAATTACTGGAGGCTTCAGCTGAGCTTGAGCTTGCACTGTACAAGACTCAGGGCAAAAGCAAAATGAAACCATGCTTTTAAAACATACTGTGTCAGATTAGCAGCAGAAATGAGAGTGAATAACTGTTTCCCAGGGTTGGGGCTGGGATCTGAGCTACAGACAATGCCAGGAAAGGCAGAGCCCATCCCCAGCTGCGCTGAACACCCTCAAGGAGCAGGGTCTGGCCACAGCTACACAAACCTGACACTGCAAGTCTCGCCTGGGCACGGCCAGGCACAGGAGATGCTATATACATGTTAAACCTCAAAGAGCGGGATTTACAGAGCTAGAGGCCTACTTATTCCATAGAGAAAATCTGAGCTCTCCTTTCAAATGCTAAAAGGACAGAAAATGCGGAGGCATCGATTGGAAATCTCTGCAGAGGAACAGGGTTTCCCTACAGCACATTTGCAAATTGCTTTAGGGCTGTTAAGATGTTTACTCACAGACTGGGAAATGCCTGAAGGAGTATTAAGTCCGTTTAAGCTTTTTTTTTTTCTTTTTTTTCTTTTTTAAATACTGCTGGCTGTGGTTTATGTTAGCCTACTTTTTTATTTTGTACCAAAATAGAGCAGAAAGGCCAACACAGGCATGATATTCCAAGCTCAAGGGCCAAGAAAAGAAAAGGCAAAGGTGGCCTCAAAGGCCAGGGCAGGTACAAAAGAGAAGAGTCAGACTGTGTCATGGGAGGGTGGTGAGGAGCAGGATATAGTCCAGGGACCATGGAGATGAAGCTGGTAGTGGGATCTAAAAGGTTGCTATTAAACCAAACACATGTCTTTTGGAAGAGCATACTACCCCAGTTACCGCTCCCCAGTATTGCTGCTGCTCTTCCTCCACAGTTTGTCTTCTTCTGTGCCATTTTAATGATTTACAATGATGTTATAACTAATAATTTTTCAACACTGGCTCTGAACAATGAACGATGTGCTTCCAAATGTGTTTAGCTTACCGAGAAGGTATAAAGCTGCTGGACTTCTCTGTCAACAGGCTGCAGCAGGGTGAGGTAGCGGGTGATGCCACTCGGAGTCACAGTGAAAAACGTATTGTAGTCATTCAGAAAGAGATGGAGCTGTGGATCCTTGGTCTTTAAACAATATTAAAACCAGAGCATTTTATATTTATATAATATTTATATTTATATAATATTCATATTTATTCATATGTACCATTAAGTTTCCAATTACTCAAAGCAAGTGCTTGTTTTAGTTGAAAAGTAAACAAGCAGAAAGTACAAATCCTGTGACTAACTGAATCTACAAAACTGGAAAAAACCCCACATAAAAATAACACTGCTGATCTAAAAATCTGATCTTCATAATGAAAAATGTATCAAAAATACACTTCAACTTATAGAGTAAGTAAACCAATGGTAAACAAATACCTGTATCTGCTAGTTTGTTTTTTATCACTAAAACAGTCTTTTTTAAGTCCAATATTACTTATCAATATAAGAAGCTAGATTCAAGTATTTGTCTTCAAACATATTAAAAACAAACCAAAACTCATCTCGATTAATGGAAAAATAAAACAGTTTGGCTGATGCAATGAAAAAAGATCATCATATGTGCTGAAGAATATGGCTAAATAGATGCTGTTTGGAGATTCTTATTATGTCTCCAAAAGAATCAAAATATATTGATGCAGAATTACAGATCTCTCAGTTGATCAGGTGAAAACCATAGTAAAGCAATTCTGGTATAATTTTCAATAGGAAGTAACATTTTAAAGTAAAGAGAAAAAAAAAAGGCTAGTCGTCAAGGCATTGTGAATTTGTTACTCATGCCTTCCCTAGGTAGCCTGCCGGGAACGCAGATTTCAGGTCTGCATGACTCCATGTACAGCTGGGCAAGCACCAAGAGTGGTGCTGCAGTCCTAATGCTGCATGCCAAACCATGCAACAACATCAAGATAGGGTAACACCTCGTGAGATACCCTGAGCAACCAGTCAGGAACTCATCCTTCCATTTCCATCCTCTCTCCTAGTATGGCTGGCAGATTATAAGTAGGGGGAAGAAGAATGAAATGTTCCCTGGGGAAAAAGACTGAAATTAATTTTGGGGCAAAAGGAATCTCTGCTAAGAGAAAAGGGGAGGAATTTTTCTGCCATGGACAGAATCAGAAGTTATTACTGTATTCACAGGGAGTAGAACAGATTAATCGAAGTCCAGAATCTCAAGCCAGTTCCTTCCAGTGTGAACTTGTCAGATGGATGCAAAGCTGCAAGATGGACTTCCTAACCACTAGTCCTTTCCCTGCAGTCTGCTGGATGCCAGCACAGAGCAGGCAAAAAGGGCGTTTAAGCTTCGTATGCCCTGGTGGTTCTAAAAAGCCCCACAAATTAAGGTATTTTTCTGGGATGTCAGTATTGTTGAAATAACAGAAAAATGGATTGTGACCAGGATGAAATATCTCAACATCTTCCCCCATCGCTGTAAAGATGCTATTGGGTTATCAAACCGATTAGACTGCAAGGGTCACTCTATATTAAAATTACATTTTAAAATAAATTACGTTACCTTTTATTGCCTACAGTATTTCAGCAAACACTTCTCTGTCCTCGTATGTAATCTGGTTAATTTAACCTGACAATGTAGTTACTCTCGGTTGTTAGTTATTTAGTTTATTTCTGTTATATGAGGTAAGATTACAAAGCAGGAATGCAAATGTGAGTGGGAAAAACACAACAGGCTGGGAAATGAGTCCTATAAAAAACTGTTTTGAATTGCCCCAAATAATGTGGAAATAAGGAACCAGAAGTCTAGTACCATGAATAAAACATAACAGAAAATCCAGTGGCTGCACAAGGCATAACTTCGAATTATTTTTACCAGCTACTTTCCAACATAATTCTACAGAACCTGCCCCACACAGAGTAGAACATGCTACAGTCAGGAATAGCTGCATTCAATAAATTCTCCCATGATGTTCTTCTGTCCTGAACATTTTCTCAACCTGAATCCAAAAGGCTTCTAGAAGGTTAACTCCTGCCCTGTCATTATTGTCATTCCTGTGTAATTAAAAAAAGAAAACAGACCACTGGAAAGTTCACCAATACCTATAGTATAGCAGACATGAACACTTGAGCTAACTCCAACATGCACTAAGTGTCATAACGAACAACTACGAGAACAGATTAGTACAAGAGAAGGTAAAAGAGCAACTTATTTCAGCAATCCAAAGTACTCTGAAGCACAAGTTTTGAAAGGCTAAGATTATACTAGTTAAATAAAAAAAACATTTCAGTTGCTGAAAGCTATGGGAAAGAAACATCAGTGTTCCAAATGAGTGGTTTCCTATTGCCTAAAGCTTTGCTGCAACTATGCCAGCTTTCAGTAAAATTAAAATTCATTATACAGCTAGTAATGCAAACAGCAATCTCTTTTTTCCATAAAAAATTACAGAAGGTAATTGCCAATAATTTTTCACTGTGTAGACACTACAAAGTCGGTTAAAAATTTAATTTACAAAAACACTGGTTGGTTGTTACAGTTCTTGCTTGTCATGCCATTTTGAACACTAATAAACACTATTTTTTACCTAATTTGTTCTTGAAAAAACCCAATGATGGAGATCCCACACACTTCAAAGTAATCTATCCTATCCCTTAGATATTCTTGTATCAGAAATTTTATCCTAACGTGTAAGTTAAATCGCCTTTACTGCAATCGATGCCTATTTCTACTGTCTTCCATGCATGTCAGACCTACAAAGCAATTTATTTCCTTAATCTTTGCATGGTTATGCTTTTACATTTTCTACTAAAAGTCTGTTCGACTTAATCGTGAACATTTATGTGGCAGATACTGTGAGAGAAAATGATTGTGGCAAACAATCCATCTATGTTGCCAATGCTATTACCAATACTTTAATTTTTTAAACTGTTTTGGGGTCTGGACTTCTGAATTCTGACTATATTACTGGATCATATAGCTTGTCTCTGACTAATTGCTTAGCATATAGTATTAAGTAGAAAGCTATCAAAATTCACACAGAAGAGTATACATGCAACCTACAAGGACCATTTCAAGCATGCAGTTGAAACCTGACATGGTTTACACACTTCAAACTGTCTAGTAGATACTTTTTAAATTTAAAAAACCTTTTTTGTAGTACTTCAGATTTCTAGAAAGACAAATAATTACTTAATGAACACAAAGCAATTACAACATAACCGTGGTACAACTTTATACCCTAAATAAATTTGGTCCAATGTGTTTAAAGGGCTCTTTGCAGGCTTCACAAAACAAGTGACAGCCCCAGTCCCACAGAAACAATGACAGGGCAGAGAAAAACAAAGGAGGACAGGGGAAATAAATAAATAAAGCACACAATTCAAACAAAAAGTAATTTTGCAAACATAATACCCAATACCTACGGGAATGGCACCTGGTGTAAGCTACAAAGAAAAACACATGATACAAAATGAATACAAGAAACACAAACCTGATACTGATGGACATCATAAAAGCAGTACATCTGGGGAAAAATAGTTACAGACAAAGATACAACAAAATGAGATGCAGAAAGTGCTCCAATGCACTCTTAATAAACAAAGCCTGGGTTTGAATTTGTTCTGCTTGAAAATCTCAAGAGAAGTTCCTGAAAGTTTGAAATCCTGCACGGATGTTAATGTTACACTTCTGGTGCTTCTGTCCTCCCACAAGAGCTTACAGCTCTTCCTAAAGCAAACAGTTTCTACAATTTACTAAGACTACATCAAAATTACATGACATTGTCAAGAACGAGCAGCCAATGATACATACTCTGTACGTGTTTCAACAACCCCAAAGACTTTTTAGAGGGAATATATTTAGCTGTTAAATTCTCCAGGGTAGCCAGAACAAGGTCCAAGAGCATCAGAACTGCTTAGGCTTCCTGATTGCTAGCACAGGCTTGTCTCCAAAAAAGCTGTAGCAATAACAAAGATAATTTAATGACAGATCTTGGTTGTCCAACATTCTTCAGTGTGGAGGACAATCAGCGCTGAAATGCCCATGGAAGAGAGTTGTTTTGCTGAGGAGAAGTTTTCAGCATTTGTTCTCCTCATTTCTGGGTGAAAAATAGAAAATCTTTTCCATTCATGTCTTTTATTGAAAAAAATCTAAGATTCACAGTCTCGCAGAGGTGAAGCCATGGAGATTCTCAGTCCCACTGACAAGGGTTTTGCAATCAGACTGTGTTGGCACTGACCTCATTGCTTTTCTCTGACTTGTGTGAGGTGAGCTCTGCAGGGCCTGATGAGATAGTTATCCAGGTTCACAATAGATTGGATGGGATACACGAGATAGGCACAGCATCTGCAGTGAATTTCCTGCATTCTTAACATTACCATTAGATATCAGAAAAACAACTTGAAGCACAGCCTCCTGGGAAGGAGCTACAGCCTTCATCAAGACTCCTGGGAAGTCTTGATGATGGCTGTAGCCATAAAACCACTTAGATCAACAGAACCCAAGGAGGAGAACAAATCAAGTCTAAGTTCGGAGCAAATGAAAAAGTGCGAGAGGTAAACCAGTCTGAGAAGACTTTGTTCCGGAGTGTGAGGCGGCACTGGAATGGGTTGTCCAGAGAAGCTGTGTATGCCCCCTCCCTGGAAGTGTTCAAGGCCAGACTGGACGGGGCCTTGAGCAACCTGGTCTAGTGGAAGGTGTCCCTGCCCACGGCCAGAGGGTTGGAACTAGATGATCTATAAAGGTGCCTTCCAACCCAAACCATTCTATGATTTATTTTTTTTCCTCCTTAAACATTTTTTTCTTTAAACTGAGTTATTTTAAATAATATTTAACTGTACAATTTAGAATAATAATAAAAAAGCTTTTCATCATTTACATCATCTCCAGTTTGGAGGAGATGTCAAAAGACTAATGAGAGAACCAGGATGGACGCTGAGCAGTGCTCCGATTCTGAATTCTTTCAATCACCACCAAAACCTCTCCAGCCCATGCACAAAGCAAAGGGTGAGGCATAAGCGTGACTGTAAAGTCAGGTGCTAAAAAGCGCTGCAACACTTTTTACTCTTTCAAGTTGAGGTGCAAATGGCCATGTCCCTCACTGAATGAAAAGCCAACAGAATAGTTTTGAAAAAAATCATCTTCTGTTCCTCATACAAGTGAGCCACTCCTGGGAGAGGGCAAGAAACAAATGTCAGCATCTTCAGTGCTTCCATTAATGAGAAAAAGCATTTGTTTAAAACAGGGCAGATACACAGAAAACAAATTTCTTGAGGACTACAAGGAACTCGGAGAGAGAAACAATAGCTTCAGAAGGCAGAAATTCATCCTACACAGATAAATGAAGAGATACAATGCTACGGAAGTGATTCAATGTTAAGATTTTTATTTTTCCTTCTAATGTGGAAAGATTCAGAAAAGAAAATCCCTGTCTTCATAAATTCTAAAGAAAGAGAATCTGCCTATTTGCTTTGCTTTTGCCTTTTGTTTGTTTTAATAATGGTATTAATGGGCTGTTACATTCTGGGAAGAATATTTCCTGAATCGCTATTTTGTAATGTAACTATTAGAGTGTCACAGAAGTGCTATACAGGGACAGCAGTATTATGAGAACTCTCCTCTCAGGAGAATACCAGCTGCAAAACAAGTTCAGACAGTAACAGAGAAAGATATAAGCAATCAAGCAAATATTAGAGAAAAATGCTTCAGTATATAAAATGCTTCAGTACTCCTGGATAAAAAAAACCCCAACAATATTTTTCCTTATTTGGATGTGTCATTGAAAATCCATAATCTGCATTTGTAGTTACATTTAAAAGTTATTTTATCCATTATTTGCTCTGTCCTCTCAAGTTGCTGCTGAGATGCTTTTAGGTAAAATAATTCTTTAAAATTTCCCACAAGTTCTCTGGAAACACGGAAGTTGAGCAACCATCTACTTAGTTTGACTTCAATTTCACAGACAATGGAAGCATAAAACAAAAAACTGGTCTGATAGAAAAGGAACCAGAGAGGAAGCTATGGTAGTAACTGACCTGCATCATACTGCACTGCCCAGGGATGTTACACTGGGCTGTAGGCAACCACAGAAGCATCAGGGTTACTGCAATTTCTCAATGTGTGCTGGGACATGTTAAATGTTTTTGAACACATGCTGGCACATCTTATAATCATGATATTAATTTTGTTCTCTAATGAGCAAAGCACAGATTACCTTACACTTATTGATCAAGACACTACATGTGGTATCAGTAAACACCTTGGTAGTTGAGTAGTATGTAATGGATATGAATGCCACTGTCTTCTTTCAACCTTGATGCTAAATCCGGGGAGTGGTTTGGTTTGTTCTTTTTTGAGAGACATTCAAAAAGATTTGGCATACAGGGCAGTTACCAACTCTAACCACCACAGGAGAAGAAATTAGTACTCTCCCATGAAAGCAAAAAAGCAAGGAAGCAAGTGGCCTGGGAAGTCTTATGTAAACAGCAATCAGATCATACTGTTTAAATTCCTCATCTCAGCTGGTTTACTCAGGTCTTACGGTACTCCTGTGGCTTAATTTAATTCATGCCATTTAAACAGGCCACTTAATTATATCAGCACTTGGCAGCACTGCCCTAGTTAAAAGTCTGTTTGCAATGTCACATCTATAAATTAAATTTTTGGAAGGTTTATAGCAGGACCCTATTATAATTCCCACAAGGTTTGAATTTAGAATGTGTTTTGTTTTTTTCTTAAGATACACAGTTAAGATGACCACTTTCTTAATGTATTTATCTGAGGACAGGGAGTTATTTTAATATGAAATACAATCTCAACTGATTTGTCAATTAGAAGACTGAATACATTATGTTTAGCCAGTGTCAGTACTAACATGCACAAGCACGTAGAGGATCTCTGTCAACTTCTGATCAGCAATCCCTACTTAATAAATACATTAATTTACTAAGATACAATGAAGCCATCAGAACATTAAGACTGCAGGAGCTAATAAGCATTACCTGTGCTTATTAACACACCCTGAGCTACCATCTAGTGCCAGCAAGAAGGTAGCTGTGATTTTAGTTTGTTTGGATGTTTTATGTACGAGTTATAAGCAATTGCTGCACTCCCAGCTTTACTCTTCTGGAAGTCTCATGCCACAACTGGTTATAAGCACTACATGAATCACTAGCACATGTATTAACATGCAGTCACTTAAACCTGATTCTCTCCTCCCTCGCATCCATGTTATACCTGCATCATTTCATAGAATTGGAAAGAGCTGTGCTGGCATGAGTCAGTGACGCCAAAGGGACAGGAAACTGCACAGAGCACTTCCACCCAAGGATGAAGCTGATCATCATCTCTGTGGCTGTAGGCAGATCTCTCTATCTCCAGAGATAAGTTTACAGCATTCTTTCTAGACAGAGAGAGGACGCGGCACCTCTAGCAGATCTGATGGATCAGATCTTGTTGGCCTTAAGCATCAATAAAACATGCAAGAGAGAAGACTGATACAGTCACAGAATCTGGCACCAGTTTCCCTGACTAGTTCACGTTGCTGAGACAGAGCAACCCTTCCTTCTCCCTGCATCTCCCAGGCTTGGTAAGGAGCCCCCATAGCTGTACCACCTGACCTTACCCCCCCATACCTAAGGGAAATGGCCTCACAGGTACAGAGTCATTCTAGTAGCAAGGCGGACAGAACACGAGGGCCACTGGCCAGGTTCCACCACAGCCCATCTGCCCCAGCACATGGCATTACATCCCAGCTGGGCCAGCAATCATCATTATTTTCTCCTCACTTTGGGTGGATGGAGTGGGGTGTCAAAATTAAGTCTTTATGGCACATCATTTCTCATTCTAGAAATCCTTGCCAGTTATTCATTATGTAACACTGAAATACTACACTTTTTCAATAATAAACAAAAATAATTCACTGGAAAACTTTTGGGTCTGTTTCATTTTGTGTCATGTGACTGAAGTAGGTTTTCATTATCTTAACCA
>Ga0181612_112043_pt1 | contig 11977 bp, 8 predicted proteins | sample HoacroProtozoa21_FD_119630 | JGI IMG/M metagenome (GOLD analysis project Ga0181612, IMG submission 119630) | Hoatzin crop microbial communities from Cojedes, Venezuel. Combined Assembly of Gp0051906, Gp0051904, Gp0051908
TCCAAAATATGAGTCAAGTTTATTCATAACAATGCCCGAGACTAAGAAACCCATGATTCCCTAACAGTGCCTAAACCCCAAATGAAGCACCAACACCCATCCTTGTCTGACAGAAAAAGCCTCACACCTCTGAACTGAAAAGTCAGCCGGCATTTTCCTACACAAGCTGTCCTCCTATCAGCACTCTGACCACGACCGGTATTTGGGCTACTTCACCATGCATCACTGAAGCAGCACAGCAACAGCTATTCATGTGTTCACTGCGAATAAGATGTATTGCCATTTTTTAATTACATGATCCATTTCCATACAATTCCTAAAAACTACAAATATTGCAAAGCCCACCCCTGTTGAAGGGCAATTGCAGATGGAACGTTGGCCATGAAAGGAAAATTGTTCACATGTTGATACAGTTAAAAAAAAGGTAATTGCTTAATCAAGCGCCTCATGCTTTTTAAATACCACCTACATTAAATGCCAATACTTCTTTAATAATTCTTTCCAGTTCCAAAACTGGATAATCCACATTTGGCAAATCTTGGCTCTGTCACTGTAAACACTCCAATCTCAAATTAACAGTTAACAACTGTAGCACGACTGGGAGCAAGATACCTCGATATACAAGTTCAGAGATGAATTTCTGTTTTCACTTGCAGTTTTTAAGAACCAGGTGAGAAAACAGAGGTTTGCTACGCGCAGGGACCGAGTTTATATACGGCAATGCTGCAGCACAGGAGGAAGCTCATTTCTTCTGAAGCAAACACTGACCTCCTTGCAGGTTGTTGCCACCGCTTACTTTCTAAAGACACCCACTTTTCTTGAGTTTAGCATTTCACAATTTCCAGATGTCTGGGGTAAGGCCTCAGGAGTAGAACTGAAGACCACTCCAGTTTTAAGGGGCCAAGCACTCCTACCTCTTCTTATCTTCGTTCTGGATAAAGCTTGGCCCATTACAGTCCATAAAAGAAAATTCACACAGGTTCCACATATTCTGGTTTGCCAAAGACAGCAATGACTTTTCAACACCAACCACGAAAGAAAAATCATGAAACAAATGAAAAAAACCCACGATGACTTTTAAGGTTCTTCTCTGAGTACTGAGAAACTAACATTCAAGTCACTGCAAAATGTGCAGACCAATATGACTCATTCACTCGCAGAAACTACATTGCTAAAAATAAGCAACGATCTACAGGAATATAAACGCTTTATAATGCCACACACTTTGTCATCTTGGCGAAGAGTCTGCATCAATGCCTTAAAGCATAAGCTTTGCGTCTGGAGACATTAAAATAGTAGGTAAAGAGCAATTCAGAGAAAGAGAAGTTGTTGCATGCAAGGTTCCAGCAACGTAAGAGATACCATTTACACACGCCAGCTGAACTAGATACCACCTCCTCCTGCCAGGAAGATGGTTATGGAGACATTCCTGTCATCTCATTCATCACAGCAGACTGTAAAGTGAGCTGAATGCTGTCCCTTGCACATCAGTTCAAGCATGCAGAATTTGTTGTTCCTGGACAAAAAGGCTTACAGAAAAGAGCTAGGAGCTCACACGAAACTCAAGATGGCTTCTGTGAAATAGCTGTGAAGAAGATGCCTGCAAAACCCCAGGGAAAACTCATCAAGACTTTGGGCCATGTGTTTTCATTAAGCCTGAACTCCCTCTGCATGCAAGGTAACAGATGCCGTACAATTAAGTGCATCACCCAGGCTGCCTTGGTCAGTTAAGTAGGTGGTGAGTTTAATTATTCCATCTAATGTTCCACAATTGCATAACATATCATTACACATGAAAATCTCAGCAACATTAAAAATCATTTCAGTGGGTGCTCAGCCAGGTACCCACAAAACCAACCGAATGAATAACTTCAACTTTATCCCCATCTGAGCTTGCACAAACATCTGCTAGGAACGAAGGGTTAATTTGTGGAATGGCAAAAAGAAGTGGCTGGCTGGTCAGGTGAGCAAGTCTGCTGTCAAATAACTACAAAGAACTGCCAGCATGTTGCTAGTGTTACACCGGAAGACTAGAAACCAAGGTTTATTTTGCAGTACCTGGAAGCTAAAAGAAAGCAGAATGATTAGAAGCCAGAAAAAAAGAAAGAAGTGAGGTTCTTACTTATTTATCATGCTATCATCACAGTGAGGAGCCTTACTTACATGGTATCTGCTTCACTGGGCATGCAGCTTCGATGGACTTTCCCTGGCTGAGGACCAAACAAGCCATGCATTAAGATACACCTTAACATTATTCTACCACATCAAGAAACAAAGCACAGCTCCAGCCAGTATGAAATGAAGTTATAATCTATAGTTTAAAAAAAAAAAAAAAGAAAAGAAAAAAGAAAAAAAAGACGGTATCATGGATTTCATGGCTCTGTGCAAAGAGATGTTTCAGGTCAGAGAGAGGTCATTGCTAGCACAAATATAAATGCCAGTGCTGCTTTTCCACTCCCAAAGCAGGCATCTACAGCATTGTACACCAGCTCACTAACAGAAGCTGCCGTCTTCTTGGAAAGGCAAACTTGTGCTTCTGCAAACATTTGCTAGTCACACAGCTCCCACACAGGTAACACCTTACGATTAATTATATTTCTTTTTGTCTTCCTGAAAGATTCACAGCAGGCAGAAGCTGAGGCCAAGGCCTCTTCTCAGCACAAAAGCTTAGGGGTCCCCCTTCCAAAAGCGGGGAGCCCAGGGCCTGATGAGGCAGACAACCTAAAGAGACAGCACGCCGCTCAGAAAGACCCGGCTGTGTGCAGCGAGCAACGCTGCGCACACCAACCCCAGCCTCCTGGCAACGGGCATCTGAGCATCACAGGTACCCGCAGCCTTCCCAAGGCAGGCTCAGTGGCATCCCCAGGCGTTACAACCAGGCTAGGTACCACAGCACCCTTTTGCCTTTAAAAAATTTTTAATTCAGTCATAACTCAGGGCCATTCTCATCTGGGAATCTGTGTTTCCTTTCCTTTACATAATCTTTAAACAGATCCCAACACTTTGCTTCTTGTTCAGCCAGTTGGTTGCTTGGGCTTCTGATCTCTCAAAATACAAGACAATAAAAAACAAGGTGTAACCGTCCACAATAAAACAGCCGACAGAAACTCCTTGTTCCATGCAAAACAAGTGAGCCAAGAAAAAGATCAAGGTGTACATCACGCTGCATCACAAAGATTTTTCTTCACTGTTAACTTCACTTTGGTCTCCTTTGACGCAGGGACACACAGAAGCATCGCTAGCGCTCAAGAAGCACCACATTGAACATGTTGCTGTCATGTGAGTAAGAGTACAAGCTCTTTGAAAAACATACACAAAAAAGACCCCAAACTGTTAGCATGGGCAACAGGCTACTGAAAAAGAACTCCAAGTAGTCAACTTTCCAATATCTTTGAGGCTTAGCATGTATTTTTACTGGAGTCTGAATTCAAAGAGCAGTATGAATTCTTTCACTCAGGGACAAGACTGCGCTCCTAAATAATCCTCTCTGGTTTTAACACACGCGACGGAGGAGAAACAAAAGAAATGAGTATGTGACAACTCAGCAGAAGACAAACCTACTATATTCTGTTTGTTAATCAAATACCTGCAGTGCTGTCACACATGACCATCTGATGGCAGCTGTCATCACGGGGAGGAAAGAAACAAGTGAGCAAACGCCCTTTTTCCCTTAGAAGCACAGGCTTCATCTAAAGCCATCAAGTGGTTTTGCTGTTTCAGGCAGACTGAAACCGCAGCAGTGCATGGGACAGCTTCCATCCAACCCCCCATCTACCACAATGCTATCAACATACGATCCCTCATCTCCAGCACTCAGTCGTAGCACCGCCGCAACATCTCGCTGGCTCCTACAGATCATTTCACTACTACTTCAAGCTTCCTTCTTGTACAATGATGAATTTGGAAATTACATTTTGGGGGAAGAAACACAAAGTTCTTCTTAAGTCCAAATATTCAAATTCGGACAACTAATTTTATTTTATTTTATCATTATTTATATTATTACCATTATTATTTAGCAGTCCATCCAACCTGTCCTCGTGACAAATAACTTCCATCTGAAGTCTGAGGGAGGATGGAGGGAGTAATTCAACCCTTTTGTTTTCTGCATGCTGCATCATAGTCCAGAGTATCTGTTGGGTATTTATCTATGGAGACATATCTCAATGAATGTCAAAGGCTAATAAATATTAAATTAGGGTGGTTTGCTTGCTTAAGCTTTGGCAGTGTACTTTGTTACCGAGTCAAATCTCAGCCAGCTGTGCAGCCTGTCAGTGGTATTTCTTCTGCAAAAATAAAACTTACACTGGTCTATGATGCAGGTCAGAGGAAAAAGTTCATTAGGAGAAGAATATCGGAATTTTCCAATTTGAAGTAGCAACAGGAATTTGTATGGAAAAAATTCACATCCTTGTAAAGTTCCTTAACAAACGGTGGAAAGAAAACCCCAGAAATATTTTGTTACATGAAGAACCCCACTTGTAGATCCAATGTTCATTAACGTTGCTACAAGGACTGAAGATGTGATGGATTTTTTTGTCACTATGACTGAAAAGATGCTTGGAAGATTTACTCTTGCATAAAATGCCCAATGGGAGAGAAGTAAAAAGAGTATGTAATTGTAGAAAACACTACTACTACTGAAGAAAAACCTGGTTTGAAAGCCTCTCCACGTTACCAGTCTCACTTTGTCATTCCACAAAGACACAGAAAAGGTTGGTAAAAAAATTATCTAGCTGATCAGACAAACTTCTTTGTTTAAAGAAAAGGAAAACAACTTGCATGGGAGTGTATCATGCAAAGACTAAATACAGACTGCCAGTGAGTTAAAAGGGTAAATATTGTAATTTCTAGGAGCAAATATTGTAGTTTCTAGGAGCAAGATGGAAAAAAACTCCCAACCAAAACAAACCCAACCCACGTTAAAATTTAAATATCTCAGGGCTATAAAATGCAGTGTACTAAATTTTTAATTTAAAGTGGGCAGATTCATTAGGAAAGCCTGACAGTGGTCTCATCTGACTGTCTGTATCTGAGCATAGTGGAAAAGATGAAAGCAGAGGGCTCTATTCCCAGCTACACAACCTTTTGAGCTTGCAACACAAACATGTGGAATACAAACTGCAGTTGTATCTAGGGCTGTTGATAATCAGCCTCACTTTTCAGTTTCCCTTCTTCCTTCTCAAACAATTTCCCGAGTAGTTTTAAAAATGTGCTTCCATTTAATTGTTCCATTCCTGCAGCACATTTATTTGTGCTGGTTCCTATTATCTGGATCCACCAATATTTCTGTCATGATTCAAACTGCAATCAAACACCCTTCTCTCCAAAGAAATCCAAAGTAATATTGACTTGACCTTCCATCAACTGCATAGACTCCACTTCTTTCATTGGATGAAAGGCTTCCCGACAGCATAAGGATTCATACTCGTTTTGTTTCTAAGATGACTTATATTCTTCCTTCCTTTGCCAAAAGCAAGAAAAGGGAAAAAGTCTGACCTAAAGCAGGGAAGATCAGACAAAATTAGTTGAAAATTTTGTGTGCTGTCTCTCAAATTAAGATTCAACCAGTTGGTCTTCAGAGTTGCTTTTTCCATTACAAAAGAGTTTTTTTTAAAAAAAGTGCTTGCCTTTTTTTTTTTTCTTCCTCCCCCCCAATATTTTATTTGAGCCGTAGGAGAGCCCAGGCATCAAAGCCGGCTCAGGTTGTGCCTCACAAACTCACCAAGAGTTTCAGACCGCCTATTTGGGACTTCGCTGCAGAGGCCACACAGGAAATGCCCAGTAGAATCATCCAACCCTGACCAGCCCAGACCGAGTCACTCAACTGCCCGAAATTGCTCGTCTGCAGCAAGGTCCGTCACCAGCAATTACGCTTGTCTCGGCCTTGGATGGTGGAGGGAGAGACACTGAATCTTCTCGAAGCTTCAGGAAGACCTGGGCAAGATGCAGCTACCCATGAAATAGTTTGTCCAAGATTAAGCCTCTCCCCACCATACACCTTTTGCCTTGGATGAAACACAACTGTTGTTGGCTGTGGTTGGCCACGCTGCACCAATCTTCAGTCACGTCCAACCAACAGGGCATCCCGTTTGCTTCACTGACCCTGTCTGCTGAGCAAGGAAGGGGCAAGGACGGCATCACCCTCTGACTGCCTAACATCACTACTTGCGGTACTTTGTGCGTTGATGTAATCCTTCAGCCTCACAGTACTGTGATCAAACTTTGCTCTGGGTGACCATTAAATATTTCACAATCAAGAGAAAGGAGATCAGGCTTTACTTCTGCAATTTCCAATCCCTCTGCAAAAGCCCGATACAATCAAATTGCTTCAATCCAACTGATGCCGAACTCAAGCTATCACCCACTAATACCTAACAAGGGAGCAGAGACTCCCATCCCCCTATTCTTTTTATGCCTGCCAGCAAGAAGACAGATTTATTTCTTTAGGATTAGCATTTTGCTTTGGAATGACTGGATATACCAGTGCTGTTGCAACAAATCAGCATAAACCATAATCTTGTTACAAAGCCATGGGACAGATTAATCCACTGAAAAATCCACTTTGTTCCAAGACAAGCTTTTCTCTAGCTCCAAATACATAGAGACAGCATCTCAGCGAGTCTTCAGAAAACTTGTTTGACGTACTGCAGGGAAGAGAAGCACAAATATTTTAAATAAACTCTAAGTGGAATTCTGGTGCCACTGCCACTGATGGTAGTAAATGCTCTGCCGACTTTAGCAATCCAACACTTTGAACCTTCGCGTCTTGCTTTCTTTGTGTCCATAAGGAAACTAGTGGGAAAAAAAAAAAAAAGAAGAGTAAAAACACAGATTTCATCGAGCTTTGTTTGTGTTTGTTTCAAGCCTTGAGAACAAACATCCCGGAATGAGAAACCTTACTTTTTATGAACTTGAGCCACACAAGCCAAAACACATCTTTCAACACAGATTGCTCTCCACCCCCACACAGGGGGAAAAACCACTCAGTACAACAACATCTTAACATTTGTATTCCAAAACACAGTAACTTTCTGGTGCTATCATAATTATGATTCTTATTAATGCCGAGCATCATCAGATGTAACTGCAGATTTGCTGTATCCTCACGACAGATTTAGCTGGAAGACTGATCCAACAGAACAGTCAATCACCATGGTTACTTACAAATCACCCTAGAAAGTCTCTCTAATACTTCAAACTAGTCCGATACTCTGAAAGATGCTGAATAGTGCCAACTATTTATCCTGGTATCTTGTATTTGAAGGAAGAAAAAATATTAAAAATCTTAGAATCACCTAACTGAAAACTGAGATACTTACGGAAGAAAGTTTTCTGGTTTTGAAGTCACCTAAGATCACAAATCTGAAGCATTAAGAATAACAGCAAAGAATGCCAAGTTTAACTACACTTAAAATGATCACAGGCTAGAAATGTTGAGAAGTAGAAAGATAAATAACTTTTCTTTGCATGCGAGAGAAGTTCCAGCCTAGTTTAGTGTTACCATAGAGAGGGAGAGAAAGGAATTCCTGTGTCGGTCTCATGTTTAGTTTATTTTGCAATTTGAATTCTCATTGCCAAAGTCAGGAAGGGCAAAAAAAGATTGAAAGTATTTATTTGTCCTTTGCAATCATGGCACCACGTCTGGAAATGAGGAATACAAACAGTAGCTTTCGTAAGCAGCCTGATAGGTACAAATAAAAAGAATGACAGCGCTACCTGACTGAAAGAAAAACACAGCAATAATGAGACTTCTGAGCAGCCTGCTGCCATCCAAATCAGTTCCTTTAAATACTTCATTAAGAGAGCTGAGGTTTTCTTTCATTAGAGGCAAGTATTCCTCATGCTAGAAAGCCCCTGCTCAGAAGCATCTATAAATATTGTGAGGTCCACTGGACTATACACTGCTAAGTGCCTGTTCAGCATTACGTGCCCAGTTGGAGAAGCTTACTACTTAGAGGTGGGAGGTCAGCATTTAGCATTGCACTACATGCTTTTACTGGCTTCCTATTTATTTCCAAGCACAGCTACAGAACGGTTGCTTTAATTGATAAGATGGAAGTGGCTGCGCACGTTAGCTGCTGCAGAAGTCATCCCTGCCCACGCGTGATGGTTGGGAGTCTGGTCAAGGAAGTCTGGCTAAAGCTCCCCAGATTCAGGATGCCGATGCAGAAAATTTTAACCCTACCAACCTCACGGATTTAAGACCTAGCGTTGGATTCTAGATTGCCCAGGCAGACAGAAAGCAGCCTATTCATTCAGGCTTTTCCTGGGCATAGCACGAGAGTTGGGGAGCTCTCATTGTCAGTTATTTCTAATTAGGTGATATTTTAAAATACTCTCCAAGTAAACATGCTCAGTCCCCTCATTATATATCCTAAGTCCTAAAGAGACACTATGCTGCTTTGTGTCACACAGCAGTGATCCCTGTTTGAACCTGAGGCATTTTGGACTAGCTCCCAATTAAAAATAAAGTAGCCAAAATGCAGGAGCTGCTCAAGCATAGTTTTCTTCGGCTTTGAAAGAACTCATCATTACACTTTAATTTGCCTCTGAGTTTTATTTTGGTTTTTTTGCAGCCTAGGTAAGGATGGAATGAAAGCAGCTGGAAGCGAGCAGAAGTTCAGCTCTGCTCCGAAGCCGGGTTGCCACCTGGCCGCTTGCCCAATGGTCTGGCCCATCTCCTCGTGCCCTCGGAGCCCACGCAGGCACCAAATGACTGCACACATGGCACCTGCTTGTCAGGGCTGCCACTGCCTTTGCGTCTTGGCTGTGTCCATCCTTCCCCTTCCACTCAAACTGGAAAAATTCAAATGTCACCAATGAGAGGGTAATGCCTCTTCAAACACAGGCTGATGGCGTACATGCACAGAAATTTTGGATGTTCAACTGTAATTAGGCACCTGTTCGGTTTGGTTACATCCTGGTACAGTAAGAGTATCTGAGCAATATGAGAATACTAAGAAGAGGAATGCAATCAAAGCTGCACCAATTCTTTTCTTATCAAGAACAGTCCTAACCCTGAACACTGAATCTATTGTTTCAGAGAAACCTACACTTAGAACTGTGAGATATAAAAAGAATGGCTTTGTTTTTAATAAAACATAAGGGATAAGTACATAACATCCCCTTGATAATATTTTTATCATCTTACGAAGGCACAAAAAGGAAAAAATAAAACCCCTCCTGTGAAGAGAAAAGCTTCTACTTTTGGTGAGCAGCATGCAGGATGGAGAATGAAGAAAAGCCCATCATGCCTCACTTTCCCCTTGAGGGCACATTTATCTTTGCCCACAGGCCATTTGGTCTTAAGACATGTTGTTATCTATTGACAGGAATCCAAATGATATTTGACAAGGCAACCCATAAAACATGCAACAGAAATGATCTTTTCCCCCAGCTTGCCCTAGATTTGGCTGCGGTGGTGTTGCAGCTTTGCTGTTTGTCTACAGCCACATCCTGGGTTCAGTGATCGCAACAACATGCACGTGTAACCAGTCACATTTTGTATTTTCATATGGAACCTGATCATCCCTCTGAGTCACATACGCAACAGTGCTTTCTATATTTTCCTCCTATGAGTATAATGTAGCTTCACAGAGACAAAAACAGAAAAAAAGTCTGACCATAATGAAATCACATTAATGCAACTCAGATAAGATCTTCGGTATTACCCAATGTGCGTGGTTATGGCCCCCTTCAAAGAGGAAAAGGGAGATTTTTGACCTTTTAATAAATAGAAGCCTGAACAAAACTGTTAAGAAAGAAGCAGGAATTATTTAATGCTTTGGAAACCAGTCTTCCAACAAGGATATACACATAAAATTCTCCTTCCGGCTAGTCACATCCTATAACAAATGGACAAGGATTACTATTATTCTTACAAATAAACAGCATCTCCACTCATGTTCTGCAAGTCAAGCAAGCAACCAGTGCTGGCTGACAGAAGGAATCGTTACATGCAAACCTACCAATTCGCGTTTGAGTCCTGCCAGCAAAAGTCCCTTTACTGAGGTTAAACCAAACAGCATGTCAACAGCAAAGTGTAAGGCTCCACAGAGGGAGATCCCATCTTATCCGGACTACTATAAACCACCTCTCTGTAGCAAAGCCCAGAACAACTGTCTCCTTCCAACAGCAACCAATTGCAGTTCCAACTTCTGGTCTCAGTGACCAGAAACTTTCAAGTCTCTAGAAGCATCTGAAATAACTTTCCCTGCTGGTTTTCTCACCTCTGGCAGCACATACACAGCTATCACTCCTGGTATGTGCATAGCCAAACATCATGCAGCTGTCTGGTCCAAGAAAACACCCCGTTTTCCTCCAAGCTGAGGGAAATGACGGGGCACGGAGGGATGGAGAAGCAGAGTTTGCACAGGAGCTGTAAGAAGCTGGAGGACAGGACAAGAACACAGCAGAAACGTGCCAGTAATGCTGGAAGAGGTGGAAGGAAGGACTATCCTATCTGAAGGCAAGAAAGAGTAACAGAAAAACAGAAGTTCCTTGCACTGCTCCATTCTGCCACTGCTATACAGTACCGAGTGTTTTACCTTGCAGCAGCCTTGGAAACGACTGCAGATAACTCTCAAAACCTACTGGAAGCACACAAGTGCAGGGCAGTAGCTGGAGGGATGGACTGAAGGACACAGACCGGAGCCAATGGCTCCCTGAGCACAGCCATGCCCCGAAGGGACCCACCCAAAAGACCCAACAGGAAAGCTGGACAAGAAGAAAAGATCTGTCCTCATGCGCCTTTCCCCCCCGCCCCTTAGGCAAAAAGTTTGCTTCATCTTCCCATCCCCATCTTCCCTCTTTTATCTCCAAAATGGTGAGGTGCCAGCAAGTAAGAAGAATAGTCAGTGCTCGCTTTTAGTGGGGCAAAAAAGGCCAGCGGGCCTTCAAATTTCAATTTTGAAATGACTGCTTAGGGTACACACAGGGACCTTCCTCTGCTCGTCCCCTCAGGCCGCTTTCGGGTGCACAGTCTCTCCTCCAGGCCAGAGGGAATAAGGAGACCAGGGCGGCGAATCTCGAGATTGTCTCCAACCTGCCCACCTCCTCCTTGCAGAGGGGAGCCACGTCCCCGGGCAGCCTCGCGACGCCCTCAGCCACACCAGGCACACGTTTCGGCCCGAAATGCGCAGAGACAGCAAGCAGAGCAGCGCACGGCACACGCTGGCCTGACGAAGCGGGCTTTCGGTCCCTTTTTATGCAGCTTTTCTTCCCACTTCCCCAGTTCTGACTGTCAGGAGAAACTCCCCAGCTTCCTTGCCGCCGCCACCGCTTTGCCAGAAAGGTTTACCCTGCTCGTTTCGCAAATGCTATTGCAGCACGTTGTGCTTTACATAATATTTACATCTGAGTCACTACGGTTCAGCCCTGGCATGAGGCAATTCCAGTATCGACTTCATCAAGTTAAGCTCTCGGGCATCTTCCAGCCTCTGAGACCATATTTGTATCTTTATCCTTGGGTCTCGTTAGGAGCCACAGGCCAAGAAAACATGTACAAGTCCAAGATCTCCATGGTGACAACTTGCACCAGTTATAATAGCAGGAAATAAAAAACAAACAAAAAAGGTACTGATCAAACAATTTTACATTCCCTGAAGGTCTGCAACTCCAGGAAGGTCCAAGTGACCCCATGCTAGCGTCAGGGTACCTTCCCCACCATTCTTCTGGGTAAACGCATATCCACTCCTCTGCTGAGAGCCCACGAGCTCTTGCCCGGGCGTGCAGACACTGCAGCCCCTGGTGCAGGGCGGGCTCCCCAGGCCTCCTCGAGCCCACAGCTCCAGCAGCTCTCACTGCTAACTCCAGTTAATGGCATCCTGGGCTGCATTAAGAGGAGCGCGGCCAGTAGGTCGAGGGAGGTTCTCCTTCCCCTCTACACTGCCCTAGTGAGGCCACAGCTGGAGTACTGAGCCCAGTTCTGGGCTCCCCAGTTCAAGAAAGATGAAGAACTACTGGAGAGAGTCCA
>Ga0181612_170030_pt1 | contig 11977 bp, 7 predicted proteins | sample HoacroProtozoa21_FD_119630 | JGI IMG/M metagenome (GOLD analysis project Ga0181612, IMG submission 119630) | Hoatzin crop microbial communities from Cojedes, Venezuel. Combined Assembly of Gp0051906, Gp0051904, Gp0051908
AAGCACTAAGTGTAGGGGCTAAAAACGCTGGAGTATCAAGTCTAACTACAATGTTTCTGAATGATGCGAATTCTACTATAAGAGCAACAATGGGACTAGCAAGTGCTGTTTGTTATTTGATACTTGTATTTATGACACTTGCGTTTTTGGTTGAATATATTAAACGTATGCTAACAATAGCGTTTTTGATGATTATTGCACCATTGGTAACTATAACTTATTCATTAGATAAACTAGGCGATGGAAAAGCGCAAGGATTAAATAATTGGTTCAAAGAGTTTATATATAATGTGTTAATACAACCATTTCACTGTGTAGCTTTCTTATCATTGGGAAGTATAGCTTCGGAGTTAGTGAAAGCAAAAACATTATCAGCAGGACTGATTGCAATATTAATCATAATATTTATTTATGAATCAGAAAAAATAGTAAAGCAGATATTTCACTTTAATGCAAACTCAATGGGCGACGTATTAATGGCAGCAGCGTTTGCAAATAAAATAGCAGATGGTGGAAGAAAGTTTGCTGGAGCTGCTGCGGGAGTAGCAGGAGGAGCTAAGAAAGCGTTGTCCTCAACAATGCCAAAAAAAGTTGCATCACCTGCAACTCCTACTGGAGGAGGAAGTCCTACCGGAGGCGGAAGTCCTACTGGAGGCGGGAGTCCTACTGGAGGTGGAGGCACTACCGGAGGTGGAGGCACTACTGGAGGCGGTGGTTCTACTGGAGGCAGAGGCACAAGTCAATCACCAATTGCATCGGCAAAAACACGTGCAGCAGCATTTAATCAGCGACATTCTAAAATATCAGGAGTCCTAAGGGGTGGATTTAGATTAGCAATGGGAGCAGATAAGATATTGACAGGCGCTGCAGTAGGAACGGCTATTGGAAGTTTGTCCGGCTCAGGAATAGCAGCTGCTGGAGAAGGATTAAGAGGAGCAATAAATGGCTGGGGAAATGCTGCCGAAAAAGGAAAAACATACAGCCAAAGTGCACATAGACATCATACAGCAAAAGAATTTAATGATTATAAAGATTATATAATGCAGGAAGAAACTCAAAACTATTTAGCGAATAGTGCAAATGCTAGTAAAGATGCAGATACACAAGCAAAAGAAATACAAGCCATAGTTGATGCAAAAGTAGAGGATGCAGCAGATAGAATAAGAGATATAATTAATGGAAGAGCGAACATACAAAATGACTATGAAAAGAATATTATAAATGAATTAAGATCAATAAGATTAAGCTATTTAAATGAGGGCAAGAGTATATCAAAGGCTAATAGCATGATAATAGATGACTTTACAGATGTAGCTGATGGAAAAGTTAGTGAAATTTGGGACGGAGCAGGAGCTCTTCCTATAGGGTCAGCTTATAATTATCATTTTGGTGATCGTCCATATACTGCAATAGATGACTCATTAGAAAGAATAAAGGAAGAAATTAAAAGAATAAATGGTACTGGTGGAGGAGGAACCATTTAAAGTAGGAGGTGAGAACAATAGACGAGGATGAAAATTTAAACGATGATGAGCAATTAAAAAACGATGGAAGTGAAGATGAAAATAGCAATGAAGAAGCAGAAAGTGATTCTGAGTCTATTGATAACTCTGAATCAAACGAAGAGAGTGAAGCCAATGGAAGAACCTCAGAAAGAAATCCAACACAAGATGCAGCTAAAATAGCCGAAAACGTAAAAAAAATAATGGATGCAGCTAAAAATGGAGCAAAAGTAACAGAGAAAGCTGCACAATCATCTCAAGCAATGCGGAAAATAGCTGGTTTTATTGCTAAACTTATGCCGGCAATAGGATATGTAGCAGTTGTAATACTTATATTAATTTGGCTTATAGGAATGATAGCATTTTTTCAAACAATGCCAGCAATGATGATTGGAAAGCTAAAAGAATTCTGCAACAGTATTTGGACAAATTTTATAGAAAAGCTTGATTCAGATATGGAACACTATGTTTCGGATGATGATGTACAACAATTGGCGCAATATATAACTGACATGGGATACGACGTGCAATCATATGGGTTTGGAGATATTGAATATGACACTAACGGAAAAGTTGTAGACAGTACACATGCTGACAATGATGAAGCTAAGGTAAAAGATAAATATTTAAAAGCTTATTTAGCGGCAGACGAAGCAACATATCATTTTTCGCGAACAAGTCTAATTTCGATAATGACATCGTGGGTAAAGACGAAAAATACAACAGGATTAATAAAAGTAGTGAATTCAGAAGCGAAAAGTAATCTTGAAATTGTTAGAGATGATAAAGTTCTTAGAGTTTATACCAAAGCATTAGATCTTCCGATAGTAGGATGGTTTAAGGATTTATTCACCGGTAAGAGGGCTTTTCAATGGGGAGATATTTTCTCTTATGATTTAGATACCTGGCTAGGACGCTATACAAGACCAACTGAATTATTCTTGTCATTGCATTTATCGACAATGATGCCGGACTTAACATATCAAATTGCAACGAGTAAAGATTTTAATACTAAAGTAAATGTTTATTTTCAAAAAACTGAAATGAAAATTCAAGGCGACGTACTTACGGCCAATATGACACTCAACGGAGTGGAATATTCAGCAAAGGAAATAATAGAAGGATATTTGAGAAATTCGGTGTATGCAGTTACGACTAAATATTATATTACTAATGCCGATCGGGAAGAGGAAGAAGTAGATCAAAGAACGGCGCAAAATTACTACAGCAACAATCATACAGCAGCGAGAGAGAAGACAATCCGAGATGACGAAAAAACAAATAAATTTTATGAAGCAGTGCAAAATGTTAATGATGACGAAGGTGCTGAAGAGTTAGGAGAAGTTTTTATTAAGGTAATGGAAAAACTTGATCCAAATACTCCCGGTTTTTTAAAAAGCGAGCAAATAACTGTGCAGATAAATGGAAGCGACTATGTTTTACAATATAATAACAATCAAAGTGGGATAACGGCATCCGGAAAAAAACTTAATTATGAGGAAGCCTTTGGTTTAGCTACGTTATTTTATAAATTCTTAAAAGGCGTAGATGGTGTATATTGGCCATTTATAACTACTGTTGATAATCATTGGTATTATAGTAAAGTTGATTTTACCAAGAATTCATATAGATTAGCAAAGGCAGGTAAGAAAACCTTAAACTATTCGAAAGAAGATTCTAAAGGAAATGTAATGAGTATATCAATTCCGGTAGAAATAAGGGCTCAAAATCAGTGGCCAGGAATTGTTTATCAGGTTAATGAGCCGGAAGTGGAGGCTCCAAATGATAATATAGTAAAATTGTTTATTGGAGATGATGCTGAATATTATCGATATGATGGAACAGTTGGTACTGCACAAAGAATCGCCAATGCAAGAGCAAGGGATGAAAAGAAAGTTGGTTTGACTGATGAAAATGCAACTGTGCAATACTATTTTAATGGTGAATCATATGATTCTGAAGCATTACCAGATGGATTTGGAAAAGAAAAAGTTAGCTTCGATGAGAATTCAGCAGCAGCGTTAGAAGCATTAGCTATAGTTGATCAAATGCACACGGTTTCAAGTGATTATATTTATAGAGATTTAAAACAATTATTAGTAGATTTAAAATATTATGACGCGGAAGATTTGACTGAGGTTTTGAAATTAATATTATTATGGCCAATCGAAGTGACGCAAAAGAATGAAACTTTCGAATTGACGAATGATATAAATGAATTCGGAACGACAATAGTTGTAAGCAATGGACGAACGATATTGTCACCTTGCGATGGAACAATTATTTCAGCAAAAAATGACGAACTTCATATAAAAATTGATACATTAAATGATGAAACAAAAGAATTGTTGGAATATATATATGAAGATGATTTTAAGAAAGTCGATCCGGAGGTTTTAAATGGAATAGAGTTAATTATAAAAGGCGGGAATTATACCAAAACTTCAGGAAAAGTAAAACGCGGAGACAAAATAGGAACTACAACAGGTAATATAACAATATTAATGAAGCAAGAAGATGATTCGGTAATTGATAATATTGATGCATATATGCGCGAAGACAAAAATAATAAATATGAAGAAATTATGCGTGAAAAAATGAAGAACTCAGAGGAAAAAGAGGGAATCGATATTACTAAGTTAATAAAGACAGGAGTCGCTACAACGTCGTCAAGTACAAACTCTAGCGCGGCAATGGGAAGCGGAGCTGTAATTCAAGGTACTGACCAAACAGAAACAATATGGTTGACATTAACAGGAGTTTATGGATATTCAGAAGAAGCTGCAGCAGCCATAATGGGAAATTTATATGCTGAAAGTGGATGTATTAGTAATAATTTGCAAAATAGTTATAATGTATCGTTGGGGTATTCAGATGAAGAATATACAAGTGCAGTTGATTCTGGCGCATATAGTAAAAATAGTTTTGTACATGATGAGGCAGGATATGGATTGGCACAATGGACTTTTTGGAGTAGAAAACAAAATCTATATGAGGCATGCGAAAATAAAGGCGTTTCTATTTCAGATATAGGAGTACAACTAGCATTTTTAGATTATGAATTAAGAAACGGTTACACAACAGTGTATAATGATTTAACAAATGATGATAAAACGATATATGAAAAAACAGTATCCATGATGACAAATTTTGAAAAACCAGCTAATCAATCGGATCCAGCTAAAATGGAAAGAGCGAAGAAATCAGAAGCTTTCTACGACATGTATCATGGAACAACGGCTTCGTCTTCTGAAGAAGAAACAACAAGCACACGTGAAAAAATGACAACATAAAAGAAAGGAATAGCAATGAAAGATGATTTAAAAAAATTTAAGTTGATATTAGGGCTAATTTTATTAGTTGTCATTTTAGCCGTTTGCCTTATTATTATGCGTGGAAAAATAATAGAACAAGAAAAAAATAAAAATTCTGCTTTAAATAATATTGAAACAACAAATGTGCAAAAAAACAATAATTCTACCTTAAATAATATTGAAACAACAGCTGAACAAATAAATCAAATAAATAATGAATCAATAAATAGCATAACAACCGAAGAAACTGATGAAAATGAGACAAATAATTCAGTTGATGAAAATAATGTGAATGAAGAATTAATATTAAAAGAAGTAAATTCGCCAAATGAATATTTTACGATTAATCAATATTTACAAGAATATTGGAGAAATCAAAATAATGCAAAATTACAAAAATCAGGAAGACTGGAAAGTGGTAATAATACTAACTATTGTGAAATTATGATTTCACTATTAAATGATGAGTATGTAAAGGCAAAAAATATAACTGAAAGTAATTTAAATAATTTATTGCAAAAAACCGAAAATTTTTATGTAGAAAAAATGTATTATTCTAAATACAAAAAATTAACAATTTATTATTGTTCGGGATTAGCAACTAATTATGATGACGATTCTGATGTAAATACAAACTATGCGATGATTGTTGTGTGGGACAAAACCGAAGGAACATTTTCAATAATTCCATATGAATATGTTTTAGAAGATTTTGCTGATATTGAAGTAGGTAAAGAAGTTAAACATCAATTTATTCAAAACTCTAAAAATTTATATAACAGTAATATTTCTACATATAAACCTAATGATTTTGACATAGCAAATTTGTATTTGGTTTTGTATCAACGTTATGCAGATTACGATATAGAAAAAGCTTATAATTGTTTAGATGAAGAATACAAGAATCAAAAGTATCAAAGTCTTGAAAAATATAAGAAAACCGCAATAGGGACCACAGTAGGAGCAATGAGTTCATGTACAGTTGAAGAAGATGGAAATACTATAATATATCATTGTGCAATGGCAAATAGGGGCAATATAACTATAACAGAACCCAAATTTTTGGAATTTACTATTAAATTTGATGAATGAACAGCAATAGAATTTGAAAAACGATACTAAAAGATTTGAAGAGATAACAACGATAAGGGTTTTGAAATAGATGATGGTAAAACATTTTAAGATATAAACAATTATAGAAATTTGGAATTTATAAAGATAAAACATTTGGAGATAACCGGATATTATGAGGAAAAATAAAAAAATAATAGTAATAATAGGATTAATAATTTTATTACTTGCACAAATAATAACTTATGCTATTTCAAATTCTATTGTTGAAAAGAAAATGCAACAAGGAGAAATTACAAAGAGTGCAGGAGCGGACGAGAATGGAAACATAAATTCGAATCTGGATTCTGCAAGAGAAAGTTATCGAAATGGATATGTTGATTCTGATGATGAAATTATTAGGCCATCAAATTTTGCAGATTTATTGCTTAATTATTCCGGAAACATATCAGAAACAGACATAGCAAAAAGCCTATACACATTTGTTGTAGACTTTATCCCCGATACCTACAAAGCAACTAAAGGAAAGAGCGACGCAGAGATAAAGAGTAATTACAACAAAAATTATCCGGAGATATCTCAGTTAGGCGTTGTTGATGAAGAAGAATATTATTATCTGGCTAAGCAAATAAACAATTTGTTTGGCCGTGGTGAAGAATCATTTACAAGTGCTGACGTTGATTATGATGAAATTGTTGTGAATGATGATTATACTGAAGTCGGAATTCAGCTTGTTTACGGTTCTGCCAAAACCTTAAATATAAAAATTAGCTTGGCAAATGATAACTCCACAAAACCGAGTATAAAATATAAAGATAATTCTTCGTTAAAAAAGTTATTTGAAAAATATCAAGGTGAAGTTACAGTGGAAGAATTTGTGGAAACTTTTGATAACTTGATGGCAAAAATGGAAACAATTTATCAAAATTCTACCTACAAATCTATAAATTCAAGAAAACAATATTATTCATTGCATAAAGATGAAATGGCTGAGGTTGGAATTGCTTCGCAAGATGATTATATGAATCTTGCAAAGGCAATTACAATGGAACAAGAAATAACAAATATTGACGAAAGAAGTTACACAATTGAAGAAGAAACAATAACAGTTAATTCAAACTATACTGATGCCGAAATTACAGTACTATTTGCAGAAGGTCAGGAGCTAAATTTAAAAGTACGCATATATGATAATGCAACAGCAGAGGGAAATAGAGTTGTATTTGCATCAAGTAAATATGCAGCAAGCTATAGCGACACTAATGCAAATAGCAATAATGAGACTGTAGAGACAGCTGAAAGCGCTAACGCAACTAACGCAGATAATAATTCTGTTGTAAACACTAGCGCTGAGTAGAACAATAATTTTACTGTAAGCGTTAGCGCTAAGTAAAATAATGAGTTGCCGTAAATATAAATAATTAAGGTTTATAGGCAAAACCTAATAATACAAAAGCCTAAATTTAATGAATAAGGAGATACTAATGGATAATAAAACAAAAAATGCATTACTTTGGATGATTATTATACTGTTGGTATTACTTAATATTCTTGCAGTAAGCAATCAAATTAAAAAGATAAAGGAATTAGGTCAAACTAATGAAGTTGAAGAAGCGGCAAATGTAATAGAAAATACAACAGCCGAAACAGAAGCCGAACAACGAATAAAAAGTAAAAGTGAAAACGAAAGAGTAAGAATATACGTGGCTAGGTTCTTGGAGAAAATTACCGATGAAGACTACAAAGGTGCATATGATTTATTAAATAAAGAATTCAAAAGTACAAATTTTTCAACGATAGACGGGTTTATCGAATTTGTTAAGAAAGCATATCCAAGCGAAGATGTAATATGCTCATATGCAAATTTTGAAATAATAGGAACATCAGTATATGTAATAACAGTGACAATTAAAACAATGTCGCAAGAAGACTATCAGCCAATTGTACAAACTTTCGTAGTTCGCGAAAATGCATACAACGATTATAAAATTTCGTTCCAATTAGATTATAGTAATTATGTTGCAGAAACAGAAGAGGAGGAAGAAGAATGAATTGGAACGCAAAGTTTGAAATAAAAGTCGCTAACTTTTTTAGGAAAAATGGCCGCATAATTTTGATTATAGCTGTAATTTGGATATTATTAATTTTCGTAAATAATTGGTTGGCGAATAGACCTGAAGAAGAAAAAAATTTAACAGCTTATGATGCTGATGATACGATAATGGATTTTTCTGGTTCTGTTCCGAATGCATATAAGGAAAAAGTAAAGCAAACAATTGATGATTTCTTTAATTATTGCAATGACAAAGAATATGAAAAGGCATACAATATGTTAACTGATGCTGCTAAAAGTTATTTGTACGACGATAGCTTGGAAACATTTAAAAAGTATGTTGATTTAACGTTCGACAAAAAGAAAATTTACACATTGCAAAATTATTCGAACGCAACAAATATGTACATGTATACGATAAAAATAAATGACGATCTTGAAACAACTGGCGCAACTGGAGGCTATGATTCTTATGAGGAAAAATGGATTGTCGAGCGTACAAATGGCGAGTATTATATTTCCAATCAAGGATACATAGGACGCAATTATACAACTTACGTCGCTGAAGATGAGTACATGAAAGTAGAAATTACATCAATAGATATAGGGTATAGCAAAAAAGCGTATAACATGACAATAAGAAATAAATCCGATTATTATATAGTTTTATACAATGGCGAGTTAAGCAGTGAGATTGTATTGCAAGTAAATGATACAACTCGTGCAAGTGTAAATACGGCAGGCTCAACATATGTGCTTTTGCCGGAAACTACAAATGAGGTTGAACTAATATTTGAAAGTTTTTACGATGAAAGCGAAACAATTCAATCATTGCGCTTTAATGCAGTAAGACTGCTAGAAGATGCATCTCACGGTTTTGATGAGATTAATGATTATATTTACAAAACCTATAGCTTTAATATAAATTTATAAAATAATAAATAACGAATTAGATATAAGTTTTGGTTATAATCGAATTATAAAAGCAAGAGTGAAAAAATAATGATGCACTGATTTTAAAAATTGTGCAAGCAAGAGTGAAAAAATAAGGATGTACTGATTTTAAAAATTGCATAAGTAAGATTAACAAATAGAGAAGCAGAGGCTTTATGGGAAGATAGGTAAATAAAGTCGAAGAAAAACGAAAGAATAGTAGAAAGGGAAACTAATGAAATTTTTGGCGCTCATTTTTATATTAACAATTTTCATAATATTGCTGATTGCAAGTATTATTTGGCAAATGCGCGAAGCAGGAATAAAAGTCAAAGATTTTGCAAGTTTTATTAAGGCAACTCAAAACCTAGATGATTTATATGTTTTTGCAAAAAAGTATGAGCAAATGTCACCACAAGAGCAAATTATGTACTTATCCGAAGCGGAAAGAATGTTTAAAGCTTTCGATAGAATTCCGCGAACCGTATGGGAAGACGAAGAAGATAAGTATGATGAGGTTTTGGAAACATATAAAAATATAAGAGTTATGAGGTGGAATGAAGCGCAAGAATATTCTCTTTCAAAAAAAGTAAAACCGATAATTCCTAAAAGTCAGCGGGAAAATTAAAATAAATTGATTTAAATTGGATAGGATTAAATTTAGTTGAATTGAAGTGAAGCTATAGCGGAAATTTAATTAGATAGATAAGATTGATAAAATCTGATAGAAAGGATTAAATTTAGTCGAAGTGAAGCTATTAAGAAATAAGAGATAAGATATAGAGGCTTAAAATGGAAACAGAAAAAAATATTGAATTTGACGTTGATAATTCTAAAAGAGTATTTGAATTGAGAAAACAATATTCTAAATTCATATATAAGAATTATGATGTGAGCGAAGATGAAAAGAATATTTATATAAAATTTTGTTTTGAAATTGGAGGGTTAAAGCAGTTTAATCCTGAATTGCAAATAGCAAAAAAAGATTATATTAGAAGAGAGATTAAAAGTGCGAGCAAAAATACTATTGAAATTCAACCTAAAATTAATAACAAGAGTGAACTAGAAATTGATTGTAAGATTAAGCAACTTGTATTTAATATAGGCATGGTTGAAATGATTTCTTATTGGAAAGCAACGCTTTCTCCACAAATTATAGTAGAATGCGGAAATCTTTCGATTGAGCAAATTAAATTTTGGAAGAAACTTATATATAACGGATTAAGCGAATTACGTTACCGCAACAACATTGATATTTCTTTCGATAATTTTGTGGAAATAACAGTGAACTACAATGAAAGGTTGGCAAACAATGATTCCGAAACATATACGAATAATGAAGAATTTCAAGGATATATAATTCCAGTAGGTGGCGGAAAAGATTCAGTAGTTACATTAGAAAATTTACCAATTGATATGAAGCGTGATTATTGCTTCATAATTAATCCGCGCGAAGTAACGCTAGAATGTTGTAAAGCAAGAGGCTTTCAGGAAGATCATATTATCGAAATACAGCGAAAAATTGATAAAGGAATTTTGGAATTAAATGCACAAGGTTATATCAACGGCCACACACCTTTTTCAGCAATGCTATCATTTGTTGCTTACTTTGTGGCGTACATGACTAATAAAAAATATATAGCATTATCAAATGAGGCTAGCGCAAATGAACAAAACCTAACCAATGCGGGCGAAGATATGATGGTTAATCATCAGTATTCAAAAACCTATGAATATGAAAATGATTTTAGAAAATATGTTGGTGAAAATTTTAAATTACCAATAGAATATTTTAGTTTTTTGAGACCATTAAATGAATTACAAATAGCAAAGTTATTTGCAAGAGAGGAAAAATATCACACAATATTTAAATCATGTAACGTAGGGTCAAAAAGCAAACCATGGCAATGGTGTGGAAATTGTGCAAAATGTTTATTTGTATATACAATGCTAAGTCCATTTATAGAAGAGGAAAAGCTGATTAAGGTTTTTGGAAAAAATTTATTTGAAGATGAAAATTTATTAACAATTTTTAAGCAGTTGACAGGATATGAAAAAATTAAACCATTCGATTGCGTTGGAACATTCGAAGAAGTAAAAACAGCGGTGACAATGACAATAAAAAAGCGAAACGCTAACGACTTGCCTTATTTGTTAAAATATTATAATGAGAATTGTGAATTGATGGACTTAAGTAATGATATAACTAAGCAATTTAATGAAGAAAATAATTTACCTGATGGATTAGAAAAAATTTTAAAAGAGGTTATTTAATAAATAAAGTGATACATAAAAAGAATTTGAAACTACAAAGAAAAATAAATAATCAAAGAAAAATAAATAATCAAAGAAAAATAAATAATCAAAAGAGAAATAAATAATCAAAGAGAAATGAATAATCAAAGAAAAATAAATAATCAAAAGAGAAATGAATAACCAAAGAAAAATAAATAATCAAAAAAGAAAAATAAAACGAAAAAACAAAAAGATTGATTGAAAAAATTGAAAGGCAATTTTATGATTAATAAATTGATAAAATTTTTTGAAAATAAAAAAGTTTTAATCCTCGGATACGGAAGAGAGGGCAAATCGACATATGCCTTTTTGCGCGAGAATTTTCCGGATATGGAGTTGACGATTGCCGATGCTAATGAAAAGATAAAAGACGATGAAAATTTAAAGAATGATACTCATTTAAAATTTAATTTAGGCGAGCATTACATTGAAAATCTTGATAAATACGATGTTATAATGAAAACTCCAGGAATTTCTTTTAAGGATATTGATATTTCAAATATTCGTGAAAAGATAAAGTCACAGCAAGAATTGTTTTTGGAATGCTTTGAAGTTCGTACTATTGGAGTGACGGGAACGAAAGGAAAAAGCACAACCTCTAGTCTTATTTACAATATAATAAAGGATCAGGGTAAACGTGTTACTTTTCTAGGAAACATAGGAATACCAGCATTCGAACATTTAAAAGAAATAAAAAGACACCAATATGTGGTTTTTGAATTTTCGAGTCATCAATTAGAGTTTATGCAACATAGTCCGAATATTGCGGTTTTTCTAAATGTTTACGAGGAGCACTTGGATCATTATAA
>Ga0181612_170362_pt1 | contig 11977 bp, 4 predicted proteins | sample HoacroProtozoa21_FD_119630 | JGI IMG/M metagenome (GOLD analysis project Ga0181612, IMG submission 119630) | Hoatzin crop microbial communities from Cojedes, Venezuel. Combined Assembly of Gp0051906, Gp0051904, Gp0051908
CTCGTCAACAGATTTTTACTTAAAATCCTAAGAAAAAAGAAAATTATAGCCACCTTCTTCAACTGGATAATATTGTCTGCTCTTCAGAATGTAGGCAGACATTCAAAAGTGAAACTATTCAAGGAATAATTAAAGATTCTTATGCAAAGATTACAGAAAATCGTAAGTGATGAAAAGATTCCACGTATTCCTATCACATACTTGTAATATGTTGCTGCTGTAAATAAGTGAAAATGAATTTCTGGCTTTTCTATAGGTTAAGAAAGCAAATGCCTTGGTATTTAATTAATAACACTGTGATGCCTATTACCCTAATTTGCTGTTGTGGAAGTGTAATTAATAGGAGGGAATAAAGAAATAACTTCTCACACAGAGATCTGTAATGCTACACACTTTGCTTGAAACATAGCAAACTATATTTTTGCTACTCTATCTGAAGCCGTATCTGCAGTTTCTTCTACTTTACCTTCATACATGACAACTTCTGCTGTTATATCCCTGAGATATTTGAGAAAAAGCTTTCTTTCTAGCTATTAACTAGCTGTTCTTTCCTTTCTCACCAACACCTTCTGCCAAAGTCTGCCCTTTTTACAGAAGTCAAAAGAGGGACAGATACATTGTCTTCTATTAATTTGTTGCCTCATCACACATGCTGGTCAAAAGACTTTCAACTACTGGCACTAAATGAAAGTATAGGCAGTGGTTTTCCAATGTAATCAACTGACTGGATGCTGCTTATTCTCTAATTCTACACTGATTAGCCCACTCTAAAACAATGATACCTGAAAAATGAGAGACTAGGGTATACCTGTGTGTGTGTGAGAGTATGCTTTTTTGGGGCTTTGTTTTTGTTTTTTTGTTTGGTTTGGTTTCGGTTTTGGATAGGGCTTTTTTTGTGGGTTTTTTTTTTAAGTTTATTGGAAAACTTCATATATTTCCTGTGATTTTGTCTCATTTACAGAAGTACTGAAGGAATTCAGTAAAAATAAAAATTTACAATCACTCAAGAAAATGAAGTCAAAATATGGTTAATTAAAAAACAGGAAATTAAATATTCAGGAGGGATATAATCACGCTCTGATTTCTGAAGCATTGGGCTGATCAAAACACCCCCATACATTTGGAAGTCAAAAGACAATTAATGCCATAAGTGAACACATCTTCATTTTTCTATGGGTACTTCTACCTGGTCAAGTCAGTCTGCCCTTCTTGTGATCCACTTTACTGGGTCTTTAGATGTTTTAGTGCCTGTGTGGGCGTTGTTAAGCCGTAGGTGACTGAAGTGGTTTTGAATCAGTATTTGCTTGAATCCTGCTGTGTTGGAACACTGTTTGCCTTAACCTACCTCTGCACTACTGTGTAGATACGTTCCACATAGTTGTAAGCAACGCTTTCAATTCAGCAAAGTGCAATGGTATTTTTTACCCTTTTAAGGTAAAACTTAAGGTAAAGTCTTACACTTTACAGTTAATGTAAAGAATTGAAGGACTGGGCAGAACTCACTCAGATGTGCAAACAAAAATAAATAAACAATTGAAAATACACTGCAACAATTAACAGTGTCCTGCTTGAAAAAACAGAGTCATTTAGAGTCAGAATTTTCTGTTCACATTTCCGATGAATATGAAGGTATTATCTTATATTGATTGATTAAAATAATATTCAGATAATGGTTACAAATATCAACTCTTCTAATGAAGTTCAGTGTTTTTTTAACCTGCACTACACACTTGTTAAAGCCCAATCTATCGTTGACACGTCAGTGAATGTAATATGTCAGGATACTACTTTAGAAAGTGACTTTCCAATCACAACCCATTGAGAGGATTTGAAAAAAACTATCCTTACATGAAAAAGTCAAATAAAGTCGATAATATAGTAAAACTTAACTAAGAAATTAGATATATATCACTAAAAAACTATAATCACTAGTGCAGGAAAGTAAATTTCATAAGAAGGACCATTTGAAAATGTAGACTATCATGCTTATTACCACATTTACATTCGCTGTTAACTCTAACTGACATTGGGTTTTCCATGCCATAGAAATCTAATTTTAATGAAGAAATACACCAGTCTGCTTTATTCAATCATGACAAAGCAGGTCTCATCTTTGGAGGAACACAACATGTTTGAAATGTGTTAATTTTTAAAAAATCATAGTACCAACCTCTAGAATATCAAATGGCCACATGCAGCAGCATCCATGCTTCCCTAATCCATCCTGCACATATCATATGCGTCCCTAGTTAGAACAGAAACCCATCCTCTTATTTGTGTTGACTAGTAGATCAATCCCCCAAACCAGCAGCATGATAAAACTGAGCCCTCATGTCCTCAGATGCTTTGTTGTTGCTGATGTTTCTTTCCAAGGCTTAATTTCCTGTGTCTTGACCTATTTCATCTGTTCTTACAGTTAAAGTGAAATTAAAGAACTGTAAGTGCTCTTATTTATTAACAAAATTATCATCATTAGTTTTGAAGCTTCTTTGTACTGCCAGCAGTATGGATCCTTTGGTCTCCATTAAGAGTTTTCTACTGTGCTCCTCACAGTTATGCCTGAGAGCCTTTAGGTGCAATCAGTGCATATCATGAATTATGATACATTAGCTGAATGTCATGAAAAAAGGCAAACATTTGGAACACTTGTTAGTCTATTTTGTCTAAGAAAACAAAGTGATATGCAACTACTCTGTAATATTTCTTTGTCTCCTCTAGCCATTCCTCTTAATAAATGGACTCTGGGTGATTTCAGCCAAATCTGATGGAGTCTGAAGTCTCAGAAGTAAGAAGTTCCTACAGGTTTTTGTGAAAAATGATGTCTAACTAAACAAAAATAAATCCTATCAATTCCCTTGATAAGCAGAGAAAATGAGGCTGTTGCTAGTCTCCATTTTGCTTGACATTGTGCAGCTAACAAGTTGGTATTTACATAGCCCTGGATTATCCACGGAATAATCAGCCTATTGCCTGTTCAGAAGTCATACAGTTTCTATGGCTAGAGCATGTAAAGGAATTAGTAGTAGGACGGACATCACGAAAAATACAAGACAAGGTTCAGATAATTCAACAGAGACTAGAGAGGCTGGGAAACTGATTGTAGTGGTAGAGCAAATGAGAAGTAAGAGGATTCAGGATAATATAGTGAGACAACAAAATAATGTCTCACACTTTTTCATAGCTTATTGTAGTCTGATTTTTTTTAATGTGAATTAATCTGTGTGTATGATGAGATTATAGTATTACTGTTCTCAGTCAGAGCTGCTGGATGGCTAATCATTTCTTGTTAATGATTCAGTAAATATCTAATTGGTAGTGGCTAGGTATCTGAATTGGAGACAGGGTTCTGTAGACATCTAGCCAGGTGCATGCATGTAGCAGAAAAATTAGACTGTCTGTCTCTTTAAAATGCTGAAGAAATGAAAGAAGTCAAATCAGCCTTCTTGCACAGAAACCGAAGATACCTTGCTACTAGCAAAAAATTAAATACAGTCATTTTCTGAATTTTTCAAAATTGAGATTGAACAATTATCCTAGCTGAAAACACTAGGATAAAGAGCAAACTACCCACTGGCACTATTAGATAATGGGTCACTCTGCAAAAAAAAAAGGTGCATTTCCCTTAGTCTCACATGGTGAGGGCAGAAGAGAGGCTGTAAGTGGGACGGGAGGAGTGAATTGCTCTGCTTCTTGAAGCAATCCATCTGGATGTCTGCTAGGAAGTGGCTGGGAAGATGCTGATGATGTCAAGTCTGGAATGGTCACTGACACAGTGACATTAGAATTTTTGATCACTCTGTCCCAGGTATCCTCCTGCTAGCCAGGGAAAGCACCCCTCTTCCTCCTTCTCCTGGTTTTAGGAACAGGTTCAACACATGTGGCATGGTCAGAATAGTAAGTATGATTTATTTTCCTGCTTCAGCTGCAATGATCAGGCACAGGGGTATGCAGCAAGCACTTCCAGACAGTCCCAGTTATGTTATCTCCATACTTTATTATCCCCTGTCCTATTTCCTCATGCTCCTTTTCACAGCCCCTATACCTCCCTTTCTCTGTCCAAATTATCTCCCAAATAGACAACCCGCTCCTAATCATATATTCCCAGATTTACTACATCCATATAATCCATTTATCGAGGCAATCTTGGCTTTGTACGTTATTACTGACAATAACCGTTAATAATAACTTACTATGGCTTGTTGTTATAATTCTGCTCCCCCTCCTCTCCCCCCCAGCTAATTAAAGCCATTTCTCAGGTAACTCCCCCTTGCCCACCTATGACATCCAGCTTTTCATCATGACACCATTACTAATCTCTGTCAGCAAGGTTGTGTGCCACGTCCACCACCAGTTTCTTAGGGCATAACTCCAGCAGCTTCCCACGTTCTGCTCCACCGCATGACCTCAAGCCAGGGGTAAGTCAGCAACCTAGTCATCTCCCTGTAGACCTAACAATGTTATTTAAGAATTTTAAACTTCTTTTGGGAGGCCTTTTGTGCCTTGCATGTGTTTTCTTTGTCTTTGGGCAGAAATCATAGACCTTTATTCTCATTTTGGACTCACTTCTTCGAATTTGTTACACTGTCTGTCACAGTCAATGACAGCAATCTGCAAGAGGTAAATAAAATATTTTACTCCAAGATGCATGAAGTTTTAGAGCCATGAAATTTCCAAAGTTCTTCTATTTTACGCAAAGAAAAGACAGGACATTTTTTGAAATACAGCATACAGAGATTAACTTCAGAATATCAAGTAGTTCAGGACATGCACTTGAAATACACTGATACAGTTTCCAACTCTTGCTTAATTAATTGGTTACCTAGCGATGAATACTTCCAGTAAGAAGACACATATGTGAGTAACGTGAGGTTTAAACACTGAGTCAAAATCAGTCTAAAAATGATCAGAAAATGCTGCATGGAAAACGGGACTTTTTGTCCCCCGATTCTAATCAAAAATGCTATCACAGATGTCAGAAACAGTTTTACTTCCCAGATCCACAAAGTTTCTGGTTTTACAACCAAATCAAAAATTCCACTAGAAAAAAAAATGCAATTTTGCAAATTCCTGGATATCTCTGCTCACCCATGACCATACATAAAAGCATCTATTAGTATGTTGTTTGTACTTACTTTGAGGAATAAAGCTGAAAAATCATGGAAGCAAAAATAATTGAAATAAGTAAGTTACCATTCAGTGGCCTTTGCAATTATGCAGTTTTTAATGAGGAATTGTAATCATACGTTTTTAATATGCAGTCTAGAATATGAATCCACAAGACAATAATGTTAACTAATTAAAATCTGGGCAGAAATCATAGACCTTTGTTCTTATTTTAGACTCACTTCTTAGGATTTGTTACACTGTCTGTCACAGACAAGGACAGGGAATAGAGTGAATTAAAACTCCTTTATGCCAATATGGATTTCAAGAAGTAGATTTTTAAAGTATCTGGGGTGTGTATGTTTCTGTCGTGCATGCACACAAAGCAGCCTCTAACATTGTTTAACTTCTAGGTGATCTTTTGCTGTAACATGTTTGTGCCCCTAAAACTGCAGTAAATGCAGTAGCAAAACGCTACTGTGATTGTAGATGTTTTTAGAATGGGAGGGCTAAAAATAAACAAGGCAGAAATACCACATATCCCATGAACTCCAAGCACATCTTTCTTGACATAAAATCTTCTCCAACAGGGCAGATATTCAGCTAAAACCTGTTGTTGTTGTCCTAAACATATTCCTTTGTTAAAATTATACTTCTAACCCATTTGGGTATTGACAGCCTACTATTTTTCATATGTGCCATCTTTATCCAGGAAACTGAAAGAACAACTAATTATATCCTTTGCAAATGAGTGTAGCAGAATAGCTTTTGTTCACAAAAATTCTTAAGTCTATTCATCATGAATGCAGAATTCACTAGGATTGGGGTTTTTGTTGTTTTTAATATACAGCCACTTTAATGGCATGTGAAGTTTGGCATTTGAAGCTAATTGTATACTTTGCTTTGGAGGCTGTAAATTCAGCCAGTCTGCCTAGCTGCATTGCATTTGTACTTAGGCCTTAATTGATCACTTTGTAGAAGGTTTTTGTGTGTTGTTTTCGGGTGATTGACACTGGCACTATTATTTTTAAAGGTTGCCCGCGCAGTTTTAGAAAAGGCTATGTCGGTAAGCAATTAAAATGAAGGTCAATAAAATAAATCTATTAACAAAAGCATAATGTTTGGGGGGAATGTGCTATACCTAGAAATTCACAATGATTTTATGAAAATAAAAAGCATATAAAAGCTTCTCTAACTCATTTGTCTGTGTTACTGAGAAATCAAATGCAAATTACTTAAGCAGAAAAGAGGACAGCTGGAAGTGGAATATAGGCATGGGTGATATGAAAAAAATAATGGAAAAATACAGCGGAAATAGTCCCATAACATATATAGTCATATATTTCAACACAGATAATCATTACAAATATTGACTGATCCATCTGTTTATTAGTGATTGTATTTTAAATTGACAGGTGTCAGTAAAGTTCTTTTGAAAAATTTAAGTTTCAACATTTTTCTTAATGACCTGGATGATGGAGTATAGTGTACTCTCAGTAATTTTGTTGATACTGCAAAGGTGGGAGGAGTGGTAGATATGCTGGAGGGTTATGAAGTTGTTCTGCGGAACCTTGATAATCTGGAGAAAATGACTGACAGAAGCCTCATGATGTTCAACAAGGAGAAGTGTAAAGTCTTACACACGTACCCATGCACCCCACTGTGCATGAATAACTCCATGTACCAGTACATGTAGGGGGTTACTGGCTGGTTCCTAACGAACAACAAGTTGTGGAGTCTCCATCTGCAGAGATATTTACAAAAAAAAATCTAGACAGTCCTGGGAAACCAGCTTTGTGTGGTCCTGCTTGAGCCGGACAAGATAGCCTCCAGAGGTCCCTTCCAGCCTCAACCATTCTGTGACCCTGTGATTCTCAGATAATAGTATTATGTAGTCTATCTGCTGTTCCTAATGCACTCTCCTAAGAGCTTCAGGTTTCTTCATTCTTCCTAAAGCATTCAGAAGAAATGAGTATAGTTTTCTGGTTATTAAAAATTATTTTTTACTTCAGTGAGCAACTTCAGGTGGCTCTTCTCTTTCTGTCAACAAGAAATTGCCACTGTTTAAAGTATATCTATGCACTTGTCACTCAGCTGAGATATTGCCAGAAAGGATGGTTTCATGGAGCATGATTTATGAACAAATATATGATCAAGATCTACAGGTCTTCCACCTTACTTCAGTCAGAAGAAGATCTCTTACAATTTAGGATATTATTCTACAATTGTAAAATATATTACATAATTACTGTTTGTTTTGTAATTTTGCATGTTATTTTTTTCTGTTAAGTGATTTTGGTTGGCTTTCACATCATTAATCTACATTAAGCTTTGCACTCAGAAAATTACAAAGCTATGACTTTGTAATAGGTCTTGGAAGACACCTTATGCTGACATTTTGACAGGTTGCTTACATACAAATATCTGAAATATTACTAGCATTCTTTGTGGTTTTATGTACTCTGTGCTTTATTTATTTTCTTCTAGTAGTACTGATGTTCCATACCTACTGAACTTCTTGATGTGAAAACCTGTGCAAAGGGGGTACATGAAGTCGTTTGTCCTGTGTTGTTATTTTAAGCTCTGTAAATCAAGCTGTTTGTCATCCCCAAAGGCATCGGGTCAAAACATGTCAAAATCTGTGCTAAAACTGAGATCAACAGTGTGCTGAAATTGAGCTTTTAAGTAAAAGATAGAGAAAACTCTCTTTTCTGAAAAGAAGCTAGCCTTTAAGTATTGCAAATGAAAGTAAAACTACCTTGTGATATGTGTACTCAGGTTAAGTCTACTGCAGAGATTTTTATACACTCTAAAAAGTCTGAAAGACCTACTAATCTTGTCAGGGCCAAGATACCAGACTAGACAAACAGTAGGTCTCAGCTTGTTGGCAAAATACAATGTTTTTAAGGTGTATTAGCTGTACTGCACTACTCCAGTTAGTGAGAAAGAGAACCCATGGTGCCATGCTTATCAAATGGAAGATCTGTTTATCTGCTCAGCTGGCTGGTTTAGTGAAACAAAAAGCAAGTTATAAATAAAACCAAAACATCTTCCAAGAAAATCCTTTCAATTTATTGTCTTTATCAGATACATATTTCAGAAAATGTATTATCTCCTTTACACATCTCCTATAGGTCTTAATTTGTCTGACTGAATTTAGATGAACCACTTCCAAATATGCTTTGACTTTACATGGAGTAAAACAGAATAAATTAATAACTAACTCACACAGAGAAATTTGTGCTGTGGCTTTACTTCTTCATTAGACGTAATTCATGGTAGTCTTCCGATACCTGTACAAACTCACACGTTATAATCCACAAGTAAAGTCAGTCTAGCAAATAAATAAATTCTTCTCAAGGTTCAGTCACTATACGTAGCAGAGAATATATACAGAGGGTACACAGAGACACTGTAATTTTTTTTAATATTTCGGAATCTGTCCTTTAATAGGAGGGTTTGAAATTTGTGAAGTTCATACAGAGTAGAAGTATTTAAATAAAAAAAACCCCACAAAACAAACCCAGTATCTATAAAGAAAAAGAATAGGACATCTAATTTAATTCACATTCTCACTCCAAAAATAGAAAAAGTAAGTGTGGTTTTGTTGCTACATTTTTGGATAAAAATACTTTTTAAAAAAGTATCTTTGACACTAGGTATTGCTATTGATAACACACATTAATGAGCTCTGAAGGACAGATTGGTAATTAAACCAGGCCCTTTTATCAGCTGGAGAGATGACAATTATTCAGAAGGGAACTAAAAGAGGTGAGAAGATAGTGCTGAGTAGTGTACTAAAAAAACAAAAAGAAAACATTTGCAGTTGTAGGCAGCTAAGTATAATTTATTCTAATCACATTTACCAGAAAGAGTAGCTCAGCTGAGCTTTGCCTAGAACAAAATTCCATGAGTTGGTTCAAAAATAGGTAGTAGTGTGAAATTTGTGACATTGTGATGTTGGAAGCAACTCAGCTTAAGGGGCTGTGCATAAGAAGCAAATAAAATTTAAGATATGGAGAAGTTATGCTAGGCTTAAACATTTGTTATGCCCTGACATACCATTAAATTTTCACTGAAAGGAGGTACAGAAAATATTTCTGATGTGCTATGTGGGTGAAAGTGGAGGGAATTTATTAAACAAAGGAGGCAGACTATAAGGAAGATAGCAAAGATACAGTCAAGGAAACAAAAAGAGACTTTCTAAGTCTAATTCATGTATGCTGTGACATATGAGTTTCCAGCAGGACTGTTCTGACCATATGACTAACCTGGAAAGCATTAACAACTTGACACTATCCTTCTGCCAAATGTTCCACTGCACATTTGTTCTTCTATGACCTCTTCTCCCAACTTGAATATGACATAAAATCTAAATACTGGTGAAGAATTTGAACAAAATTGAATCATAGAATCATATAATGCCTTGGATTGGAAGGGACCTTTCAAGCTCACCTAGCCCAACCCCCCTTGCAGTAAGCAGGAAGAAAAAATAGTAAATAAAAATAGTTGACAACCATAGAAGAAAAAACTGCAGGCTAGGGAATAGGTAAAATTATTTCTTTAATTCTGCATGCAGATAACATTCATGGATAATAAAAAGCCGATGAGAATGTTTTAATTATGCAATCTGAAAACTCTTGTATATTTAAAAATTTGTTTTATTGTCAAACAGGTATTTTAATTTGGTATTTTTTTTCTTTGCCGCCTGTAAAGTAGATGTAGATTTCAATTTATGTCTTTAGAAAACTAAAACATTTTGATGATAGAAAAGAAATTTTAAGAAAAAATATCAGTTTCAGCTTTCAATTTGTTTTAGCATACTTTAGTGGATGAGGCCCTCTATAGACAGATAGGAGCAGCCTCACATTCACAAGCCCTGGTCCTCGTGAGGAACTTCAATCACTCCAAAATCTGTTGGAAGGACAACTAAGCAGGATATAAGCACTCCAGGAGGTTCCTGAAATGCACTGTTGATAACTTTGAAGAAACTGTGTTGGGCAGTTAGTCAGCTGTAAGGTAAAGGGTGAAGAGCAGTGCCTTGTAGAGTAAAGTGGCAGTGTTGGTATGGGCAGCATTAGGTATTGCCTGTTAAGGAAGGGCATGAATATGGATAGGGAATAAAAAATAGAATGGGTTCCTGATTCTTTCCCTCAAGAGGAAGAGAACTAATCTCTTTTTCAAAAGGAGATTAGGACTCCTCTACCATTTTTCCTTTTCGTACTCCTGTTGTGAGTAGTTAGGTCACTTGAAATATCATCATCAAAGGTATCTGCAAGAAATTATTTTAATAATAATTTATAAAATGTAATTTAACAAAGTTCATTGGCAAAGTTCAATCTATTACTTATTAAATGAATGGAATACAAAATTGAAGGAGGATTGAGGTAGAATACAGAGAATGAAGAAAGATGTAAGGGGTAAGGAGACCCTGCTGCTGGGCCACAAGGTTTGGAATGGTTCCCCTTGCTTTCTAAACTCCTTCTCAGAGAGAAGTCTAGGTGCATCTAGATCCAGATCTAGCCTCAGACCACAACGGTATACAAAAGGATATCTATAGCAGTAATTTAAGGTTTGTTCACAGTTAAAGAGTGAGAGAGAGACAATCATAGGAATCTAGTAGTAGTTACTCATTGGTTAACTTAATATTTACAAAGTGGTTAAGAAGAATTCACTACAATCACAAAAATAGGGTATTATGATTTGAATCAATTCACACACACACACACTTACAGACAATATACATAGATAAAGGTACTTATTAAAACTCCCCTTGAGTTCAGTGAAATACTCACTTCAAATGATTTTCCTCAATGGGCAAAGGTCGATCCTCAAGGAGTGAGAGACACCTGTAGTTCAGCATAGGTAACCTCAAACTTCAGAGTGCTCTGAGACATATCCCACTCAGAGAGATATGCTGGGCGCAGCCTGTTGCGGTCCAGAAGAGATCAGAGAGCCATTCTTGGCATCACCATTTATAGAGTCTCAAGATGCTTAACTATAGTCACGGGGTGGAATGTGGTGGTACTTTTTTGCTGTTGGCTTAACATGGGAGAAGCACAAGACTTATAACTGAGGCAATTCAAAAGACTTCTAACATTGTACAATTTTTGAAATATTTCTTACTAACAAATTTCGTTTTTCTGGGCTCTCTTTATAGCTTGTGGAAGTGAAAATATTTTTATGACATCTATGATTGAGAACATCTGTATTTATCTCTTGCCTAAACTTGCCTTCTACAAGCAACTCTGTTGACAAGAACTGATGTAACTTTGATACTTAACATAGATGGTATGAATGTTCTGCAAAACATCAAGCAAACAGTTTTGGGACTGCTGGACTTGAAATGTGTGATGTTCAGTCACAGGCTTGCTCTTAACTTAAATATATTTACTCCTCACTGGGTAAAAAATATATGCACTCTTGGTTGGGTAGAAGAATATATACACTCTTTGCTGGAAGATATTCCTGGACATATTTAAAAGAGGAGTAGACACGGAGCTTTATGACACGGTTTAGTGGTGGATTTGGTAGCAGTAGGTTAACTGAAATGATTCTATGATTCTATGATACTATATCACAGGCACAGACCTAAGCCTAGCTTCTTTGCATAATACCTATCAAAGAACAAAGCCAACTTGCAAGGGTAGACTTACACACAGGAAACATAGAATCACAGAATCATAGAATCACAGAATCATAGAATCACCACCATGCCTGCTAAACCATGTCATGAAGTACCATGTCTAGATATTTTCTGAACACCTCCAGGGATGTGGACTCCACCTCTTCCCTGGGCAGCCTGTTCCAATGCTGTACAACTCTTTCAGCAAAGAAATAATTCGTAATATCTAATCTAAACCTCCCCTGAGGC
>Ga0181612_119861_pt1 | contig 11976 bp, 8 predicted proteins | sample HoacroProtozoa21_FD_119630 | JGI IMG/M metagenome (GOLD analysis project Ga0181612, IMG submission 119630) | Hoatzin crop microbial communities from Cojedes, Venezuel. Combined Assembly of Gp0051906, Gp0051904, Gp0051908
GAGGAAAAAAACCAAAAAACAAAAGGAACAGGCTACAACTCAAGACTTTTAAATAATGCAGTAAGACAAAGCCGTAACAGTATTGTTCACATAAAAATGTACAGCAAGAGAGTTCTCCGGGCTAGGTCAGCCGCCAGCGTCTCCACACGGCCCAAACCCTCCGCAAAGTGCCCGGAGCTGGGCTGGGACAACGCAAAGCCGGCAGATCCGTGAATTACTTTGGGTCCTGCGTTCAGTTTATTAAGGGATAACTTGGTCATCATAGTCCTTTGCCACATGGTGGCAGCTTTTAGGTGAAAAGCTAAATATTCCTTACAAGCTGCACTCTGGAAATATAAAAATCAACACAAACACAAGTTAACGTATCTCCGCCCAGGGACTGTTTCTGCACAGATGTCGTGACAGCGGTACCGACATTCAAGCCATCAACGATTACACCTCCGGACGGCATCGGCCCAAAGCCACACTCTACCAGGGACGTGGTTTCTGCTCCAAAACAGATTTGGAGCTGAAGAACACTACAGGTGCTCAAGCCAACGTTCAGAGGAACTTTTAGACAACACTCAGCATTCTGTAACTTAATGCTCCTTTATCCTAATGTGTTCTTCTGGAAGAGGAACCAAAAGCTTGCCGGTTTATGACATGAAACTGTAGATTCCGGGAGTGTAACTCCAGCCCAAATGCCTACTGCAACTAGACAAACTTCCACTGAATAGAGACTGCAGGCTGTTGCAAAGCGCGTTTTTTTTTCCTTAGATGTTCAGAAAGGAAAGTTAATTTTGCTGAAGAAAACTTTACACACTAAGCAAAGAAGTTCCCAGAGAAAGGCAGTTTTGACTTCATTCATGCTAATGGAACTATTTTACTGTTTCTGGAGATGCTCTGTGAGAAATTTCTTTGCTCAGTTCTCCCTCTTTCCCCTCCTCTCTGACTTTAGGAAGTGGTGGACCATGTTAGTTGTCTACACCACTGTTTGGTAATTTGAAGGCTCATTATACACTAGATGTTTAGTACATCGCTATTTCTTGCATGCAAGCACAGTTATATTCAGTAGAAAGTTTAACTAGTAGGCATTTTTTTTTTTAAACTTTTGGAAGCTAACTGGCAAGCTTATTGTCTACCATTTCACTTATGGAGCTACCATCTCACTTATGGAGACTGGAAAGTCCTTCTGTGTTAGAGAGAAGTCACAAGCATATTGAATTTTCACACAAATAACTTCAAGCTACATACAGTTGAACAGAGTTATAAAAGATTTGATAGTCACTGTAATTATTATATATGAAAAATACATTTCGAGCCCAACTTAAAGAGGAAGGGGGCTCCAGTGAAGTTTACTGAAATTCTAATGAAGCCAATTAGCTTCAGACAAAACACAGCTGAAGTGCAAAGACTCAGCTTTGTTTTTGGCTACAACCAACATTTAATACAAGGAACAGGAATTTACATTACTTTACATAGTAGATAGCAGGTCCCTTACCTCAGTACGAGGTCTAGTATTTCATTTAGGAGTCAAACTTAAATTACAAATTTCTCAGTTGTAATAGCCAAGCATCAGTTTGGTTCCTTGCAAACAGACACAGTTACTTGTATCATAATATTGCTTCAGAAAATAAACCCACGAGCCAATATCACAGAAGGTTCCACATATAATCAGAGTTCATTCCCAACCTGGATATTTAAAAAATAAATGAAGCAATAGGCAATGGTCAGAGAAGTTATTTAACCTCTGCATAAGCATTAGAGCGCTGCTGGACACCAGCCATTAAGTGGCTGTTCAGATGTGCAAGAAATGCCAGTTTTATGAGGACCACCACAGTGATGCAATGCTTGGAAGAACGGAGTAAAAAGGTAGCATTTTAGATACTGAGCACGCTTTGTTTCATTGGCTTAGTTTGGCAGCAGTAGCTCTACCGACTGAAGTATATGCTCAGAGCACATAAGGACCATATCTAATACAATCATACTAAAAAAAGTGCTTATTTTGGACTACGGAACACTGAAATAAAATCAGGAGTGATACACCTGACAGCAAACTGCTCTTATTCAAGCGCTCATCTTCCACTGAAGAGTGCAGTAGGACGGCAATCGCTTTGCTGCAGCCACCTTGTTCAACCTGTGGTACTTCATGACAGATTTTCAAACAATCTTTCCTTTTTAAATAAAATGTATATTCTTAAGGTACTAATAGTTAACTAAATTGGAACGGAGTAATTTCAGTCTTGCTACTTATAGATCTATAGTATAGTAGAGAATAGATGCCCTGTGTATCATTAGTGCAGATATACTGGAATTGTTTTCCTTATATGCAAGGCCAACGCGGGTAAAGACTAAATGGCTATACAAATTCAGGATTCCCCACTAAATAACATAACTAACTTAAAAAGCACTGGTACCAGACCAGCCAGCTTTAGGCACATCTTTAAAAAAATAAAGTATGCATTTCATTAATGTAAAAATGCAAGGAGATTCTTAGAAATATCTGAACTTTATGGTGCGCTGGAATGGAAGTGATGCTTCCCTTAGTCTCACAGAATACAATAAAAGCTTAAAAAAAAAAGAAATGAAACAATACCATAGTATTCTTCATAGGGAAGAACAGTTTCAGTAAAACCGAAAAGATAAATAAGGAATAATAAGCAGCCATGACAGCTGATGGGTATATATTTGTGCTTTAAATGTCCAAAAGAAAATAAAGTTCAACAACTCTTCTCGTACCATCCCCCAGACTTGGCATACGTGTCCACAACGCACACCTCGACGGTTCAGTAACGCCTGCAGACCCCAGAGCGAGCTGTAGCCACGGCAGGACGCACACCGCGGCACAGAGGGGCCGGTGGCAGCTCCACCAGCAGCGCGCAGCGATGCGATCCCCAACGCCGCTGGCTGGCAGCCAGAACACAGCTTCGCTTAAGACTGTTGTGTGAGCCGTCTGTAATGAGGTAAAACTTGGTTTTCGGGAAGATAGAGAGCCAGTTCCAAAGCTACCAGGACAGTGAACTCAAAACCGATGAGATCTCTTCTGTTGAATCGAAATCTCTCTTCTAGTTTCTAGGGTAGTAATAAAAAAACAAAAACAAAACAACATAAAAAGGAGAGGGGAGAAAGAATCAGTTAATCCACAAGATACCAACGCACTGTGGGATTAAGTCAGCATAAAACAGGTGTCAGTGATGCACAGCCAGAGCTCTACCTACAGGATCGAAAGTGTTGCCAGGGTTCAGACAAGTAAACCAGCTTATCAGCTCAGCTGTGACACCCACAGTGAGGTGTGTTTGGCTGAGAGACAGCAAGTGCAAAAATCACCTCACTGTCAGATCAGTAGGACATTAGACCACAGCCATATTGTTTTAATCAATTAAAAACACAAACATGAAGGAAGACCCCTAATGAGACGTAAAACTGACTGAAAGCTTGTCTTAAATGCAAGCATGCACTTCTGAAAGTCTTGGCTTTGATCTTTGTCTTGTTCTGTGAAACAGGGGGTTTTGACAACACCTGGAACAAGCCTCGTAGTACTTACATCTATAAGGTGTTTAACTTCATGCTTCCTGAGATCACTGCTGATCTTGGCTGCAAGCAGAACACAAGCACCAGCACACAGTTTGCGGTTCTGTTTGTTGAGTTTGCCTTGGAGGACGAGCTTCTCAAAGTAAACGTAAGCCATGGAGACGGTAACCGGCTCCAGATTGCACTCTTCACTCAGGTTCCGCATCTCTCTCTTTAAACTGGGAACAGGAAAAAAGACACCCTCTCAAACACAACAGCTTTTAGGAAAGGCTGTAGAAACACTGCAGCATGGGAAGTTAGAAGAGCATACAGGCAAGACTCCTATTTGGAAAACTGTGATGCATGTTGTCCTAGACTGGAAAAGCTGGCAGCAAGCTGGAGCTGATACACAAATTGATTTAACCTGGCTGACAACATCTGCTGTGGAAGAACAGTTCCTCATCTGCCCAAGAGCACCAGGGCCTTAGCCGCCTCACTGACACACAGGCTACTGCTGTACGGTTGCCTCTGCGCTCCCAAACTGGTTCATGATTCATATGCTAAGACTGAACCACCCTGACCTACAGAGCACCACATCAAAACCACGCACATCGCAGCAGCTGCTGCACGGAGACCTGTCTGCTGCACACCTCATGGAAGAATCGGGTCTGAGGGGCAAGGCAGACTGCTTCATGCCCTTCCAACAGCCTTTCACTTCAGCGTTAAGGCAGACTTTATGGTGGATGCTATGCCTCGTGGCTGCCATCCATGCTACACCTGCAAGAAGATGCCTGTGCAAGCACACTACTCCAAACAGCTACAAGGAGGAGTATGCAGAATTCTGGCAGAACACAGACTCTGCCTGAGCAAGCCTTCTGCCCACAGCTGAGAGTTACCCACAGCCCTGGTGATTCAGCAGAATCGTGTTTCAGGCGGCTACTTCAGAAGGCCCCGACTGCACGAACCGCTGTGCAGTACCAGCAAGATTACAGCTCTCGGAAGGCACCACACTGCATCTCGACGGTGAGCAGCCAGAAACATTTCCTGGAAGATGAGGAATTCTGTGCGGCACAGTCCTGCCTTCACAAAATGTTTTTCTTTACTGAGAGTCCCCACACTTAACACTCCTCTTCATCCTAGAATCTTGTCAGAACCTGTGGTCATCAGTGAGTCTGGTAATTGAAAGGCAAAAATAGCCAGAGGGTCCAGAAAGACAAGCCAGTTAGAGTGGCACTGCACTACAGCCAGACAATCAGGTTACAAGTATTTGTTTCAAGGCTAATGCTGCTTCATTGTCAATTGGCTACTAGTGTTATTTGGTGAAACAAACCTCTTTTAGGCTGAACTATGAAAACCAACTGTTACCCTTTCTCAGCATCCTAAACGTTCCTGTACAAGGCTGTCATCCTACAGTCAGCTCAACTGGCAACAAAAGATTAGCGTTTAATCATATATGCTATTAATAGATCTAGTAATTGCTCCATACAAGTGGAAGAGAAAAGCAGTCTTGTGCAGCGTAGATGTTCTCATTCAATGCTTGGTTCTTACCTCCTAATTTTGCTCAGTGTCAACTTGATATGAGGAAACTTCTCTCTAAAGGTTTCATTCATATCCTTTTTAAGGTCCGAGGGTTTCACATATTCTATGACTGTAGTCTGAAACACAAGAGGCAAAACTTATGTTTGTTGTGAACAGTACTGACAGCCAAACAAGTCTTCCAAAGACACTAACGCAAAGGCAAACCCGAGTTTTATTATTCACAATTTAACATTTCTGTAATGTCCTAAGTAACAGACCATGCTGAACCTCAACCACAGACAAAGTCTTAAAAAACCAGTAAGTAAATGGTTACAAGGAGCAAATGACAACGTGGAGATATATGTCAGGATGGTCCTCAACAAGCTGAGTGTACAAACCCAACTACTCATATTTTTCCTAATGAATTCTCAAAAAAGCCACAACTTTTTATTCCTAGAGGAAGTTTTTTTCCTCCAGGAAGTTCTTTCTAGGAGGATCTTCCAGGCACTTCCCTCACTTCTCTGTTCAGGTGTGCCAGCCACTCACCATGTAGGAGGCAAAGATGAGAACACGTTTATGTTTTCCACAGGGCCACTGAGGATCATCCAGAAGATTTGGATCGTACTCTGCGGCTTCCCCAGCTTCACTTCCTGAGCAGAATGAGGAAAGCACAGAACTGGGTCAAAGATAGAGAGCTTTAAATTCCCCGTTTCCTCTTTAAAACGTTTTCCAACAGCAAACATTAGAAGCATTGGAACAGCCCATAGCACAGGCAGACTGCAGCTACAGTCACCTGCTTGCACTCCATGAATGTAGCAGCTGGGTATTAGAACTATTAAAAAACCCACACAAGTTCTTTGTCCAGCACGTGCCTGACGCACCATTTTAGACCTGGTGCAAACTAACAGTTTGTCATCCATAAATATGCACAGAAAACAACTGCACAGGACTGAATTCTTTTGCCTAGATTCTAATCTTGCAGACAGAGCTGTCAGGTTTGTTCTTTTACATAAGAAAGGGGATTCTTGTCACCAACTCTTTGGCTTATTCATTGTTACTGTGCCAGGAGGCAAGGAGGACCACCTGTACCTAGGTACACCAGATGTTTCTTGTTGAGTAATACAGAACTTCACATTTCCAAGGAAACAGCTTTGCACTCTTGAATTGCATAAACAGAACTAGACCAGATGCACATGTTCCTTACATCCTCTGTATAAGTCAGCCTTAAGGCTCATCGTTTGTACTTCTTTAACAAACCTTCTTTGCTAGGCTATGCTAAAAACCATCTCCGTCCAGCTGCAGCACACTCTTCCCAGTAATGCCCTTTACCATTTGCAACTGTTTCAGACCACTATATTCCTTTTATGTTTTTCTGCTGTGTGTACAGGTGGTGACAAAGCTGACAGCTGTCCTTACCAATGTCCGATCCTGCTGGTATTGTTTTTGCTGTCACAGGTTTATATCTTGATCCAGGAAGACTCCGTGAAGCACTGGCTCGACATGAGGGAACAGCACTATGGCTGTCGGCTTTGCGAACAACTAGGGCATTGGTCGGATACAAGAATTTTGCATAGGACACAACCTTAAAGAAGAGAAATTTGTAGTAGTTATAGTGAAAAATTTATTGCAAAGCTTATTTCCAGACATCTAGGATTTTACAACTCAGAGTTCCCTGGAGTTTGTATTTGGGAGTGGGGACCTTGAAATGGTGGGACAGGAGGAAAGGGAAAAGTTGGGTGAAGGAATGCCTTGCTTCCATGACTTCAGTGTGGAAGTGTTGTAGAAGATTTGGTGGGGAGGCAAAGAAAAGGGGAGAATCACATCAGTAGAATTCTGGCAGTACATAAATTTAAAGAGTTATAAATTTCACCCATATTTCTATCAAAACATCACTCACGTTGCCTGAGATGGAGTCAAATCAATTCGCCAGAAACAGAGGCAGAAGCGATCACAGGCTTTAACAGCCGCCTTGGAAGAAGCATTATCACAAACCTAACACTTCAAGCTAAGGATCTAAACAAACTTCCACTGCTCTGAAAAGTCACAGCGCTCACTTTATAGATGGCAAAGCACTGCATAAATTAAGTGATTTGCCCCAGCACTAAATGCCCCCGGGGTGAAAGCAGCCAGCTTACCCATCCGGCATCCTCTGCTCCAGTCAGTGGTTTGGTCACTGGCATTACAAATCAAGAGACAGGAGAAAAAAAAAAAAAAAAGGGAAAGTGTTTTCTTACCTTGCCATCAGCACCCAGCTCTACTCCTTCCAGTCCAAGCACCATCTCAGTGGAGACTGAAACTCCCCCAGAAGGATGTCGCTGCTTCTGTCCTTCCATTTTTAGATCACTAAATGCAGATAAGAAAGCGTGCTATTCTAAAACGCAGCACAAGCCCAGCTTCCTCTATGGCAAACACCAGCTCCATCCACTAGCCACAGCCAACCCCACCAGGTCAGAGTTCTACGTGAGAACAGTGCAACCCCTCAATCCCATCTCCAAGAAAGCATTAATTTCTAAGTACTCTTTTTAAAATGCAGAGGTGTTCATTAACTGAAGAATCAGATTTCATCTCATTTTAACTCAAAAATTTAACTGTACCAATATACCTATCAAAAGTAAACTTTTTCTAATATGGTCTTTCTGCAGAAGACCATACCATTCCTAACACATTAGGGCTCAAACACTTCACAGCAAACACAATTTATATTACTAGTTTTCCAGGATTAGAAACTTCCCTTTCAACTGCAATTTTCCAACCACTGTGCACACAAGCCTCAAATTAAGAATTAGGGCTGCTAGCAGAACTCTGCTTCAGCGATGGCAGCGTGCAGCTTTGTCACCTATATTCCAATGCAAAAAAGCAGCTTTCAGTTGAAGAACTGCATTGCCAGCTTACAAGCAGAACGACACAGTGCTCAGGACTGCTCTAAAATAGCTCCAGTGACCTTGCTGCTTTTCTATTAAGTGAGAGACTAGTTTCCCACCAACTATTTTTATGGCAAGTGTATTTGCATACAATACAATTCCCACCACTAAACATCCGTTTCCTTCATCCGTAAGTTATGTACGGGACAGAAGTGACAACACAATTGTTTCACCAAAAGTGCATTAGAATAAAATTAGTATTTTCTGCGGTATACTTGTTGCTCACAGACCTTCACAGAATCAACTTGGACTCCACGAGGGACTGGGAAAGCTGCAGAGAAATGCAGTGAGCAGGGTTTGCTTCTCAGAAGCGATCGTATTGACAGTCCTATACAAAAAGGGCGGACAAACACTAAAAGCAGTAACAGTCTAAACTGCCTCTGTTTTTCTTAGACCGCAAATGGTGACATTTGTGGCTTAAGAGAGAAGAAAAAAAAGCGCATCTTAAATTTACTTAGATGCAACTTCACTATAAAACCTCAAAGGGTTTCCAGTAAACACGGCAGCATCCTTGCCTCATGCTCTGTGTGCTGTCTGGCTGACGCAATTACTTGTTGCACTGGAAACAGTTGATTTCTGACCACTTTAGGAGCATAGGGAATCCTGCACAGCAACAAATCACATCATCTGCTCAGAGTTGGTTTCAGGGATTTCACAGGACTGGAGTGCTTTAAAATGTGAACAAACACCTGAAAAAAGCCTACTTTCCCCACTATTTTTCTCCTAGAGTTTGAATGAACACTTTAACACTCTGACAGTGTCTGATGTTACTGCTCTGATAGCAAGCTCTTGTCCTTACACATAAATGGTAAGTTAAGTAAGTTCACCTGCTTCAGAACAGGAGACTTACACCAACCTCATCTCAAAAGATCTTCTGCAAGCAACAGACCAGACATTTGACAAAGCAGTTAAAGATGACTCACCTGATCCGTAAACTCTCCCCATAAGGTAGGATAGAAAAAGCCACACACAGTGTTCGTTTAGCACAGATCAGCACTATCCTGTAAGCAGACAGGAAAAGATCAGGATAAGAATTAAGATTCAGAAGTTACAAAGCAGCTTTTTATGGAACATGAACACAGAACTCCAGAACTGCTCTGGAGATTTCTTATAATTTGGCAGTTCTTACAGAATTGCTCTGTAAGTTACACAGATACTGCTGTGTATTTTGTGTTTTCAGAAAGCAGCACAAAAGCAGAGGCTTCACTCTGACCCTGTAGGTCCTTCGAGCCAAGCTCTACATCAAACCCCAGCGTTCAGTAACTGCTGTTATCTCAGGAGCTCCTCAAAGGAGATCCCAGTCTTTAAATATAGATCTACATTTATGCCATTTTCACATAAACCCTATGAAAAGATCTAGATAATATTTGACATTTAGATGAAGTCTCAAACCTCTATTAATAATAAAAATAAACACAGCCCCCTCCTTCTCTTCTGCCCAGCAACCATGAGCTAAGAATTTGGCTAAACCAAGCCATTCTCCTTACCTCCTCAGCTGCTCTAACCTCTCTGTGTGCTAGGGATAAGGAGAGTGTTAGAAGAGAATGATTTAACCTCCTCAGAGCAGGAAGGCAGAACCATCAGCATATTGCTGCAGGTGTAGCAGGTATGAGCACCTCCTGCCTTCGAGAGCAGAACGTATACAATTAACAAGAGCCCAAGGACATCGCACTGACATTAAATGGCTAATGGCGTTGAAGTAGAATCTGCTGCGGAGCACATCCTATTTCACCTGAGTACAGGAGGCACCTTGATCTCCAGAAGTTACCTGCTGTTCTTGGTGTCATACTGCCTCATGTTCTTGATGAAGTGCATCTTCTTCAAACTTTTGTGTCTTGGAGACCCAGATATTTGCTTGGTTCTGCAATGATAAAAAACCCCACCAAAACCTGTTAAGTACTCTGAAATAGAAGTCATGCCAGTTGTATGAGCAGATGGCAGCACTAGCATGCAGGACCTCAGATATTGGCGTGGAAGAGGGTGGAGGGAGGAGAGGACTGCATGCAACGAGTTGAGATTAATGCCACTTTTGAATAAAAAAGTACCTTCGTACACTGGCATATTCCACTATGTCTTCTAAAAAGTCTAGAGAGCAGCGCTGGGAGATAAAACGCCTTCTGTAAAATGTACAACACCACGAAGAGTGAACAATATTAGTTCATGGCCTCTGAGTTTATGAACTGCAACAGATCTACGAGCTCTTAGGACAAACGGCGGGTTTTTTGGATTTTTTTGTTGTTGTTATTGTTGGAAGAACACTTAAGAGTTTCAGGTTCCTAAAAAGGCCAAGAACTTGTCTCCCCCTCCAGGACCCCTGAAGTACATACTTACACCAACTTTATAATAAGAGCTTTCACTATCTTCAACACATAAGAACACCTACCTATAAGTTAAACACCTAAAAAGCTTCCAAATACTCATTTAAAATCTTACAAGAAATATCACAAAAAGCACCCCTCCCCTCACCAAGGCAAGGAATAAGTCATTTCATAACAGTCTATGGACAGATACAGATATATCTGTACGATGACTGAACATCGGTGTGTATTCGCCATTCAGAACGCCGCTGTCTCCAGCTGTGGGAGTCGGCAGACTGAGAGTCTATGACAGCAGCTCAATAAAATTGACAGATCTCTGGAAAACAATAGAGAGGGCTATTAGAGGAAGCAGAGAGTAGTCGGTGCCCATCTGAAATCCCAGGATGGAAGATGCAAGGAGAATAATAGTAGGAATCATATGAGTTAATGTAACAGTAATAGGATATTACTTTATAAGCGAAAAAATAGCCCTTGCCAAAGTAAGACACATTACTATTGTCAAAGTCAAGACATTCTTTTTTGGTAGAGATTTACAAACGAATTGTGAAGCTATGACTGCAATTTCCATAGGAACAATGCACTCAGATTCAACTGACACCAGCAAAACACTGAGACTACAACTATCAGATTCTGTATTTTATGCTTTTGCTTAAGCACACGTTGTGCTGCATTTTTAGCACAAGCTACATGCATGCAAGTCCAAGGTTTTCTTCCAAAGTGACACAGTAACTCAACTAATGGACAATACCACCATGGAAACCAACACAGAAGCAGCATACAAGATGAAGGTTGCAGGACTCTGGTCTGACAAGATCTACTTTTGGAAAAAATTTAGACTTTAAGCTGCATCAGAGCTCTGGCACCCACGAGCAGCCAAACTGCTCAGACAGACCAAGGCCAGGCTCTCAGGCCTGGAAGTTTACATCCAACACCAAAAAAAAGCATGGCATCTTGGGTTGGTGGTGGGGGTTTAAAAAAAAAAAAAGTCAAGAAAAATGGGATTTATTAATTGCTAATGGCTATAGAAAAGTTTTTACACAGCCAAGCCATTTACAGCTTCAGTTGGTTCCAGTTACAGATCAAAAAAGCTACCTGGGATCTACGTCTGGTCTTGAAGCCCAGCACTTCAGGATTTTGAGGGAGCCTGACAATCTGGTAGTCCCAGTCACACTCAGCCTTCTGTCCTCTCCAGTCAGAGCCGGGTGAGAAACCAAACCACACTACTGTGTTGCTACAGAAGAGATACACCGGAGTTCTGGACAAGAACAAAGTCGGGCTGCTTTTTCTTAAGTGTGGTATCCAGAATGAAAATTCAGTGACAAAACAGGTGCTTTCACCTCTTTTCCCCCTTCTTGCGAGTTATTTCTTCTTTTCTGAGCTACTTGGAGCTACTGCCAGAGCTGCCTGCCAAAACCTGGGCCAGTGAGACGTGGCAGTTTCCCTCTGCACGGGCACATCGCCGTTACAGGCAGCGTCGCCGAGGCACAGGACTTGATAGAAAATCATGGATTTCCACAAAAGGCCAGTAACAGGAGCATTTGTCCCTCTTGCTTCAATCTATACCAGCAAGACGAGAAATGGAATCATAGAATGGTTTGGGTTGGAAGGGACCTTGAAGATCACCTGTTTCCAACCCCCCTGCCATGGGCAGGGACATCTTCCACCAGCCCAGGCTGTTCAGAGCTCCATCCAACCTGGCCTTGAATACTTCCAGGGAGGGGGCAGCCACA
>Ga0181612_123720_pt1 | contig 11976 bp, 8 predicted proteins | sample HoacroProtozoa21_FD_119630 | JGI IMG/M metagenome (GOLD analysis project Ga0181612, IMG submission 119630) | Hoatzin crop microbial communities from Cojedes, Venezuel. Combined Assembly of Gp0051906, Gp0051904, Gp0051908
AAATAGCATGTCAATGTTCCCCCTGCTTAGCTTACCCACCCTGAAGCCTGCTGTCTCCGTCACATCGCTTAATGTCATCAGCAGACTTGCCAAGGTTGCACTCAATCCCACTGTCCATGTCCCCAACAAAGATGTTAAGCAGTGCCAGTCCCAGTACTGACCCCTGAGGAACACCACTTGTCACTGATCTCCCCTTGGACACTGAGGTGTTGACTGCAACTCTTTGAAAGTGACCATGCAACCAATTCATTATCCAGTGAGTGGTCCATCCGTCAAATCCACGTCTGTCCAGTTTGGAGACAAGGATGGCCTGTGGGACAGTGTCAAATGCTTTGCTCAAGATCTTGCACTCACAGTGGAAAAAGGTCCTATAATTATCTGCGCCTTCATTAACTGAAATAATAAAATATTGAAAGCAGAAAGTTACGTCCAATCATTCAACTTGCTGAAATAGTAGTAGAGTTTCTTTTCCATGTTATTTCTTTCAAGTTGTCCTAAGAATAGTAGTACAGTTCAGTTCCCTCTCCTGAAAGACGGAATGCATCAGTTTATTGCTCTGTGCAGCCCAAACAGGTAACCCACTGTTTTCAGTGGTAGAACTTGATGATAACTCTGGAATCTTTCTCAAGTGAACGTAGCATTGTGCAACTACAAGGTGAAGTTCAGTTAAAGCACTAGAAGCAGGCGTTATAGTGTCACAGTAAGATGGCTTTCTACCTGCAGCTCCATCATCTGATACAGAAATCACGCAGGTTATGTGAAAGTAGTGAAGTTGTTAACCAAAGTCACTGAAGAAGGAAAACACCATGCTCAGAGTAAGAGGGAAACAGAACTTTGTTGTGGAAGATGGTCGTGAAGATCAGGCAGAATCACAATGATTTGATCTTGGTAACTGTAAAAAGCAGACTTAAAGTAACAACATATGTGTGGCATGGGAGCACCTTTGCTGTGCAGGCTAAGCACCCTTCCTCTCTAAATTTTGATTTGTCTTTAATCAGCTTCAAACATGAATGATTCTGTGGGGATCTCAATGACATCCATTGAAGATATCTTTGTTTTCATCTTAGCAGTGCAAACTTCTATTTCCTTCGCTATGTGTAAATGCCAACATGTATCTTTTACAGACTGTTTATCTATCAGAAAGGTTTAAACATGAAAGGCTGCATGTTGATTTTGATCTTTGGTCTTCTAAGAATTCATAGTATGTATCCAAGAGAAAGAAAACTCTTTATGAAGGGAAATCCAAAATCTTAAAGACCAATTCTTCGTTCATATACAGATGAGATGCGTCTCACTAAGGAAGAAAAAGTAGTAAATGAATGGGAAATGAGTGGTAATAAGTGATGTATTGGACCTTGATAAAATAATACAAACATGATCTGAAAGTTTTCAGATTTTAAATTAATCATTTTTTCATGGATGCCCAGTAGGAAAGAGCAATTATTCCAAGAAGTTACTTTAATTTCACTAGACAAAATTACTTTTTAAAAAAAGGAAGAAAGAGAGATTGCTAAGAAAGTTTTAAATTTTTAAATAATTTCATAAATGTGTGCAGTATTTGTTGTCTACCTGCTACCATACTTTTTTTTTTTGTGTTTGTTGGCTGGAACTTAATGCACTAAACATACCTTAACTGTGCCTAATAAACACTGATTTGACTCTGAGGAATATCAACAAATCTAATAAAGCAGGATTTGATTCTTATCTATTACTTATTTCCTCAAGATTTTTGCTCATATGCCAAAGGACAGCTACAGGGTTAGCTACATGGCTAATGCTGGGTATCTTAGGTATCTGCGTATCTGTCATTGGAGGGATTTGAGAAATTAGAGAAAGACTTTTAGAAGTCCTTGCATTACTGAAAAGTTATTCATACAAATGTCTTGTTTTAAGTTTTATGTATTTTTAAACATTTGGACAGATGAAAAAAACCCAAAGATCTCTGAACCTCTTTCAGATTAGAATACTTAATTTCCTCAAGCTTGAAGAAATACTGTCTGTAGGAGAATTGCATGTTTGTTTCAAGGTATTAATTATTGGATGTGTTTTCACGTGTTTTAATTTGTAAAGTAATGTTAACTATTAAAACACTTATTTTGCCCGTGTGCATTCTTTCAACTGTCCAAAAAAACCTGCAGAAAGGCGTACAGTTTAAAATGTGTCTCTGTAAAGAAGGTGTGAAATAACAAGTGTTGCAGCTTCTCTGCTTTGCTAAAGGGAAATACCAGCAAATGCTGTATTTGTTTTGCTGGTATTTTTAGTACAATAAAAAAATGTGTTCTTGAGAAACAACAGAATATTTATTTTCTTGACTGAGGGAATTTCAGAAGGGAGACTACGGGGGATTAATAGCTGTAAATCAAACACTGTCGGGTGACTTTCTGTATCTGTTTATTGGTGCCAAGGTGGGAATCCATACTAAGCAGTAGTATGGACAGTATTTGAATGTTTTCATCTTGGAAAGAAAGAAAACTGGTTTTTTTAATACTTTAATACTATAGTGTCATTAGCTGGCACAGATGTGCTTAAAAGGCTGGCAAAGAAATTGCTAGCATTTGGTCATTGCTACTTAGGCAACTGACTCATGGAAATGATATGCAATGAAATTGATACCTGGGAGTGAGTTTTCACTGTAACCATCGCTAGAAACCAAACTTTGCATTACAGGTGGCTTAAAGATATTACCCCACAGAAAGTAAAGGGGGATGGTCATTTCCATGCATGCTGTTGTAAAATGTTGTTCCGTGTAAATAGATGTCAGAATGGGAAAAAAGGGAACAGTGTAAAAATACTGATGTCTTTCTATCACGTTACGGTCATGCTTCTACACAGATGTACATGTAATGAGTTGGGAAGGTGTGGAGGCTGGGGGAGAGAAGCAAATAAGGAGCGTGGAGTGAGCCCGGAGGAGTGTAGGGAGAGGCTTGGAGGGCAGAGGAGTGGAAGCTGTGGCACAGCCGGTGAGGGCAATGAAGCGGCTGAAGAGCATTTGCTATCAGCAGAAATATCAAGGGGAAGGAGCTTCCATGGAGGGGCAAACTGGCTGCTTGGTCCCCATCAAACCCTTCACCACTACAATGCTTCTGCTGTTCCCTCAGTTACCTCTAGCAACTAACTTCAGTTTTGGGACATCCCAGTCCAGGGCACCCTTGTTCTCAAGGAGTTGTTCTTCTAGGTGTGCTGGGTGGGAGTGTTTGGGGGAAGGAAGACAGAGGAACTGAACTTGCCTAGCATCCTTATCTTGGGATATTTTCTGAGTTTCCAAGTATCGGGGAATGAAAATACTTGTCTTAGAGAGATGGACTCTTTGTGACAGGGGAAGACTTTACTCTTGCTACCCCTCAGAGCTGTGTTTGGTTCGTCTTCTAAAAGTGGTGTCCTGACTCAAAGTAGTTGTGGTTTAATACAAGACTTGCATGCTTAACCACTGGCTCATCTGGTCCACACATAGAATTGTTTTGTAGCTGCTTAAATAATTTTGGTTGAAATGGCAATACAGTCTTGAGGGACTCACAAAACTTAAGTTTATGCATGTGTATATGTATGTGCCTGTGTGTTTATTTTGGAATTATTTCTTTCCAGAGTTGTTTGCAATAGATGATTTGGCTTTTAAAATGGACTGAAATAAACAGTGACAATTGAATTAGATAGTATCGTGCACTTCTGGATTGGCAATCTAGTATTTTAATTATATCAATAATTTTGCAGTCCAAAGAACAGAACTATAGTTTTAAGTGTGGGAAAATAACTATAAATTATATCTTGGCGGTCCATGCTCCTTCAATCACTTCCTGACTATGTTTACTTGGTTTTCAAGCCAAAATGAACTTTTCTAACTGCAAACTTTGCAAGCCAATCTTGATCTATAAAATGCAACCTGTCACTTAGCCAGTAAAAAAGCTGGACTCCAGAAATGGTCCGAGATTTCTGTTTCTAATAGAGCACAGCATAACTCTTTTATTACTACATCATTGTAGTCTTGTCAATGGGAGTAATTATTTGGCTGGTAACATTAGCAGATGTCATGCATACTGATGGCAGGTAACAATAGTTAAAAATACTCTTGTGGAGACTTTCTTGTGGTATATTTCTAAAGTAGACTTTGGGGTCAAAGATGTAGGCAGCTGGAGGGAGGGCTGAGAGGGAGTGGCTGTTAATTTTTCATTGCTATGGAGACAGAGCATCATAGAAGCATTTGAAATGATATGGGGAACCTGTGGACATGCAGGCTCGCAGATAATGAAAGTGCTTTCTGGTTATAGCCCTGCTTGACCACATTGCTACTGCTGCCCAGGGCAGTCAGATTAGGAGCAAGCTGTGGGGTTGTTTGGGGTGGTTTTTGTATACATGAGGGTTTCTCAGAGCCAGAGGAATGCCAAGGAAAGAAGATCAGTAGATTTCTGTTGTCCTTGCACTAATTAGAGTAGGAAGGGTGGAATAAGGACCTACCCATCACTGATGCTATTGCTAACAGAAACGTGGATTTTATCGTGCTGCCTTTATTCACTTAGTAACAGAGGAGGCTTTTCAAATATATTGGGCAGTAGTCCTGCATTTTACTTTCTTCTGTTGGAGCACCAGATGTATTGTCATTTGAGATTTATGCCAGCGAAAGCCTGTAGTCGTGCGTGCTTTGCCCTTTGACCTGCTGCCTCTTCCCTCCCTTTCCTCATCAGCCAGCTGCTGTCCTCTGCCACTAATTTACATCCCCAAATGAATGCAGCCTAATCCCTAACCCTTAATCCTCCTAAAACCAGTTGAACTTTGTGATCCTATCTTGACTTTGCAGGAGATTTAAAAAAAAAAAAAAAAGGGGGAAAAAATGTCTTTTCAGTTCTAAAGATGGTGGCCATCATTTATATTTTTGGAGGGGACTTTGTGTGAGTGCACTGGCATTTTAGCGTCCCACATATTTTTCCTTGTTATTTTCCTTTTTTCACATTGAGCATAATCATCTGGGGTTACTGTTTCAGTTCTGCCTACTTGCTGTGCAGTATGTGCTCCTGGCAGGGGAATCTGAGGAAAGGGGGTTTCCAAGGAGACCTCACTCCGATGTATTAACGTAGAGTGGGGACAGGGGGATAGCCCAGGTTACCAGCATACTATTTGATAGTTACACAATCAATGGATAGAGATTCCCTTAGCTCCCCCTTTTAAAAAGTAGTAATTTTTATTTCTGGAGCCATGCAGTGTCTGAATGAGCTGTGCCCTTTCTGCCTGTAGGACTCCGTATTGGGGCACTGCCAGCATCTCGTCCCACAAGATTTCAGGCAGCACAGGAGGATGCTCGTCCTCTGTGAACCTGGTAGGGTTTCCAGCTCTCCTCTTATGATACATTGCACGGTGAATTGGCAATATTCATCTAGCCTTTTGCCTAGGTGAACTATTACGATGTTAAAATACAAATGCAGTATATCTTTAAAGTTACTGGTTTTGGTCTGCAGACAAAATCAGAGCTGGCCGGAGAAAATCAGAGTTTAAGTCTCCCTTAATAGGGATGTTGTAGAGTGACAGAGCAGCGAGGGAAGCTCTTTCTCAGACAGAGGGTGAAGTCCGTCAACTGGTAGACCTCAGCATGAGGGCAGTCCCATCCTGTAAGCTCATGGACAAAGCTTAGCAAGAAGATTCTTGTGGCTATGGCTGGTACCCTGCCTGCCTGTGCTGCTCTAGGCTGGATTATTGCAACTTCAGCATTCTGGAAAGTTTGGTCGGTACAGAATGTGATTGCTGGCTTGTTCAGTAGCGTGTCGTGTGGAGAGCACAGGCTGGGGAACCCCATGGTTCTGTATTTAAGGAAATGAACATTATAAAATGTGCAATGTTTAACTTTGTCACAGAAAAATGAGAGGATTGTACAGAATAGGATTAAATATGGGAAGGCTCAAGCAACCAGAAACAATGGGGTAGTTTATGAAAGGAAAAATACATAAAAATGAGGTTCTCCTTGGTGGAAATCTCGTAGACAAGCATCTTGTTATGATTTCTTGGAAAGACAGTACTCTGTGCAGCTGTTAGCCACATAAGAGAGGAATACGTATGTGCATAGCCACATGTGAATATTCAGTTAATCCAGTTTCCCCAAATGCTTGGAATAGAGCGTTCACTAATGCATGTTAGTTTGAAAAAAAGAAAAAAAATTTTTAAAACTTGCCCTTGAGAAACTGTGTTCCAAAACCTTTATTCTTGCTAGGAAGCAAAGCAACTTTATTTTAGCAGAAAAATAATAATAATCATGCTTGGGGTTAAAGTTTTCAAACATATGGCCCACAGAAATAGCAGGCTTCAGGAAGTTTTATCCTTATCAGTATGTAAACAATTTATCTTTGCACATGGAAGCTGCACATCAGAAAAGATGCATTCTTGCAAAGTGCCATTCATTGAAAAAAAAGTCTTCAATCTCCACCTTCAGATAAGACCCCGCAAAACTGCATTAGAGAACACATCAAAAGCTACAGAGACAGGAGAGCGGGTAGGAAAGAAGGAAATCCCACCTACACCTCTTACTCTGCTAGTGGCAGATGAGCGTCCTGTATAGACTGCTTGATCACAGGGTTTGTGGGGTCTTTTTAATAGCTAGGCTGAGTTATACAGGTGAAAGTATGATTTCTGCATTTTGTCAACCACATAAGCAAGCTTTAAACTCACCAGTTTGAATATAGTTAATGTCTTTTTCGTTATACATTGAACAAAAATAGAGCTTTATTACAAAGCAACGTATCTTGTTTTCTCTCCCTTCTGAGATGCTTGAAGAAACGAGGAGACGTGATCTATTCCAAATCTGTGAATGAACATGTAAAACAGTTATCTAAAGAGGCCACTGGTATATTTTTCATAAAGACTTTTAAGTAGCCAGCGTTTGTGTCACTGCACAATCTTTACGGTTGCAGGAGCTTAGCAGGAAGCTTAGAGAGCTTTGCCTGTGTTTTGCTGCTTTTCTCATCAGTGCTTTAATGCCTGCTGATTAAGGGGTCATAAATCTTTGCAATATTAGCGGAGGAGTCCATTTCCATAGCAAATGACAACCTTTCCCTGCCTCCTTTTAACTGTTATCACACACGTGTGGCAGCTACTTGTACATATCGTTGTCACACACCCCATATATTCTGTACAATGAATGCTCTTTTCCTGGAAACCTGAACCTCTTAGCACTGCTAGAGAGTAGCCTTTCCTCTTGAGGTCACCTAACTTGGCAAGTCAGTTAGTTAATGGGCCTGAAAAGATTATCCTAGTCCAAAACTGATGTAAACATTCTCCTTTCAATGTAGAACGTATGGGCTTGGATGCCTTTCATCTTTCTTTGCACTTTCCAGATGTTTGCTTCTTTCCTCTCGTCGTATACACATGATGGGATAGATAATGTACTGAGTTCAAATTTATGTCTAGAGCATGATGTGTTTGTACTCTGCTTCATTATACCTTCTTTTTCCCTTTTATTTGGGAAAGGAGAAATACCTTAAAAGCTTTTTTTTAATTCAGGTTTGATTTGTTTATTCAGTGCTTTCCAAAAGCAGTCTGGTTAGAGTCCCTCACCCCCTTTATTTCCTCTGCTGTTCTCATGCAATATATCTTCTTTCAGTCAGGGATGACTCTATGCTGTAGTGGTTTACTCCTTTGGCTGCTTTGGAAAAGTTCCAGAAGGCAGATCTCACAATTTGCTTTGGGCAGGTCCCTGCTAAAAAAAAAAAAAAAAAAAAAAAGTCACCAGCATAAAACAGATCTTTAGCATCAGGTATTATGAGAATTAAATGGTAATTTTTACCCAGGTGATCCTCTAATGTGCATTCGCCATTTAGGATGAGGAACATCTTAAAGGTATAATGGATATTTCAGTTTTTATCTTTCATTGAATGTCAACAGCCCTTAACGGCTATGTGCTGTTAAAAGTCTTATTTTGGTTTTGGGTTCGACCTGAAGATCTCTGAAGCTGAACTACTGTTGACTTTTCTAGCATAGGGCCATTTTTTTTTTTTTTATCATCTGAATGTCTTTCATTTTTCTTAAACAGGCATGTTAGGTCTATTAACAAATGTCAGAATCCACAGACCACAGTTATTTCTCCTTTTCCATGTTTTTTCAGTCTTGCTTATTAGACTACAAGTCAATCCAGAACAGATTTTTTTTTTTTTCCTCAGCTCAAGGATGATGCAAACACACTTGATGCAAAATCAAAATCTCTACTCAAGTATCAACAAAAGGTGTTTAAAGAACAAGGAACTGTGCTCTGAGTTAGAACATCATTACCACCTGAAAATGGAATTGTGGTTATTTCACTCAGTAGCTTATATTGTTATATATCTTGTTTCTCTGGAATGAGACAATGGTGTTGTCCAACAAAAGATGCATCTATTTGTCATCAGAGTTGTAGAGAAATATTTTGGAGGATGCTTTCCCTGCAGCTTTCTTGATTCTGCACTGTGTTGCTGATTTCTGTTAGTTTTTCTAAATTCTGTCTACTCCTGTCCTTTTGATCCTTTGCTCTTGCTCTGCCCGTTCTGTATAGGGAAATTTTGGCACTTTCTCCCTTTAGCAGCAGGGAATTTTTAACCGTTGACCTTGGCATACAGTGTAACTTACTTTCTAGGTGTGCAAACTCCTTGTGAATTACCATGGCGCGTAGCCATGGTGTAACTGAACCCTGAGTATACTTTAAGCTTAGCTGACAAATTCCAGGGATATGTTCCTCTCTCCTGAGTTTTAGGACAAAGAAGATTTAAAATTCTTGACAAACAAGAGGTTACTCAAGTTTCTTCAAGTTAAAACACCGTATACAAAGGGATGTATGGGAGGGAGCAGTTGCCTGGCACCGAGGGGGTGGCCAAGGAGGAGATTCCTCTGGGTTCCTTGGGTATGGTTCCACCTCACTGCTCTGTTGTAGGTGGCTCTCCATCGTACGAGGTGAGCTTGAATGTTGCTTGTTATCCAGCTTCATATGTATCTGCGTATTGCATGCTTACATATTTATTTATGTACTTATTTGTAGTTGCTTGATTTTAAATCAAGTACCCCAAGTTTGGGGTGAATGAACCCGAGATACGGTTTTGATCGTCAGAAAGTGTTTTATCTTGTGTCCTTATTTTTCCAGGACTACGGTTATTGTAAGATGATGTTCTGGAAGTTCATCTTGTGAATTTTGGCATCTCAACTAGAGACAAATTGCTTCAGAATTAAGAGTTCAGTCCCCTCAGTGATGGCATTTGGGAAGGGCTTTGCCAGAGGCCACTGCTCGTGGTGGGACAGGCAGAGGTCCATGTGTCGTGGCTGACCGTGTCCCTTCCTAGCCCCAGTCCTATGCATCAGGACATGCTCTTTAGGTCAGTGGATTGGCCAAATATACAGCAGCCTCAGCACCAGCCAAAGATCTGCTGCTGTAAAGATGCCGTTAGCTGCTGAATGTAAACAGCCATCTTAAGTCTTCAGTTCTCTTCTGGAATGGCAAAGGGTATTTCTTGGTGGGCTGCAGTGGAGGGGGATCTGTGCATGCGCCTTTAAAACACTGTTATGTGCAATAAAGAAAATCCGAATGTAATTAATGCTGTCTGTATTAACAGGTGGATTGTCAGCGTACTCTTCCTCTACTAGTAGTAAACCCATCGTGTTTGGAGTATGGCAAATGGGTAGAGGAAATTTGTCATCTTCATAAAATCGTATGCTTGTGTCTGTAGCACCCTGGTCCGACAAGGGAGTATGTCAGCTTCCTAGCTCTTCAGAAAACATTATCAAGGCTTTTATTTATCTACAGAAAAATTAACTCCCTCAAAAAAGAAAACATTGAGACTAAGAGATAAATAAAATTTTTAGCTCAAAAGTGCACAGCGGTGGATTTTATCTTGCATATTTTTGGATTTTATGATATACTTTTGCAAAGATGTGGGAAATTATTGTATGCTTTATCTTTATATACTTTTTAAAGGATAAATCACCTTTATTATACAATAAATTTCTGTTTCTATACATGATTATTGTATATATTTAGATTATTTTAACAAATTTGACCTTTATCTGAAACATTAAACAGATTTTTTTTTCTCACAAGTTCTAAATTTCTTACAAATTGCTAGATCACCTTACAATTTTAAATATCCCATTTAGTCAGCCTTTAAAAATTATGTAACTTAGCTCTAGTAAAAGAAGGAAATTCATAAGAAATAAACTGTCAGGCTGAAAGAAATTTGCAGTAAGGGAACTGTCACTCTAGAAGGGGCTTGATTATTTTAGTTCCTTTTTCTAAATGTTTGCAGTGAATTCAGAAATCACTCTCAACAAAGCTGTCTACTGTCTGGATCTTGGCTTCTCGGGGCTGCGTTACTGGAAAGCTGAAATTTATATCTTATACACTGCTATGTATGAAAACGTAGATTAAAAAAGCTCAAAAGAAATGACTCAGCAACTATGATTGTCCACATATTAGTTCTCTTCCATAATATTTTAAATTGTTTATGTGCCTAATTTGTGTGGCTAATTCATTAAGTGCTCTTTGATCAAGAGTTTAGTAGCCTCCTGTTTGTCTACATGAGCCTCTGTAAGAGGAGAAGGCAAGCTTTAGACAGGGTGCTGTATAGTCCCTTGGCGTAGTAGTATGCGTGTAGCACCCAGCAAAGCCCTCCTCTCCCTGGAATAACATGCCCCTGTGATACGGGGTTGTTCTCCTGTATGGAGTAAAGGACTGATGGTTGAAAAAAAAGTGAGTCACTTTAACTAGTATAAACTCCCATGAAATACTAAGGAGTATTTTAGATTTGCTGGGTTTTCCATCACAGTGTGGGAATATTATCTACTAGTGTTCGTATATTCAACACTATACTTTCCCTTTTTAAATACAATGAATTAATATTATGTTAGCATAATGAATATAATATTAAGTTGCAATAAACACCAGTTTTAAAGTTTTGCTGCATGCACTTAAAATACTGAAACTGGGATTACACTAAGGCATAGAGATGGCCTTCCCTTGTTGATCCTGATGCTTTAAGGATGTCTGTTTAGGTGATATGATGAGATTAGGGAGAATGTCTGCAAACCTTTAATGAAAAAATCAGCAGTGAGATTTTACTGGTTTTAATCTTCTGCAGTTGACTTAAATGTAAAAGCTTGTTTTTTCTTGCTCTGCATTGATGTATTTAATTCTGATTTTAAAATTCAGAATTCTGCTTCTGGTCTTCTATATAACAACTTTCATGTCAACTTGCTTACATTATCTGAAACACAATATTGCAGGCATGCATTTCGTTTTAGATTATGATATATCCCATTTCTTTGTCTTTCAGAATTCTAACACAGCTTTTGCTTTCTCTTGTGGCAGGATGACAAGGACTTGGTTCATGAGTTTGTTGTTGCTGAAGGTCTGACTTGCTTAATCAAAGTGGGAGCAGAGGCCGACCAGAATTACCAGAACTACATCCTGAGAGGTAAAGGAAATGCATCCAAAAGTTGTTTTTATTTCTCTGAAGCTCTCATAGGTCTGCTGCAACTTGCCACGCTAAGTGTCTTGGAACATGTTTCTCAGTTTGGTCCCAATTCTGGCATGTTATGCAGGAAAATTAAGGGGGGATTAATACTCGCCACTGAGCAGGATGAATTGGAAAATTCATCCATTGTCTAGCTCTTCTTGTAAATTATAGTGAAAATACATAATTCGAAGGAAGAAAAGGCATGCTGAAGCTTTCACAAGACACTTGTAAATGTTGAAGGATACAGAGCAAACTAGCCTCTTCCAGTGGGATTAGTAGCTATGGAATAAACAGTGAGATGGTCCTATCCTAAGGTCAGTTGGCTGGAAACAATTTTTAGCTGTCTGATATTTCAGAGTTAAACAGCTAATCGGAGGTTTACATGATGGAGCACTGGAACAGGTTGCCCAGGGAGGTTGTGGAGTCTCCTTCTCTGGAGATACTCAAGACCCTCCTGGACAAGGTCCTGTGCAGCCTGCTGTAGGTGACCCTGCTTCGGCAGGAGGGTTGGACTAGATGACCCACAGAG
>Ga0181612_130267_pt1 | contig 11976 bp, 7 predicted proteins | sample HoacroProtozoa21_FD_119630 | JGI IMG/M metagenome (GOLD analysis project Ga0181612, IMG submission 119630) | Hoatzin crop microbial communities from Cojedes, Venezuel. Combined Assembly of Gp0051906, Gp0051904, Gp0051908
AGGCTTACTAAAGTTCAGGTGGATAACTTCCACAGCCTTTCCCTCATCCACTAGGCGGGTCACCTGGTCATAGAAGGAGATCAGGTTGGTCAAGCAGGACCTGCCTTTCATGAACCCATGCTGGCTGGGCCTGATCCCCTGGTTGTCCTTCACATGCCTGATGAGCACACTTAAGATGAATCACTCCATGAAGGACAAGAGGGTGAAAGAAGGAATCAGCATGGATTTACCAAGACTAAATTGTGCTTGGCCTACATGACTACCATCTGTGATAAGAACATGAGTCAGCAGTGTGCCATCACAGCAGAGAAGACCAACAGTATACATGGCAAGCAAGTTGAGGGAAGTATGTATTCACCTCAGTTCAGAGAGGTGTACAGTTTTGGACTCCACAATAGAAAACATGAACAAACTGGAGAAAATCCAGCAGAGAAGGACACCAAGATCATTAGGAGGCTGGAGCATTGACATATAAGAAGTTGAAAGAGCTGTTTGTTCAGTCTGAAGAAAACTGAACAGGATCTCATTAAGGTGTCCTCAACTACTTCATTTGGTGCTGAGAAGAGCGAGACTCATATCAGGTTTGCACAGCAAAGGGAAGAGGGAGACAGATACAAACTGCAACAAGGAAAATTATGATTTGTTATTAGGGATAATAATAAGTCACAGGAAGGGCAGTGAAGCACTGGAAAAGATTGGCAAGAGAGGTTGTGAAATCTCCATGACTGAAGATATTTAAAACTTGACTGCACAATTTCCTGAGCAAACTGATCTAACCTCAAAATTAGCTCCCAACTCTGAAGTTTTCCGATCTCGGAGAAAGTGGTTGAATCAGAAGATTCCTAAGGTCCATTTCATATATTCTATGCATCTTTACAGTTACATTCTGTGCATTTTTTTTCCAAAATGTGCTTTCTGATCATGAGCATTCTGTCTTTCCTGGCAACAATATCTACAGCTGCCAAGTTCATTTGGTGCCCATGCTCAGGCATAGGATTGATCATGATCAGTCCTGTCCACTACCTGATAATGTTACTCAGCTGCTTAAGCAGTGAGACTCTTGGACATGTTGTTATCCTCCCTAACTATCTTTTTTGTTGTCTTTTTTTCTCATGAACTATTTTAAGGTGCTTTAATTTAGGAACTTTCCTCATCTGTTACTTTCTTCATTAAGAGTTTATAGGGATGATTGCATGTTCCCTTTGTTTTCTGCTGCAAAGTCTGTCATTGTTAAAGGTGGCATTGTCCACAAGTAATTTCAGAGTAGAGCAGTTCTGGTACGTAGAAGTTCCTTCAGCCTCTGAAAATTAGAGAGCTATCTTTTAGTGGGGCTGAGCTTCTGATCTCCCAGTCAGCCCATTACCTACATTGTCACAAAGACTCTGGAAAAATGAAATTGTTCAAATTGGCTTGCTATCTGGACCACAAATATTTAGAATTTCAGGGGACATGAAATAAACATGTTTGCAGGTTTGGTTGGATATTGTCACATATGTAGACTTACTTTTGGTACAAGTCATTTGTCCAACTTTTGACCAGTCTCATAATTCTTCTCCAGGGATTAATGGAGGACTTTATGGCAATATTGAATGCAGTTCAGTGTATCTCCCGCGTTTCTCTCTTGGACAGCCAAAAGTAGCCTAATGTTATTAATGCATCATGTATCTTAGCTCCAAGTTTCATAGAAAGTGTATTTAGGATGGGACCTGTGGTATGCCTGCCTTACACGTGTTAGAAGAGAAACACCTCCTTAGTTTCAAACAACTGGGTGTATTTACTCCATCATTATATGAGAGTTGATGTAATTTGCTTACTGGTGCCTAGCTTTATTTTTTAGATGAAGTTCAGTAGAGTTGAAGATGAGAATTTGAACTTCTGGATTTGAAGAACAAAGATTACAGATGCATTTTCTATTATGTCTACTTTTATGCATGCCAGGTGGACCTCTTAGTAAAACAAAATAAATAGATCTTCATGTAAAATTCATTTACAGACTCACAGAACAGTTAATGTTGGAAGGCACCTCTGGAGATCTTCTGCAGAGGACAGCTAGAACAGGTTGCCCAAGACTGTATCCAGTAAGATTTTGAGTATTTCCAGGGATGGAGACTCCACAACCTCTTGGGGCATCCCACTTGAGTATTTAACCACCCTTACAGTAAAAAAAGTGTTTTCTTATTTTGAGATGGAATTTCACGTCTTGAAGTTTGTGCCTGTTGCCACTTGTCCTGTCACTAGGCACCGCTAAAAAGAGTCTGACATTGTCTTTTTTACACCCTCCCATCAGGTACTTATGGATAAGATTTTCCCCAAGCCTTCTCCAACCTAAACAGTCCCAGCAGTCTCAGCCTCTGCTCTTATGAAAGATACTCCAGTCCCTTAGTTTTGGAAGTTAAATAAATTATTTTTTCTCTCAGTAAAAACTGGGAAGTAACTGTGCTGATGGTTTGGATTTAAATTTGTAAAATCCTTTTATTTTGATTCCTTTTATGCTGAAAAGATACCTTTAATTAAGGAAACTTTATCCCTTCACTTCAAAAGAATTATGAGGAAAAAATCATTTTTATTTATGAAATACACAGCTGTAACTTACCCTCATTTTATCTTTTCACCTTAACTGCAGGAAAAAAATACCAGTAGAATCAATAAAAACAGAACCAAATGCTGTTGGAAGCAGTGATATCTGAGGAATTGCTGTTCTTGTATTACCTGAATTATTGAGAAAGCAAACTTCGCTCAGTCAACTTCCAAATATTTTATGCATAGTTTATGTTTCATAGGATAGTACCAAATATAGTAGTAAAAAATAATTTTATGTTGTTGTCTTTACAATGCTGAAGTATTGGTGATGAAATGTATAGTAACTATGTTGACTTGTCTAATACCTTATTCATTCAAAGCTTAGACTGAGTTTAGTACAGTAAGACTTTAAGTGGGCACCTTCATAAGGGTAAAATCCACATGTCTTTTGTAGAATAGGAAACTTTTTTCCTCAGATAAGTTGCAAATATGAATTCTGCTTGATGTAGCTCAATGTCTAAGTATGAAAATGATTTCTTAAGAAGGGAAATGTCTTGGGAAGAAGTGTATAATCACACTATATGCATATACTTATTTACAAAACTCTCCACAGTGTGTGGCATTTAGAAGATTATTTTATCCTGTGTTTGTAGATGTCTGTCTTTGCCTATAGCAATAATTATATTTAAAATTATTTCAATTTAAAAGAAGATTACATTATACAGCGTGTCAAGAGATATGTAGTTTCTAATTGAGGATTGTATGTATATGGATTATTGTTCTTTTATATTCCATTTGAGATGCATGGGCTGGGGTCTGAGTTTTGAACTGTGTACTTCTTTTAATTCACAGTAGACCACATCACTAGAAGGTGTAAACAAAGAGTGACAAAAGAATATGACTTATAGCTAACTTTAGTTGTTATTATTTGTAATCTTGTGGTTGACCAGGACTCTGTGTAACTGAGTAGAGCCAGTGCTATTCTTTCTCTTCTTTCTCTTCCCTTAAGTTGTATCATTATTCTTCTCTTATTAGCATAGTTTTTCTTTCTCTTTTCTCCTTACACAGACAACACTCAATCCCATCTATGAGGGCTTGACTTCTGTTCCATTGTCTCATCCCTTAAGGACTTGAAAACATTAATTTTCCTAAATTTTGCTCCATGCTTGGCTTCTGCACACAGAAGTCCATGCAGCTGAAATCAGAACTCTTTGACCAGCAGTGTCTGTAGTTCATTACATCCACCATGTACAAGTGTAAAGAAGATGGTAAAGCCAGCTAACAAGTTTTCATGTGCTTTTAATGCCTGTAATTACAAATTTGAACTAGTAGGAGCTCAGTTCAAATTGTATGAATCTCTGATATCTTTCTTCCTTTTTCTTGTGTTGTATGTTGTACTGCTGCCCTTAATTTCAGCTTGTTTCCTACCAGTGAGAGTAATTCTTTTTTCCCACCCAGTCTCTTCTGGGTTCCTCCCATACAATTTGCATGGGAGTTTTTTCCAAGAGCTCCTGCTCCACTACAGAACTAAATTTGGGTATTTTTCATATGAGGATTTTTCAGGTCCATGCCTGCCTTGTATTTTCGGAACCATTTTCTAAAGACTGCTTTTTTTGGCAAGTATTTTTTCTGCTAAGAAGTTGAGGAGATTCATGCTGCAGTAGCCATTAACAATCTTTTCCTGGAATAAGGTCACTCTGAGTCTACTGTAGATTCCTTTCTTAGCCTGATGCCAGAAGGAGAATCCTAGACTACCTTGCAGGGCAAACTCTGCAATTATGGATGCATGGCTAGGAATTTCCATCAGTATGAGTGTGCATGTGAAGACAGAGGAAAGAAGTGAAGAAGTTAACTTACCAGCAACAGTATATTGTTTGGGATTTTCACATAGACAACTTTCCTTCACCTTACTCTCTATTCCAGAGTCAGGCAAAGGGCCCTCTGTGGGGAGAACCAAAGGCATAAAGCACAAACATGAACCATGGACAGAGGAGTATCAGATTCATCTGGACCCGATCTCAGACAGTACTGCTCTTGTATCCTCTAAGCTGAGAGATGCTGTTGTTGGGAGACTGGCTTCTGCCAAACCTATGACAGGAATGTGAGGCCGCATCTAACTTTAACATGCTAGGGAACATTTCTGTGTATTGGAATGTGCCATGTGGCATTCTCCCAGAGAACAAGGTACCAGACGCAGCTGAAGAATTAGTATGGGCCTAGGGCTTGATAGACAGTCTGGATGCAGCTATCCTGTTTGGAATGCTTGAGTAGTGTAGGTGTGGAGCATTCTATGCCAGTAAGACCTCGATGCCAGAAAATAGTTCCAAACATGTTTAATTTACTATTGCTGACACAGCCCGAGTTCCTAGGTGATTCAGACTGGAAATGACAAGGGAACTGACACGGCATTCAGAGTCTGGCAGAATGGAGAGTCCTAACCTGCATACAATAACATGACATAACTTCTGGGAGCTAAGCAGAGCCAGATAGTTTTAATGATCCAGATTGTACTTCAGACTCAACAGTATATAAACATTCTCAGTCCCCGATTGCCCACTGCAGTTTTGTAAATCAGAATGTGCAATGAGGACTCAGCCAATTACACTTCTGTTACATGAAAGACAAGTACACAAAATTCCACTACCTAAACATGATTGTCTGGAAAATTTGTTATGCATTTTGTACTGTTCTGAGTGACTGGGAGAGATATGAAAGCTTATCAGAAAAACAGTTTCTGTCTGCAGACTTAAAGAGATAGTCCAGTATCAGTTTACCTTTAGGTGAAGATTTTTGTAGACATAGTGACTACGAAACTGAAGTTGTAAAAATCATTTTGCTATTTAAAAAAGTCTCCAAAGTTGTTCTGAAAAGATGTCATGTCCTGGATATGTTACTGAATATTTGTCTCCTACGTGGCAGAACTATGTGGTCATCTAGGTTAAAATTTGTATTTCACTGTAATGAAAATCCGTTCCTTTATTGGCTATTGAACTGTTGAAGTTTTATATTTTACAAAAAGGATAGAAGTTTTGTTTATGTCTTTGTTTGCTGTAAGTTTGGTATAATTTTAAAATTTCCACAACAGTAAACTACATCCTGGTATTTCTGTGCCCAAGGAGAAATTAACCTTTCAGCTTTGATTGCTCTTTACTGAAAATGTTTACAGGTTGTCTGTGCATTCAGACTACTCTGAACTGGCATGATCAAAGTCTGTATGGAATTATTTTGATCATGGCTGTCAATTCTTTATGCTAGTAATGTACCCCCAATGAATTCAGTGTCTCAGTTATAAATATTAAAGGAGTATTGATGTGGTACAATCATTTTTTTAATCATAAATGCATTATCAATGCAGGTATTTCATATAAATCGGGGATGAGTTTCCATGCCTTTTAAGATGCCAAGTTCCTTCAGATCACTTTGTGTGGAGGATGAAGCATTAAAGGACTGGGGACATGTGAGCAATCCAGCATTTCTCTATAAGGCCGCAGAGCCTTAGCATAAGGCCACAAGGGCATCCAGAGGACAAACCGCGGTTGGAATGAGGAAGTAAGAATGCAGAGACAAACAACTCCCGGATGCCGAAGAGGAACTTGCTGCCTGCAAGAAGGCCACGAGCACAGCGAGTGAACAAGTAATGCACACCAATCATAATCGAGTTGCTATGTGATTTAAACTGATTATCGCCAATGAGGGATCGCCGCGTATGTAATGGGGAATATAAAAATGATCTATCTGAGGCTAATAAATGGCTTGTACCTGATCACATTGATCGTCGTGTCGAGTCTGGTTCTTCCTCCGCAACAATTGTCTGTTTAGGTGTTTTATTAATATTTTGAATGTTGTGCAGCTCTGAGGTCAGAGCTGTCAGTTTTTTTGCAGCATTAAAAAATATGTGAGTTGACAACTGAGAAGTTTTCATATTGCTAACATGGATCACAAAACTTTATCTCCTGTGAATCATAATTTTAGCAGTATATCTAAATATTGAGAGGCTAATGCTTATATTTGTTTAATTTCTGTCTCTTTTTTAAGTTAAAGAGGCAAAGGCAGGAAGAATTTTAATTTGTCTATGGATAGCCTAGCAGGAAAACAAATCTTGTCTTGTAAAATACACCCCAGTAATCTCAGTTTGCCATGAACAACCAGGAAAGAACGAGCCCATGTGTAAACATGTATTTTTAAGTTTTTAACCAAAGGGGGAATATTTTGTAAGTTTTGGGCATGTGATATTAGGAAACTGTAAACAGCTCCCAACAATTAACTCCAATTTCTTAGTGTTGTACCTAAAGACAGAGCATTTCAATGTAGTATGTAGATACTATTCTTAGTGGGTAACCCTTCAATTCTCTACTTGTTCATTAATTTCAGAGTGTAATATTAATTACTATTAATATCTTTGAAAGAAAAAAAATGAGTACAGAATCCCACTTTTAAGTGAACGTCTTGGTGTTGCAATCTGCACTCTGCATTCACCTCCATGTATCGCATGAGCCTTTTACACTGGTTTAACTTTATACCAAAGGTGAAACAAATTCACAGAACTTACATTTTTACTTTCTGAGATGAATTAAAAATTCTCCAGCATCATGATCTTTAGCCATTTATTAAGAGTATGTCTTGTATGAGTTACAGTAATCACATAAGACATTTTTAGACTAAAACATGCTGCGAAAATGCCCATCTTTTTTTTTTCTTTCAGAAGCAGAAGGAAATGTTTCATGTGCTTGCCTGAGGTAGCCTGGTCAAATACAGTTAACTGTTCAGTGACAGCTTTCTTGTGTGACTTAAGACAAGTCACATATTTTACCCCATTAGCAAAAAAGGTGTAGTTCTCTGGATTTTGAGAAGAGTTATAGTCTAAATATATTAAAGAAGGCAAGGCATTGACTTACTGTGATAATTAAGACCATATAAACACAGACGTGTATAATTTCCTTTTCCCTTCTAAAAGCTTAGCAGATATCCAAAATCCCCTATAAGACTAGATAAGACTAGTAGACCCTTTAAAAAACTTAAAACTTACTGTACTGAATTGGAATCTTTAATAAATAAACATTATAAAAGTAATAAAACTTCAGTATTCAGAAAAAATAAAATTTAAAATTTTACTTTTCAGTTTTCAGAAAAGTATGATCTGAATAGCACTCTGTTTAGAATTAGAAGGCATCCTTAACTGACAGAACTTTTTTGTTATTCATATGTGGGCATATAATCACATTTGCAGTCCATACCTGGCACATCATAATGAATTTCTTTCAGGAGTTACTGACTGAGTCAGCTGAGAACTAAGATTTCATCTCATGAGAACTGGAATGACTGCCGCATATCATCAGGCAGCTTTAACTTCATACTGTGTCTGCTCAGAAATCAACTAGAGTCAATCTTTGCTGCGGTCTTAGATCAAGGAAAAGCAGCAAAATCTGAAAAAATGGTAAGTAATACAAACTGGGTAATTGACATAACTATCATGTAGCCCCTGTCAGATTTCTGCAGCAATGCTTTGAATCTATAACGCTTGACCCATTCTTTGTTTGTGGCGAATGAAGTAGAACTCTTAAATGGATGAACAGTAGCTTCTGAAGTTGTTTTTTTCTTGTCTGTTTTTCCTTACAGCTTATTGACAGAAGAACCTAGGAATATCCATGCCAGGTCATGTAAAAATCACCATCTAGTCCAGCCTGAAGATGCTGATGGTCAATAGTGGAGATGCAGGAGAGAGCATAATGTCAAAGGAACCATTCTACGAGAAAATTTCAGAACCTTCTTGTTCTTTTATACCTGTACAATCACTTTACTCATCTGAATATCTGTAAAAAGCTATCACAATAAAATCTTTTGCTCCATAAGTTTTGTGGTATTTTTTTTAAATGTTTGCTTTTTGTATGTATAAGCGGCCACAAAATGAATCAACCATATCTTTTGGCAGAAATCAGTGGGACTATGCATTTCTTCTTCGTGTGCTAACATGTTTGCCACATTTGCTATTTCTTGTTTCACAATCATTGTAACCATCTTAAAAACTTAAAACAAGACGAACAGCATCTTTTCCACTTTAGAAGAAAGCATGTAAATATACCTGTAAGAAGTTCGGTATGGGAACTGGTTCACCTGAAGGCTAGACAGGACAACTAAAATTAAATACTCAGGCCTTAGTTATTTTACAACAAACAGCTGTCTTATGCATGTCCCATTCTTAACCGTTAAAGCCTTTTCCTTACTGTTAAGAATTCAGCATTTTTTCAGTCACGTGTTATTAATAAGAAGTTACTTTTTTTTTAAATCACACATCTGAAAATTTTCAGCTAAATATGCCAGAGAAGTGCAGAAGGAATTCATCTTGCTGGAGAATTTGAACCTTCTGTTTTGCATGGTATGCAAGACTGCCTGTAACAACACTGTAATTATCCCTCTCTCTCAAAAATCTTTGATTTTTTATTTCTTTTGCAAGAAGACTAAACTAAGCAATTGAAGTCCTTCCTGAGATATCTGGTGTATTGACAGTTTTTATTCAGTGGGAAGATCACAGCACAAGAAACTGTCCATAGTACTCTATACAGGTTAATAGCCTGTTAAAAATGCACGGGGCAGGTCTTTCTCTCCTGACCTTTTCTTGGAATGGTCTCTAATGAGAATGTCCCCAAATCTAATTAAAGCATCTGAGTAGATTAAAGTTTAGATGTAAGAAATTTCTTTGACTTTAAACGTCCTCATGGTGCTTTGAAAGACCTCGGGATTTAACCTTCTAGAAATGTTACTGTTCTCTGACATGAGGGGAGGATACTCACCTGCCTTAGAAAAAAAAAAATGGAAAACCAGCTCTCTGTATTGACCTAGATAACTACATCAGAAGACAAATTCAGGAGTACCGAATCAACAAAATATGTACTTTTTGTTCTGGATATTTCTGTTCTGTGAGTCATCATTATGATTTTTTAATACAATATTTTCTTCCATATAAAATACAAAATATGCCTAATTTCTGAAAAGGAAATTCTATTAAAATGAAGACTCATATTAAAAAGAAACAGAAGACACAACCAAAAAAAGCAACATATTAGCAGACGACACGAAGCTTGCTTGAAGACATGATATTAGAGGCTCAGAACACTTGTATAAGAGTTATAAAACAAATATTGCTTGAAAAACTGCAATGCTACTCTGTTTGACAGTGTTCCTCTCTGAATGCCTGCAAGAGTTACTGACAATATTTGGAAGCAAGGTTCATGAAAAGTGAGGTTAGATCAAGTCCTCGCTGTGTATCTGGGTTTTCTGCCTACACTTCATAGCACAACACAAAATGTTCTTTCAACACATGGCCTTCCAAAATATAACTAATACATAAGGCTGACATTTAGTTTGTCAATGACCTGATATGCTGAAAATACTGTTCGGAGAAGCTGACTGATATTGAGAAAGATACCTCTACATTTATGTATGTAAGAATCTTCTATGTTTTTCTTTTTTACCTTGATGAAGAACTATTGAATAATTTTACTTTAATTTGTAGTGCTAAGATATCTTCTATAAACTAATTATATAGAATACATACAGTATATTGTATATTGTATATAAATGCAATCCTATCAAGCAAATTCATGAAAGCATAACTATATGAGGACAGAATCTTAATAAACTCGGCAAGAACCACTTGCAAATCTGAGACAATATCAAGATAGAGAGAAGTGAGGAATAAACAGGAAAAGAGAAAGAAAATACATTTTTTTAAGTAGAATTGGAAAAAAGTGCTAATTTTCTACTCAATGTTAGACACTATGGATTAAAACCAAATATTTTCTAGCAATTTAGTCATCAGCATCCTTTTTCTTCTGTAGTATTTCTAATACAAAATACAAAATGGTAATGAGAACACTCCCCGATAAGAATAAATATTGTCAACAATCTCTCAATGAACATAAATTTCTTAGAAATTTCTGAGCAATTATCTTCCTGAGAGACATCATGTTACGTGAGCAGCTGATAAGTTTTGTTCAAATGTCTGAAAGTCAAACGTCTGTGTTAGTATGAAAAGCTGATAAGTCTTCATTAAGTAAATTCCAATTCTCTCTCAGAGGGGAAGTTAATAACTTCCTTGTCTCAAACACATGAATTTATTGTCAAACTATTTAGCTTATTGTTACTAAATTTCAAACAAGAATGAAAGAAAAAAAAATCCCATGAAATCATTTGTCTTGAAAGTGCCTTTTAGATTATAATGCTTAATGAAAAGCAGAGCTTTTAAGTTAAAAAAAGATTAGCTGTAGCACTATAAACTTCCATTTAAGCCTTTTTTGAAAACGTAAAATCTTTTACCTCAGAGCTTTAATGTCTATGAGATAATAATTTAAAACCAACTTCATTTAACTCATATCTCCCCCCTTCAGTGTGATGGCACTGAGTAACTTGCAAATTGAAATTGATATTTAAGAGCAGACCCTAGTCGTGATTGACAAGAATAGCAAAAAAAGAAGTAAAAACAAATCTTGTCTTTTCCCTCCTAGAATATACCTGGTAGACACTACATGAACAGTATTCCTTTCACAGTAAAAATGTTCATGGGAATGCTTCAATTTTCACTGAAGAAGCTCTTATCATCTGGTTGTCACAACTTCTTGTTCATTTTCTTGAAATGGTTTACTTTCCAGTGGTCATACACATGGACAGAGCTGTTATGTGTAGTTTCAAAATTTTCATCTTCATAACACACAAGAGATACACATGCTTAGATACATCTGTCAAGATCATAACCGTTATAATTCTGGATCAGAAAACATTTACCAGATTCCATGAGGAAGAGCTGTATCCTGGTTATATCCCAGTTTGAGGTTAGGTCTAAAAGCACATGCAAAATCCTGCATAGTCTTTGATTCCACCTATCTCTCCCTTCTTACTTTAACTGCTGTAAGAAAGAGATACAACCACATGAACTACAAGGCAATGCGATATGCTTAAGAGGCTTCTCCAAACTGGTTATTCAGTGAAATAGAAATAAGAGTTCAAAGTCTGTGAGTCCTGAAAATGACAAAATCTTACGTTCCTGTGATGCCTTGTTGTATACAAAGGTTTTTCATGTCCTTCCACTGTGAGTTTCTTTTTCTGTATCTCTTTCATCAGTTTTCCATTTTCATCTGAAAATACGTCCTGAGTCATATGGTGACACATTCTGATTTGTTTCTTCGCTAGCTAGTATTCATTTCTGTATGTATTATTATTCTCTCTAATGTTTAAAAAAAAAGGAAACCTGTAAAAAAGGAGTAGTATGACCTTATAGCATATGTAAACACAGCTTAATTGTGACTATTGTTTCTGATTTGTACCGTAGTAGTACCCAGGTGATATAATCATAGAATCATAGAATCATAGAAAGTTTTGGGTCGGAAGGGACCCCTAGAGGTCATCTAGTCCAACCCCCCTGCAGCGAGCAGGGACACCGCTAACTAGATCAGGTTGCTCAGA
>Ga0181612_172188_pt1 | contig 11976 bp, 12 predicted proteins | sample HoacroProtozoa21_FD_119630 | JGI IMG/M metagenome (GOLD analysis project Ga0181612, IMG submission 119630) | Hoatzin crop microbial communities from Cojedes, Venezuel. Combined Assembly of Gp0051906, Gp0051904, Gp0051908
GTCCAGACGCGTGCGATGCACCAGCGTGCTTTGGCTGGGGGAGATGCCTGAGCAAGGACTGCAGCTCTGCAAGCCGAAATGGGGTTCAGAATGGAATTTTGCCACTCTCCCACCTCCCAAAGCATCCCAACGTGATTCCTCAAAGCTCTGTGCTCTCCCACCTTCACATCTCTGTCTCTTTCCTCTTTTCCCACGTTTTGTATAATTTCCCTTGGGCAGAAGCCTCTACATTCAACCATCTCCTGTGGCTGCATCTGTCTTGCCCACATGGCCCATCCCAGCTGCGATTTGGGGGACTCCAGGCAGAATCGATCACTAACGGTACGTCAGGAAGCGCTGCGCTGAGGCAGCAGCTTGCTGTGGGTTTTCTCCTGCCTCCCAATGAGATAGTGTCTATGGATACTTAGAGAAATTTCATCTCGATGAAAACCCTTTGTGGCATTCTTAGAGGCTGGAAAAAAGCGATCAGAGGAATTCCTGGTGTCATTATAGGCTTTTCTTTGTCGAGGCTCTCATGGGGGGAAGGCTTCCCACTTGATTTTCTCCTTAACAGCTTACCTGTGATTGGCAGTACAAAGCAAGCTGTCACAAAATGAGACAGAAATTGGTTGTCAATTAGAGCTTTTCTTTAAAGGTCAAACAAAAATTATAACACAAAGCTCAGAGGTGTGTTTTAGAAGTGATCACTGAAGGCAAAATCCGAGACGTTAATGGCTCTGCCCAGGGCCGCATCCTGCCCGCAGGGAGGGGGCACGGTCCAGCCCTGGGTGAGGATGAGCTGCCTCGACCACTGGGGCCGCGCTGAGCCCGTGGTGGCTTTGGAGATAGGAAACAGGCATGTTCCAGCCAAGCAGAGACCAGAGGGGAATGTTTTTATTTGTTTTTGTTTAATTTTTTGTTTCTGGAACTAGAGAGCCATCCATGTCTCCTACTTTACTTCAGGCAAATTAACAGAAAGCTGCCACACGTGTGTCTTTTTATCTGGAAAGGGTTGGGAATCAGTGACTTTATATTACAAAGAATTTCTAGAAATTCTGAGTTAATTACTAAGAAAATTCCTAGTATTAATTATTAAGACTTACTAATAATTAATTATTATTCTTTGTTAATTGCTAAGAAATTCTGAGCTAATTGCTGCCAGCAATGGCAGGGACCACAGCAGGCCCTTCAGAGCTGGGGAGACCAACATCTCTCACCGCGATGCCCGTGAGGCCATTCCTGCGCCAGGCTAACAGCTTCTTGGTGTCTTTTGGCAGATCAATTTTTGCTTTAAATGATTGTGCAAGTTAATAAAAAAACCTGTCAGAGTAAAAATGAAACATCTCCGCCAACATTTCTCCAAATTGTTTTGGGGGATTTGACCTTTTTTCTTTGTCCCAATTCCAAGCTTGAAAAGCTTTGCAATACTTGGACACTTTGGGCGGGGGGGAACCCCAAATTTGCACCTCGGTTTTTCCTTGAGCAGCGAAGCAGTAACAATGTAGATTTAATCACCTGGACAGGCTCTGCAGTTCAGCCTTACCTCCTTTTTTCCTTAGGCCATTTCTACCACTACATCCTCCATAAATAATCTTCAGACTTCCTTGGGCTTTTAACACTAATTAAGCCTTCGAGTAGGCAGAAACGAGCTAGGGGAGACTTATATCACAGGTTTCTCAGTCAGTGTTGCAAAGACTTCGCTTCCTGTCTTCAAAGCGTTTTCAAGGGAAGGTTTTGCAGCCTTTTGTAAGGACCAGCTTCGTTTAATGATGCTGGAGTTTGGAGCTGCTCATCCCTGTAGCCTGTATAATCTGTAATTGCTGGTTTGGGGCAACTTCATTGCTGTTTCTTCCCATTTTTAATAATCGAACAGGGTTTTTCCTGTTTGGGGTTTTTATTAATCCTGGAGGAGGGTTGGGGGCCAAAAACGTCTGAATGAAAGGGCTTGACTGACTGCGCTGTTACCGGTGGGAGAGGGCAAAAAGGTCTCATAAGGGGGAATCTGCCCCACGGCAGCTTCAAAGCACGTGCAGGGACTTGAGGCTGGAAAACCACATTTCCAGCACGTAATTCCCATCCCGAAATGACCCTCAGTAGCTGACGGGTGCAAACGCCTCAATGAGCGACGCCGTGTGTGTGCATGGATGGGGGAAAAGACCCCGCAACCTTTTTCTTTCTTTTTTTTTCTCGCCGTGAATTCAATACCTTCAATGCTAAAAGCCCTCATTAAAGTTTAATCCTCTACACCAACTCTTTACACCCATGATGTTGCCAGTCTCCCAGTAACCCCGGCGCCCATTTGGAGTTGCAGAGCTGCCGTTCTGCCTGGTTTACAGGAGCCAAACGCTGCAGCAACCACCTTTGCAGCAGCTTTTTTCCTTCTTCCTCCAAATGGAGCCTGTTTTAATCTGTCACAGCAAGTTTAGCTGCAGCGTTTGCTATGCTTTCCAGAGAAGATAGTCTCTCTTTGTTGACCGAAGGGAGAAGTAGTGAAAATAAGTAGTTAATTTAGAAACACCAAAGAGTCAGTGCTGGGAGAGGTTTAGACTAATGCCTGGGGAGAAGGATGGTGGTGGCAGGTCTGGAGGGACAGGCTGAGCCTTCAGATCAGTGTCAGACAACGAAATAGATGCTGACATTCCCTAAGCAATGCACAGGTTGCATCGGTGTGGAGGGAAACATCTTTTAAAACTGTCCTGAGATGTATTTTTTCGGTGAGTTGGAGAAAAACAAGGTGCTTTGTTCTCCATATGTGAACAAGTAAGAATTTCTATCATCTTTTGAAGCCACTTCCCAACTGGGTGTAATTAATTTCTAGATGAAATTTTTCTTGTCCTCACATTGGAAACATTTGGTTCTGGAAATGCTGTGGAAGATTTTTGACTCATGAAAGATCTTTTTGGTTAAAAAATAAAGTTAATATATAAATTTGACCCTGGTTCACAAAGCTGAGACATGCCTTTTCTGGTCAGTTGAATTCAGAAAAAAAACCCTCACCCAGGCCCAGTTAGAGGGTGAACAACAGGTAATGGAAGTGAAGGGGGAAGGGAAAATAACTGGTTGGCTTCTTCCAAAATCCCAGGCAACTGATGCAAAGTCTCCAGTGGGCTCAAGGCCATGGCCCGGTGAGGTGGGGGAGATACACAGGACAGGCAGATCAATTGTGGGCAAGAGGAAGGAGGACAAACGTCACAAATCCAATATTTTTAAAAAAGAACAATGCAGAGTTAAAAGCTTTGGCTTGACAGATTTGGCATTACAATATCAAAGCTTTTGTCAGCACTGGGAAATACTTCACCTCAAGTTGATGCTCTCTGGCAAAAATAAGAATGGAAAAAAAATACTAAAAAAAAATCTGCATTTTTTTTCCCTGTGCAAAGAAAAAAAACCACCTCAACAGAAAGATTACTTCGATCAAAAAGCCGTGTAACATCTTGCCTGTTCCCAGAGAGACCGTGGAAAGCACAGCCCAGTCAGTAATTTGAACAGAGCAGCAGATAAATACACAGATCTTTTAAATTCCAGGCATGAAATGGGGAAAGCGGTGAGCACCAGAGCTGGAACAGATCTAGGTAAGGAAGACGCTAAGGCACAGGTACAGGCAAGGACACGCACGCTGCCATGGGCAGCACCAACCTCCCACCCTGCTTTTTCCCCCAGTGTTCATCCCCAGGACGAGCACATCTGGTTCTCATGGTGGAAATGACTCAAGGATTTGCAGAGGAGCCATTTCATTCCCATCTCACCCGGCTTTCTGCATCCCACGAACTGGGAAGATTTCCCCACCTTCCCCAGGCATAAGTCTCCTGCAGATCTGCAGCCACCGGGTTTTGGGATGAGCTTGCAGGAGGAGGCAGAGCAGGGGAGGAAGGCCTGATGGTGAGCCCGGTTTTCTCTCGCTGCTCTGCGCTTTCCAAAGTGGCTCAATTAAACTCCACGGTTGTTATTGATATTAATGAAGGGAGAAATCTGGCCTCTGAAGGCTCAGCTAATTTCCATGTCTGATGCTTGTGTTGTTTGAATATTTGAGGATTTTTTTTAAAATTTTAAAAAAAAAAAAAAAAAAAAAACAGATATCAAGATGGTCTTAGCTCTCAGTCAAAAAATGCAGGCAGTGCCAGGACGAGGGGAAGGGGATCTCTTCTAGGCCAATCCTGCCTGGGAAAATAAACAAGCCATTCAAATATGGCAGAGGACTTGTTTGAAAACATGAGTAATTTTAATACAATGGGTTTGGAGATGGCTGTTGAAGCAACCTGTTGGCCAAGGAAGCCCTTGACAATGTGCCCCATTGGGGGTGGTGGATCCTGAGCGAGATTGATTAAAACAGCCCTGAAGTTCATCCCTTCCAAGCCCCTGTGGTGTGAGCATTGCAGATACGGCTTCAAACCAACCTAATCAATGCCCTGGTCCCAAATTTCCAGAGGGATGGCATGGGTGGGAAGCTGATAGCTCTGCGAAAAGCAAGGTCTGCTCAGCCGTGCAGCGCGATGCCAAGGGAGGGCACGGTTTTGGCTCAGTTTGGGGCTGCAGGAATTAAAGGGGAACAGGGAAGGAGTCTCTTGCTGGCATAGTTTATTTATTGAACTGCAAAAGGACGGGTTTTCTCACCTGCTGCTGCTCTGAGATGGTGGAGGCTCTCCCAATTAGCTCCCAGCACTCCAGCACTCTCACACCTCTCCCAAGAGGCTTTCGGTCAGGTTATCTGGTGGGGATTTTCTCTTTTCCAGCTAGTTGGAGGTGAAAGGTGCTGTTTTTTCTAGCATATAATGAGCTGTTTTGTGCATGTCAGCACTGGCTCTGTATTGTGTCTTGTTCACGCCTTCATGGAGAATTTAGAAATGCGACATCTCGTTTCTGGTTCGGGCTTTCAAGCATTTTTAATCTCTGCAAGCAAACAATGTACAGCAACAGGAACTGCTTTTTCTTTGCGGGGGGGTGGAAAGCAGATTTTTCTTTTGCGAATGTATTTGCAAATGGCTTTCATCCCCTTTCACTGCACTGGGTCTAAACAGCAGCATGAAAGGAGCAAAGCATGCAGCACAGGGGGAAAGGACACGTAAAGCCAAAGGATGTGAGGGAGCCTTGTCACACTGACTTTCAGAAGCCAGTGCCTCCAAATGTTACAGATTTTTTTAAATTAAGTGTTCTGAGTAGTTTTCCCTGTTGGGGCTGGTGCAGTATGCTTGGAGTTTGAAAGGACTTGAAGGGGAGACGCGGGAGGTTAGTGGCAGAGCTGGGGATGTTTTCCAGACCCAGAGCTGCTCGTGAAGTCCAAGCCGTCTTCTGAACCGAGATGATCTTCACCTGTGGGATCTTGGGGTAGGTCTTGATGGGGGAAGGTCACAAAGCGTGATTTCAGCAAACACACCCTTTGCTCTTGCTGATCAGGGACAGAGGAGCTCCCAACAGCAGAAAGCTGCTGAGTTTCCTTCTCTCTGTGCACTGAAAAGCAATGTCCCATGGCCACGTACATCCCAGCTGCGTCTTGGGCTCACCCCTCCTGCTCCCTGCTTTGGCTGAGGCAGGGAAGCCTGGAGCTGGAGAGGATGTGCCGGCCATGATGTTGTGCCTTCCTCCCGCTCGCGGGTCTGGAGCCTTTCCCACTGCTTGGACATTGCTGCAGGCTGGGTCAGGGTTATTTCAACAGTGTGAGAGATTTCTCCAGTGGGTCCAGGACATCTCAGCTGAACTCCCTAAGAACAGCGAGGACACCCACACACTGAGCAAGCCCCGCTGAGCATGGCCACTTCGAGGGAATCCCCAGGGGCTGGCCAGGACCGTGTCCGTTTTTTGCACCCATGCTCATTCAGATGAACCACCTTCACTCTTAAACCCTCCATGTTTAAACTTGAAGAAGCAGGCAGCTTAGCAGGTTGCCCCAGGAAAAAAAAAAAAAACCAGGCCAGTTTCTCCCCATCTTGATTTGCACCCATTCTGTATGGTATAAATGACTGTATTGCTTCTCAGGTGGGTGTCGGAGCAGTCCCTCGCAGAGCCAAGGGAGGACCTGGCTGCGTAGTCTCAGTTGTAATCACAAACCACACAGCCTATCCATTTTTCTTCTAAAGAGGTTGGTTTTGTGCTTGGAATTGAGCCTGAAATTAGCCTTTTCACTGGCATGATGGTAGATGGTGGGTATGGCTCCTTCTCTGAGTCTGCGGGAAGTGGTCCAATCTCTCGGCTTACGGCAGCATCCCAGAATGCCTTTAAAAGCACAAAAAGTCAAACTTTGTGTTAGCAGCTCAGCTGCTTCAAATAACACAGAAGGAGATAGGGGAAGAAAATAAACAAACCCAGATTTTAACAAATATCTTCTGCTTTAAACCCATTCTGTATTTGTTGGCAAGGTGAGTGCACTTTCCAAAAAGCCTTTTAGGTTTTTTTTGAATGGTAAATTCAGATCTTGCGCTCACTTGAGGGGGAAATGACAGAAAGCGGGAATGGGGCAACAACCTCCCCCCACACAGACATTTTATATAAATCTAATCATCAGCCTGAAAGCAGACATTAAAATTACAATATAGCTCTTGACTTTTGGTAATTAAAAGCATTTTGTGATGACTTGCTTGATTAAAACGAGATCATCCATTTAAAATGAAAATTCAGAATGAAAATTGCTTTTGTTGCACCGATTATTCTATTTTAAAACTCCTCGCTGTTATCACCCTAATAAAAAGCTGTCACTTCTTCTGTCAAGTAATTCACAACATGAGGCATTTGCATTTCTCCCCGACTTGTGTTTATTTCAGTAATTACAAATGGATTCTTCTTCTAACCCCCCTCTCCCTCCATCCTTCCCTCCTGCGCTCGCCCTCCTCTCCCTCACCATCACAGGGTGAGCTGCTGCCCTTCGTCCTGGGCAAGCACAGAGAAATCCCATGGAGGGAAATTAGGGAAGGAGGGGAAAAAAAATAGTTATTGGTAGGGTCAGTGCTTTCCGCCCTGCCTATAAAAAGCAGCGGTGCGTTTAACCTGTGTGGCCGGAGCGGGTGGGAAGCCCCAGCATCACTGGTGGGCTGATAGGGCTTGCTGACGGAGCCTGCCCAATACTTTCATTGGACACATGGCAGCCACATCTTTTTTTTTTTTAAGGAAAAAGTAAAAACCTCTCTCTGTGCTGAATGGATGATAATTCCCTGCCATTAATTGAAATTTTGATTGACTAGATTGAACAAGTAATGATAAAAGCCAGTTTCACTTAAAGATCGTGGGCTAGATTGTGGGTGTGTGTGAGAGAGCGAGCCAGGCTTGGGGAAGATGGGAAATCATTTCACTTCTGCTGTTAGCCTTTCCCCGTCGTGATTCAACTCTCAAAGCAGAAACAGAGCCAGCAGTCCTCCTCCTTCCCTTCCTCCCAACCCATCCAGCAGATGTGACTGTCCCCCAGAAGCTGGTCCTGTTGTCCCCATCCCCTATGCCTTTGCCCCACACTCTGCCAAGGGATGCTAAAGAGGGCTCGGGCACCGTTCCTTGCTAAATGTGAAAGGAGGGAAGTAAAGGACTTCAGTGAAAAAGATGGTTAATTAGATGGCAGTCAATGGAGGAGCAGAGTGTCCCCGCTGCCCGCAGCCGGGGGTACCGGACCATGCTCACCCCACGCCCAGTTTGCTGCCATCCAGCTCATCCCCAGCACTGCCGCCAGCCTGCCCTGAGCCCCGTCCCTTCCTCTGCTGCTTGGTCTGATCTTGGTGCTGCGCTGCCCAGGCTGGCGCTCGGACACGCACCCCACAAGCATCTGAGGCTGTAGGATATTCCTAGCACTTGTGTGTATATATATATTTGTGTGCATGCCTGTGTAATTGTATTTAGTATACGTGGAGCTGTACGTGTGGGTGTATAATATATAAATACATACATATGTTTCGAAGTTCTGCATTTTCCCATCTGAAAGGCGTCCCCGGCTTACAGCTCAAGACACAAAGGCTCACCAATTTCTCTCTCAGCTTTTTATCTCGCTTTCCATAGGCAGCTGCTCCCTCTCTCCCTCTCTAACCTGACAGCGCCGCTACGTGAGTCTGTATTCCAGGGCTGAGAGTTTTCAATTTATCAGCACAAAGCACTTGTGCCTAATCTGGAAAGCGCAGGGACATTAGCACCGCCTCGCCCAGGCTCGCCTCGCAGCCAGCCAGCCCGAGCAGGGCAGCGGTGCGGGGCTCGCTGCTCTCGCTGCTTTTCTTTCCTTTTTTTTTTTCTCCCCTGCTTCCTTTTAGGTAAGCTGGAGTCAAGAGCTTAAAGAAGAAAAACAGAAATTAGAAAAACAGCAAGCTTGGGGGGGGCAGTGTGTTACTGGTAAATTTTTTTCCTCCTTTTTTTCAGTGTTTTTTGCCCTAATGTTCCTAATTTTCAGACATGACATAACCCTTCTCCTTCCACCCATTATTCCCTATGACGGCAGCCTCTTGCAAAGCTTTAAACTCACTGAAAGCCAAAATAACTGAGAGGAAGAGGGGAAAGCAATCCCCTTGTGTGGCCATCCCCTAGGAGCATCGCAAGTTGGCAGTGGGAGGGTGGTGGAATGGAGAGGCAGAGGTCACCCAGCCCTGTGCTCATCCCCGAGCAGCCCTGCCTGGCACTGGTGGGACATGCGTGTCCCCTGGTGTGCGGCACGCTGCCTGGGGTTGATCTGAGCCGCCTCTAAGCTGGGGACTGCCCAGTGTGGAGGGAATATCCTTGCGCTTTACCTGGAAAATCATTTTCCAGGTGTCTAGAAAGCTCCTGTCCCTCTGTCCCTTCCAATCTTCTCCGTACATCCCAAAGCCTCTCAGTCCTTTAGTCAAGTGCTGAGGTTTCCTCCTGGGCATCACCAAATGTCTAAGTTTGGCATGAGCCAGATCTGAACGCCGAAACACAGCTGAAACATTCCCTAGGGCTCTTTGATGAGGGGTTTCCATTTTAATGGAGAAAATGTTGCTGAATTTGAAGAATCTCTTCGGATGCTTTTTATTCTGCTTTCCTGGGTGCACAGGTCTCAGTGACGGAAGCAAGAAATAGCAACAAAAATACCAGTTGAGTCTTGCGTGTCCAGGTTAATAATCAGGTGGGAGCAGCCAGATGCAGCAAAGGCACCAATAGGACTTGCGTTACGGGAAACAGGAGCACACGGTGTCTTGTGTGTTTTCTTTCAAAGAACAAAATCAAGATGTAAGGAACCAGTGAGGGGGATGAAGGGGTCACTTAGCAGGCCATAATTAATCTGTAACCTGCTTAATCGGCCTCAGGATAACTGAGAGTTGTCTCTGGATAATTGAGATCAATGGAGTATCATTAGAGACTGCTTTAAAGAGCACCCGGCTTCAAATGCTGAGCGAAGCAGGAGGGAGGAATCAGGGGAGCGAGGACAGAGCCTGGGGCGGAGGGAGGATGCTGAGCAGTGGTGGGGAAACAGCCCTTGCGCTACACGGGGGATGTGCAGCAGGGGAAGGTGGTTTGTGGCAGTTTGGTTGAAGAGCGGGATCTATGTCTTTCCAAGCACCTGATCTCTCCTGGGGGGATATTTGGGAAAGATTAATTTTTTGCTGGACAGAGGCTAAGGCTGTAATTCATCCCCATGCTGACAGGCCGGTGCAATACAGATATGCTGACAAGCGTGCGCTGTGTGTCCCACGTTCATGGAGTGCACGAATCTTTTAATGTTTCCAGCTACAGAGATGCGTACGCTCAGTCCACGGGGCAGCACGGTCCGGGGCTCCGCGGGACACAGGGTCCTCCAGTCCTGCTGCAGCAAACCCAGCATCTTCCGCAAATAGGAGCAATTCAGTTGATGCAGCCTTTCCTTGGTCTGACACGATCCCAAAGCACTGCATTCAAGGCATGTCAGGAGAATCCATAGTCACCCCAGGTGGGAACATCCAAACGTCATCTTGGTTGGCATCCTGAGCTTTGCAGGCACTGTATCTCCAGGTTTGGATCCAGCTCCCTGAGAGAGGCTGAATCAGGCACTCCTGTGAAGGGTTTGGTTCCCTTCTGCCTAAACTATGTGAAGGGAGAAAATGTTTCTAGGTTTTTGCCCCGCCATGATGACAAGGTCAGGGAAACAGGGTTGTTAATTCCAGAGTTTATAGGAGGAAGCTTTTAGCTTTTGGTTTCTGTCCAAGCCCTGGCACAAGAGTCAAATACCCAGAAAATGAGACCCCAGAAAGGGAGTAAAGTGTCATTTCAGATCAGGGAAAATCCAAGTGCTGCTAGGCACAAACAAAAGGCGATTTGGCAGTCGTTGACTTGGCAGGCTTTTTCTTTCTTCTCTTCCCCAGTGGCTATGGAAACTGCCGTTGTTTGTTCGCTTTCCCGAGGAAGGTGGGCACGGCAGGCATGTGGCTCTCCCTGGGGAAAAGCCTTTGCAAAGCAAAACATGCCAGTGCCAGACCTTTGCCTTCAGCAGCACGAGTGGCTGGGAGCTGTGAGGTGGCCGGGCAGGGGAGCAGGACAGAGACCTACGGCCACGTGTGCCAATGCTTGGGGACAGCGGGTGGACATGACCTGCTCCATCTTCCCGCTGACTCTCTGGATGACCACAGAAAGGTGCCTGCAGTGCCAGTGCTCCCCAGGCAGCTCATCTCCCTTCCCCATCTGAGTCATTTTAGTGATGAAACTGGAGATTTTATATCTGGATTTTAGTATACTGTTGTCAGCTTTGTTTGGCTCTGAGTGGTTGGGTTTTTTCAACCCAAAAGCCCTTTGCAAACTGCTTTTCACAATATCATCTAGCAAGGACTTTTTTTAACGCAAATCCCTTGACTCCAGAAGCTCTGGATTGAAAAAGAAAAAATAATTATCATGAGATTTGAGCTGCTAGGCTCAGTGCTGGGCATGAGAAGCTTGAGGTTTACAGATTAAATATCAGAGAAGCTGTCATGGCTCCAGGGTGGTTTCTGATGAGCGTGTTCAAGATCGCGATGTTTACAGCAGGGACTCGGTGCGAGGAATTGCTCTCTGATTAGCAAGACAAGGAACGGTTTGGGACTGTCCCTTCTCTTGCCCTGTGCATTGTAGGTTATGAGAAGCTCCTTCAAACCCCTGTGTAAGACCTTGCTCCAGAGGAAGTCGTTTTTCAGCTCTTTTGAGTGGTTTGCAAAGGTTAATGAATAAGGAATCAATTAATGGTTTCCTAGCCTTGCACTTTCTCTTTTCATTTAAAGGGTTCCCTTTCTGAAGATTAGTTTAATGTTAAGAATAATCTGGTTTTGCTGAGAGCTAATTAAATGTGGCACCATCTCTCCTTGCCCTGCTCTCGCTCCTTAAAGCAGGCTGGGGCTCCAGAAGCTGCTTTCCCTGGGAAACAGCGAGGAGCCACCCCAGACCCTGCCTGCTGCCAAGGGGTTGCAGGAGGAGCTGCCAAAGTGTTTTGGGGTATTTGGGAGCTCAGACAGTTCCCTGCCTTATTCCTCTGGCTCTGTCCCCAGTTTGCAACCATTGCGGCTGCAGCCCAGGGCGAACGCCCTCCACTGATGCTGTCAGACGCTGCTTGAGGAGGGGTCGGGCATCAGGAATTACACAGGGTTAAGCTCATGTGTGGGTGAAGAAGCCAGGAGCAGGTTTCTTTCCTGTCTCTAGAGGAATCCAGACGGAGCTACCCAAAAGAGTAACTGGGCATTTTGTCAGAAAGCCGAATACAGACCAGGAGCAGTATCAGAGGGATGTGGCAGAAGGCCATGGCTGCAACCCCCAGTTGGATCCACCAGTCCCGATTCTGGTAGTGCAAAATTGGGGTTGATCCCATTGCAGTGCCCAGTGTCACTCCAGCAGTCACAGCTCACTCAGGATTTCTTTGCACCAGCATGTTAAATTCCCACTTTCCCTTATTTGGGCACTGCTTTACCAGAATATCTCTCCACGGAGGAGAGTCTGAAGTCCTCGCAATCTTCTGTGGACTACGTCCTTTTACCTAGATCCAAAGCCACCAAGCGCACAGGCAGCCACCCATTGAGTTCAGCACACTTTGGCTGAGGGAGCTGGGCTTGTTCAGCCTGAAGAAGAGAAGGCTGTGAGGGGACCTAA
>Ga0181612_110904_pt1 | contig 11975 bp, 11 predicted proteins | sample HoacroProtozoa21_FD_119630 | JGI IMG/M metagenome (GOLD analysis project Ga0181612, IMG submission 119630) | Hoatzin crop microbial communities from Cojedes, Venezuel. Combined Assembly of Gp0051906, Gp0051904, Gp0051908
ATTATCTTCATACTATAGCATTTCAGAAAAGAACAGTACATATGCCTTGGATAAATATTGAAAGTATATTCCTCAGTTTTTCATTCTCAGCTGCATTCGCAGACACTTTTGTTTAATTAGCATTACCCAAAAGAATTCCAGTCGGTCTAACCCATCTCGTACCATACAAAAGCGGCAGAAAAAAAATCCCCTGGCTTGTTTTAAATGCCTGGAATCTCCTCCTCTGAACACTGAGCCAAATACTGAGCTTATCTGGTTTCAAACTGCTCTTCTGAATTGCAGTGTGTTTGATTAAAATTTGTCTACTAGAGATCCACAGACACGACAGCACTTTTGCTGCCTGACGGTCCCAAAAGGTCTTTTTAACTGCCTTTAAGAAAGAAAATCACTGCAAACATTTCAGGGTACAAAACCACCTCCCCCTCACCCCCTAAAAGAAAAAAAAAAACCCAAACCACATAAACCCACCCCCAAACAGGAGACCTAGCGCTACCTGGCAAGATGAAGCATGGACTGGAGAAAAAAGAGAAGGGGGAAGAGACCCTCTGGAGGGTAGGAAAGCCACGAAAAGAAACTGTAAACAACTGTAATGGGAAGAAAACGAGCCCCCTTCCCTCAGCACTTTTGCTATCTCCAGCAAATAACTCACATGAAGGTAAATGTACTCGCAAGCACTACCACAGAAACTATTTGTAAAGCATCCCGTACAAATGCTTAGAGTGGTGTTCTTACCCGTGTGAATTCGGCGTAATTTCATTTGAGAAAGCAAATGATCTCATTCACCCAAATGCTTTGCATCAGATGCTGGCATTGCTTTTGCCTTTCAGAGGAGTGTTCGCAGCTACTATTTAGCATTGAGTTTCCGGGCTAATGAAAGTGCATCTAGGCTAGTAAAACAGACCAAAACAAATCCTTGAATTCAAGTCCTGTTGTGTAATGAGGAAGTTTAATTAAGGCCACACATTACAGCTGTAAATGTTCTCTTATATAATAAGGTCTAAATGAAACTGAACCTAATCAAAGTTACAATTCCTTCATTAGCAAATTACAAACAAGAGCGCACAGCTGACACACCGGCTATGATTATCACAACTAATTGCCTCGTTGTTACAAACCAGCCTGAAACTGTGTTCAGATGTCCGTCTGCAGTAGCAAATTAGGGCCACATCAGGCTATTTCTGCGATCACAAGGGGCTCTTGTAGAGCGATCTGATTTACCCCGCCGACTGGCAGCACACGGCCCAATCAAAGCCCCTCTACAAAGGCAGCTTTGAAGCCAGCACAGCCTAGAAACCCGCTCCATATGCAGGCCGGCAGACTGCACTTCATTAGGCCTGTTGTCACATTTTCCCTCTTCTTATTCTAATGATCCTATTTTAATACACATAGGAACCTCTCCTAATTGATGTCAAGTGAGTGACTTCCACATTCATCACTGGAGCACATCAAACGCGTCTTGGCCCACGGGCCTGCCATCAGAGTGCTTGAGACCCGAGGTGTGTCTCCAACTACGGAAAGCAGGGAAAAAAAAAAAAGTATTTTGGCATTACCTGTTTAATTGGGATTGCGCGACCGCTTCCAATGCTATATGTTCTGCTCTCCAGGACCTTCTTCTCTTTGTCTGGGTCACTCCCTTTCCGAGACTGCAGAGCAAAAAGAAAGTTTGTGCTCCATTAGATGTGGCGGTTCACACAGAGGATGCTTTTTTTTTTTTCCTTTTTTAAAGCAATTAAAGACAAAGTATTTTGACACACAAATATAGACTCAAAGGCTGCAAGTTAAAATCTACAGAAGTACACAACTGTCCCAAAATCTGAATACTAAAATAGCATCTCTAATTTTCAACCATCCACTTGTTTGAAATGGCATTTTGGTTTAAAGAGTTACAGTTTCACTGCCTCAAGACCCAGCAGATCAGAGGACACGTTTCTGAAGTCTCCAATAGCAGCTCCAACGAGGAATGAAGGTTCCAGCTTCTCATTAAAAGAGTCTGATATGTACATGCATACATTCAACTTACACCTGTGTGTTTTTTTGAAATGTTATCAACTACTTAGAAATGCAATTTTATGATGCTGGTTTTGATCACACTTTTTTTTTCTACTTTTGGATAGCTAGAAAATTGGAATTGCAAGAAAAGGTAGTGACTGCTGCTGAAAAAAGTTATGTGAACACAATGAAGAAAAATCAGCATGAGGAAAATTTAACCAATGTTTAAAACCGGAATTGCCTGATCTTGGCTTTCTATAACACTAGACCCGAGTAAGCTCACAGTGCTCAATTCATGACTCTATACAGTTCTGTAGGAATTTTAAGAAGTTATTCAGATTCCAGTCCATTATTGTGAAAGAACGCACGAGCATAATGATCGTGACAGATTTATTTTATTACAAAAAGAGGACCTGAGAGTCATCCTCCTTAATAACTGAACTGACAAGTGACAACTTCACTCCATTACTTTTCAATAGGAACATTACTCACACAGTATCGAAAATGGGAAAACATTTTCATGTGCTTTTCAAATACGAGATGATATATGAAAAGAATACATTTGTGATGTCCAGTACCACAATGAGAAGTTAATGAAAACCAGACTGACACAAGATCCTGCTTTTCGTTTTCAGCGGAAAGAGACATTTGAAAGACACTGAAATTAGGAGAACAATTAGGATCACAGATAGCTAATACCCATTTTCCATATTATACGAAGGGGTGGAAAGAAGGAAAAAAAAAAAAAAAATCCCCAACGCAGTCGCCTTCGGGCAGGAGAGGAGGGAAGGGGAGGGAGGAAACCCACAGAGGAGGACTTCAAGTAACAGCATTCTAAGCAACACATTTACCCAGCAGGGATCCCGTGCTGCTTTCCCCGCTCCGCCAGGAACGGGCTCCTATCACTAGTTACTATGGTTCGGGGCAATGGAATGACGTGCCGGGGAATTAAACAAAGAATAAATGAAAGAAAGCAAAACAAGTGGGAGGGATGAAATCCAATGTTCAGGATAACTATTGTTCCTTGTCCTTCAAGACAGATTTCTGAATCTGAAAGTGCCACTTCCCAATAATACAAGGCAAAACAATGCTTCAATGGTGCAAAGCGCTCGTAAGTGACATTTTAAAGAAACTCAGTGAAGGTAGCCAAATCCTTGGGAGGGAAGTTGTCAGCTTGAATGTTTCTTTTTTATTTGACTTTTTTAAAGAAAGGATCCTGCTTCTGAAAAGCAAGCTAAATATCTATGTATTATTTTTCATTTTTATTTTTAAATCATCACATCTTTCATTCCATAAAAGTAACTGCATCCGGAAAAAATACAGTGCACATAGAAGGGAAATATCTATATACAAACTATCTTCCAATGCCAGAAATATTGAAACATAGGAATTTCTGTTGGGCAAATTCTATTCTAGCTGCTTTTAATAACAGAATACATAAAATTTTCAAGGGGAGAATCTTAGCAGGCTCTGCTATTTATAAAGACAAGCTGTGCAGTGAAACAGAAAGATATTCTGATCTTTTATGCCTTTGTATCTATCTATAACACACACAATACATCTTACATTCTATAATACAAAAAAATAGACTCCAAACCATACTGGATCAACATCTGCTACGACTTTTTCTGTCATATTTACACATTAAATACTTCTATTTAAAATTTCACCCAAGCACACCAGAGAAAGTCCAAAGAAATTAAAAAACCTGCATGAATATCATTTGACTCATTTCCCCTTTGCATCGGAAGTCGCATGCAGACTTACAGCAACACAAAACCTTAGCCAAGTTAGGTCTGTGCAGTGAGATTATTCCAGTCCCTGAGGGACACAGCACCTGAATTTGGGCACAACCAGAATCCTGTACCAGCAGTCCACAGAGCCCCAAAGGTAAGAATACTCATCTCTAACAGTTAATACTGAGACAGAGAGTTCATTTTAACTTTTAGAAGTCACGCTTGTGATTTTGTAAAAATGTAAGATAGGTAACATTGAATATGGGAAAGGAGATGCAGCTTACTGTACCAGAGGTTCATTCACCCCACGTGGGTTTGGACACGTAGTTACTATCAGTTCTTTGCTGAAGTGGACCTCTTAACTCCCCACCTGCACGATACACTATTATTTAGTTGTTTCTGTTAATACAGCACACAAAACAAAGGACGTTTACCCGTCTGCTAATATTTGATCTATTTTATCACCTAACTAGAGTGTCAGCTATTGCAACAACAGCTATACAGCAAATAGTAATGTTCAAAGTCAAAAAGATCAGATACTGCATTTTATGCACGTAAACATGAACATGCTTAAAATTTGCAACCCTGTTCCAATTCAAAAGTTGTAACAGACTTAAGGAAAATCACACCAAATTTTCTTTCAACACTGAAAGATCTTCATGTAGGAAAACATATTACCTACGCTAGATAACAATTAAACAGAAATATAAGTGATAAAGGCATAAGCAAGTAAGAATCTAGGAAAAGCAGCACAGCAAAAAACCCCAGTGCTAAACAATAAGATACTTTGATTATACACTCTGTTCTTAAGTAGACAGAAAATACTGGTCATCTATTTATTGAATTAAATTATTCCAAGTTGCAACTTGGCTGATATGGCATGAAACCTGGGTTACAGCAGGGCCAGCATTAAATACTTCAGGACATGGATTACAGGGCAACTCGTTACACAACATTCAATAAGCCCGGATCTTAAAAGGCAGAACTAATTCTAAAAGTCAAATTGTTTTTTATGTTTCCATAGGACTTTACCCCCGAATTTTCTCTCCAGTTAGTAGGCATTAAGACAGCTATCAACATCCTCTCATATTAGCAAACACGGTTCTTAATACGCTATTCTCGCGATCCAGAGCTTTAGTCTATTTGTTTCCAACAAACGAAGCTGACTTACTGTTCTTCTCAAATCTTTCCCATGATTACAGATGGGGGTGTGCTTCTTTTCATTCACTTCCTCAAATAGCTACCTACTCCAGTTCAAAACATCCCCAGTTTCCCAAACGCCGACAACATCTACGCAGCCCGTACGGCGTTTTCTGCACCCTTCAGACCAGCCCTGGTCGGCGAGCGCTTCGAGGGATGCTGTAGCGTCTCCGCTCCATTTCCAGAGGCATCGCTCTGCTGGCAGTTGCTGGGCTGACACTGACACCTAGTGGGGTTGGTAACTCCCGAGTACGCCCCAACAGCAGCGAGTATTCCCACCGACTGGAGGAAATCCACACGATTGCCATAAAACATCAGTGTCCACCGCGGACACGTTTTCACCTACCACTCATTTTTGCACGTTTTGTTGTTTCGCACCCAAACCTTTGCACCTGAACACAAATGCATGGTCTTCATCCCTTTGCAGGAGTTCGAAGACCTGCAGTTTTTAAATCAAAATATCACCATCGAGATGGGCACATGAAATATGATCCTTGGGACTCTGCGCTGTCACTCAGTGCTCCACAAGGATGACAAAACTTTCTACTTGCTAAAGGCCAAGAGGTCAGATTTTGTTTAGGATATGAGGAAACTGTTTCATCCTTTTTCTACGTGGTTCCCTGGATACGACCAAGGAGCAAGCTAGTTTTGGGAAGTGAACATGACATCACCTTTGGAATTAAAAAAAAAAACCCAACAAACAAACTCGTTACAAAGTCATGGCTTTCTAAATGCAACTAACATGCAGCTACAATCACCAAGGGACTTACAGGTGAGCCCACAGGGAATCTGCGTTTGCTATAAAGCATGGTAAGTGTCAAAAAACTGCTTACAAAACCACAATTACACACACAATACAATCCCAAAGCTTTCAGCAAACCTGCTAAACTAAGGAAATCATCACTCAAGGCTTCATTATCATTTCCCAAACTACTTCTGCATAACAAAGACGTATCATATTGGACTAGTCAAGCTTTCTATTCAGTGTTTTTTTTTTTTATCTCACAATGAGACAAAAACCAGATGGTTTGGGGAAAAAAAAGTCATTTTAGTCTCCATCATGTCTTTTAACCCTGGAAAAGAAAAGTGAGTTGAGACTGTACAGTAATACAAGTAGCATGGGGTCGTTATTGTCCTGTGCCACATGGAGTTCCCATGGCAAACCCCGAGACCTCTCTGCAAACACAGGAGACCTCACAGGCGAGCCCCAAGTCAGCAGCGTTACCCAGTATGAGGATTGGGGAGAAATCTAAGACTCTTATTTTCAAGCTTGAAGACCTATCTCAACACTCCTGTCTGGATTAGACCAGCTCAACTCAACAGGGCTGATGTTCAGGCCGTCACCACAGCACTACGTAAAACACAGCAATCGTCTCCTCCTTGGCTCACTCACCGTGAAGAGGTTGGATCGGCGCTTGGACTGTTTACGGACAGGAGTTGGTGTGTTGGCAGTGGGAGGAACATCAATCCGTAGCTCCTTCTGGCTGGTGCTTGGAGTTGATGGGACAGAGGAGGAATAATCACTTAAACTCCCTCCTCCATTACTGGTCTGCAAGGATTAAAGTTAGTTTTAAATAGTGATACACTGCTTTCAAGAAATTACAATCCACAGCTGTATCTTATTTAGTCCTGATACGCAAGAACAGCAGCCTAGGCTCAGGAACACAGCGGGAATGCCCTGCTACCATTTTTCCACACATTTCTATTCCAAGCCCTTAAATATTTTCCCTGCCATTATTTTTTTGAAAACTTTGGTAGTTCTGTTAATATGGCAGGCACTTTTTCATTCTACACAATATAACCTTAACTTTATATAAACAATTTCATTTGTTTTGCTAATGTATGAGTAAGCAAAACATTGGGGAACATCTACAAATTCTTTTTCTACTTCAAAATTTCTAAACCGAATTCTGCCTCAAGCCTAGGAAAAAATACCTAGTCCCACAGAACTGCATTGCTGGACTTAATCCTAGCCTGGAGACATCAGTTCACCGAGAACTACTCAAGAAAATGAAAATAATTCAATAAAATGGCTGCTACAACGACAGTTCCCAACACATTTGCTGAACCCCCTGGTACAGGGATACAAAACTTCAAATGAATACACTCCCATTTATTAAAAGTAGCTAAAAATGTAAAGTTACATCACAGTCTTGTAAGAAATAAAGCAGTCACTCAGCCTATAAAACAATTCATGAATTGAGGTAACAAGTTACTAGTATCAGGCAGGTGAGGAAAATGCACAGAATGGAAAAGACCAAAGGGTGATTAAGAACAAAGCCTTGATTTTTTTATTATTTTTATTATTATTATTATTACACAAAACATAAATGAGTACTAAAAAGATCACTACAGAGGATGTGGAAGTAGTCTGGAAAGACAAAAGGACAGATTTTTTTCCTATCAGATACGGTTATACCCTTTGGGGATATACTGTGTATGCTGACGGGGACTCAGGCAGGGCAAAGATGGAAAATTCTGCACACTGTTGACAAAACGATCACCACAAGAACAGCAGTGGATAAAAGGTCTGGACAACAGCTCACATGTAACTTCTGAGGGAGGAAATAAAGGTCTGTGATGCACAGGGAAAGGTGAAAGAACACCGTTAAAGCAGTCAAGTTCCCTAAAAGAAGTGAGGAAAGAGGGTAAGAGGATACTTCCAGCATGCCTGAGGAGAAGGATTCTCACGTGACGCTTAACATGTGTCTTGGTGTCCTCTTAATTGCTGTAGGCAGGAATTCAGCAGGTAGAGCTCAGAAGGAAAAGCAGACACTCCAACGTCTACTCTTCAGCATCACTCCTACGCTAGTGATGGGCCTCACATGCAACAAAGATGCCACACAGCGAGGCACTCCTCTGAGGAGGCACCAGCAGCATGACATGACTTCTCACACACTCCCTGGAGGCCAGCGTACCGACCAGGATCTCAACGTCTAAGTAGAGGCGAGTTGTCCAAATGAAACCTCTGAAGGAGAACCAAGTAGGAGACAATCCTTCTTCATATCATCCAGACAAAGTTTCTTTTAGTGATTTCAAGTCCTCTTGCAATTCTTCCAGGTGTTTGTTTTTTAAAACAAAAATTCAAGAAGAGAAGGGCAAAGGGGAAGAGGCATGAGACAAGCAGGTCATGTTTGGATTGAAGGGTTGAAGGGCAAATGAACGCAGACAGTAAACCAGGAACACCGCTTCTGAAAGTCACTGTTTCTCTGTAAATAATAACAGGTCCCTCAGCTCATTTCTGTCACACGATAGGGCTGGCAATGCTGCAAGCGGGCTCTATGATGGAGAAAGTTCTCCTCTTTCCTCTCTTTACATACATATAAAAGGACATAAAAATTAATCTTCCCTTCATTCTGAATGAATTGGTGAAGCGTGGCTGTCAGGAAGCCAGAGGTAAAGGTACTGGAAGTAACAGAGGATCTTGAGAGAGTATTTCTACAATATTTTCAAGTGCACAGAGGAAGAAGCAAGCAGAATTTGGAGACGGCCCAAGTGTATAAAACAAAGGAGATGAAAGAACAAGAGCTGAAATGATCACTTTTACTGTCCTAACAGAAAACGGTAACACTGGAGAGACAAGCAGGACAACCTGCAAAGAACTGACCTGAATGTACCCCGCACATGCTTTCCCTTTCTCTATGGCACCTTGTTGAGCCACCAAGTAACACCCCGAACACACAGGAGAGTGAATAACCTGCAGGAAGATACACATCAGATCTGTGGAAGTCAGAGACTTCTTCTCCGGAAAAAAACTCTTGCATGAAAAAAAGTAATGAAAAAAACCCAACACGTAACTAAGGACACTCTTAAAGTAATCACCAAAAGTATGCCGAAGTTCAAACAGTCAAAGACTTTGAACGTGAGTACTCAAAGCACTGGAGATGTCAGAGATGAGGAAAGTGGTATGGAAGCCTTGAAACGTGGCTGACAGAAGAAGGTATAGGAGGTGAACATCCGGAAACTCAACAATGATGTAAAATAGCATTAGGGAAGGAGACCAAAGACGCTGGTGTCAGGGAATGGCTTTCAGACCGGAGTGGTGAGGACCGACTGTCCACTCTGTCATGACTCAACTGAACTGGGGTGGGGAAAATGAGGAAGAAGGAAATCTGAGGAAGCAACCATTAATGGGAAAAGACACTGAACACATTTAAAATTAAAGTCACGCAGCTGCAAGGCTCACCCAAGTAGGAAGAAAAAAGATGACAATAAGCGATGAAGAAGATGGAAAAACCAAGAAAGATCACAACAGGGTTACGCCTCAAAATATTTAGAAGCCTCTTCTACCGAAAGGAGAAGAAAGGCAAAAAGAGCCCGATGTTGTACACTGATGACAGGATTTGAACCACAAGCTGTTGAAAATACAAGCATGCAGCTATATTCTGTTTTGTAATATTGATCAACTTGGTAACTATGCACTGACATAATTTTTTTTTTTTTAAACTAAACCCAACAGGTTTCTACTCTAAGTGCCTATGTCCCAGACAAGGCACACAAAGGATTCCCTAAAATTTTACCTTTGTAATCCTTCATCACCTTTTACCATCATTTGATACTTATTGCAGTGAGGCAGCATCTCCCAGATTTTTCAAGTGATGTATTTTCCAGGAGTGAGTAACTCCTAAAGGAAAATGCATACATGTTGGGCATTCTAGTCCCCAAAGCCAAACGTTCCTACACAGACAGTTTCTATAGAAGTAGTCCTGCAGGCAATGTTTCTCTTCACACACACGAACCCACTGGATTTCCAACTTTGTAAATAAAATTCTGAGGTGGTTTCAAACCAAGCCATGTCAAATCCACTGGCTGGAAAAAAATATTAATCTATTTCAATAAAAGACTTAAAAGTGGAAAACTTTAAGGCTTCCACAGAATAAAAGCCTGGCCACCCATACTGAACAAGCTTCCAACTCCTACTGAGGTGCCAATAATTAGCAAACATATAAAACTATATGGCTGCTCTAAAACACCTTAATGGAGAGAGTGGATTTGACAAGAGTGAGCTCAAACGTGACTTCCAAGTTACAGACTGCACAGACCAGACAGAAGCAATGAAAAATGCAACGAGACAAGCACTTGGAAACCATATTCTTGGTAACATCTGAAGCTAATGCACCGCTGAAGGAAACAAAAGGTGGTGAGCTGTCTCTGCTGGGTTGTTTGCGAAGTCTAGGGACCTTGCTGTATTAAGGTTGTAGAGAGCAGTTTCCTGCTACCAGTATGCAAGCATTTAATAACAAGTTGACTGGAGTCAAGTACAGAATTTAGGACACGTGGCAATAACGGTAATTCACAGAACGTGTGTCCCAAGCCAGAAAAATCAAGTGAGTGACTCTGAAGAACAGCTTTCCTTACAGCACACGTAACTCCACACATGTGAAATACAAACCCATTTGCTGACTGTAGACAAACTGGTCAAATTTGTGGCAGTCAAAATGAGTCAAATGAGTCAAATACCCTGGGACACTGGGACACTGGGCAGCTTAACAGTACCTTCTAAACCAAGTTTTTCCACTAAGCTGCTCTGAAGACTTGGACACACCTGAGATACCAGCATAAAGGGCCATTTCTGAGTCACTGCTCTAAGCAGTCACGGCACTAGGGACAGGCGTCAATCAAATGACTGTAGGCAGGGAAACTGTTAGCCCCAGTAGAACCATTCAGGCGGATACACCCCTGTTCGGCTTTTGTGGGTGACAGATTTTTCTGTCCTCATTTAAGCGGCGTGCCCATTCTCAACAGTGCTCAGCTTCTGGACACGCACAGTAGAACCTTGTTTTCCTTCTTGCTAGGAAGACACCCAGCCTGATGGTGGTCAGTGAACTTCAGCACACCGTTACAGAAAATCCTGGATGTCTTCCATTTCAGGGACATGTTATTTCTAGAACGCACCTTGCGTGAATGGCCAGTACTCCATTTCCAGGAATGTATATACCTCCAGTGTCTGGACAGACTTCTAGCTTTGTTGCCCCATAGATTAACACTGTGAAAAACTCCAGGTCGTGGCAGCAAGCACACATTTAGAAGAACATTGTCACTACACTGTTACCAGCTACGAACAACTCCAGTGAAGCTATCAAACTGGCATAACTTCACCAAATAGGTCCATTCAATGCAGCTACCTCAAAGGCAGACACTGTCAAGCAAAGCATTAAAGCCCATAACAAGATTCCTGCCGGCGGCTTGTTAAAAAACAAAAAACGGAAAAAACCTTTGTATACATTGTCCAAAGTTCTATGCAGAAAAAGGGTTGAATCAGGTCAAATCCAACACTTTCAAAGCTTTCACACACTTCAGATTTCCTTAGTAAACAAACCGGTGAGTAATCTACCTCGCATGACAGGAGCTCAGCAGTGACCTGCCTTAAGGAAAGGTCGGACTTAATCTCATATTTGCAAGGTGCATGCATGTTCCTGACTGGCCAATTATACAAAGGTGGCAAAATATTCACCTTGCATCTTATATAAATTATCTGGTATTGCCAAATGATTCATAAAGCTTACAAAGTACAAATGTCAGGCCAAACCACTAAAAGGTGGAGCATAGGAAGAATAAAACTGAAATTTTTCTTCTTGACAAGTAACCCAATACAAACAGATTCAATGTTTTTTCCTGGTCTCTGGGTATACCAGGACACCCTCCAGAAAAATCATCTCTAACTGCTGCTTAAGGAGAAAACGAAGGCAGCAGGTCCCACATCTAAAACAGTCAAGAGATCGCCAGACCTTCAGGGAGCCTGGGAACAGCTGGAATAAAGCAAGCCTTGATCAAAAGCACAGATTACATACGGTATGACAAGGTGCGTTTGGCGTCTGCACTGTCTGTTCTCGGGGAAAGAAGGGAAAAAACGTAATTCTGTAGGAACACAGAAGCCTACATGGAAAATTATTTAGTTGGGATACATTTTTCTTTGCCCGCTTGTGTACAATTTTTCTTCCGAAAGTCGCATTATCTCAGTCTTTCATCTGAAAACACTATAGGTGGGAGTCCAATTTATTCAAGGGATTTTGGTGATATACAGCCACACATCCAAAGACAGATCAAGGA
>Ga0181612_135556_pt1 | contig 11975 bp, 4 predicted proteins | sample HoacroProtozoa21_FD_119630 | JGI IMG/M metagenome (GOLD analysis project Ga0181612, IMG submission 119630) | Hoatzin crop microbial communities from Cojedes, Venezuel. Combined Assembly of Gp0051906, Gp0051904, Gp0051908
AGACAACGTGTGATGAACTGACCACAGGCCCCATTCCCTGTCCCCCTGTGCCATTAAGGGGCAGGAGGTAGAGAAAATCAGGAGTGAAGCTGAGCCCAGGAAGAAGGGAGGGGTGGGAGAAAGTGTTTTAAGATTTGTTTTCTTATTACCTTGCTCTGACTTTTGAGTGGCAATAAATTAAACTAAATTCCCTGAGTTGAGTCTGTTTTGCCTGTGACAGTAATTGCTGAGTGATCTCCCTGTCCTTTTCTTGACCTATGAGCCTTCTCTCATATTTTCCTCCCCCTGTCCAGTTAAGGAGGGGGAGTGATAGAGCGGCTTGGTGGGCACCTGATGTCCAGCCAGGGTCAACCCACCACGAAATGAAAAACCTGTATCATAAATACATACAGTCTCCATTATTTGGCCATGTGGTTTAGGGCTCCAAGAGCCATACGCTGACCTACTGTATGTATCTACAGAGCAGAAGCTGAGTGATTTTCTCAGTGTAATCCTTCAGTTCAGCCAAATAGCCTGACCAGGACGGAAGTCATAGTAGTGCTGTAACCCAGCAATACTGATTTAGGGACCAAGGCTGGTACCGGCTCACAGTGCTGAGCTGAACATTTTGATCTTATGACCTCACAGCAGTTAGTGCAAATATTTCAGCACCAAAGTACAAAAGCTCCCTTTGTTTCCTGCAGTCTGCTCCAATCAAAATGCTTTCTGCATCTGGTATGTTTTTCAGTCACTATGTGTGAAAACATCCTTGTTCTTGAAAAATTTAATAACTCTAAAAGCACCCATATCCACTCACAGATTTCATGTATTCGACAAATATAAAAATTGCTGGGTAGAAAGAAAAATCATTGAACCGCACTGAGAAACATGATGAAGATGTATGTTTCTGAGCCGGGCAGATTATCTCTGATCAAAACAGAACATAACTGTGGGGAAACTGCATATATATATAGCTAATAGGAATTTCAGATAAGAGATAGTTCTGAAAATCTCTCATATAAATCAGTGGTTCTTTAACAGCTGTCTGTGGCTTTTAAAGATTCCTATAAAATGATGATATTTACCATGTTCAACCAGAGCAGCAGACTTTTCTAGCTGATATCAAGATGTCAACAACTATTGGCATCAATGAGTCAATATTAAATTTCCAGTATACACAACTAAGATGTGATTTCCCAAAGTTACTAATGGTGGGATTCATCTTGCCACACTTCACTGATATAAAAACAATGTCTAGTCTAAGCTTCCACTATGACTAGGAGTGAGATAAGTACCTCCAGAGGATAATCATCCCTCTCCCCTTACACAGGTATTTTAAATAGAATTCCATATATCACATTGACTTTATGGAGGTCTCCTGCTATCTAGTTACTTAAACAAGAATCTTTTTCTTAGGCAGTAAAGATAAAATTATTGAGGAGTATGTTCAGATATTAGTGAATTTATTTTCTTTTGCATGAAGGCTGAAAATTACTACCTAATTATTTTGTGGTACAATATGTGTATTTTTATTATACATGTATCTTTTACATTTTATATGCAATTTATCCAACTTCCTTAGAATCCAAGTGCTTAGTAAGATAAATTAAATTTGCATTGTGATCATCTGGAGTGTCAGATCGCTCCCTGGTTTTCAGCTTTTTAGGTACTCAGCCTTCTGAGCTGCTTGATGTTTTTTTTCCTTGACTTCAGTCACTGTTGGAAACCATTACCAAACAGATATGTCTATGTACTTTAAGAGCAATCAGACTATAGTTCAGTATAATCTTCTATGGTTACTTGTTGCATTATCAATCCACTTCGCCTGAAAATACTATCCCTATGTACTATCTCCTAGGAGAGCTAATTTGTCTTCATAAGTTACAGATGAAAGGATACTACCCAATTTAGCTGGGTCCTTATCCAATGATGGCCTTGAAGATCAATAGCAAAGCTTCAGAATTGCATTAAAAAGGAATCAGGATAAAACATATCTTGCAGAGTACAGAAGATATATACGCTGAGGAATTCATGCTACTCAGTGGGTTAATGATGCATTGTGTCATTGCTTTCTTTTATGAATTTTATGATGATTTTTTCTAGATTGCTATTTTAACATTTCTTCCCACACTAAGAAAAAAGGAGAAAGTGGACATTCAACTGACCTTCAATATTCCATTCATTATTTTGTATATCTCTATCCTAATGTTTCATGCTCAGCTTAATCCTATATTTATATATTTTCTCTTCAGTTGAAGGTTTATCCATGCTATTTGTTTTCCCTTTTCTAGTCACCCAGTGTTTTAAAATGCTTCAGTCTTCCTGTTAATCTATCTGTAGATACTTTTCTAAATGCAGTTTGATATCCTGCCTGTATCAATATTTTGCATAAAGCAGACATTAAATTGATTTCTTCTTGCTGACATCCATTTCTCTTTCTGACCAGTCACATCAGCATAGAGGTTCCACAGGTCTTCAGCTCCTCCTCTCAACATGCAGTACTTTCACCTTATCCACACTTAAGTTCACCTGCCATCGTGGCTTAATTTATCAGCTACGGATATAGCATGTCTATTCATTATGGTAGTATTAGATATGTTTGTATTTTAGGCTACATACGATGGGCATTTTACACTTTCTAGTTTTTCCTGCACACAGTAACAAACGTTTAATGTAATATGGAAAAAAAAAAAAGGCAGGCTTGCAGGTAAGACACTCATTGAGACTTGGGAGATTACATCCCTTTTTTAACTCAGCAATACACTTTCTTTCAGCAATTTCATTAAGCACCTATATAGTATACAACCAAATTACATCCATCAGTGCTGTAAGACAAGAAGAGAAACAAGCAATGCATAATAAAAGCAATTATCCAGTGGGAATAGAGGTCACCGGTATTACCAGTCCTGAAGGCTATTTGTACAGAGCTAATACTTTGGGGAACCGTTGAGAGCTGAATCTCATTTCTTCAGTGCTTATTACTTTCTATTAACTGAAAAGGGATCCACGCTCATGAAATTACAGAAACTGTTGCAAAATGTGCTAGATTAATTCATTCCTGTGTCTCATGTGTGGAGAGGTCCTCTCAACTGTGAGCTTCCACCACTGCAACATCTATCACCCGCTGTAACAGCTCTTCCCTTTCTATCTTGCTAAAGCTTCCGTGAAAAGTGGGTGGAAATGAAAGCTAAGCAGCACAGGCTAAGATCCACATAAGGCAGAATACTAGAAAACATCAGAAATGCTTTGCCTGAGCATGAAAAAAGCAGATACACTCTGCTTTATTGTTGGCTGGGTGCTGAGGTGCCCATGCCCCAGCAGCGACGGCAGTGCAGCACGTGGTGCCTAAAGAACCCCAGTTTCCCAGTGCACCCAGCCAGAGGGATGCCACTTTCCAGAAGCAGCCCTCAGTCCTTAACTTTTCCATAGCCCAGTGCTGTCCCAGCCTATAAATCATGCTCAAAATATGAATTGAGCAAGCCATGAGGAAAGCGTATTTTTACTTAATAATTTTGCAATGCGTATATGCCTAAAACTGTGGACACGTGAAAATTCGAACACATTAAGTGTTCTTTCTTCCACCCAAACAGAGAACCATCTGCATGTTTTCAGGGAGAAGGCGTGATTTTGTTAGCTTTACCTGGGCGCTCTGTGGCCTCTCCTGCAGGTCAGCACATTCAATGTGCATTTTGGAAATGCAAGGGGTTCCAAAAACTTTGCAGCTACTTTACTACAACTGACCGTGGCTATATCTCCAAGATCTAACTGCTTTGATACTTGGTGGAAGAAAATGTAAGACAAAATTATTTGCAAGAGCAATATGAATTCCTAGGAATTATTGAAACAACCAAAATCAGTTCTTCCTGGACTTCATAAATAGCTTAGGGTGGATGAGTGCGATCTGACTTACAGGTGAGAGGCATCTCCAGTTAGAGAAAAAAATCCCATTTAAGAGCTACTAGTGTAAGTTAGCAGGCTAATAAATACTTTGATCATACCTTGATGAATCTGCTACAGAGAGCAAAAACCAGCACCTTTCAGCAAGCTGCTGAAAGTGGATCCACTTTGCTCTCGTAAGTCCTGCCTGGCATGGCAGTGCAGCAGGGCACCAACCTGCTATGGCAAGGCAGGAGAGGGAGTGAAGGGGACAGAAGAGGAGGAGAAAGAGGAGGAGGAAAGGCGAAGACAAAGGCCTCTGTTCGTGCTGGACATGCAGCCAGGCACTTGTCCATATACACTGTGAGCTACTGTGGTGTGATCTTCTAATATTTGTATATTTTTAAATAAAAGCACTAAGTTTAGCAGTGTTTGTTTCTTATGTCTCCATGTATTCTCAGACGGGATGATCTGTGTAAGAGCCAAAGCAGTTGCCATCACAGGACTATCCCCAGCATTGGGGATATCTATACATACTTTCTGCCGAGTTCTCTTGATAAACATATTTCAGGATCTTGAATTTTCAGAATAAGCAGAGTATTCAAGGAGAGTGTTTTTGTACTGTTCCCCACTCTCAATTGTTAATGAACCTTGTTTCAAGATTTGTCTTTTATTTTGCGCAAATCACTGGTATGCAGATGATAACCCTCCATCGGCCCTAAGAGCAAGCACTTAGCTGAGCCTATCAGCCACAAGACTGGCAATGCACTAGGGATTTGTATGCACGACTTCTTTCTCGTTTTTCTTCCCTTGCAGGCCTCCCAGCACCGAGAACAGCTGTGCACTGAGCTACAGGGATCAAGAAAGCTACTATATTTATGACAGTGCTCTTCTTTTCTCTGTTGCCAAAAGAGTACTCAGATGTAGCACAGCAATTTATACTGCTGAATTCTATTATTGCAATATTTTTATATTTTTGGCCACATTCTGAAAATAAATTCATCTGCCCAATGCCATTATCTGTTAAGAAAGTATAACAACATTTTAATATTGAGTTTAAATTTTCTATATTTGAATTAGCTGCTTATATTTCACACTGCCACAATTTAACTCACATTCAGCTTTCAACAGTCACTGGAACATTTCTCCATATGTCCTTACCCACAGGGCTAGAAGCCAGCTTACAAAGTTTTTCAGGTTTCTAGCCAAGGACATGATAAGTGTTTCTTTACAGTATCATCACGAGACCAGCTCTCCTTCATCATCCTATATAGTTTAAAGGTCCCAACTACCCACAGTATTTAACACATCTCATGTTACCTCTTGCCAGAGATTGTGAAGCATTTCCTGGTAGTCAGCAAAGTTGGTTTTTCATAGTCGTCAGTGACTTCTTATAACATTCCATACAAAAAAGGTCCTGTGATAATCTAATTAGACTTTCAGCAATATAAATCCCTTGTGATTTACTAAGATCTAACTGCTTATTTAATTCCAGTAGCTGGAGTTGTACTGAAACTCATCCTTTAGAGATCTTGGTATGAAGGTCCCCAGTTCTGACATACTTGTATTCTTTGGTTGGTTCCAACAGCTAATTATTTTTATCTTCCCTTCTTCATTCACTGTATTGTCTTAATCAAGGTCCATCATCTATGGACGAACTCATCATGTCTCTAAATCCAAGATCTGTGTCTGCAAAGAAAGATGCCCTCACAACTACAGATGTAATCAAGGACACCAAGAGAAGTTTTATTGACACTTTGAATAGTGGACCATTGTTTTGGCATTTTAAATACATTACTGGCATTGCAGAAATCTGTAATTAGCCTCATCTGAGTTATATTCAGTCTCCATTTAAAAACTAGAAAGTCCAAGGGCACATAAGCATAAAAACAGTGTGTTAACACGTAGTTAAAATTGACAAACACCTATTCCAGATATGAAGGACATTAAAAGATAAGAAATTGAAAGTCTTTGTTGTTTCTGAAGCATGTGAACACTATGCACGAAAGATAAACAAACATAAATGTGAATGTAAAAAAAAAAAAAGTAACAAAAATACTTGTATAAGTAACTTTTCTTCTCGCTCCCAGGCTACCAAGATCACAAATGAAGCATAGTTCGGGGTGGTTTCAACAGAACATGCTGGGGAAGTTTGCTAGAAGTTTTAGCACAAAGTCCTTGAAGCATCTGAAGGAACTCTTCTTAAGTATCTGAAGCAACTAGAAAACATATCACACATTGCTGGAACAAATAATTAATGAAGAATAATAAAATATTTCAAAGGGCTAATGTGAAAACATTTATACAATGAGACAAATAAGAGCTGTAAGTCAGTAGCTGCAATCTAGAAGGATGTGGAGTAAGAATTCACACATGAAACAGCAGACTGAGAAGTGGGAAAAGTTGAACAAATATCTGTATTATTCAATATATAAAATGGTAAAAGAATATTTTAATACTTATTAATTATTAAGGTCAGTGCAAACAGTAAAGCACAAAGAAGAGTTGGTTTATTTAACTGTCAGGTTTGTAGCAGACTGAAGAGTATGTTGGGATGCAGGTTTATGTTCACTGCAATAGCCTCAGTTTTTCTCGATTAACGTGTGTGTTTTTCTAACAGTGGGAAAAAAATTAAGAATGGTGGTGCAGTCTGGACAAAAATGTTACTGGCCACTGACAATTCATAGCTGTTTGGTAACAGCAAAGGGTGTTAGCGCTGGAGGCAGAGGAGCATCCAGATCAAGGGCGCTGACTGCTCCAGTGATTCCCAAGAGGCAGAAGGAGACAGAGAAGGGGTTGATACAGCATAGATGAGACAGACAGGCACCGTTCAGCAAGTTACTCATCTTGCAGCATGCTGAGCCCTTGCTTGTAGATCCCAAAGAGATTTAGTCCTGGCAACGGCCATTTCAACAACAAAGCCAAGCAGCTGCGGGTGGAGCTAAACTGTCAATTTTACTGCTGAAAACTGGCTTCAGAGAGATTCAAAGGAAGGCCTGATCTGGAGGTGTTCCAGAGGGGTCGCGGACCGTCAGTGAGGTGCTGTGATATTGGCACTCTCTCAAGTGCCCAGGAGAGCCTGAGGTACAGCAACAGTGGAGTAGCTGCCTGGCTGTGAGGTGACTCAGGGAGACGAGGGCAGCAGCCGCCCGTAGGCAGCAAGACCCTGACTCAGGCAAATACTACGTAAAAGAGCGATAAGGGTAAAATTGAAGAAACACTACTGCATTAAGACAAAAGGGACAGAGGAATAGAATCTACAATTATACTTTTTCCTCTCTGTCAAAAATCCGTAGGGGCTGTGCACAGCCTTCTCTATCGTGATCAGGTGGCCTGCATTCAAACACAAAAGATTACGTAAGTTATTTAGTCTCTCTGAATAAGGGCGACTCTTTGTAGTTGCTCTGTGCCTTTCCTCTCAATGAGTCACTTTTAGGAGGGGAGATCACCACATTATTTGACAACAAGCTTCTGAAGACAGCGGTTCTTTCATGTCAGCTATATCCTGTTTAGATCAGTAGACTAACCCATGACTGTCATTTAGGAACAGTAAAGGTTTTCCAGCAACTTAAAAAGAAAAGGGGACTTCTTTCACTCCTGGATTCTAAAAGGGAATGGGAATCCTAGAATTTCTTAGATTTCTTAGAAATCCAGATATTGAAAATTTGTAAGCATTTTTGCAAAAAACATGAGTTCGTATTTTAAAACTGAAGGATTAATACAGCTCATACTTTAAAAGGCTTTTTTCTAACTCCCTAGAAAGGGAGTATTACAAACAAAAGGCAAACAAAGAACCCTCAGATATCTCAACTTCCTCTTCTACAAATGAGAAAAACAATTTCAGAAAGGCATGGACTTACATAAAATTAAAATAAAAAAAGTCTGCCTTTACTTTTTCAGGCCGTCCTGTCATTACCTATGCAGCAATCAGAAGCTGCGGCATACACTGGGGTTGCACAGCTGTGAAAGCTCAGAGTGCAATGATTCTTCCCTCTGCTTGTCCTTACTCTTAGTCTTTGTTACCTAATAAAAATGATTGTTTCATCCTCAGTATGACCATTTGAAAATTGTCTTTCTTAGTTATGGCCCTCTTTGTTAGATGTGACCCTCTTATCTATCTGACCATCTCACTGCTTTTAGATCTGTCCCTCTATGAATCACTTTTTTAATTTAACTTTCTCAAGTTGATTTTCTTTCTGCTTGAGTTACTCTACATCTTGTTTCTTGCTTTTGATTTTTTCTAGTTCTAAGATTTAATATTTGTCTGATTCACTATTCTGTATTCACTTACCATCATTCTTTCTGGTTGTCATTATTTTGTCAGTTTTCTTTTTCATTCGGCAATGTATTTCATATCACAGCTTGCCCAGAGCAACGTTTTTTTGATTCATTCATTTCCCATTTATTTTTAATCTTTTCTTCTCTTTCCTCTCCATGACTCAGCCTGCGTTTCCCATGCTTTGTGCATTTATTGTATTTGTAGCTATTTTTCGCTTGTTCAGCATCAACTACTGGAACTTTCAAAGGGCATGAATGCAGAGAGATGGCTTCTGTGCTGAATGGGATGATGTCAGCAATACAGCTTCTGGAAGCGCATTTCATTCCACTGAGTTGTTAACAATTAGGAATCACAAGACAAATTGGTCTGTTATATCTGTAAGATATAGCTCTTGAATTTGTCTCCTGCAGTTTGTTTCAACTTTATTCCACTTAGCTCTTGCAATTATGTGGTAAATTTGTGTAGCTGTTCAAAACAAACACATTGCATGATCCTGCAAGAAACAGTTTAATGGCAGACAGTGATCATGAAATCACCACTTTAAATTAATTAGTAAGTCAACATCATTGCAGTTTGCAAAGCAATCCTTTCTACTTTTCGTTTTGGAAATATCTTTCATACTTTCATACTTGCAGCAATGCAGGTTCATCTCAAAGTACCATGTCAGCACTGTAAGAATAAATACTGTGTGAATTCAGCATAATACTGCTTTAATCTCAAGCATCACAAAACCATTGCCTCCCTTTATTGCAAGTATCATTCAATAAAGGATAGATGTCCTCTTTTTCTGTTCTACTCAAGCTCTTTGATCTTTGCAGGGTTTCTTCCAGCTCTAACAATCACATCCTACAGCATGCCTTCCCAGTCAGTTTAGTTTTCTGAATATCACCATGATACATGACACTATATAGGAGAGATGTATGTGGGAAAGATACGTATTTCATGGCAATTCAAGATTGAATACTTAAGCCTTAGTAAGAAATAAAAAAAAATAGATTCTGTCCCAGAATTTCAAGAAAGGATCACAGCTGTTGGTGTGATTTATAAGATAATTGAGTGGTTCTTTCCAATCCAATTTCTTATGTAATATTTTTACTATAGTTTATTCATAGATTATTTCCTTTGGTAACAATATTAGATCTTGTACTCTGTATAGGGTCTCATAGTCTGTATGAGTACTCTTGTACTCATTATAGTATAGGGTATTGAACTTTACATAAATATTTTTGTAGAGGGGAGTAACTCCTAAAGAAAATTTCTGTCATGTCATCCAAGAGATATCCATCACCGATTTTATAACATTAACAGTGGAAAGCCCAACCTCTTTTGACAATTGTTCTTGTTGTTTATAAGCCTTGCTGTTAAAAAAGCAACAAAATAAAAATGTACCAGATTTCTACTTTGAGTATTTTTGGCCTTTATAACCAAGAACAGATTATTGTTGTGGGTGCCCCCTCCCTGGAAGTGTTCAAGGCCACGCTGGACAGGGCTTTGAGCAACCTGGTCTAGTGGAAGGTGTCCCTGCTCATGGCAGGGGGGTTGGAACTAGGTGATCTGTAAGTTCCCTTCCAATCCAAATCATTCTATGATTCTATGATTGTTTTGCTTGGTTCTACTGAGAGGCTTTTATTGTTTAGTATTGTTTTCCTTTGAAAGTGCTTATAAAGCACTTACAAAACTTATAAATCCGCCTTCTATTTGAGAAGTTAAAGAAGTCCAACTTTTTCAGCATCTCAGTGTATACTTTAGTGGATGGGCTATTTCTGATGAACAACGTTTAATTTAGCACTACCCACATGTTAACAATCATATTGTAAAACACTGCCAGGTGTTGTGTGTCTTCATTCAGTGCTCAGCTCACTGGTTTAATACATAAGGACTTCTGGACATATACTTCATGTTCTTTGTGTTGCTGTAAGACGAGACAATCTCTTATTGTATCCAGGCATACACAGAGGCGTCACAGTGGTTTGTGTTCCTGAGAAGTGTGAGAGTAGCAAACCAAAGGAAAATATCTGGCCTTCATCCTATATAGGTAAGGAATATATATATATTACATACATAAAAATCTCATTTGAGGACACCAATATAAAATCTTGTTTGAGAGATTATATAAATATATATAAATCTCCTTTGAGGGCAACACAAAACTTGATGACAGAACTACACTACTGAAGGAGCAGTGTTCAGGGGCATTGGTGTATTAACTATGCAACAAAGATGTCTGCTACAGCAAAACATTTTCTTCAACTTCCAAGTCATTTTTGTGATTCTTCTCTGCCCCTCTCTGTTCTTTCAACGATGTTTTTTAAAGTGTTGATATCACAACTGCATACGGTAGGAATTATATGTACATACATACACTACCCTAGAGAGGTAAAATCACCTCCATATTCCTGGCTTATAGTTCTGGGTTTTATGCACCATAAACCATTTGTTATAGCACATCACACAGGGAGACCATGTTGCCTCTGTACTAAAATTGTTTTCCAGGACACAGACTCTGTCCTGCAAAGATCTACAGTCTTATTCCTTGTCATATGTCGTCCTAGCAGTTTGTGTTAAAGTACAGTGTGTTTCACTGAGCTTGACTCTCTCCCTTGTAATCCAGAATACTCTGTTTGGGTGACTTGTTTTTCATATTCTTTACCACTCTGGACCATTCCCAAATGTTAATCACCACTGATTTTATTTTTTATTTATTTCTGCTAATCAATTGAAAATTATGAAGAACACAGAGCTAATGAAAATAAAGCTGATTAAGAACTAGGACTAATCACTACAGAACCTCCCTTAAAATGTCATCATCAGTAATAGCTCCCTGCTGACAAGTACTCTTTGAGTCCTGTGAGCCAGTTCTTAATTCATTTAAGATGTACTTTATTCATACTGCATAGTCCTCATATTTTTATCAGCATTTCATTTATAGTAAATCAAATGCTTTACATTGGACATTATGTACTTATTTTTATCAACTATAACTGTAAGAAGAAAATCAAATATATTTGACAAAGCCTATTTTTCGTAAAATCACCTTTACCAAGCTTAATAAACCCTTCTCTTTTAATTTTTTGTCAACAGAATCTTTATCTTTTTTCCACTGTTTTCCCAAGAGCTGATGTTATCTAGCAAGCCTCCTGTTACCTCTCTTCCCCCTTGAACATTGTGAATACTCATAAAATACTGGTATGTTTTTGATCTTCAGAATCATCCACATGCAAATATTTATTCAAACCTGACATTTGCAGGAGGCAATCCTAGAACTCATTGCTTTCAGGAATTCTGAGCGTAAGCTATCTAGGTTTGCCAATGTGAAGTATTCTTCTGCTAATACATGTCATTTAACATCCACATAGGCTCCTAATAGTGTGATTCATCTCACCTAAATCCATCTAAAACTAGCTAATTTACCTAGAATTCCCACAACAGAAAAAGAAATGTAAGATGCCCTGTGGAGCCATTTGATTCCAATTATCCTGAAGAGAACCAAATCAATTTAAACATGTATCAGTAACATTGCTGTAAATACACAGATATTAATAACATTAGGTTAAAAAGCATTGCATACGTACACACCTATATTCTTGTATGCAGTTCTGCGTAAAGGGAATTTTCAGGAACTCTAAAACAGGAATGTGTGTGTGACCAAGCAAACATCGTTTATGCCATTAAGGACTATTGTCTTGACAGTTGCTAAAAAAGGGCACCTTCTGTGTGAGACCCAGTCATTCATCGCATAGGAGGGATCATGTAATCTAACCACAAACGCAGCCCGTTGAAGCTGCCCCTAGCCGACGGCAGAGGTGGAGCCGTGGTCAGACCGTGCCCGCCTGCACTGCAG
>Ga0181612_153230_pt1 | contig 11975 bp, 7 predicted proteins | sample HoacroProtozoa21_FD_119630 | JGI IMG/M metagenome (GOLD analysis project Ga0181612, IMG submission 119630) | Hoatzin crop microbial communities from Cojedes, Venezuel. Combined Assembly of Gp0051906, Gp0051904, Gp0051908
CACCGTAAGCATTTTCCTGCCCTGGGATGACCAACGTACATCCTGAGAAAAGGGTACTTGCATTGTGCGGCCTGCCGCTCTGCCCATCCTGCCAGGAACAATGAGACGGCTCTTAAAAAAAAAAGGCATTTTCAGGGTTGTGGGAGAGAAAAGCAGGGGGCATTGGGGAGGATGGGCGAGCAAGGGGGGAGATGACGCAGAAGAAGCAGCGATTTACTTTGGCTGCGTGAGTAGCTGGAGACACAGCCTGGGCTCTGAACATCTCAGCTTTGTCAACAGACTTGGTCCAGGCAGCTGCTGGAAGGAAAGTGGGGAGGCATGAAGTCAGGGCCATGGGTTGAAACTGGCCTCCAGACCACATCCTGGGGGTTGTGCAAAGCTTTTCACCCAGGCCTGTAGGACGCTGCTTTGAAGCATGGGCGTGCGTGTTGGGGATGCTGATGGCATCTCCTCATTGTTCCCTGCTGGGGTCCCAGAGCCCACGGCATGCGGGGTGCCAGGTAAAGAGGTGGATGCCAGCAAGGTGATACCAACCCCAGTGTTGAAGACACACGGCAGCTGGGTCAAACATCCCTTCCTAGCTGAATCCACCCTCTTGCCTGTCCTTTCTGCTCTTAAAAGTGCCTTTTCTTCCCGTCACTTTGTCTGGATTCAGATGCTTTTGGGCTGTTTCTCTGACAGCAGCTGAATTTTCCATCAGTGGAAGATCTTTGGAGCAGAAAGCATCTTTGTGGTCTTTCAGAAGCCCGAGAGGGTCCTGCGAGGCTCACAGGCACCGGGGGTACAGACCATGCAGCTGAGGTCTGTGGCTGCTTATGGACTCTGGGAGTCTGCAAGGGATTTTTTTGCCCTGGAGTGGTTGGGATTGCAAGCTTTCCAGCAGCTGGGTCTGTACGTCCTCCAGTTACCAAAACCACATCTGCCCCTGCACACTACAGAGTTGCGATCCAGGGAAAGATGGACCCAGATTTGAAAGGTTTTGACTTTTTTTCCCCAAAACCAAGTGGTGACAGCCTCTTACCTGTCCAAATTAATCCTATGACCCATTTTTCCTATTCCAGCTCAGCCCTGCCATGTGAAAGACACCTGTGTAAGGATGGAGTTGGAGATGCTGGCAGGGAAGAAGCTGCATCCCCTTTGCCATGGAGCACCCTGCCCTCTGCAATCCATCAGCCTTGGCCTCGGCAGAGGGAGCTCGTCCTCGGCACTTCAGGGATCCCTCAATCACATCAGGGCTGACCGGGAGAATTTGAAAGGATATTGTCAAATTTTGCTGTCATTGCCAATTAGTCTTTATAGCTGGTGCCGGCATTCCCGGCTTCCGGCAGTTCCCCAGCAGCCTGAAGACTTAATGTCTTCCTTGGCTGATTGTGGTAGGGATTGATTAGCATGGATTGGGGCTTTCCATGGGGGTCTGGCTGTGAGATTTCTGCCTTGGCGACAGAAATGATCATTTTGTGGTCTGTGTGTGCTATTTCCAGCCCACTGGCTGGAAATCCTCCATGTACCTGCGAGCTCTTGGAGAGGAGTTTTAATTTGGGGCTTGCTTTTTCTCTTAAAAATCAGAGCTGCTGCAGGCACCAGAAGGCATTAAAGATTAATTTTCACAAGCACGTATGAAATACAAACCAGCTGGTGTATGAGGTTCCTCCCTGTGCAAGATGTTTGTGCTGTGGCTTCCATTAATTCTGTTACGTGAAGCAGTATGTGCATAAGAGTTCTCCGTCGGTGATGAAGAAATGCTTGGCACTGTCTTGCTCTGGGCTGGCAACAGCATCCAAGGGCAGGGCTGAGGATGCGGGCACCGAGGCCATGGGCAGCCATGCCTCTGGTTTACCACGCAGTGCTAAAGCAGCAAGGCAGCGTTTTCCGTCGCGGAACTCCAGGCACTTCACAGAAGGTTAAATGTCAGCTCTGCCTTCTACACCCGGGGAAACTGGGTCACGGAGCAGGAGGGGGATGTTGCCCCAAGGGTCACCTGGCATCCACGTGACACCGTTCAGGGCCGGGTCAGTGCTCTGGCCATTAGCTGCCTCTGATAGCAGAAAGGGCAGCCTCCAAGGCACGGAGGATGCCTTGGGGGTTATTTGGGCAGAAATACTTCTTTCCTAGCTATCTCAAAGACATCTGCTCTGGCTAAGAGCTCCTGGGAGCTCCTGGTGGATACTGGTGGCCCCTGGGGACACGGCGGAGGGGAGGGTGTCCAGGGCTCTGCCCTGCGCAGAGCGCAGCCGTCTGTGCTGCTAACATCATGCCGGCTGGCTAGCAGTGACAAATAATCCTCCAAATTTGGCAGGGCTGTGAGCAAGGCAGGCCCTGCTCGGAGGATACTGCCACAGAGGTTATTTGAACTACCTGAAGATTTTTTTTGTTTTATTTTTGCATTTTTTTTCTAAGCCCTAAACTATGTGGAACTCAGACTAAACAGAAAATACAGCTAAGAAAACATCTTGGTATAATGCTGGGAGTCAGACTGCTGCAGCGTCCTTCTGAAATCCAATTGTGGTTGTAAGGTGATCCCAGAAACCAAAAGATTACAACCTGAAGGCAGTTCACAAACACCAGACCGTTACGGAAGGCATCTTGCTTACCAAGGCCCAAGCAATTTTCAGGGTCCATTTGGGGATGAGGTGGCACCAGGAGTTTAACATCTCTGCGTGCATCGAAGTGTGAGCGATGCTGACCCAGTGTATTGAAAATGTAGGTACCGGGTGCTGAAGTGGGAATTTCTTTCCTGTAACCCATCATGGTCTGTCCAGGCTGATGTCCCTCCTCAAAATGAAGGCAATCTCTTCCGCTCTAATGCTCTAGTTTTTTATATATACACATCTATATTATATATGGATATATAATATATAAATATTATGGATTATTATAGATTATGTATCTCTATATAGATTCTATATCTATAATATCATATGTCTAGATCTATGTAATAATATCTAAATGTTATATGTCTATAATACAACACATCAGCCACTGACAGCTTACTGGTCTGCCTCATTTGGGCTGTGTCTGTTATTCTGCTCTCCCTTGCCAGCTCATTCCTTTATTCCCCTGATAACCTTTCTGTCTCAGTGACCATCCCTTTACATGTTCAATATGTCTAAGTGATAATTCTCACTTCATGCTAGTAATCCACTAGCCAAGCGACAAAATTAAGAGGTGGAAAATAGTGGCAGAACCGGTGCTGTGGCCAGCGGAGGACTTCCACTCCTGTTTAGAGAGAAGCTGATGGTAGCACATCGGCCACTGCAGCAGCTTTGACTTGCACGACTTCTCCACACTAAATGCAAAGGGGATTAATCAATTCTTTGTTGTAATTCATAAAAGACAAGTGTCACCATCAAGTCTGGGGTTTGTATACTTCTGCTTCTGGCACTTCTGCCTTTGGAGTTTTCTCCATTTCTGGGACATGTTGGCGATTCCAGCTGAAATCAGGTGCACAGAACTAAGCAAATATAAAATGTTAACAAAATCCTTTTCACTGCCTAGTATTGAGCACATCCCAAAGCACATGGAAGACTGGACACAGAAATAATGGAGTCATAAGCATAGGGCAAGGAAAGTAATCTCCTTGCGGATATCCACCAGCCAGAATGCCCCATTGCTGGATTTACTTTACAGCTCCAAACTCAGCTACTAATGCCATCCCATACCTCTGAGAAAGACAAGCTGATTGAGCACAAGCTTACATTATAACATTTTTGCCCTGCAACACTCTTGGTATTGAGTGCTAAAATTTCCTGATTTTGAAGAGCAGAGTTTCAGGACAACAGTCCTGTTCACGCCGAAGATAATGGCAAAACTCCCAGGTACTCCTAAGGATGCCTCCTGGAGCATCATCTTTCTGCCAAGTGATGAGCAGTCACAACTCCAGCATAAAATTAACAGGAGTAGGAAGTCCTTAACATGTTCAGAAATGAAGTTCAAGGTGTCCTGAACAAGAAACCAAATAAACCAGCACCTAAAAGCAGAGGATGCTTTTCACCCTTCGGATTTTAAAAATCCCTGGTTCCAGCCGGATGAACAGGGGTCTGGGAAAACATGGGATCCTGCCTCTGTCTAGCCGCAAGGCAATTTCTGTTTGTATTTTGTAACAGGAGAATGAATCAGAGAGATGCTGTCTGTTTGGCTTCTTAAGATGGTCTTCAGAGGTCATGAAACATTGCAGGATTACAGGGCAAGAAATTGTATGATGCAGCTAAATGCATCACACTAGCTTAGCCCGGGGGTTGATCTCGGACAGCAGATCCATTTGTTCCACGTCATTGTGGGTGAGCAAATCGGAGGCGTCTTTTAGCTTTGCAAAGCCTGTGTCATCCCTTTCGGTCCCCCCACCATGATGAGTAGCTACAAACGCAAGTTCTTCACGCAGACCTCCTGAACTCGAAGAGGCTGATGCTGCAGAGTCAAACTGCGAATGTGGTTTCAGTTACTATTTGACACGGCAGAGCTGCTCCCAACCTGCCCAGCACAAGCAAAAGGTTTGTGTAAGTTTTGACTCTGCTGGGAGACAGGTCCTGGTCTGCAAGATATTTTCCAGACTCGGTTTAACTGCCTTGCAAACGCACAGTGTGTTTCCACAAGACAACCAGCCTTCGCTGTAATGGGCTGGACCAAATAGCTGATGGTTTGAAATCAGTTCGCCACGGACGGTTTTAGAGCTGGTGTTCAGTTTGTTTCCCGGCAGCTGCACACTGTTGTAATTTGCAAAGAGTGTCACAGATGCTACTTTTTCCTTTCTGTGTAACAGCTCCTCTGAATTAGAATAACTCCTTTAACTTCTGAAGAAGTCCTCTCTCTTGCAGCCCTTGCCACCTCAAAGAGCAGCAGCAGGAGCACCTCCCCTTTGTAATTTCCCTTTCCCTCTTAACCTTGACCTGTAATATGCTGAAAGTTTTTACTGAAAACTACCTTGATCAGAAATGACATTATAAAAACTTGCTCAACCAGATGCAGCAAAAATCCAGCCATGATAAAGATTCCCAGAGCCAACAATTTTGAGTTACGGACCTACCCTGTCTTGGAATATTGGAGTCGACTGCTTCAGGGTAGTAGCTATTAAGTTTTGTTTGCTTTCTTTTGGAGTGACTGTGCTTTGTAAAAAGAGGCTTGGCTGAGTATTGCTGTGCTTAAAAACACTGAGCAGAGAAATGCTTCCTGAGCTGGACTGCGAAAGCAGCAGTAGAGGGCTGGACTCTGCCAAAGGCACATTTCCAGCGACTGTCGAGATTTGGTGGCTTAAATTCTGCTTTGAAGCCGTGCACCTGAGAGACGCCTAGCCCCGAGCCCTCGGGTGCTGCAGAGATCAGGGCTTGTGGTCTGAACTCAGTTCACACCTAAAAGCACCGCTTCTGTGACACTGGCTCCTAACAGCGGGGCCATGCGGCTCGGGGCTGCAAAGGGAACCTGGACGCAAGGCTGAGCATTGGTTCCTCTGTGCAAAAATTGAGCAAGATCTGGACATCACAATTTGACAAAGTTCTTTAAAAGTTTGGGGTTTTGGTGTTTTTTTTTCACCCTTAAAATCTGTATTGCCTCTGGGAATGCTTTGCTTAAGCCTTTTCCAGGCTGGGTGGCAAATTCACAGACTCCATTAGCGAGCGAGATCCTTGACCCAGAAGGTTACGATGAACATCTGATTGTCTGAATCCTTCTGCTACCCAGCCAAAGAGCATTTGTGTATATTGAATTTTATAAGAGTTAACTTTTGGAAGGACCGGAGCCTGGAAATTGAAACAGCTTTAATGGGTTCTGCTTGAAGCTTTTATTTACTGCAAACTCAAGTAGAGAAATCAAGGTCCAAAGCTGTTCCTACTGCAGCCAGTGGAAACAATCTATTTATTGCAGTGGATAGAGACTCCAGCCCTTAGCTTGTGTTCAACCTGAACTCATCCAGTCTGCACGCGCTGGCAGTGAATGAACTGCTCTCAGTTTCTGGTCTTCGAGCTCTGGAATTCTTTTCGATCCTGGAGATAAGAAAAAAGTCTTCTAAACAGATGCGTCATGCCTGCTTAATTTTCCATTAAAACTGGAGAAGATATTTAACTCTCTCCTACCGGGAGACATGTGTGAAAAAGCCATGCTTTCTTGGCGCCAAAATCCATCCTATTAGTGGAGATACTGTGGAGACTGTGGAGTATCTATCCCTGTAAACATCATTAGTTGTGGAAAAGCCATTCATTAGTAACAGGCAATATGTTCTTCTATCCTCTCCTCTGAAGAATAGGCAGTGCTATCTAAATAAGCTGTTTCCTGAGAAGTTACTCAAAGTTACTGCTGTAGCTGTAGGCCAATTCTCCTCCCCCAGGAGCTCGGCAGAAACAAAGCTCTGGGAGAAGAAAGAGCTGCTCTTTAGTCCAGCAAACTGCCATTCCTATGAAGTTCTTCCTTTCTCCTCAGCCTCCTGGTTAATGCGCTCCTTGCTTGTTTTTCACCTCCTGTCATCTGCAAAAACATCCATTTCCATGCCTACAGCTGAACTGAAGGCACCAGTGCCCTGACGCCCCTCCATGCTCTTGGTTTGTCCAAATGCAGCTGCAAAAATTCTCTCTAACATCCCATCCAACCCTCTCCAGATTCCCCTTGCTGGCTTCCCATGACCTCCTGCGATAATTCTGCATTCCTTGTCCTCCTCCTTCAGCATCCTTTGTAGTACCCCTGCCTTCTCCAGGCAAGAAACCACGACCAGGCACCTTCTCACAGGCTTTGTCCTGGACCACCCAGGCAGCAAGGACTTGGTACTGGAGGGGGAAAATTAGGAACAGCCTCTTCAAATACCTGAGTGACAGCAGCACTGTGGAAAAATCCTTCCTGTTCACTTCTTGGCAAGGAAGGGACGTGTCTGTGGGGTGCTGCCTCCAGTGGGCTGGTGGAAACCTGCTCTGATGGTACTGGACGGTGCACTTGGAGGAAGGAGTCTATGTTTCTTTGAGTTGTGCCCTCTGCTATATGTTACCAGCACTTAATTATACCTTATACATTAGAAACTCTCCCTTGCCCTCAACAGTCCACTTCAGAAGGTGTTTTGGACAACACGTCAAAGCAGGAAAGACTCTCAGAGGAGAGGGCAGATGTAAGGACGCAGATTGGTGTTCCTGTGCTGTCTTTCAGGCCAGACCCGCAGCCAGGATTTTAATTTCTTAGAGTTGATAATTATCTCTGTTTTAAAAAACAAGCATACGGTCTCTGCATGGTCATATTCTGACGGGAGTGAGTTATTTTGGCTTTCCCTAAATGCCACCTATGATCTCAGCTGGCTATCGCAGCCTCGCCTTCCTTCCCATCCAGTTGCTGTCGGATCTCCAGCAGCTTTCTTTTGAGAGCTTTGGGCTGTCAGAGTGGCATTCCCCATTTCTGCTAGCTAATATTTCTAACGTGGTCAGGTTTTCTAGAGAAGCAGAAAAATTAGAGTGCTAACTGCATTCTCACCGGATAGGGGACGATAAGAAATAATTACACCGGGTGCAGTGCATGTTTTCTAGCGCCTATTCAGCATTTGCTGTAAGGTATCAAAAGGATCCAAGATCCAAATCCACGCAGAAGAGGAATAAAATGTATTAGGTAAACCCTTGGACCACCAAGTGAAGAGGATTTAGTGTGTATAATAAACTGCCTGTGTATCATTTATCACGGCTACAGAGTGATTGCCCGGGGGTGATGATGGACACCATAAGTTGCAAAAATATAATGATGTGTCGTGTAACAGACCACAGGTGTCCGTGCAGGGAGCCGGGAGGAAATCAACCTGACAGCCTTAAGAAAGCGGCTGGTGCTGGCATCCGCACAGAGCCCCGGGCGCGCGGGCTCATCCTCCGCCCGCCGCATCACTCCCGGTTTCCCGGCGGGAGGGCTCTGCTGAAAGGCTTCTTTCTTCCTTCCACGTGCGGATGATCCCATCTCTTCGGGCAGCCTCTGTTTTCCTTTGGAAAGGGGAACAGCTGGGGCAGATCTCTCCTGCTGCAAGGGAGCCCCCCTGCCCTCCCCTGCATCTTGCTCCTGGGTGGGAGAGAGCGAGAAAGCTTACAAGAAGCCTTGCATTTCCTCCAAAAGCTCCATCACCTTGGGGATCAGCTCAAACTGGTGGGAACACACCATGCCCATGGGGGTAGCCCTGTCCGAGGGCCTTGAGGGACAATCATTTCAGCAGAGCCCTCGTTTCATGGCTCCTTGGTCCATCCACAAGCGTCTCCGTTATTGGAGAGCCCCTGACCTCCCCTGACAGGTTTCTGCATTGTCTGCCTGACCTCACCATTATAAAGCATTTCCTACTATTTAGCCCAATGTTTTTCTTTCTTAATTTTAGGCCATTAGTGCTTGTTCTTCCCAAAATTTACTACTGAAAATGACTCTGCCTCCTCCCTTCCTCTCACTTGACAGATGGCTACAGAGTGACCCTCCAGGATTTATATCTCCAGTGGTGAGGCTGGACTCCTCTCCTATCTTAATCCCCTCAAGGCCATAGAAAAATAAAGTCGTTGTCTTTAAATCTGAATCTGTTACAACCTCTGTCTCAAAGCAGCAAGGTTCTCCACCTCGCTGAAGTTCAGCTGTATTTACTTTCACAGCTCTATCCCAGAAAGTCCAGGGATGAACTTCTGAAGATGCTTAATTTTTCACCAGGGATTTAGAAACTTGTAGTATTGCCTCATGGTACACTAGCTAGAGATATATTTCTCCTCTTTATTTTCCATTTTACTTCTCTATTTTTCTTCTTTTTTTCCTTTTTTCCTATGCATATAATACAAAGGCCATTCACTTTCCAACCATATAGAGAGGAAAAGTTTCTCTACCCCTTCCTTTAATTTAGACCTATATGAATAATTCCTTTTGGAGTTTGCTAGTTGAGTGAAAAAAGTGAAAAAAAGAAGGGAAGAAGTTTGATGAGCAAAACACCTATTTTGTTAACTTTTTGGATTATTAATAATTTTAAATCTCTTTGGCTGTTGCATTTTAGAACAACTCCAAACAGTAAACAAAAATTATTATTCAATGTGAGAGTTAATGGAATGAGTGTCTCCTTCCACTGACAGGAAAAATAAAATTGATGTGAATGAAAACTTCCTAGATCCAAATTTCAAAACTGTTGTTGTTTGGTTGATGAAATACCCTGACAGATAGATTCTCCTGGCTGCATGTGGGAGCTTCCACTTCAAGGGACAGCAGTTGGTGTCTCCTTCCATTTGTCATATGCAGCTGAGGAAGACTGTGACCCAGCAGTGAAGAGGCTGTGGGATGGAGAAACCCTCCCAGAAGGTATTGTTGCCACCATCACTCTTCCCAGCCAAGACTGGTCTTGCCCTGCCCCACGGGACCCACAGAGATCCCATCTTACATGCTCGAATGGAAAAAATCAGAGATGTTTGTAAATGTTGTGGCTGTGCTCATCTAAGCAAACGTCATTCTGGGTCCTGCTTGGGCACTGGGGTGGGAGAAGTTATCTTGTGTGCTCCTCTCAGGCTTGCAAGTCTGAGATAGGGAGGGTGTGACTCCACTCTGACCCTGGGAGAAGCATTGATATCAGAACATGGGCTTAAGCACAGGGAAAATTAACTTGGACGTGAGTTTGGGGTGTATTCTTTGGACCCCTGACCTCAGCACTACTCCTGTGTGGTGCAGAGCTTTCAGAGCTGCTGGACACGAAGGCATGAGTGGCTGTTTCCTAGCACGGGCTCCCTCCTGCTTGGAAAGTTTATTTCTGGGTTCTTTCAGCCATTTACCTCTGAGAGACGTTTGCTCCTCTCTTTCCCTTGCAAGGAGCAAGAGGGGAGCGAGGAGAGGCAGTGGCTCCAGAGATGGGCTTCAAAAAGAGCCAGGAGCCTACGTGGGAGGTTGGTAAACCAAGGCGCTGACTCTGGTCACCAAATGTAGAGTTGCTGCCAATTTGCAATATTTTCCCTTAAACGTAGATGCGGAAGATTTAATGGAAAGAGAGGTCAGGCTTTGACCTGACCACTGAGCAGGGTGACAGAGATGGGTCCGTCATGTCCTCTCGAGGGGTTTGTTAGTCTGAAGCTTAGTCCCAACGTCAGATGATGCATTTTCCAGGGAGGCTAATGGATTCGCTTGCACCGCGACGGAGTGGTTGGCGGGGGTGGGAGGGTGACTCTTTCGTGAGAGACAAATGACTTCCTCTCTACAAACAGCTCTGTTTTAACTAGGAAGATGATGGATGAGTCCCAAGTAAAGACTTACACAGTCAAACTAGCATGCAAACCTCACTATGTCAGAGGTCCAAAAACACAACAAAAATCCCAACCACCAATAAAAACTGAAACCCCGCGATGGTGGGCAGGGTTGAACTGGTCTGTAGAGGGAGACTTTGGGTCAAAGAGACCACGCAAGGGGGCATGGACCAACGTCAAAGGCAGACGCTTGAGCTTTGGAGGCTTTCACAGAAGCGGGGTTATGGGTTCATCTCCAAAAGATCCCTGCTCGAGTTAAGCCCAAGCCTTCCTGTGGCATGGGGAACCGCAGCCTTACCCTTCCGCTCCTGCCATTGTCCCTCTCAGACCACTGTTTTGATTTTCCTTGGCATCCTCCAGCGTAGCAGCAAAACTTGGCCACCATGTTTCATCTAATGTTTCCCTCGCATTTTTCTTCTGTGCCTAGCTTTAAAAAAGAAAATGTTTTCTAATTTTTTTTTTTTTACTGTGTATGTATAAATACTTGGCAAGTGCTGAGCACAGCTGCTGCATCCAAGTCCCTGTTGCTAGCTCGGGGCACTTGTGCATCTCAGTGTTGCATCTGGGAGCCCGAATCCAGACTCTGGACTCCACTGCTCTGGTTTTGGTACAACTGCAGATGGAAAAGACGGAGCAAAAAGCTGCAGTCGAAGCCTGAAGGTCCCCCACAGAGGAATGCAAAGGCAAAAAACGACTGTAGCCTCCTCTCTTCCCTGTCAGTGTAAGAGGCTAACTGGGAATGGCCTTGAGAGCTGCTGGAGCAGGACCTTGGGGGAAACCATCCCCGGGAGAGGAAGGTTTAGGGATGATGAGCTGGAGGAAAGGCATGTCCTTGCCATCAGGACTGGCTGGAGAAACAGCACTGAAGCAAGGGGTTTGCTTGATCCTGGACTATTTTGTTGCTTGCATAAAGCTCCAGCTGGAAAAAGCATCTGTATCGAAAGGCAAAATCTTACCCTGGGAACTTCTGCAATGCCACAGAGATCGGCCAGAGCAGGAGGAGGCAGTGACCAAAGGGAGCAAGCACACTCCTTCGCTGCGGGCACCGAGCATCCTGCCAAGGGCAATCACTGCATGTGGTTCCCTCAGTCCCTTCCTCCACGTTCCCCTCACAGCCCCAATAAAGCCTGGGATGATTCTGTACCGTAATGCAATGGTTCCCAGAGCAGCCAGGCGATATGTGAAGACGCAAGCTGCCTGGCTGGCTCTTCTTGGGTGCTGGAAATCTTCCCCAGCTCAGGTCCCGTTGTCAGCGGCAGAGCTCCTTATCATTTCACTGCTGAGGATCTAGGGATCTGACCTATTTTTACTAATGTTTTTATTTATAACTGTAGTGGGAGGGGGGATATAAATTAGTACTTCACCTTCTGTGACAGAGTTGAGGCCCATTTTGTTTTTTAATGGTGGAAAGCCTCTCGCCTGCCTGCTTGGAGTGTAGCTATGCCCGTTTGTTTCCAGCATCAATTGCTGATCTATTGACTGCAAGCAGGATGGAGGGCAAGTTGTTTTCTTACACAACTGTTTAGTGTCATCTTTGCAAGGGAAAGGGAAAAAGCAGAGCTGAAGCTGTAGACTTGATTTATAGATATTAAATATTTTACAGCAATTTGTTATCACTTTCATTCCTCGCTGTTCCTCTGTCAGATGTTGGCTGAGCTGGAATAAGAGGGGTGGGGAGGAATGGGGAGACAGTAGACTTCAAACCATCATAGCTGTTGGAGAAATATGGTTCTTTGCAGGCTTGGGCAAACTCGGTCTTTGGAAAGCTTTGAGAGTGCTGCCTTCTCA
>Ga0181612_171944_pt1 | contig 11975 bp, 9 predicted proteins | sample HoacroProtozoa21_FD_119630 | JGI IMG/M metagenome (GOLD analysis project Ga0181612, IMG submission 119630) | Hoatzin crop microbial communities from Cojedes, Venezuel. Combined Assembly of Gp0051906, Gp0051904, Gp0051908
ACCATCCCTGGGGGTGTTCAAAAAACGTGTAGATGTGGCACTTCAGGGTATGGTTTAGTAGGCATGGTGGTGTTGGGTGGATGGTTGGACTTGATGATCTTAGAGGTCTTTTCCAACCTATGATTCTATGATTCTAAAGTCCCTTCCAACCCGAACCATTCTATGATTCTGCAATTCTACGAACTTTGAAAAGCACTTCAACTTTCACATTGCGTAACACCTTTTTTCTCCCCCTGTTTTTTATTGTACAGATAATCTGGGCAAAAAATCTTATTTTTCATTTTTCTTGTCAATTGCAAAATAGGTTTCTAAAAGGGCTACTTAAACATCAGTGTATCCAAAAATTCCCAATGTAAATATAGTTTCAGAAAGGCAACAAAATCCTTCCCTCCTTTTGCTCTCTACTTGTACTTTTTTGATCTGATATTCAGCAGTCTGCAGAAAGTATCCAATATTTTGTGACTTGGGACAGATGTGAGTGGACAATGCATCATCTGATACACGGATGTTTGCAGTTATGGATCCAGGAGGGCCCAAAGCCTCCACAACTGTCCAGATGAAAGGATACTGATTTTCCAGAAAATTGGGCTATGTTACAGATATTGTAGCTAAAGTTCTCCTCTTTTAACCAAATACAGTGGAGTCACAAATTAGGCTAAAAAGATTGCTTTGTATGCTACACAAAAAAACCCTGCATGAATTTTCCTGCCGGGCTGTGCCTGGAAGGGGCACACAAGGGTGGGTGGTTGTGCACGTCTATGTATCCAGGAAAGGAGGCAGCACTCGTGCTCTTTATACTTCACCAATTTTTCACCCGAAAAAATGCTGAAATGACCAAGTACTATTGTATTTCACATGATGCTCATCTTTGCGCAACTAAATGTGTTTATACGAGTAGCTGTCAGCATCAGACATCAGCCTGGCTGATAAAAGAAACGCGGTCAGATTCAGGGAAGGCAAATTATTTCACACGCCTCAACACCAATTAAATGTGTATTTCATTTTCACGTAATACATTGCAGGTATCTGTAAAAAGAGTGAAGGGTGTATGGCTGGCTGTCTCCTTGTCTGCATAGGTGATTTCCCCCCCTGATCTTCTCCTCACCAGAAGATTCAGGGCACTGCACCCGCAGTACAACATGGCTCCCTCCCCAGACCTTTGCTCCAAGCCCGCTTCCAGAGATGTGCCGGTTTTCCAGCTGTTCGTGGGCACCGTGAAGAGGAAGCGCGACTTGGAAGACACGAAAAAGGGGCTTCCCAGAATCGAGCACTGGAGTAATTAACGTTTCTGAAGAATGAACTCCAAGGAGTCTGTGACTGAGAATAGAGATGCGTTGACGTGTCTGTTTAATCAGGGCAGACAAATGAGCAGATCCACAGAGTCTGTACAGTTCAAATTCCACTTGGATGCTGGGACTGAAATTACATCAGACTCTGTTGAATCTTGAGGAATTTTTCTAATATTTTAAGAAAAAGTGCCATACTTGCAGAGGGCTGACACCTCTGAAAATCTCATGGGAGCAGGTGAAAACAAGAGCAGAACACTGAACACCACAGCTGACTTCTGCTGATATGTAAGAGTGTAGTTAAGTTAAAATCTTTAAAATTATGTCAAGGTAAAGCAGCCATTGTTCTTGCCGGTCACTCTGTCCAACCACCAGGAACTAAAAGAAAAAGCCACTAAAACAGGTTTTATCCTGAACCACTACATCTGCCAGAAGACAGTGGCTTGAATAATAAACTCAGCCTTAAAGCTCTAGATTGTGTCATGCTGCCAACCCATTCTTCACAAAGTGGTAATCCGCATTATTAATTTTAAAAAATATGGCAACAAAATAGACCATATCAGTTGAAAATCTAGCCCTGAATTTTCTTTAAGAATAAATGAGGGCCTATTATTAGCTGGAATTTCAAGCACTGGGATTTCAGATCATTTACACCTTTTAAAATATATATAATAAATTTATAATGCCTTATATTTGCTGCCCCTCCCAAGCTTTCTCATTTATTTTCTCCTCTTCCATCATCTCAATTATCATAGAAAGTGGATAAATGCCAGCAAAGACAGACATAGCTTACGACATCTCTAAATGCCCAAGAGGTAAGTAAGTCCCTGGGGAGGCAGGAGACTCAAGTTCAATGCAAATTTCAGGCGAAGGAGAGGAGGGACCAGCACCTGTTTCTTTCACACTCAAGAGAATGATCTAATTGCTGGCTATTCATCTTCTGTAGGACTCAAAAATCTGGCTTTACCCAGAGCCTTTTCCTCTTGCCATATGTAAACCCACGACCTGACTGGAAATTGAATTTAGGTGCTTAAACTGTGCTGTAGATCTGAAAATAAGCAATAGGTCAGGGCAGGAAATCTGACCCTGTCCTTTATCTCATATATTGGTCGCATGCCTGAAGCAGGTTACGCTTGTTTGGGCACAACAGCCTCAGGAATTTCTGCCCCAGTTTTCAGGCACATCGGATTCCGCTTTGGCAAGCAGATCCGCTATCCAGAAGAGGCGTTACTGCTACTCCAGAAACTGCAAAGGTCAGTCCAGCATTAGATTCCTGGTTTCCAAGGCCATGGTGCCTGTCTCAGAAGTCCCCCCAGACCCCCAGGTCACATCCCCTTCATTTCTCACCAGTCCCAAGGAGCTCCCTCAATCTGATGTGTCTAAGTGCTGACCCTAATCAAGTTCTGACCCCTAGAAACAAACTTCAGTGAGATGGGGCGATACCAAAAACACAGAACATGCAGCTCTCGTAGAAACCAAGGACTCTGCCATCTCCTTCACCCTTCACCAACTCTTGCTGAATAAGATTCAATGTGCAATAGCCATAAAACCAGTAGAGGGGTTGATTTCCCACTATAACTCTGTTTTTATCCCCTTTCCAGCCTGCCTGAAATCCTCTGATCAGCTTCACTATGTCCTGACAGCTCCACACCTCGGTGGCAAGAGAAGGGCCCCACTGAGAAACAACTGACATCTTCCTGGTCGCAAGCCCCGCTGCTCGGCATGGACCTCCCAAGCCTCTGCTGCCGCCTGGTGAGCCCCATCTGGGCAGGATGGTGAACCTGCATGCGTGGAAAGGGTAAGGAGGGTGTCTGAGAAAAGCCAAGTGCTGGGCATTGCCTGCGACAGGAGCGTGGATCACAAACCCATGGCCAAGCTTCAACTCCTCAGCCTCCTCTCCCAGCTGCCTTGAGACGCAGCTTCTTCTTTCCATCCAGAATAAACACGGGAAGGTCACGCTGTGCTAGTAGCAGCCAGTCAAATGAAACACCAGCGCTTCTTAACCGAGAAACGTGCAGACACAAGAGGCAGCGAGGAAGGACTGGCTTAGAAGTTTAGCCAGTCAATGCGTCCCTCTGGGTTTTTTTTTCTTACACTCATTTTTCACTTTTTAAATAGATGTGTTTTAAGTGGTTGTGTAAATAAACGAGGATCTGGGAGAGGGTCTGCCACAGCATAGAAAGAAAAATTTGTCTATGCCCCAGACAAAGAAATAAACGACGAGAGCAGGTTGTACAGCCCCCTCTCTCGGCAGCAGCCATTAATCATACCAGGCTGGAGCGGCAGTGTTTGGATGTCCGCTTCTTTCCGCGGTGCTCTTCCCTGCACCCTGGGGTACCACTCTCAGCTCCGAACCGAAATTTTTCTCATGATCAAAAGGTCCAGGGAGGAAATGTCAAGAAAGGAAAGCTCTCCTACTTGCTACCAGTCCAAAGTTCAGCGGGAAGCCACCCAAAACCCCTCCAGTTTTTCCAACAAGCTGTCGGGTGAAACATACAGTGCTCCTTCAGGACCTGGAGTCCCAGTAGTTAACAGATATCCTGCAATAATTTGGGAAGAAAAAGAAGCAGGAAAAAAAAGGAGTAGGAGGAAAGAGCTCTATTGCTCTATTCCATAAGATTATATTTGTTTCCTAACTGAACTAAAATCAAAGCAAAATATATTCTCTTCAAATGAGAACAATTTTTTAAATTGTCCTTCCAGATTTTTTGGCATTTAAAAAGAAATCAAAACAAGGAAAAAGAAAGTGTTAAATTACTTCAGAAAAACTGAGCAATGTGCAGCCAAGATCATTCACTGCTGCAAGGGACACAGTACTTCTTTTATATCTTCTAGTACTTCTTGTTTTATATCTTCTCCTTTCAGACTGGAGACCAGAGAAGAAAAAAAATGTTCATTAGGTGATGAAGAGTAAATCAGAACTGTTTCAGCACTGGAGTTTGATGTGTTCTGTGAGATTTTAAGGTCAACTTGCTACACAGAAAAGGAAATTATTACAGGAAATATTACACTTCATGCTTCTGCAGCTGGATTAAGTGCTTTATTACTTACCACTGAGGACACTTCTGTTTGACACAAATATATTTGTTAGAGTATTTTATTAAATTACAGCAAACATCTGAATTCAGAGTGGGGCTATCAAGAAGCTAAATGTAAGAAGAATTGACATTACAGTGTCTCACCAGCAGTAAAGCTGTAATCAGTTTTGACAGATCTTACTCATGTGCTTTAGGCTCAACGAGAAGTTGTTCAGGTATCACCGTGGTGAAGCAGAAAGGAATGAAATACCAGGAGCTCCCTATCAATGCAGCGCTATGGAGAAAGGCTCTCCAGAGATGCTTCTCTCAGTTTTTCACCAACAGCACTACAAAACTGAGGGCTGTAGGTAAATAGCTGGTAAATACTTTGGTATTTAGAAAGATTTGGCGTATTTGTTAATAGTCCTGCCTCCTGACCTTACGTGACTGCATGGACAGCTTATCTACCACTTTCAAACATATGTTTCTGGCCCCCAAAGCTGTAGACAAATTGTGAGTAGAAAATAAAATTATCTCGCTGAGTGCTTTTCAAGCTATTTTTGTAAAGGCTTCTTTCATGAGTTTTGTACTTCTCATTTGATTATTTGAATGTTTGGGATCAATAACTTTAGGTCCCTTATTTTGCTGCTTCTGGCAGGAAAATTAAGAAGAGCTGATTGCTGGTGCCTGCTATACCCCAAGACAGCCCGCAACAGCCCAGCAGGACCAAATCTCAGGTAAGCACAGCTGAAGGGCAGCAGACGGTTCTTTCCTTCTCCCTTGGACATGAGATGCAAGAAGAGAGGTATAAAAAATCACTGGCATCTCTCTACCAACAATGAGGGATCCCCAGTGGGATCCTCTGCTCAGATTTAAGTAATTTTTAATCCCAGTCTGGAAGGAAATTATGTTCAGCAATAATTAGACCAGTCTTCTGTAATGATATGAGGTGCAATATGGTCCCATTTATTGTTAGCTCTCACATGAGAACTATAGTGCAGGGAATACTTTTCATATCTGCAGTCCGTAGGAGGCATTTTCCAAGGGTTAAAGGCTTCTTGTTCATCACAGGACAATGAATTTCCCCGAGGAACGTTCTCAGGCTCATCCCTCATCCCTTTCACTCTGCTTTATAGTCCTGGGAGTCATTAGAGCACAGGTACATCTCAAGTCATTTTTGAAATACCATAGGAATTGGTATTGCTTCCCCTCTCTAGCATGCAAACCACCCCTGAAAGGGCTTTCAATGAAAACAATTCCTTACATTGTTTCCCAGGTGTTTGTGTTCTTTTATTTGTCTGGGATCAAAATGCTTATGTGATGATGCATAAGGACCTATTTAAACCTAGAGTACTTTAAGGTGGCAGCAGCTTTTTCTCCTCTTCCTTTCATTTTTTATCGTTCTTTTTACCCATTCATGAGACCTCCACTGAGACAGAAACTCAGAAAAAATCTTTAAATGTTTATACAATGTCTTAGCATGCTGAAACAAGCCAGTTTCTCTTCAAAATTCACTTAGGCACCAGCTGATCACTTGTAACTTCTTCTTGTGGACAAGATTTTCCTTTATAGACTCCTTGGACTTTTCCCCACTCAAAGTTTGCACGTAGTCAAGAGTATCTCTTGCAGTGAGCTCCATCCCACCTAGGTTCAGTGGTGCAGGATTATCCTCAGATGTCTGCTGCATTTCTGTTGAAGTCTCCATAAGCATGTCCTTTAAGCCTCCACCCAGAAACGAGCAGCAGGCGCCAGATGTATGAAAGTCAGTACTACATATTTGTTCCTAACGAAAAATCCTCTGAAGGTATCCAAACCCACTGTGTAGTCAATGGAAAGGGAAAGATGCCTTGGAAGATTTCCAGGGATCAAACCCAACTGAGGACCCTTCCTTGATTGCATCTCTCTGAAGACAGACACTGGTGGTCTCTCCCAAGGTTAAATGTCCTTCTAGATGGTGACGTTAGATGCATGCTCGTGTTCCAGTGGTTTTGATGATAGGAATTAAAGGCCCAGACCCAGGTCACTAACAAACTGCAATCTGGACATTCACATCAGGACTGAGATTTACATAACTAAGCAAGAGCTTTGGTGTCCAATGCACAGAGCATTTCAAATTCTCTAATTCTTTCTGAATTCAGACAGACTGCCAGCTCTTTGGGTTGGGTCTCCCGCCCAGTGCCAAGCATGCAGGCTGTGCTGCTCCATTGACTGACGCCACAGGGAGTCCTTCCTCCAGACTTTGTTTTGTTGCTTCACAAAAATAAAACTGTTACAGTTCAGGCAGGATTTCTAGTTCCTGGAAGCCTCCCTCAAAACAAAGCTGACTGATCAAGTTGTGAATTGTTTTTTCCCAGTGTTAGCCACCCTGAGCCAAAGCCACTGGAAATGGTAGCACCGTGTAAATGAGTTCAAGGGTCTAAAGCAACAAAGGACATGTGTGCTCAGCTCCTTTTCTCCCTTACAGGAGCAAAGTCTTATTCTTTTTTAGTTTCCTCTCTGGAGAGAGCTTTATTTAAAATTCTGTTTGTGCATCTTTTTTTTTCTTTAGTGCCTTTGGGCCTGGAGAAATCTGGAAGCTCAAGAATTCAAATTTCAAGGAGGCTGTTGAGAAAAACTTCAGTCTGCTACAGCATTTTGTAAACCCCAGATGCAGGCTGGTGCCTTTGATTATTGATACACGCCATTCAGACTCTGCCTCTGTCAAACATTTTTTATTTCCACACTATTGGGTGAAAAACTCCCCATCCAGCAGCTCCCTTGCGAAGCAGAAAATGCTAATGCTTGTGTCTGTTGCACTGCACCTCCGGCAGGAAAAACAGAGGCTCTGTGCAGGGAAATCTCAGTGTTGTCAACCCCTCCTTTTCAGGTGGAGTATGCACCTATATCACATTTTTACATAATCAGGGTAGGTTGGTCTCATCAGAGAATAGAGAGCTTAAATTTATGGCTTGCCTGGCTGTGGTTGTCCCCTGCAGTTCATTTGACTATTCATCATGCCACACTGTCAGCCATCCATACAGCTGAGGATGTCACCTATCAGAGGATAAACCCTTGGTCATGTCATAAATTTAACATTATACATTACATATCTGTATTGTTGTAATGCTGACATAAGATATTTTATGTATATTAAATCTCTAGCACTCCTTGCGAAGAGATTTTTGACTGTCACATCCCGCTCAGGTTGTAGCTCCAGTAATTACACGATATTCCTGTCATAACAGACCAGAGCTTCAACTGGTTGAAAAGCCAAAATCGGTGTAAAACGCCACTCCTGCAGCTCTGCCGATTCACAGCACGGTGGGCTGGCAGCACCTTCCTCCCCTCCCTCCCCTACGAGGGGCATGGCGAGCTCTTACTCCGGCTCTCCAGGGACTGAACCCCCAGGTCACTGTCACCGGTGTGCCCCAGGCACCGCAGCTCATCGGCCAGGGGACAGAGGGTTGATCAGTGCTGGGCATGGAGAGGCTGGCAACCTGCGAGGCCATGAATGCTTTGGCCTGGCTGCAGATACAGAAGATGCCGTATCACTTTGACCCCACAGCTGCCCACCGAGTGGGTGTCCATGCTCTCCCGTAGCATGCCTCAAGCACACGTGCGATGCCAAGACACCAGTATCCACTACCTGCCGACACTTTCAGGTGCTCTGAAGATTGTGCCACCTCCTGCTGCTGTTGTTCCTCAGGCTATGCCCCAGAGAAGGCCCCATGGTACACCAAGCCATAGCTCCATCGGTGAGCCCGGGGAGCCCTGCTGCGGCAGCAGTGCTGCAGAAGGACAGCACAGGTGCAGCCCAACTATTCCCAAATATTCCCAAATATTGCTACGGAGGTCTCCAGTAGGAATATTTTCTTGGCCTGGGCTGCCATATAACCTCCAGGTATCCCCACCCCTAGCCCAAACGCAACCCTGCGAGCGGGTGTTACCTGAGGTGACAGTCCCCACTGGCACTTAAAATGGGACTGTACACCAATGTTTAGGCAACTCAAACCTGCCAATGCCCTTACCTAAACAAACCCAAAAGGAGAAACAGAAAAGTAAGACAGATACCCAACCAAAGAGCAAGGAACATGATGAGGCACTGGAGCAGGCTGCTCTGAGGGGCTGTGAAATCTCCACCCCTGGAGATATTAAAATCTCTGCTGGGTGAGGCTGTGGCTGACCTCCCCAAAGCTGGTCCTGTTTTTAGGGTGCATCAGAGACACCCAGAGGTCCCCTCCAACCTGAGTTATGCTACAAACCCATGATCACAGATGGGATAAGTCAAGATGAGGCCCACAGGAAGGATCATCAGGTTGGGATTGCTGACGACAGGTCTTGCTCTGGCCCCTCCAAAAGACGAGGAGGGAATGATACGCATCTCACCTAGTGTCAGGTTACGGTTTGATTTTCCAGACAGAAACCACAGCTTAAGAACAAGTGTATTCATTTGTTTTTCACTAGCTAGGCACAGGATTACCCCATGTCACTTGAACTCTCCTCTTGCTTTTCAGTTTTACAGATTTTTCTGAGAAAGCTTCTGAAATTCAGAAGTATTCCCAGGCAACCTTCCAAAACTCAGAAAGAACCGAATATTGAACATCGTTTTCCCTCCTCTAGACTGCCTCATCAATTTTAATCATCAGGGAATATATTTTCAAAGTGGCATTTAGAGGCAAACAACTCACGTTAAAAAGTAAGGGCATTTCCATCCCTAAATCACCACGAGCAAATCGAATCATGCCTGAAAGCAGCTCCTTTTTCTGCCCGGGCAAAGAGCAAGGCAGAGGGAAAAGCTCCGGGTGTAGGGACAAGTCTGAAGCTTTCTTGCTTGCGGAACCCACTTCCTTTGCACATGTCTAAGAAGGATCCCAGGAGCAGCTGGGACCTGTGTCCTGCAGGACCCCTGTGTAACCTGGTTTTTGCTACCCACTCCACACAGCATCAGCATCCCTTTGGTTTTTCAATACAGAGTGAAAGAATGGATGTTAACTTCACAGGTCCACACCTATACAAACAATACATCAGCAAAATGGCATCTATCTTCTCATTGCTGCAGACAAGATGTCGGCTTAATTGGAGTTCTAGACTTGTGTTCTCATGCTGCATTTTTGTTTTAAATGAACCTCATTAATTTTTGCCTTCTAAACTATTACAGATGGCAATGAGAAAGCCAGATGCAAGTATGCTCACCTCCATTTTTCACGCACATTCATATTTTTTTCATTCTGGGTACGTGCTGTACACAACATATTGACACCAGAACACCTGCTACCGGAAGATTAAGACCCAAACACAAAAGCGTCTAGTCTGTTGGCTTTCCACTCAACTCAGTGGGCTGTTCAGAGCCTCAACAGGAGCAAAGAGCTGCAACGGTTGGCTGAGTCAGAGCCTCAAGGTGGAGGCCAGGACCACACCGTGAGCTACAAAGAGCGCCAAGAATAAAACCCAGGAGCTTCTTGGCTCTTTGTTCCCCATTCAGGATACGGGATCAGGCTTCCTCTCCACTGATTATCATGTAAGAGCAACAGGGGATGACACTAGGAGGCTACATGCATGATTTGGAGATGGCCTGTGCACCTTTGCATGCACAGTGACTGATGCTCTGGGTAACCAACAGAAAATATTTGAGGACAGGGTTGTAACCAAATCTGAACACAGCTAACTGAGAGAAAACAAAACAGAGCTGCACAAAGAATGAGGTTGAAAGCTAAGATCTAAAAATAATAAAATACATAAGTCACAATATTATTTAGTACAACAATATGTGATTAAAACAAAGGACTTCTGGGAACGTGACATTTGAAGATTTGTAGGAGTATTAACAACTCTGTATGAGGCTTAATGCCATGTTTCCTCAACCCTCCTTATGAAACAGAAATGTTAAAATACGTAAGAAGGAACACTGAATTTTTAAGAAGAAACTGTTAAAGTGGCCGTTCATGACACAAAGCCGCTCATTAAAGCATTTTTTTAGGACAAAAGGAAAAGAACAAACTATATATATGAGATGATCCAAACAGCGGCCTCTAATTTATTTTTCTTAATGAATTATCTTGAGGCAGTTTTCTCCTGGCACACACACAAAACCTGACGCTGCAGGAGCCGTGCTTGCACTACTGTGGACTCCAGCCACGTTCAAACACAATGGAGAGTGCTGGAGCCACACGTGCATGGAGGACCATCTGCAAACATCTCCAGCACTGCTCCTAGCACCTCCTGAAAAACCCTGACATTCACACTGCTGGCAATGCAAGTATTTCTGAACTTCAGTATCAGCTGAGATATTTTTGAACTGACTTCAGTGCTCTTTCCCTGAGCTAACCCCCACCTCACAAGAGGTAAAACACAATAATCAGTCAGTCACGGCTGGAAGAAGGATCATGCCTGTCCTCTAGTCCTGTTCTTGCTACATTTGGGATAATCATGACATTTTCAAGACAATGAGTGATTTTTGAATCTTCCTTGGCTGAACACTGGCCTTTATGAAGACAGCTGCTTTGCAGGAGTTGTATGTACTGACTGTCTCCACTGAACAGCATCGCTTAACTACGCAGGCATTTTCTTAGATGCTTTCCTCTTTTTTGGAAACTTTGACATTCCAAATATCTTCAATTTTGAATTAGCCGAAGAATAGGGATGCCATAGTTGCTGCGTATGAACTCAGTGGTAACAAAACCCAACTACAAATTCAGCCCAGAATCCAGAATGAAATGCAGGAGAGTTTGCTAAAATCTTCAGGAATTAGAATAACTGCTGATAAAAAAACCTTATCTTTTCCTGAATGCTTGATTGCACAAATCCAACTCAAGGTGAGAACAAGCACACAAGAGGACGAAAAAGGCATACAAGCTATTGAGCCTTAACGCCATCTCACATTCCCAGTAGCAACCCTACATACCATGACAAGTTAAAAACTGGGAAGGGAAAAAATACACGGCCTCAGAAAGCCACAACTTCACGTAGCCTGGCATTATCGGAAGGGTCCTTGTTTTGTTGTTTGTGGTATTAAACAGCATAAAACTCATTTGGGTAGTCACTGGCTGGAGGCAGATTCTTCCTCAAAAAAACACCCCAAATTTGGAAGCCTTTGCTTATGTCCAAATTGAGGAATAAATCATGGACTGACAAAGGAATAGATCACAGTGTCATGGTATAACCCCAACCAGCAACTAAGCACCACTCAGCCGCTCGCTCACTCCTCCCCCTCTCCCCGGTGGGATGGGGAAGAGAATTCAAAAAACCCCTAAAACTCTTGGGCTGAGATAAAGACAGTATAATAGGACAGCAAAAGAAGAAAAAACCCCTGAATATGAAAAATGAGTAATGCACAGCGCAACTGCTCACCTCCCGCTGACTGATGCCCAGTCCATCCCCCATCAGCAATCCCAGCCCGCCAGCCAGCTCCTCCCAGTTTATATACTGAGCATGATATCATACAGTATGGAATATCCCTTTGGCCAGTTTGTGTCAGTTGTCCTGGCTACGCTCTGTACCAGCTTCTTGTGCACCTCCACGCCGGCAGAGCATGGGAAGCTGAAAAGTCCTTGACAATACAAGCGCTACTTAGCAACAACTAAAACTTCAGTGTGTTATCAACATTATTCTCATACTAAATCAAAAACACAGCCCTGTACCAGCTACTAGGAAGAAAATTAACTCTATCCTATCTGAATCCAGGACAATATTATTA
>Ga0181612_179687_pt1 | contig 11975 bp, 6 predicted proteins | sample HoacroProtozoa21_FD_119630 | JGI IMG/M metagenome (GOLD analysis project Ga0181612, IMG submission 119630) | Hoatzin crop microbial communities from Cojedes, Venezuel. Combined Assembly of Gp0051906, Gp0051904, Gp0051908
AAGAGAGATGGCCTATCCTTTTTGTCTTTTTGTGTGTGTGTCTGTCAATACTTGACCAAAAACAGGAACAGCTCACATACAAGACATCCAGTTTGCAACAAAGCAGATAGTATTCTGTCTTCATCAGTAGATTAAGCAGGCTTTTTATTTCCCTTTCTGTTGTGCTAAGATACTCTCAAAAGTTAAAATCCTAGGGGGTTGCTTATGTCAAAGGAAAGCCTCAATCTTGTATTTTTCGGTCTGCTGCAGTCAGGTGTGTATCCTGTACAGGTGTGTGTGACAGACTGTCAGAGAGTGAGTACTTTAAGTACATGCTAATTTATTGTGACAGTTATCTGTTTGGAGTGATTAGCTTTTTGACAATTTCCCCCCCCCCCCCTTTCAATTATTGCCTCAAATTAAAGCCTTCATGTGGAACAATGAACAAAAGCAGCAGCTGCAGGAATACATGAAAAAAACCCTGATCTTGACAGCCCATTTGAGCTATCCTAGGTCTGGTTTACAAACCTAGGTGCAAGAATACATATGCTCACGCTGTAAGTGAGCTCCACCCCTTAGTCAAAGTGAATATCCTTCTTTCTAAAGCCAAGGCAATCCTCCTCTGCTGTGTGCTTGAATTTTTGCCCCTGGCTTCTTTACCAACAGCTTTGCCACCGGCTCTGCTCTCCTGAGCAACACTGCCCTCAAAGTAATGCAGTGCTCCCTGTCCCTGCAGCATTGACTGAGGGAGTCTGCTGCTGCAAGAACGAAAGCCTGTTTGGTATTGCTCTAAGCAGCTTGAAAAATAAAGGATTATGAAAGGGTTCACAAATGTTTTCTGCAAATATATTCAAAGATAAAAATTTTTCAAAGGTTCCAATAGCCCTTTTATGGGATACTCAGATCTAAAAGCTCTGTTGATGCCTGATCATTTATTTAAGGAAATTAAGTCTTTTGGTTCTTCAGTTTTGGACTGAGCACCTGGGTTTATGGAAGCCCATAAAACTCTCGTCTTGGAAACTAAAGTTTTACAAGCTGACGAAGTATTGGGTTGAAAATAATTTCGTATGTCATGCAAAATGGCCAAGAGATCAGAAAGCTTTGAATATCTTCATATAGGTTTATTATCTTTATACAGGTTTATTAATTGAGTTTACCAGTTAAAAGTCTTAAGTCGCCCATGTAAATAATAAGGTGTGGAGGGGGGGAATATGAATACGTAGGAATGTAATACGTGAGGTGACAACCATTTATAGGGTTGGGGTAGCTGTCTACCAAAGCCTGTGCCCAGCTGTCCCAGTAAAGCTGCACCCACCTGGACATACTCGGGAGGAGAAGGCAGTGCAGCTGTCCCCTGCCAGGGCCAGAGGGGAGCCAACCTCTCTGTCTGATGTCCTGTTGCTGATGGGCAACCAGCACAGCATGGTCCTCCATCCCTTCCAGGAGTGTGGGACTCAGACCGTGGTTATAGGAGGCCCTACCTGGTGGCATGAAGCTGCAAGAGCTACGCTGAATGAGAGAGGAGGCTGAGAGGCTCACTGTCTCCCATAACCTGAATAAAGAATCCCCTTTATGCTACTTGCAACTTGAATAGAGTTTTCAGTCTGCTAGGAAGGTTCCTGCAGGCACCAAGTACAAGGAAGGTGCTTAACAAGTAATAAAGAACAGCAATAACAACTGATTAGGTCTGGGTGGGTGAGAAGAGGGGGAATACTTTCTGAATATTTAAAATCTTAAATGTATTGCAAGCAAGTCCCTCTGTGCAATACTGTTAATTACCTAGACAACAGAAGCTATGCAATAGCTTTCAATCATAAGCTCCTATTTAATAAGCTTATTGTAATGTATTGCTATTAAAGCTCTTCTAACAATGTTTGCGAATTTCCAGCTTTTTCTCCCAGGGCAGCATTGCAAATCAAGCTATAAAATTCATTGGTAAAGCTACTTTTGCCATATTAACATAAGTGGATGAAAACACCTCGTGGCAGAGCCAAGAGTGGCATCTTCTGGGCAGAGCGATGGGATTGCCAGGCAGCATCGGACAGCCTCAGCCGTGCTGCCCAGCATGGCGTGGCTCAGCCAACTAATTGCTGAAGCTCTTGATGAAGATCTCGCAAAACCAGCAGAAATATTTGCATATTCACACTACTAAAAATGCGTTTGGTGACAGGAACTGAATCCTATTTGTTCCTCATTCATAGTCAAGTCAACCGAATTCCTGCTTTTTTGTATCAGCCCTGTTCAGAGCAACACCATTAACAAGGAACCAAGGAAGTTACTCCAATTAACATCGGAAAACTGAGAGCAAAGTTTATCCTAACAAAGTTTCTTCTGAGATTATTTTGTTTGTTTCTGTTGATTTGACTGAACTTGTTTCTTAGATGTATTTGCAATACAACATCTACCCGTGAGATCCTGCTGGCAGACAGCTCTTGCGTGTATGGTGTTAATAGTTACAAAAAAAATAAGTAATGAGAGGGAACACTCGAGAATAATTCTGCAAGGATGATACTGCCCAGGAAGCAATTCTTTACGGACAGGGTAGTACTGCTTAGCATATTATTCCTTGGCTATGATCATAAATTTCCTGTCTGACATTGTTTTGTTCCAGGTTAGATTTATACAGCACACTAAACGGTGAAATAAAGGAAGCAGTGCAGTGTTTTGACCCTCAGCAATAAGCAATAAATTCTGTGAGATGTCTCTCCTGTCCTATTAATTTGGTTAGACCATTTACAGGTTTTGCAAAATGTTTATGGAGCTGAAATCTGCCGCAGTCAGGTGAGACATTTTACTGTCTAAAAAATGTGTATGTTTGGAATCTGAAGATACTACCCTATGTAGAATCAGACAATATAAATAGCATACGTAGTGCTTGTGTTTGTGTGTGTCTCACTCTTCAAGCTGGAGGCTGGGTAGAGGAAGAGAGGTAACTTTAAAAAGAAAATAAAAGCAAATAGAGACCATTATCACTGTTGCCTTTGCTTTCCTTTCTTGGTGTTCTCTAAGCACAGAGCTATTCATTCTGGGGAAGGTCAGCCCTTTATGAATATGTTGTTCAAAGGATGGTACGAAAGCTGCTATCACCAGCTCTTTTAGCAGATCCTGGTGCCATAGGATCTGTCCTGCAGAAGGGCTGGTGTTTGGGGTGTCTCTGTGTCCTGGTTGCCTGGCCATGTTGAGGATCCCTCAGGGGTGGGGAGTGCTGCAGCTTCTTCTGGTGCCTCTGCCCAGGTCTCCTTCCTGGGCGTGTGGGGATAAAGGGCACTGGGCTATTCCCTATTTTCTTGTTTGTTCTTATATTCTTTCATTCTACCTTTGTGCATTGGTGAGAAACAGGCAGAGAATAACTTCTGTTCTCTGGGGAGTGCCTGTATCTACAGTCTGAATCTGGGATGCTCAGAGAGAGATACTGTGATCTGGGTCCTGGTCCCCACTTGGTGATATTAGGGCTAGCAATGTTTTGGTGCAAGCACTCATGGCATCTGAAAGGCTATTCGACTTGTTCAAGAGCTTCTCTCCATAAAGTTGAGTTGTTACATGTCTACAAAATATTTCAGTTTTGCTGCGTTACAGGACATCGAATACATCATTATAGTGTTCTCAGCTAGCACGAGTGATGCTGTGTTCGTGTTATGGATGTGTTGTCAATTTGATTAGTGGACTTAAGGGGCTCAGCTGCATTCCACTTCCTCTCACGCACACTCCTATAACAAATGTTATCTCAGGTTTTCAGCATAAGCCAGGAACATTTTTTAACCGCACAGCCCAAGGGAGGTGAGAACATCGCAAGGTGCTGGTGGTTTCACAGGACTTGCTGGACAATCATCTTAGAGTTCAGAAACAGCTACAAGCTGTCTATTGAAACCAAGCCCCTAACTGAGAGAGAAAATTAAATATTCTACAAATTAATTTTCAGCCTTCGTCCCAGATAAATCTGTTCAGTCCTAATGCTATCTATTTGTGGAATTTAAAGGAAGAAAATAAGCTAATTGAGATAATTATACTGCAAGTTGCCTCTAAATGCGAGCATGAATAAACCCTGTATGCAGCTTTTCTTGAGGTGAGGAAAAAACATTGCAAAACATTGGGGGGGGGTGTTAATTAAACTTCTGGGAAAGACTAAAAATCTAAGGGAAGAAATTGCATCTGGAGGAACAAAAAGTCAGAAAGGATTGTTGTTATAAATAGTAACATTAAAACAAACAAACTCCAACCAGAGAAATGTCTCCTGTAAGTCACAATTATGTGCCTCATTTACTTTTGTCATCTTTTTCTATGCTCGTATTGTGTTGTTTGATCATTGAGCTTTTTAGAGTGCCCTTTATCATGCATGTAGTTTGAAGAACAGCTGGATAATTAGTCTCTTCTTGTTTTGCTTAAAAGGAAAAAAAAAGACAACTTTTCCTACAAAAAGCACGTTGGTGTGAACAGCAACAGCAATGTGAGCTAAACCATTTCATCATACAAAAAACAGGAAATAGGGTAGCATGTAAATAAATTAGGAAGACTTATTTCTGCTTCATGATAAGACTTGTTTAACATTTTGATTACAATGCGTCTGTTCTCGAAACACAACCTCTGAGGAAGTTTAACACAACTTCATTCAGCAATATTTGTTTAGAGGCTTGAAGGGAAACTGTAGTTAAAGGAGGTTATCAAAGCTTAGAAAGTATCATTTTCAAGGCATCGTATTAATTCTTCATAGATTTTTGTTGGTGACCTCTGGATTTGGTTTCATCTCAATGTCAACAGTTCTTAATCGTGACCTTTTCTATATTATACATAACAATCGTAAAGTCTCTAGTATCTATGCTTTGAGAAGCGTGGGGTTTTTTTTGGAGGGGGGCTCTTGTTTGGTTGATTTTTCTGGAGTGGGAAGATGCTTTCAACTATATTCAAAAGGGAGCTGAGGAGCATTTGTACCGAGTTGTCACAAGTGACTGCTGGACTGTCACAGGTGAATCCCGAACCTGGTGCCAGTCGCTCAGCTTCTCTGACCAGGCTGTGGGGCACTGCACTGCCCGCTGAAAAGGCGCAGGCTCGCAGCACAGCACGATACCCAAGAGTGACTCCATGTGTCTTGCCCACGCGTGGACAAACAATTGCACAAGCTTTCAGGCTGCAGAGGGTCTTTCCAGAGAGCACGTACTTCTGTGCAGATGTGATGACTGGAGTCAACCTTCACATGTGCATAATAAAACTCTTCCTCAATCCCTTCTTTTTTTCAGAGAGTAGCAAAGGCAAGAGATCTTTCATTTCTACAGATGTATGAGACTAGGCGTGATTCAAAAACCCAACAGGTCCAGGGAGAGATAACTAGCACCTATTACTGCCCTATCCTTGGTCATTGGTTAAACTTGTTTCCATTGCAAGTTTTGTTATTTTTAAAGTAGAGTTATGGTAAGAATGCCTCTCCTCTTACATGTTTTTGCTTTAATTACTTATACAGAGAAGACATACATAAGATGGTACAGGTTCTGTAAGAGACAAGGAAGATTTGGCAGAAAGAAAACATCTATTGGAAAGTCGTGAGAATCCTGAGATTTCAATGACAAATCTTTCAAGTTCTTTCATCTTCCAGTTTCTGATTTAGCTGAGAAACAGTGGCCTTGAAGTACAGGCTGTGTGTCTGTAACGAAGAAAGGTGACAAGGCACTAGTTTTAGCACAATTCAGTTAAAATGAGGGGGGGGGAATATTTGTGAATCTTGTATGCTAGGGATGGAAGTCTAGGATTTGATTAGCGGGAATATTTAAAAGATGAATGTTCAGCTTGTATGAAGTCCCTGGCATCCTGATGCTGATGTACATAAATATAGAATGCTTTGCTGCTTAACAGAATAATGAAATCTAGCATTATGTAGGTTTTTAGGACATCTCTCTTCATGCATAACAGATGTTCTGATTTCAGAGAAATGCTGAAATAGTTTTGATTGTGCATCCTTGCTAAAACCAAATAAATACACAAAGATATTTTGCAGATAATTGGCTGGAAAGTGTATGGAAATGTGTGTAGTGCCATCATGTTTCTTTTCACTAGTGCAGAACTGTCCTTGAAGCGAGGCCATCCAGTGAAGGAATGAAGCCCACATTGACTCCCTGAATGTTGTTCCTCGCAAGCTTATTTCCAGCTGTAAAGAGAGACTGATATTGAGATAGGCATGGAACAGCAATGCTTGTGTGGTCAGTAGGATGTCATGATTCTTTAGAAGTAATACTGATAAGAAGGTCTTGCATAAGCAACGCTATACGAAACAGTGCTTTGATGTCAGAGTCACTTTGGAAACTGTCTTTTAGCCTCCAAGAACCTACACAAAGATGTTGTACTTGAAAACAAACCTTGTATCATCTGGAAGAAACATGATCCAGTGTCTGGAAGTTAAGGAAAGTTCAGACTGGGGATGCAGCATGGCTTAACAGTAGTGAGGGTAGGCAACAATTAGAACAGTGGAGTATGGGGTCATCTTTAGCATTTCGAGGCCTTCAGTCAATACCAGATGTATCTCGGAAAGATACTTTTTGTTCAGGCATATCCTTCTGAGAAAGACACAAGTGCAAGTGCATGAAGACTGAACACAAGAATTGGGAAATGAAATTCTTTAAGTGGTATTAAGTAAGGCTGACTAGATCATTTCAGTGATACAGTAAGTTTTTTAGTTCCTTCAAAAGATATCTCAAAAAATATCTCCTTCTCTGGAGATATTCAAGACCTACCTGGACAAGATCCTGTGCAGCCTACTGTAGGTGACCCTGCTTCAGCAGGAGGGTTGGACTAGATGACCCACAGAGGTCCCTTCCAACCCCTACCATTCTGTGATTCTGTGAGAATACAGACACCAATGCTTTTGTGCTTCTGTATTAGCCTACTTAAAAGGAGATAGTCCTGATGGGAAGCAGCCATGCAGAGACAGAAGTGAATAAGGTAGATAGAGCCTCATGTATGCCTCCCAACATCATATGAATCAAAAATTCACCATCAAAAAACAGAGGACACAAACAACTTCTTCCTAAAGGCACACAGAGAGATCCAAGCTCCTCTGTCCATGCAAACACCGAAACAGAAGCCAAGGGCAAGTGTAGCTGAGAGGCACTTGATGTGGCTGCTAGTCAGGCAGCTGGGCTAGGATCACAGTGTAAATCCTTCGTATGGCTGTGGTCCCAGCTCATAAGCCCTGCTGAAAGCAAGGTGTATCAGCTTGGGCACCACACAGGGCCGAAGAACTGAAGTAAAACTGGAAAATGAGCTACTGAAAACATGTTGCACTGCTCTGTGGTAACAGATTAACTGGTTGAAGTTTCCACTGCTCTGCACTCCGCTCACTTCTGTGCACGCATCGCCATTTAAATAGAAGGTAACTTAAATAATTAATGTGTTTTAGTGTCTCTGTGACGTTGCCACAGAATTCGTGTGAGACCTTGGGCAATTCATTTCCCCTCTCTGGCCTTCAGTTCACCAACTGCAACATAACTGTGCAGTCAGACCTCAATTCACAGAAAAAACGGAGAGGTGGGATAACACAGAGAAAGTGAAAATATGGATAATTGAAGCCATGTGCTGCAACAAAAGAACAATGAGAGGATGGAGACATAAAAGATCCGGGACAGTGTTGGCTGTGGAGTGCAGGGAACCCTGAGTTAACCTGGAGCTGAGGTGTTCAGTCCACCTTGCACACTCCTGCCCAAACATGGCTACATCGATGCACACTTACACAGACCTACTCCGAATGTTCCTGCACCCACTGCACAGGTAATGTGTCATGCAGATAAGCAACCTAAGGTTGCTGAAGGGTGTTCTAAAGTACTCAAATACCCACAAAAGATGGATAGTATCTTACTGTACTGAGCAGTATTGTGATTGAGATGGCTCAATATGTGATGCTTAACCTTGAGTGATAAAATTCTTGTGCTGCAAAGTACCTTATGAGAAGCAGTAGATGCAGCAAATAAGGCACAACTCTTGCTCCAATCTTTTTATTTCTTTTAATGCATTGAACATTAGGTTTTGTGAAAGAGCCTGAAGGTACCTAAATTAAGTCCAGCTAGACACTAAGTGCAGTCTTTGTCCATGTAAGAGTGATGACCTGTAACAGAAAGACTTCTGTAGAAGTGCTTTTTTCCTTTGTATCTGAGTACAGATGTAAGTCACAGCCTTTGCAACAAAGGCAAAAGTGGGATATACTGTCAACTCTGGATAAATGTTTGAAGTGAAAACATTTTCCAAGCACTGGGTGATTTAGGAGCTTATATATAACTTTGGTCTGGGATTTATGGTTATACATCATTATACATTATATGCACATAACAAAAATGTTATCCAAAGCCAAAGCCAGAGAATGAATGGATGATTAGGACAAAGAATTCACAATATCCTGAACTATGATTAGTCTGATGGGAGTACTGCTGTGAGAATTAAATTCACAACAAAAGTAACTCAGTTTTATCTCTTCTGAGTAATTCAGTACATTCTCACTTTGCTGTTACAGCTAGCTGTAACTTCTTTTTCTCTGTAATTCATTCAAATATCCCAAAGATCAGATAAGAAAATTGCACTTGCTTACTTGGAACCAATAATGAAGATGGGGTCAGTGAATGCAAAACAGTAAGGCATTTTACCAACAAATATTCCTATATCAAAGCAGTGGCTGTCTCTAAACAATGTTTTTAAATATTCGTTCCAAAACTGGAGAATCTGGACCACATTCACATTTATAGGCTTTCTGTTATGGATTTAACACATCTGCTTAGCCTCCTCATTCAGCCTGACAACTTGCTTTTCTGCAGAATGTTCTTCTTCTTTGAAACACAGGGCACAATCCCACAGACATACTAGAAACACCCTGATTGTAGCTGGACACTTGCCAAACTCCCAAACCTTCTTCTGAAACTGCAGGTTCTTGGCTTGTTTGATCACAAGGCAGCATGGAAAGCATGCTTAGCAAAGACATTTCCAAATCGCTTTGAGACTATCTGCAGTCTTAAAACAAACAAGACTTAAAGATTTTTGAAAACAAAAATTCCCAATGTCTTATCTTGCCCTTACTGTGATATCAGTAAGAGCTCACTTTGCAGGCCAGATGAATCCTCCAGCAAGTTCGCCTTGTGTGTCAGTGTCTCCTTACACAGCACTGCACCCTGCTCTTAAGCCACTTTTGACCTCTGTGCTTGTACTCATATGGACAGTGACTTCAGCCTAGATCAGATCTTTCCCAGATCCTTCCCATACTCCCTATTAGCATCTGTATAGAAAGAATATTTTTCTACAAGGGTGGGCCAGCAAGTGCAGTCAAAAAGCAGTCAAAAGGCAGTCAAAAGCTCTTTTCATGCATTCTCAGTGTTGACCTTCAATGGGGCTTCAAGAATCTTCCCTGCATAGAGCAGCTGCTTTGGCTGAATTCGGTGCAAAATGTTAATTCAATATGGAGACATGCCAGTCTGTCACAGCAGTCAAATCCGTGCTAGTGGAAGGGAAGGAATGAGGAGTCTGATTTGTATTCTACTCTGCTGCAAGCTGCTTTTCCAATTGCACCATCTCCTATTTCTGATATCTCTTACAAGAGCAAAATCGGGGTATTTCAGCTGAATCTACTGTTTTCGGTGGATTCTGGATTCTGACTTTTCCAAATCACTCTCACTGTGTGGAAATTCTTGTTTGGTGTCTCTGGGTCTGGCCTGTGAATATCAGCTAAGAGAGAAGGGTTATGCAAGTGTAAGCACTGCGTTAACTTCCTTAATTCTGCTTCTTTGTGCTTGTGATTATTGCAAAAATCATATAGTCCAACAGAAGAAACATAATGCGAAAATACATTATCAACTATACTAGTGAGATCTAGTACAGAAGCAGTTCCTTGGTGCTGACCAAATACAATTGCTCTTTCTACATTGCAATGTTTGAATAGGAGAAACAGTAGAAAGATCTAAAGTAAAAGAACTGATTAAAAGTATCCTTCATTTGACCTTTTCCAAGGTGCATTACCATCATATTGTCATGTGATGGTGATCTTTGATTTTCTTTTCATGATATTTTATTTGACACCGTTGATGAAAACAAATCCATATTTATTGAATATTGCACTGCAGTTGATTCTGATGTCAAGCTGCAGCCATCATCTCAAATTTCATCTGCCTAAGTGTAAAATGCCCATAAACAATGTTTGATGTTCAAATCTTCCGACTCAATTTGATCTTGCAAATCAAGAAAAACCCTTGGGTGCTACTGGCTTCAGTCAAAAAAGAATGGACATTTTTGTCCATTTTAGGAAAAAGAAACCTCACATGTGGAAAACAGATTACCGTGAGCTTCCACCCAATGATGGTAATATTCCTTAGCTTTCCTTGCAGAAACTGTATTTGGGCACCTAAGAGAACTCTCAGCACTCATGAATAAATGCCAAGCATGGTCTTACATCAGAGGAGTACCCGAAGAGTGATGCGTAATTCCCAGGTGGCTTTCCAGTAGTCATGTCTGTGATACCGTGTCTGTGTCATTCGATTAGCACTAGGACTGACCGGCTGAGGAAGGGATGAGTTGGCAGGTGACGCTGTCGCTGAAATTTCAGCGTTGCTCTGGGATTCCTATTCATATTTACACTGTACAAACTGAAAGCAGTGAAACCTCCAGCAAATTCTTGTCATCACCTTCTTGAGATTTTCTCTCCAAGCTCTTCCTTTGCTTGTCTTGCAGTTCTTGGTGAGATGAGGATTTTATCAACTCTTTTAGTAAGGGAAATTTGCCAACTCTGAAATGATAGTAAATTTCCCATGTTGTGGATGTAGAAACTGGAGAGAAATGAAATGATCTGCTTAAAATCAAACAGTCAGTGGCAGTACCAGGAAGCAAAATAGAAATGTGGCTCACCTATCAGTTTGAAGTCTCAAAAATCTCTGTCCTTCACTGTAAATGGCATATCATCTTTCCTGTCCTTTAAATCCAGTTATCTCACAATGCTTTTTCCCAGAGATCCACCTATTAATTTTCAGTCCCATGACTTTTTGTCCTTAGAAGGAAAGTAAAGGAAGGACCTGAAGGAGGGAGATGACCTGTAAGCTCACCTTGTACAGTATCCTGAGGATAGATGCCATTCACCACAATTGTACCAGCACACCATAAACACTTCAAATTTTACCCCCATCAAACTGTTCTATTTGTCATCATTCCTGCAATCAACGTCTTTCACTAGGTCTGTGCTTTCAGTGTTATTAGATGTTCTCAGGTCTCGGATTTGTTAAAAGGTGGGGGGAACAAATGCAGTTCGTGGTATTGACTGCAGGTAATTTGGCCGTTCTGTGTATAATTACATCATGATTATCATAACAATTAATGGGTCCATCTATGTTCCATAATAGGATAACTGGGAATCTTCATGATCAGACAGTTATGTTGTCCCTGTGCCCCCATGTATACAATGCATAACAATTAGTGCTTGGAACAGTAAGGGTCAAATCTTCAGTTTTTGTAAACTGGCATAATTTCACTGACTAAACGTAAATAAAAAACCAAAACCAATTATTCTCATTTGCATAAGGGTAAATCAGGTCTGTGTTATGTATACTTGGTTTAACGTACTTGGCTAAATGCTGACCTTGCTTACAGCAAATTAAACTAGGAACGACTTCACTATGGAGAAAGAGTTATAGGAACGGTTCTTACAGAAGTACAGTGTAAATGATGAAGGGCAGAGAACAAGGAAGAAAAAGACCATCAAAACAAAATAGTTTGCTCAACAAACCTAAGGCAAAATCAGGAACGGAAAACAAATGACAGATAGGCACTGTATGAGAAATGCCATGGCTCCCTTTACAAAGAGGTTGGGATCTTGTTTTGCTTCACCATGCACTGTCTTAAGAATTGATCTTGCAAATATCCATAGCAATCACAGGCCTTACTACCCTGCATCTGTCACTTGTATTATTGCGAGCAGTAAGCTAAGAATTATTCTCAGAATTATTCGAGAAATCAGGTGGAGAAGTCTAAATATCAGTGGATCATAAAGGAAA
>Ga0181612_140936_pt1 | contig 11973 bp, 4 predicted proteins | sample HoacroProtozoa21_FD_119630 | JGI IMG/M metagenome (GOLD analysis project Ga0181612, IMG submission 119630) | Hoatzin crop microbial communities from Cojedes, Venezuel. Combined Assembly of Gp0051906, Gp0051904, Gp0051908
AGGGAGGACAATGGCAAAAAAATAATTGATGTGATTTATTTATTTATTTATTTATTTATTTTTTTGTCCTTCCTTTTTCCACCTCTGGATTGCTGTCTTCAATAGCACCAGACTGTTGTTCACAGGCAAGAGAACTGTGACTTCAAATTATAACATTTGCAGTCAGGCAGCTTTCCTCTTTGATCCTTGGTAAGCCAAATCACACCTATGCACCTATCTATATTGTTTTGTCATATATGCATGTGTATATTAGCACACCACAGTTCAGACCGCTTTATTAGTTCAGGGATAAAATTGTGTGAAAGCTCTGCAAATCATCCTTAAAGTCTGTGACAGTTCTGATTAAACGATATATACATGTGTGTGTTTATACATAAGTAGGTTGTTTATATGTGCAGACATACATTTATATAGTTCATGGAATGCTAACAGACAAAAAGAAATGCAGCACTGAGCAAAGCAAAAGTCGTCATTAGAAGGCTACGTACTCCTTGAGGTAACTTTTAGCCGCACAAAACCTATTTTTAAGAGCCAGTAGTGGGGGAATGACATCGGGCCTGAGCCCTGGAGTTTCCATCAAGCTATATCAGGAGTGCCTGGGGAGCCAAGCTTATGGAAAAAAGAAAAAGTGGAATAAAGTCACACAGTTTTCTCTACCCTTGCTTGTTCCTTTCAGTCTCGGTTAGACAAGTCAGCATGCTCTTGTCTCCTGGGGACCCGACTTCAGCTTGGGACACAGTATGAAGCTGAAAATCATGCATTTTCCAGTAACATATTGCATACAGTCATAGTTGAAAATTAGCAGAAGACATTTTGCTTCTTTCCTCTTAAACTGCTTGTTGGCTCTGAGCAAGTGGTCTTGCTTTCATTTCCCCAACAAGATCAAAGAAAACAGATCTGCCCTTCCTCCCTCCCTCCTCCCCGTTAGTCAGCGTGAGCAAAAAATAGCATAAGAGGGTACCTACGGGATTCAGAAGAATGGTGAGGAAGAGTTCACCTCCTCGGATACTTTTGTCCAGCTCCTGAGGACCCCCAGGATATTCCTTGTAAAAAATAGTATGAGTGAAAAGGCCACAGGTCTGTCGAGGGAGCACCTGAGAACAAAATAACAGTGCCATTGTGGCATTAACTTCTTTCTGCAGCAGCCACCTGAATCCCTCCAGCAACTTAAAGAAGCAAAACTGCAACCCTTTCTGCCTCTGTGCAGTGGTGTGTTTATTTACAGGCTCCTTTGTGCCTTCTGTACTCTCATGGTAAGCAAGCGTGGCGCTGCAGATATGGAGATATCCAGATGCCAGCTCTGAAAATCTGCGACACACGTGCAGACCGTTTTATTTAGCTCATACACTCCTAATAAGTGTCTGTTTCCTGGCATTTGGAAGAGGAAGAATACAAAGCCAAACCTCTCTTCCCTTGGCAAGATTAATTTATTAGCAGATAAATAATGCTTCCTGGCTATCTTCACTATCTCAGGCAAGTAACCTTACTGTTATTGAGGCACTGAATTTGTATTCAAGGCTGTGGACCACAAAAGACTTGTTTTGTCATACTTTCCTCAGTCCTGGAAACCATACTGAGGCCCTCATGCCTGTTTATGGAGTGTGTACAGGACTAGTGGGATGCTTGCATGAGACTAGTCCAAGGTCAGCTCCCCATCCTGTCATAAATCAAGTGGCTACATGTCAGAAACAAGCCAGTTAGCAGGCATGGGAAAGCAAACTCATCTTGGAGAACTAGATGGTTTAGTTACATTATTAGCTAGGTGCTATCAAAGGGCTCTGGTAAAGAACAATAACTGTTAGGGCTTATAGACATTGCCTAATCCATGCAGAGACATAATTCACCTGGGGAAAGTCTTTCGTTTCCCTCCAGTCAGTGTTTTCGCTTTTCTACTCTGTTAAAACAACAGATAAAACCTATATTCAGCAGAGCATTTTAATACATGTGTAAATGGACTCCTGAATTGGATTCTATTCCAATAGTAATCGGACTCTGTGCAGTAACTTCTTGGTTCTGATTAAGATGTTCCTTTTGTTTAGGGGATCACAACTTTGACTTTGTATGACTAGACAATATTCAAGTCAGCTACGACTTTAAAGCATCTTGGGACCTGCCCTTGAAATATTTCTAATTTTGCTTGCACATATTCAGGTTTTGTGTTTCACATATCTGTAGGGTTGCAGCTGGCTGGTAAGACAGGCCAAATAATTTTGTACATTTTCCTGCCCTTCATGCAGTTGCAGTGTGTATGTGAGGAACCTTCTATCTCCTTGCACAAATGCATGGTCTGGATAAATCTGGCACGTGTCCAGTCCCTGGCTCTGGGAGTTTCAGAAGCAAAGCTCGGAAGGAAACCTCGGCCTCAGAGAAGTGTCATACTTGCTGGAGGAGATTACTCACACCTACTTACCTTCCTAGGTGGTGGATTTCTAATCCTTTCATGCATAAATATGAACCAGAGCTTGAAACATAGGTCTTAAGCAGTTCAATGAATTTCAAAGTATGCACTTAACTTGGTTGATAGTTGATGGGACTACATTTGCAGTTGTCTGAGTTTGTGTGACTTTCTTTTTAGAAACTGGCTGCATAACAAATGCATTATTTTGGCATTCTTACAAGTCCTCGATCGCAGAGAATTTTAATGATTGCTGTAAAACTTGAAGCATTTTGTAAAAATAGCACACTTTTGAGTCGCTGAAAGTACTATTGATATGAAGCATGGAAATGCAGTGTACCATGATGCCATTGTGGATGAAGCCCCGTCTGTACCGTGCAGGCTTCAGGTGTGGGTACTCTTCTGTGCTGGTCACTTGGATGTGCCAGACCTTCTTCCAGGCCTCATACAGCTGGATGTGAACTGGGTAGACGCCAGAGTGGTGTGGAGCCACTGCGTACCCCATATCAGTCGGTATGCCATGCTCCTGTGATACAGCAGAGGGAGGAATATATTTAGGAACAGAAAAGGAACATGTAATTATTCAAAGCTAATTTTTCCTGCAGACAGCAGCATCAGAGAAGCGGTTGTACTTGGTCAGACTTGTACCTATTTGTACGTAGCACTGGCTAAAAATGGGGGAGAGATGAGGGGAACTGCAATTAGAGCTTGATAACTGCAGAGTGATAAATAATCCTCTTGGATTATGTTGCGTATACTGTTACACGGAATAGATTCACCTGCCTGCTCATTACATATTGCCATGTATTTTAATATGCATCCTACCTGTTTGTTTTTTTTAAAGGTAATCCAGTAAACTGATGCTGCTTATTTACTAAGCTACCAAACAACATTAGAGCAGTAAACCAATGGAAAAAATTGTTGCAGTGACATAACATATACGGGATTTTTTGTTTCCTGTTTCTGGAATAAGAGCAAGATTCCTTCCCAATTTTATAAATAAATGAATAAATATTCCCCATAGCTTCTGAATCCAATTATGTTTTTTCCATAGTATTAAGGTAGTAGCAAAAAAGCTGGACTTTGAAGGACATCTGTTTCATTTCATAAATATTTATTTAGCTCCATTTCTATGAGGAAATATGTGCATTTTCATGAAGATAATATATAGGTTATCTTGAAAATATCTTCTGATGGTACAGTAACGTACTTAATGTGCAGGCAGAAGGAATTAAGGAAGAAGTTTAACCATGAGTGTGCTGGGCAAGTTCCCTTCACTCCTGACATTCTCCTGCTTTTATTCTGCTCCTCATCCCTCCCGCTACTGACTTAGTGTGGGCTGTCTGAAAACCTATCTGATGACACGGCCTGATAACCACATCTGTAGACCGGGACATGTTCAAAAGAGAGCAAATTGTTTGAGGTGTAAGCTATACATGTGAAAATGAGGTAAATAGTTTCATTGGTCTGAGTGACTACTCGGAAATGCACCCAGCGTTTATCATCAGTTACTGGCAGAAAGGCTACACGCTGCCTCTTCTGCTGCTGAGGCTCATTTCCAGCAGGTCCGATAAAAGCCGTGTTCCACTCTTCTACGGCATCTCCAGGTTGCAGGGTGTACTGACACTGTGGCTCTCACCGGATCCCTTCCAGCACTTCCAGTGTTTACTGAATTCATTTTACTCCTAGTACTACAGGATACATCAGTTCTGTTCATATAAAATAGATATTCAGAAGGAAATGGCTAAAATGTGAGACAATTATTTTTTTGTTCTTTTTTTTTTTGTCCTTCCTCTTGCCCACGTCACCCAAGAACTGTTGATTACTTTAATTCCAGGAACAGCAGGTTCTTCTGGGCATCTTCAAATGCTTTGCAAAGAAAGGGTTTTGTTTCATCTACAAAAATTAAGTCAAATCTGTAGGGAATGCTTGTTCATACATCTTGTAATGTAACTGCTTATAATTATCCATTCCTTATCAGTAAAGATTTTAGGTTACTGGCTGATCTTGAAAAAAAGAAACCCAAGCTCACTATTCCGTAATTTACTGAGAGCAAACTGTAATTTCTACTTAATAATGTTGTTACCTGCTCGAAAGGCGTAAGTCAGTTTAAGGGTTAAATAAGGAATAGCTATCTAATGAGCAGTGTTAAATCACTCTCTTCTCTAGTTTTTTTTACCATGAAGATGTATAAAGCAAAAAGCTATATTTAAAGGTTTCTGAAAAATCTGGCCATATATTACTCTGCCTGAGTAGTCTGTGATGCTCACACTGTGAAATGCACTGTGTTAACTTAAATATACTGTATTAACTTGAATCTACAAACCTTCACCAAGCCTGTGTTAGGGAGTACACAGACACCTAAATGTAAGGCAAATGTGTCCTGAGCTAGATAATGAACACTGCTCTGAATCCAATGTCCAAAAGTAGGTGTCTGGATGAATACATGTAAAATCCTGTTTATCTACTTACTATTTGCTGCTGATATTGCCATAGCAACAGAATGGTGAAATGGTAATATGCCATTCACAAATAAAATAAACCAGCTTTTCAAAAATTCTCAATATAAAAAGCTAATTAACCTCTGAATAAAACCTGCACATCAAGTAGTTCATCAAACAAATACATGTTAGTCACTCAGATACCCAATACGGCTTTGAGAAGAAAGAACTAACAATTAATCAGATTTTCTTTGTTCAGTTCTATGTTCAGTTTACTTGGGTAAATTAAATATTGTGTGTCCTCTTTTAGTGATTTCTGTTGCTCTGTTTCCTTTTTCCCCTCATTTTCTTATTAAACTTAGTTTGGGCTTGGGAACTAGTGCGTAAAAGGAGGAGTATACATTTGAATCTAAGCTATTGGGCAACATGGGAGATGCCTGTAGTGAGTATATTTTCTTATATACGCGAAGGAACAATTTCCTACAAGATTTGATTGGGTTATTTTTACATTCTAGACTTGCATTGATTTTTTTTTCATTTCAAAATTTGTTCAAAAACTTTGTGTGTGTATTTGTCTAGTTTGAAAACCTTGTGGCCAGTTTTGGCACTGAGAACAGTAGTATTATGTTCCTTTGCACTCTTAAGCTGGGATGCCAGAGCCATTCATTTTGCATAGGTGAAATTTGTATTCCTATTTCCTATAATGCAATGGTTGTTGCATTTTTGGCAGAAAATTCCTTGAGCTTTTGCTACTTCACATTCATTGGTTTGCATCGTGGAGCGCACTGGGAGTGTGTGACCCACCTTGTTTTAAGGGCTAGACGAGACTAGAAGATGCTCCCCAGGAGCACACCTCATGTTCTCCATGCACCAGTGAGCATGTGGTACACAGATCAGGCTGCTACCAGCTCTAAATAACCCTCCCTCTGATGCCTGCGTGTGGCCAGCACATCTGGCCAGCAGCACCTGCTTCACATGGCAGAGCCCAGGGAATTGCTGTGTCTTGCTTGTGCTAATGCACCCAAACCAGAGCAATGGGACTTGGAAAATCATTGTCCTGCCAATGCAGCCTGGCTTTCCTGCGCGCCCTCCAGAGTTACCTTGCCCAGAGCCCATGCCTAGCACAGGTAGTTTTATGGGTGATATGAAAGGCTGAAGCAATCTGCCAAGGCTGCTTATCTATCTCAATTATCAGCTTTGTTCAAGCAATCGAAGATTTGCTTGAAACTTCTAACCTCTTTCGACCTTCCTATTTGTACAGAAATGAGCTGTTTGCCGTGAGTCAGCATGTGCTGTGTGTACTTACTCTGCATTTGCAAAAAAACCCTCTGTCAAAGAAAGTGCAGGTAATGCCGAATGAGCACTGCTCTCCGGAAGGATGTATTTTCTCAACAATTACTTTTGCATTCCTATAGCAGCTTTTCTGTTAGTAGATGATGGAAATTTGAATAAAAAAACATCATGTGGAAGACTGACGATTTATATTAGCAGGATTTTGTCTGACAGAATAACCCCAGTTTTTGGTTGAACCAAATATAACATGTCTTTCTTAAAATGCAGTAAGAAATAAAATGAAACAAACCCTAGAACTATTATAACACAAGTGGCATTCTGGTTCTTAAAGATCGCTGATGATTTGTTTTACAGAAGCTTCTAGTATTGGCCATTGTCGCAGAAAGAATAAAAAGGTGACCTTTTAATTTATGAAATTTATGTCTACTGTAGTTCTTTTCACACAGTCAGTTGAACTGCAGGATTCCCTTCAGTGTAAAGACTTCTATTGGATGAAAAATTTAACAATACAACCTCAGATAAGTTTGCTAAACCTTTTGACTTTGTCCAACAGTAGGTGATGGAGTAAATGTAATACTTTAAAAGATGCTGCCTTCCAAACTTGAAAGATTTATATAAGCTTTGCATATTTTTAGTACTGGGGTATATTTCTAATATTGCTGCACATGGGTGAGATTTCCTATATGAGATTATATGTTACTATGTCAGTTTAAAATACTTAAAGCTTCTTTCATGTGGTAAAAGAATTGGCTTCTTTCTTGCTTGGCACTCACAAAAATACTGTGTTGTATTTTATCCTTTATGGACACTTGATTTTTGTTCTCAAGGGTTACACTTCTGCATAATTTTTATTGAATAAATATTTTAGCCTTCGATTACTTTTAGTTCAATTCTAAACTTTAAAAAACAGTTTAAAACCTCTCTAGTTAGACAAGACGTTTCAGCAAGTGAAAGGTGATTGTTCTTGAGATATAGGGGCTCTGTATGTCGGTGTTCGCTTTCACTGTTGTTTTTTCATCTCCGTGGTGTGCAAGAGATGGAGATGATGTTGGGATTTAAGATCTTAGGCTTCTGAGGATGTGAAATGAAGATAGGTAGTCCAGCACTGAGGAAGCTATACAAGACTAGGAAACATGTAGACTCTGCATGTATGTGGTACTAAATAAAGCTGAGAAAGTAGAGGCAGTCTTAGAGACGTGCTGTCAAAGCATACTCCTGATACTGTCAAAAGCACTAATGAAGATGGACTATTTCAGAAGGACATTAAGGTTAGGCAGAAACAATCTCATCCTGTCTGCACAGGGCAATGTTATCCTATATATGTAGACTATTTACAGAATATTTTTAGAGGCAATCTCTAGTGGGCATCTCTCCTTCCCAACATTAACTACAGATACTAATAATGGGACAAATAAGACTCTCTTTTCATCACATGTAAATACTTTGCCTTTGGTAAGTGGTCACTGCTTTTCATTTTCTGGGTATTTAATTGGTATATTAAAAGCCCATGGTTTCTTTGTGGTTTGGGCAGCTCAAAAGTTTTAGGCAGAGGAAGTGCTAATGTGCATCTGTAGTTGGTTTATAAACAGGAGATTGAATCTAAGGAGCGTTACTAGACAGGCTCTGAATTGATTTGTTTTGAATATGTGTATCTCTCAATCAATTCGTTTGTTTTGTGTATGTCTCTCACTTCTTCATATCAGATCACAGCTACCTTTAGACAGCTGATGATAGTTTTCTCCCTATCTCTACCATGCTTTGGGCACATGCGCTCACAAATGAGCACAGAAGATAATCACTGAGCAAACAAATTAAGGGACAAAATAAAGAGTTATAGGCTTTGGATTAAATACATTCTACTTGTTTTTGTCAGATAAGGATGTACAAAAGGGGGTATGAAGGATATCTTGTAATTAAAGGATGGCAATGAAAACTTGGTTAATTTCATTTTTGGAATATGTACTATCACAGACTTCTGCTTGCACAATATGTTTACCTCTTTGTGTATCAATTGCATTGCCTATAAACAAGGAGACTAATACGTGAGATATTACCAGTTTTCAAACTTTAACCCAAGACTTAATCTATTAGAGTCTTTAATGGATTTTGGGGTCTTCTGACAGAAAAAATCCCACAAAACTTGGTCAGGTCAAACCCAACTGATAATCAAAGTAAACGTCATTTGCCATTTCCTTTGCCAGGCTCTGAAGCACACCATCCATATCTATGTAAAAAAGGTGACATCAGGATAGCAAACTTACTTCACCACAGTTAAAATCTCTAGATCTTGTTCCTCTGGCGCTGAGGATATCATGAGCACTTGAGAAGAGATTTGGAAGCAAGGGCTATGGGAATGGGGGTGTGGATGGGGCCCATCACTGAGGCACGTGTGGACAAGGATTTTGCCAGGCATAACTTCCCACGCTGCCTGACAAAACCAGAGCAGTGGGACAAGAACATTTATGAAAGATATGTGAAAGTCTCTTCCTCTCACCAGCTAGGCATGAAACAGTAGAAATGATAAATATCTCAGTGACACATAAGATATGATAATTTGGAGGGCAATTCTTAAAGGCTGTCTCCCATTTCACAAGCATTTCCCATGTAAGTGAATCCTTTGAAGACTGTTCATTTTACTAAGCCTCAGATACACAGACGTATATGTATATGCACTGAAATGAAGGCAGATATCCAATTAGCAAATAGTTGTATGTATACAAAGCTATTTAGATATCTGATTTCTACATGTATTTCATGACACAGCTGTTTGAGGCAGAATGCAATTGTAAGCCCCCATTTTATAGAGCATCATTACAAGGTATGAATATATCCGTGTAAAACAGAATGAGGTCTTTTATCTATTTGCCAGCTGTAACACCTGTATTTCTTGCCTGTGTTCAGCAGACTGTATGTGTACTTGAGCTCCTGCAAACCAAGGATTATATGTACAGTGTAAATACAAGAGCCAACAAAAATTATGTTTATGTACATTTATAGCTCCATGTGGTAATTTCAGGTGCACTGGCTTGTGTTTATTAAGATTGATTTTAACCCTCAGTACTCAAGTGACTTTCCTTTCATGAAATCTTTTCCCCCATTGAACAACTTCAATCACAAGCCTGATGGTCTTGCATGGAGCAACTGCTGACTATGATGGGATTTGGGTTCAGGTTTCCAGATAAAGTGATCTGTTTTAGCTTTCTTCTAAAATGATAAAGCCAGGAGGACCCAGCAGGTCATAATGAACAGAATTTTTGTTGTGGTATTCAGGATCTTAAAGCAACTTGACTGTTCTTCTCAGGTGTAATGATGTGCTCTCCCATCCTGAAGACCCTGTTACCTTTTTACACGTTTAAAAAAATGAATGAAGAAATACCACATCAGGTGAAGAACGAATGTGATCGTACTTCCAAATAATTATTGCATCTTTCCTTGCAGAAACTGACACAAAAAGTCTTCTCTACCTGCAGCTAAAACAGGAGGTGGGAGGATACGGTCAATAAATGAGAAATGCGAGAGAAAATGGCATCAGTATCAGGTTGGGTTCCCCTGAGTATAATACTAAATTAAGATATTGGAGCACAAACAAAACATGTATAACATCAAGCAGATTTTTGTGTGTGTTGTTCTAGATCTCTAATTTAAATTTAGATGCACACTGTGAAGTCAAAGAATAATGATAAGGGGTTTATTTTAACTTTGGTGGAATTATAAAAGTGCAGCTGTAGAACAGGGAGTTCCTTTCACAAGTAAGCTGTGACGCTGAGGATGATAAAGCAGGGGAGGATACAAAACTGCTCTGAACTTGTGACTGGGACCTCTCTGATAGCTATCGGGAAGGTTGTCATATCAGGAAGATAAATTTCTCCCACAGAGAGGATTTCACAGGAAGCCTTTTGAAAAGAAATGTTCTCATAAGTAAATTGTACAGCTCATATAGATTCAAGGTTAAGAGTTTGGTACCACCCCTGTCCAAATGTTAGCAGGAAATAAAACTGTAATAACAGCAGCCTTTCACTGACATCAGCTCCTTATTTATAGGCACCCTAAGGAGTGTCTACCCTTCAGGGAAGATAGGGACATGGGCTTTATCTTTCTGTAGTTGAAGTTGCAAAGAGATTCTGTTACTAGCCCTGTTTTCAGGCTATGCTATGGATTTTACTCCTAAAGGTGATTTGACCTGGATGACTTCGTGTTTCCTGATAATACTGGGAGAATTTCCTCATAGGTTTAAAGAAGAATGGACCGTGTATTTTCGAGATACAGATTATTTTAAAAAATTACTTTTGCATTTAAATCTCAGCTATATTTGGGCCTCTTGGCCAGGCTACACAAAAGACATGGAAAGACCATGCCAGGAATGAAGGCTGACAGCAAAGCAGAACTGTAGAAAAGAAAAGAAGTCATCCAAAATGCATCTGTACTAATGCCCTGCCCAGCAGGAGATGGGAAGGGGGGAAGTCTGGCAAAAAGCGTAAACAGTTAAGCCATTTTTAATGAATTTTCTTTGAAGGTTGTTAGAACAGTATGTTCATAAACAAGTGAATATATTGCTTCCAACTGCTTGCTCAGGAATCTGCCTCTGCTGGTTTCCTGATGTGCTGTGGCTCATATGAGGGATGGGAGGAAGGGGCAGCTGCTGGCTGGCTTTTCTGAGCTGCAAAGGACTGAGACTTGTGTTCCCCGAGCAGAAGATAAAGCCTCACTGTACCACTCTGTTCTTTTGAGTGGCTCTGGTTGCCTGGCATTTCTATGCCTTGTCAAAGACCACACACAGTGTCTTTCCCAAAGCAAGCATTTATAGATTTCAGGTTTTCTTTGTGATGCTCAATAAGCAAGTAGAATTACTCTGTAAGGACTCTAAATGGTTTCCACATGACCTCAAAGAACAAGTACTCTGAGCTCTGGGCAATGCTAGGAGGATAGCTCTAGTAAATTAACAATCCAAATGAGCAAAAATGAATCATTATCTATAAAGATTAGCAACAGGTTAGCTATGTAAAAAGCATATTTTCAAGCAGGTCATCTAAAAACAGCACAGTGAAGTCCAGCAGCTTTACTTATTTGCTTCATTAACTTAAAGATTTCTCACAAACCATACACAATATTTAGGGTTCACTGCAACTTTATCCCTCCCCTGTTGACGATGTTTGCACCAGACTTCAGGAAGCTGATAACCTGTGTATAAACCCCTTCCTAAAGCTTAAAAGGCCAGCTGATATCTGCTGTGATTTCAATGCTTCTGAACCCTGTGGTCTTGCTTGGGTGAAGGACTGCTACCTTTTCAGAAAGCCCGTGTCAGTGAAAAAGGCTAAGACAAAACTCAGCCCAAGTTTGAGTCACAGCAAGACTTTTTTTGGGCCTGTGTTTCCAATCTTGCTGCCTTTTTGCATATCTGTGTAAATATATATGTATAATATAGATAAACATAAAAACGGCTTGGAAAGCATAGCTATAATTTGCAAAAGTAACCTAGTAAACCTGCTGGTAACTTTTACTCACTATTGCAAATTCTTTGTTGAGGATCATCTGCTCCACCAGTGATGACTCATTGTGGAAGAGGTGAGGCTGCATGTGACTCCACATATGGGGAAACCACCAAAACTCATCCACAGATCTCAACAGCAGGTCGTCGCCTTCATCTTCTTCTTCAGTCCCTGCAAAAGAAATCAAGAAGAAAAAAAAGGTAATAGAAAAGCAACCGCAGAAAATACCCACAATTATTTTTTTAAACACAGAAGACGCTGACATAAAACCTGATGTCCTTGGCCTGGATGTCTCACTGTGCTGCAGACAGACTCTACCATATTACAAAAGGAGTGAGGTGAATTACCATGGATTGTA
>Ga0181612_169410_pt1 | contig 11973 bp, 11 predicted proteins | sample HoacroProtozoa21_FD_119630 | JGI IMG/M metagenome (GOLD analysis project Ga0181612, IMG submission 119630) | Hoatzin crop microbial communities from Cojedes, Venezuel. Combined Assembly of Gp0051906, Gp0051904, Gp0051908
AGAAAGGAGGAAAAAAAAAACCTGGATGGATTTAGTTTGATTTGTGACAATATGCAGAAGTTTGAGCACTTCAGCACATCTTGCTTGTACAGGCGGAACCAGGTGCATCTAGGACAAGGCTGGCAATGCCGGTGCATCAGGCTTTCTTCTGCCACATCTGTAGCCTGCTGTTCACGGGCTCCCTGACCTGCACCAGAGCAGCCTTTTGGACACTTTGCTGTTGGTCCCATTCAGTAGAGTTGATTAGGAAATTTTTAATAACATTGTTTTTTTCATCTGAAATCCCAGTCCGTTAAACAACCTTTTTTCTCTGCTGAGTGTGGTGGAGAAAGCCAGTGACATTGAATTGCTGAGAGTGAAAAAAATGGGATTGGAGTTGAAAGAATTGTTGAAATCCTGCACATTTCTTGTGACAAAAAAATCCCAATTTGTCAGTTCAGAACAAATTTTCAGTCAGCTACTGAAAATTATTACAAGTAAAGAATATAAAAAATTTGAACACGTAAAAAGTCCACATGCAAATGTTTTTTTTAAATGTGTTTTGAGCTTGCTTGTTTCACATACTGCTGGTTTGCAACATTCTTGGTTGAGAACTTGAATTTCTCTTTGAGGGGGAAATATAATATGAAAGCTTCACAGAGAATATGGAATTTTATAATAAAAATATTAGCAAGTTGCATTTGAATAGAGGCTTGAGGACAGATTAAATATAATGGACATACTAAGAGAGCACGGACAATGGCTTTCCTGAGCAATTATGCATCTATAGTCCTAAATAGTGGTACTTTGGAGAAAAGGAGAGAAAGAGAGAAAATTAGTATCTTTTAAAATGAGAGCCTAATACACAGACTAATAATACATACTAATTTCATTCTTGGGAGGATTCACCACTAGTGTATGGCTCCAGACAGCCAGCCTTTCCCTGTCAGCTTCTGCAGGGACTTTGGGTTAACACTTTCCCATTTGCAGTTGTGAACCCTAGACAAATACTCATTAGAGCACAGATTATGGTTTCAATTGCTACAGTGACATAAGGCTCCCCCTTCCAGAAGCCATCAGTGGGAGCAGAGAAAGGTAATTATTGATTACCGGAAAGAATAAGGCTGGCAAAAGGTGGCTCTGATAGGACGAATTGGCCAGAAGGAAAAAGGAACAGACGGGCTCAGGCAGCCTAACTGCAGGCTCGATGGGAATGGCGCTGCCGGAGCGGAGCAGCTGGGGACACGGGCTGTAGGATTCATGTCAGGCTCTCCGCAGCTCGAGGGAAACCTTGCGCCTGTACAGGCAGACGAACATGCCTTTCTGCATATATAAGTGCTCCAAGCCAGGGCATGAAAACTAGGCATTTAGGTAATATCTGACAGTTTTTCGTGTGGGCAGGGTTTTCCAGACTTACGGAAAGCTTTTGAGAGCTTGAGTTAAGCGTGAGCTGTTCTAACTCCAGCTAAAATCAAATGATACTGCAAATGTGCATCACTTGTGAGAACCAAGCCTGAACCCTGGTTCTTCCGACATTCTGGCTCAGATCTCAGGGCTCCCCTCGCATTTCCACACCTGCCCAGTGAGAGGACTCCCAGACCTAATCAGTCACAAATCAAGAACTTGCACCTTATCACCAAGATTGGTTTTTGTGCTGTGCGATGCTTGTGCAAAGGAGATAGCAAGCGTGCCAGGCAAACATGAAAGCAAGCCTCCTCGGTGTTCATAGCATTGGGCCGTTTGCATGGCATTTGTTTTCCTGCACTACTTCACCTGTTTCCATATTTTGAGTAGGTAACAGAAAGCTCTAAAATTTATTTATTTATTATATAGAGCTATCTCTTCTAGGCGCTTTAGGCAGCATACTTTGGTCTAGGCTGTACAAAGGAAATTTTGAACTTCCTTAGAGGATTTTTATATATCCAGTGGAATAATATCTCACTTGTAGAGTCCAGAGGTTTCTGCAGCTGGACCTTACTGAGTAACCCATGTAAGGGCTGAGAGTTGCCTTGGAGTCACTGCTTAGAGAGGGGCTTTTCTGTTTTGTGTGAGTGTTTTTTTCATGGTTTCTATCTGGAAAGTTCACTCCACTGTTAATGTTCTTGTTGTTTCTAGTGATATTTCTGCTTCTTGGTGGAAGGAATAATTGCTGCAGTGATTTCAAATAGAAGGGCCTTTCTAGGCCCAGAGGATACGTGCATAACGAACACACTAAACAGGTCATTTTTGAAAATGGTGGCCTTATTGTCATGGGTACAATTTTGTATTCTATGCTCAGCTTGAATATTTGAGGATTTTCAAGTGGAAATTCAGACAGCAACCTCAGCGCACTGGGTCTATATTCACCAGAGGGTTCAGTTTATAGCTGTGGGTAGTGAGCCAAGGTGAAACCAGGCACACATCGCTGTTTACCTCAAAACTTGCCCAGATAGGTGGGTTAAAATATTACAAACTGAGATAGGCTGACATTCAAGGCTTTTCTCTTAGGTTGTCATTTTATGTTAATTGAATGCCTGTGTTAATCTAATAGAATTTAGATTTATGGTGGGTTCTATACCATGTCATATTTTAATCAATACATATTCCAACATTTAGATGGACAGATGAGAAAATCTGCCTCATCTCTGCACTTCTGTTCTATCAGCTGTCAATAATTCCTAATTTGAATCGTTCAAATGATCAGATTTATGGGTTTTAGTATATTCCATTAATCACAGAAATTAACTTTTGGGGAAAATGATGTTAAAGGTCATACAGAGTCTTGAAGGAGCAGTAACTGTGTCTGTCTTGCAAACAGTTTTTCAGCATCTCTAAGATAAAGTGCATTAGAATATTTATCTGCATGAATCCTACTGATTGTTCCTTGTGTCTAAGGTCACTACATGCTGGTGAAGAGATAACGCTTGAAAGAAACGATTGCTGAAATCCGCAGATTTAAGAGGACAGATGTGATGCTGGGCTTTTTGTCCTCCAGTAAGGCATAGACAGGTCCAGCAGTGTTTCACATAAATGGGTTTATTCAGCCAAAACTCTAGAAAATTTGTTTTGCTGGAGGTGATTCATGCCTCTGTGTCGAGCATGAGTGTGTCTTCCTGGGAGAGCTCACAGTAGAAAGTGCAATCACAGCAGCCAGGGGAAAGGAAGGGTAGAGCAAAGGGGGAACATTAGCCCTGATGCTTAGGCTCCAGTTTAGGGCTGCGGTCCTGAACCTCGACCAACACCCAACCCCGCTGCTACCCCTCGGCTGGCTCCTTGCCCCCTCTCTGGGACCAGCTGGGGCCGATGGTGTCCCTACAGAGGACAGAGGCAATAATCCCCTCGGATGGGGCACAGGATGGTGATTCCTGCCTGCTTGTCCCCATGCTGTCGGCAGAGAGATGGTGAGGATGAAGCGTCTCAGCAGCACTTTCCCACTGTCAAAGCCAAGCCCTGCTGCAAAAGGAGGCGACTTCCATCCTCTGCCCAGCATGGCTCCATGTGGGACAGCCTGGGAGAGGTGGGGGGGCTCGGACACTGACCGCCAGCCCTGCTGGTGTAAGGGCTTCAGCTCGGTGCCTTCAAGGGCTACTGGTAATTTGTCACGCAGCAAAAAAGGCAAATATTGCAGCATTCCCCTCCTCGGCAGCGAACGTGATGTCTCCACACCCCTCTCTGGGGGCTGCTGGGGCTGAAAGACTGTCCCTAGACCCGTGGTGTCACAGAGTGCTGTGCTGTCATTATGCCACCAGTTGCTCTGTGGGTTCTGTTTCAAATTGCACATGAATTATCCCTAATGTTTTTGTAATGTCTCATGGTATGACAGCAAGAAATTGTCTTCTTTGTGAAGGGACATACACTTTAAATTGGGGATACACTAAAGGGAGAAAAAACACAAACACACAGATATCTTGCCCTGTGGAGAGTCTGACATTCTTATTTTCCCTTTTCCCATGGAATCATTATTTGTGATGTTTGGAAGGAAGAGAGAGAGGACTTTGCATCTCTTTCCTTAATAAACACGTAGAAACTTTCTGCTGATTTCAGCAGCAGCAGCTCTCAGCTGCCAGCATTAAGCAGGGAGCAGTGTCACCTCATGGTGCCACCACCCAGCCGAGACACCAGTAGCTCACAGGGAGGACAGACCCTGACTCACAGAATATTGTGTGCATTGTGTGTGTGCCTATCATCAGGCTGCAAAGCACCACAGCTTTTTCTCTGTTTTGTATATTTTTTTAGAAATAGAAAAAACACAGTGAAGTATATGCTTTATTTCTTAGGCTGGAGAAGCCTATCTTTGCCTATGTTTTATTCTAATCTGAATGTGAAGGGCATTTATATTGTAACTCTCTCCCATCTGTAAAGTTTCAAGGTACATTTTGTTATTAAAATGATTCCTGTTGTTTTTTAGAAGTTTGCCATGGTAGTTTTGTACATCAGGAACGTGGGACTCCTGTAACTGCTCCCTGTCCTGCCACTGACTCGCTGTAATGATGCCCATCCCTGGGGTGATGGACCACATCAGCACACTGCCGGCTCCTGAGGCTGGGTGCTCAGCAAAGAGTGTGCAATAGGATTAACTCCCAAGACATTAAAATAATAATTGGAAAGCCAGCAACAACTCGTGAACTCCCTAAAATTTTCCTATAACCCCTTCTTGTCTGTCTCGAGATCAGCTGCTGATTCTAATTGTCTTTACCGAAATAAACCAGAAATAGCTTTGTTGATGTAGTTGGATCTATGCTAGAGCTAAATGGAAGGCCACAGCCCACAGTTCTCCCATCTGCAAGAAGCCAGAATGATACTAGAAGTGGCTACAGTTTTACAGATATTAATTAATATTTGTGAAGTGCTTTTTAAGCTTGGAACAAAGAACAAAAATCATTTTGTTATGAATAAGCAAACTGAAGAGAACAACTGTAAAATTGCAGAGAATTGACTGCAGAACCTAACAAGGCCTCCGCATCTTTAATTTGTTTCTGTTTACCACAAGCATGCGCTAAGAAAACATGCACAGAAGAGGAAAGATCTTGTCCCTTTTAACAGGCAGTTTTGTTTTCATATATATCTGTATTCATGCAAATCCATTATAAATACAGTGTTGTCTGAAATACAGTTAATAAATGAAGGTAGCCCAAACATGATTTTAAATCAGTTTAATAAAATTAGTCATGTAGATTTGAAATCATTTTTACAGTTGATTTAACATTTGTGACTGTTTTATAGATTATGATATAGGATAGTGTTTGCATCCTTGCAATTTTATTCCAATTTAGAAACAGTACAAATATTAATTTTTGTTTCAATAATGGAGCTTTTGAGAATTAAACTTGTCTTTTCTCAGTTCGCATTTTATGAGAATGCTTTAACTACGATTTTTAATATTTTTGAGGACTTTATTGCACATAAAGTTCTTTTAACTCGGACTTAACTGGAATCTGTTCACAAAAGTTTCTTGCCAGACGTATGTAAATATTTTCAGTGGTTAATTTAATGGCATGAAATACGTAAGAATTGTTCTTCATAATATGAGACATTTTGTAGAAGTAATAAACAATTGTAACAAATTCCACATACCAAAAGGAGCAAAATATCCAAAACAGAAATAACAGTGATGGGTCTGTTTTCAAAAGACAGTGATATTGTGATAAAACCCCAAACTTCATGTGATTTCAAGTGACAAGGGAGGAGACAAGGAAAAATGCCGTATTTACAGATCTTGCACAGGTTCAGACTACTGTTGTGTAGGGAAGAGGAGTAATTCACTGTAGGATATGGTAAGGGAGCTTTTGGTTTCCAAATCATCAACTTCACTTTTGGAAGCAGCTGGTAGGAAAGAATTTGCAGCTTTTGTGATTCCTCATGTGAACAAGTTCTTCCTGTGAAAGGAGTTTGTGAGGTACCCCCCTTATTTCAAGTAGACAGGAGTCCACGTGCCAAGAGTCCCTATGGAGATGAACGATGGCATTGGGACAGTTGGCCAAGATCAGCACAGGAGCCAGGACAGGCACTGTGAAGGTCCCACCTCTGAGGACGGGCCCAGGGAGCCACTGGAAACATTTTTTAAGTGGTAAAAATTCGAGACAAAACATGGAGTAAAAGGCGTCAATCCAAAAGGACTTTTCCTGTCTCTTCTTGTGTTTGTGTGCGTGCGTGCGTGCTAAGGTAGCCTTGGAAGCATTAAAGAAGCATTGATGCTGACCTTGGGGTGGCAGTTCCCGCATATCTGGGATCTCTCCCCATGCCTCATTGCTCACCGCAGGCGAAGAGGCTGGTGGTGCCATGCCTGGGGCTGGCTGCTCGCAGGCTGCTCGCAGGCTCCCGCGCTGGCCAGCGCTGTGCCAGTGCCGGGATCGGAGCACCTCCCCGGCACAGCCATGGACATTCCAGGCTGGTAAAAGGCTCCTGGACAAAGCTGGTTGCCTGGCATGCGCTGTGTCTGGTGTTCTCAGCCACCGTCTCTGATGATGCCGTCTTTGCATATTGCCTTTCAACGAAGCTATGTTGTATGATGTTTGAGCATTTTCTATAAGGCAAGCTGAATGGGTAATGGCTAGGTGGTGTAGTCACTTCCTCATTTTCAGAGCAGGCAGGCAAATGCTACCATATCTCATTGTTAACTAGATACAGAAATACTGGATTTGAATTAATATCATAGATTGTATGGCAAAGAAAAGTAGTCGTGTGACCTACAAACCCAGTCGTAGCAAAATCAGAGACTTTGCCTGGTTTATCAGACCATTTAGTGACTGTCAAGTGAGACGGAGAAGTTGGTCATCTCTCTTCACCTACACTTTCTGAATTGAGCAGATGTAGTGAGGTCCTTGAAGTTGAAGGCAAATGTTAATGTTACTTTTTATTTTGGCTGATTGAAAAAGTGCTACTTTAACTGATTTATGGAAGGTTTTGTTGTTTTTTGTTGTTTTTTTCCCAAACAGTGGTTTGTTGGTTTTTTTTTTACCAAAGATCCACTTCCAAAGAATAATTTAGACTGCCCAAAACTGCAGAACTGAAACGTCACAATTCAGAAGTGCTCTTGAAGATGCTTGTAAGAGCTGCTGTTTGGGTTGCTGTGACTGTTGTCCTCCAGGGCCTCCTTTTGATAGCTGAGCTAGGTAGGGAGGAAGGAGATTTAGATGCATCTGTGTCATTGCCAACCTCAAGAAACCCAGTATCATGAGTCAGGTCCCTGCAAATTAAGAAACTGACTCTCAGAACACGAGATTCAGGAAATAAATGCATTATAGTGGGGTTTTGATTTGTATTTTTTGATGTGATGTTTAATTCCCTCTCCTACAGAGTGCATCTCAAGACCAGGACTTCTCACAGATCTACCAAACATATCCAGAGAGGTGATTTTGATTCCTTTGCCATGCCAGGACCTCTCAGTCTTCCTTTCCCCATACAGCAATTTATTCTACTTCCCACTCTTTCTCCTCTTGATTCAGTTCGTGGATCTGGTGCTATCAAATGTCCTGCCAATAATGAAAATACTCCCAAAAGAAGGCAACTCTGATCCCAGTCCTGGTGGTCCACATGTGGAAACTGGCCATTAGAAGGGAACTGGAAGCAATAGGCAGTAAACTATTGTTCTCGTGAGTCATCGCAGAATACTTCTGAGTTGGAATTTCTGTTTCAAATCAGGTTTTCAGCTGGATGTTTGGAGCCTGATTTTTCTACTGAAAAGTAAAAAAAATCCTAAGGAGGAGAACCCCCCTTTCTTTTTACATTTCAAGTTAATCAATCCCCAAGTGCATAGCACATTTCCTTTAGCTAACACACAATCTCAGAAGAAATAACGTTTCACATTTTCAAGGAAAGATTATGGCTGTGAAACGAGCATGTGTCTGGGTTTTATGGGCGTTGAGGTTGCCAAAGGAAAAAGTTGTCTTGTGGAGGACCCTGGAAAACATATTAAAACTGGATATTAATTCTTAATGTAACTACGCATCCTGCATTCAATCAAGAGCAGACTAAGTATGATAGTATTGGAAACCAAAGTGCAATTTGTTCATTTGCCCAAAAAAGCAGGTAAACCATCACTAGAATTGTAATTGTCAACGGCTCAGAGTCTGTGTAATGCTTTTTGCAGGACCAAATGCTGATTTTAAGGTGTTTTAAGGAGAAATAGTTTGGATAGTGCAGAAAGACAAAGAAAACTTAGATGGTGGATAAGAAATTTGCTGTTGTTACAAAAATCCCTTTTGCTTTCATAGTCGACTAATGGGTAGAAACCTCACAATCCTGGGCTTGACCACGACTGTTAGCAGCAAATGTGCAGGAACACACAGAAACGTGTCTCCCTTTCAGGCCAGGCAGCTGCCAGGGCCATCTCAGCATCGCTCTGATGCTGGGCTGTCAGTCTGTCTGATATTTACTAAGTGGGATATCAGCACTGCGTGTCAGCTGCTGTACGTGGGCACTGAGTCCCCGCTTGCAGAAAGAGTTGGTGTTGCAGGAGCCATCCAAGGAGCCTTATGGCTTTTGAATCGTAGCAAGTAATTGATCCGCTGCCTCCAACACATCCTCTCGGATGCCACAGAGGAATCCTGCTTCTGGCTCAATAGAGCACCTAATAAGGAAATAGATTGCATGAAGAGAATAGTAATGTATGCACTTGCCTAACAGTTTTGGAAACATGCACTAATTAATTCTCATAATGCTCCTAAAAGATATGCTTCCAACATTACTAAGAGGTAAAACGAGGCATGAGGCTCTTAAGAGTTATCCGCTGTGTCCCTGGGCGACTCAAGAGAAAGTTTGTAGAACTGAAATTAACATCACAAGCAAAGAACAGTTCTATCGACTAACTTTCCAACTGCATCCTTGCAGCTACCTGGTATAAGACACAATCCAAAATCACTCCAAAGGGGCCAGTGATCTTATCTGGGAGTAGATAAGAGAGTAAGGAAAAATAAAAAAGTCAAAAGTGAAAGGGGGGAGCAATGAAAGTCGTCTTCTGCACTGTCCCTAGGAATAGGGGAAAACATGTGAGTGGAGGAAGAGCCACTAGCATCCCAGCTCGTTGGGAAGCTGTGCAGCCCAGGGGGGACCAGTTTGGGCAAGCTGCACTGGACCTTGTGGGATTCTCAGCACTTGCAGTGCTGGCACACAGCTCTCCGGCGCAGTGGGTGCATGCTCCAGACCTCTGGCAGGGTCCAGCACTTCCCTTGGGAACAGCTTGAGGAAACTGTCATTTCTGGTGACAGCGTTATTCGTTTCTTTAAGCTATTTGATGGACAAACAGAATAGTTTGGCTCAAAGCTGTATCTTTCCTTTAATTTGTAGGTTCACCCTAGTTCAAATTAAATATCCTTGTATTACCTTTTTCCTATTATTTTTTTGCTTGGTGTAAACTCGATTCTGCCTGAGGATTTCACCCTAAAAGCCACAGTGATGAAAGGAAGATTAATAGTTTCTTCTTATGTCCTTCTGTTGTAAAACTTCTGCACCTTTTAAGGAGACTGTATTGCTGGAGACCTTGATTGGTGTTAAAAGAAATGGCGTGCAGCTCCTGCCTCCCCAGGCCAGAGGAGGAGTGCTCGGAGCAGAAAGCATGGCCAGCAGCAGGTTTCAGAGCAGGGGAAGACATCCGTACTTAGGACTGGAGGGTGTCAGTGCCTGACACGAGATCGTCAGCACGGTAGCCGAGGTGGTTTTGCTGTCTAGCGTTGCAGGGAAAAAGGCAGAACAGCACTCGCTGCATTTCACCACTAAAAGGCTGTCATTCACTTGGTGACTGCAGCAATACCTGTGTCAACTGAAGCCCAGACAAGAATTTGCTCTTAGACCATGGGTGGGTGGCATGTGCCACTGTCAGTGTGGTCCTTTCTAATGACTCATCTGGCTCATGTCCTGTCTGCCAATGCATCCCTTCAAAGTTTGGAGGTACGTTTCACTGCGGGCAATCTAGCCTATTACACGTGTGCATCTGAACTATCCTGGATGTTCAAATGGTAAAAGGTATGGTTAGAAATGTCATACATCAATCTTCATATACTTCACCTGTCCCATTTCCTTGCACCAGCTCATACGTCTCTGTAACTGTTCCACATCGTGCAGTCGCTTTCCCCATCTGGGCATGCAGCCTGTAAGCTGGGCTCTCCTCCGAGGCACAAGACGGTAGCTGGGCCTGTACCCTTCAGGAAATGGAGAAATACGTTAATAGTCAAAGCATTTTAAGAAATAGGCAAAAGTAGAGGCTTCAATTAAGTGCGGCTTTTATTAAGTTTTGGACGATGAACTTTCAGAAAGCTGGAAGTAAGGGAATCTTGTGACCTAAATAATTACCAGACTTCCTTCTGTCTGGGGAAAATAATAGCTCAGACTCATTTCATAAAGAATTAATGGTGGAAAACATAATTAATGCCAATCAATATATGTTTGTAAAAGCAAATCTTGTCAAATTTAATGTGATTTTTTGACAGGATTGCAAGTTGGTTTGGTAGAAGTAGCAAGGTTGGGGTGGTAGACTGCTGTATGGATTTTGTCTTTCTGCAGTGTGATATTTTGATTGCTGAAAGTAAGCCAATTCCAAATTAATGACTGATTCCAAATTAATATTGGGAAATTAATATATGGTGCATATTGAATGGATTAAAAATTGCCCATCTGGTAGGGAGCTATGAAGTTGGAAGCGCGGCTGGTGGATTTGGTGCTCCATTAAACTCCGGAGTCTCAGGTCTTGTCACTGACTCTGCCACCACCTTACGGTGTAACCCCAGGGATGTCAGTCAGCTTCGGTGCTTTATATTCCTGGTTTGTAAAATATCCATACTGAATCCAACCCCTTTCTAAAAACACTTCAGGGTTTACTGGTGAAAACTACAATGTATTATTGTCAGTGGCATTTAATGGTAGCGTCCTGACCTGTCCAGTTTTTGATCTTATGTGTGGGGTGGTGGTTGTTGTTGTTGGGGGGGATGATCAGTTGCATGGTGGAAAACCTTGCTACTTGGAAAGTTTGCAACTAGCCCAGCAGTTGTGGAAAGCCAGGAATACAGTGATCCACATCGCTCTGTATCGATTTGCTACTCCATAAACTGGGCCCAATAGCACAGAAAGCACTTAAAGCCAAATGAAAGTCACACTTGAAGAATGGGTGGGCGCTTCTGCGCTGAGGAGCAGGACCTCTGAATCATAGGGAATACATGCTTGAAGAACAGGCAGTTTGTCAGCTATGGGGTCAACACAAGCTGTGGAGGTCCTGCCAGAGGCTGCCGAGGGCCATGCTGTCTGTGCAGCTGACGCTGGTGCGATCACCACTTCCAGGTCTGGTATTGACCTCACAGAAATAGGCAGGTTTAAAAGGGTTCTGAGAAGAGCTATGAACATGCTCAAAGGATAGAAAGCGTGCCTTGGAGTGAGAAGATCTCAGGCTTCGTTGTTAGTTTATCCAAGGAGTTTAGTTTAACAAGCAGTCGCAACACAAACTTTATGTTGAAGAGTCGCTTGACAGAAAGTTCTGCCTGCTAGATAGTCAGCCATTTGCACAAAGTAATGAGGATTTCAGCAGATTCTTCTTAGGTTATACTACTTGAAGACAGGATATGTTTCTGAAAGTTGCCGTCTAGTTCAGCCACAGCTCTTAGTCTCAAAGCATGGATTAATTCCGGGAAGTCTTCTAGACTGCATGAGTTTGCAGGTCAGGAGGAGTGATCTCAGTGGTGCCTTCTGGCTTTATAATCCAGGAATTGAGTCAATTAGTGATGTGATTTACTTTTTTTTTTTCTGTTTAATTCAGACCCTACCCTTTCCTCTCATTTGTCTCTTTTCTGTTCACTTGGTCGTTTTTGTTATATCAAAGTTACTCCTTTGCAGGAAAGCAGAGCTCCCTGTTCAATTTAAGGAGTTTTTGTCTGATATTACTGGGTCCACGATTTGGTCTCGCGTCAGTGATAAGACCGCAAAAGAGTTTTGATGCTACAGATAGCTATGAGCAAAAATCTTATCTCATTCTAACCATTGTGATCTGTAGACCGGCACGCAGCAGCATGACATTGAGCGCCAGGACATTAG
>Ga0181612_124476_pt1 | contig 11972 bp, 6 predicted proteins | sample HoacroProtozoa21_FD_119630 | JGI IMG/M metagenome (GOLD analysis project Ga0181612, IMG submission 119630) | Hoatzin crop microbial communities from Cojedes, Venezuel. Combined Assembly of Gp0051906, Gp0051904, Gp0051908
ACGGGACAGTTTCTTTGTTCTCCAGAGGTTTTAAATTCCCAGGTTTCATGGCCTGCAAGCATTAAGGTTCCTTGGTTGTTTGCCCCAAAAGTAACAGCAGATGTTGCCTCTACTTGCCTTGAGTTGTGTAGAAATGGCGACAGTTTCTTTGTTCTCCAGAGGTGCTGGGCTGTTGTGGTTCTGCTGTGCCCAGTCCTGCTAGGCCTGGTGTGCCTCCAGCCACGTGAAGGTTGCTTGCAGACATGGGCAAACAGGCAGAAGCTGTTCTGCTCTGTTATCTGGTCGTTGTGCAGAGTGGCGTGGTCGGGGCCGTTGTCTTTTCATCCTCTGGTTGAAGCACATCTGATTGTATGAGAGAAGAAGGGTGCAGCACGTGGTCCCCAGGTACCTTCTGAAATAATGGTGGGGATCACCGTCGGCCTTGCGCCGTGGTCACCTGGGCTTTGCACAGAATGGGTGACATGTGGGATCACTGCACGGTGAACACGCAAGGTGTTTGCCCTCAGGGTCTCCTCCCACTTGTTCTCTTGACTACTTTGAGAGAAATCTAAATTTCACTGATTTTCGAGTTTTCCCTTGTGAAATCCAGATGTGCATTTGCTGCTAATTCCATAAAACGTTCAAAGACACGAGCATCCTATCAGCAATCCCCACGATGCTTCCTACACCTGGACAGAAGGGAAGAACAGATGGTGGTACTGAAATGGGACTTCCACAGCTCCAGAGGTCCAAGAGGTCGGTTTGCACGTGCCACTGACTTTTAGAGATAAAAGGGTCACGTGGTACCTCCGGCACTTAGGATGTATAAATTTGTTCCATTCTTTTTTACTTGCTTTCTTAGACTTTGTTAATTTTGGTGCCTGTATCCTCTTTACTGGTGGATCGTTCTGCTCGTTCCCTGGGCTGACTCTCAGCAGGCCTTGCTTTGGAGAAGTCTTACTGTAATAAATGTAATTACTGGAAGGAAGAGCCGCGTGGAGAGCGTTTCCCCAGAGCCCATGAAAGTCAGGAGAAGCTTCTCCAGGAGGAGAGCTGGAGAACTGCAGCGTGGCGGTGGTGGGAACAAGGCATCCGTAACCGCTGAGGTTGGGCTGCAAAGTTATTTTCCAGAAGTGTGTGGTTGGTTCCAATCTGTTGTTGGGAAATGCTGAAAAATAACCTTGTTTTCAGAAATGCCTTTGTGCGGTTGGAAGGTGCGATGCTCACAGCACAGCTTGGTTTTTCATCTTCCGCAGAAGGCCTTAAAACAAGCTATGGGACAAATGAACAATGCCAGCCTGAAGGCGGCCCCGTCTATTTTGCCCCTCGTGCCTTCCAGAACAACAACTTTTCAAGAATTCAGGTCAACCGCAGCTCATACGTTGCTGAAGAAGCACGTTTGGGTATGGCAAGTAGGAGGTAGAAAATACCTAAACCCACGCGTTATTTTCAAAGCTTTGAATATTGAATTTTCACATCTTCCAATGAAACTTTTCAGTATTTCATTTTGAGCAGGACCTTATGTTTAACAGGAAAAAAATGTCAATCATAGAGGTGAAATGAGGCCCCATCTGCAGTGCTGTGTCCAGGTCTGGGCTCCCCACTTCAAGAAAGATGAGGAGCTACTGGAGAGAATCCAGCAGAGGGCTATGAGGATGAGGAGGGGACTGGAGCATCTCTCCTAGGAGGAGAGGCTGAGGGAGCTGGGCTTGTTCAGCCTGAAGAAGAGAAGGCTGCGAGGGGACCTAATAAATGCTTATAAATATCTGCAGGGTGGGTGTCAGGAGGACGGGGCCAGACTCTCTTCACTGGTGCCCAGCGACAGGACAAGGGGCAACGGGCACAAACTGAAGCAGATGAAGTTCCGTCTGAACATGAGGAAGAACTTCTTCACATAACCTGGACTGTAGGAGCTCGGCTGAGCCGGTGCTGCCTCCAAAAGCCACCCCAGCAGGGGACTGCACAGTCACCAAGAAACGTGGGGCAGCAGCTCACGTGTGTGGGAAACACCAGTGTGCCAGGCAACGTGGGGCTCAAGGACGTGGAGAGAGCACTGGCTGTTGGGTGAGCAGGGGACAACATTTCACTGCTGTTCCTGTTCCAGTCTTGCTACAGCTGGGGTATAACATACCCACAAGCACCATCGTTCCCTGCATGTCTGTGCCAGACAGGAAATACAACATGGACATGACTTGCAAAATCCAACAATTTTATCTCAAATTAGGTTTTTGGGTCAGGATATTCCTTGTTAAGCATCCTGAGTTACAGAAGCTGAGGAGTTCCTACAGGCAAGCTTCAGGGGGGTGGTGTGAGGTGTTACCCTCCCATTTCCCACCCTCCTCCCACGACGGCTTACAAGCCTGGTAGAGCAATCAGCAGAAGGCTTCACATCGCAGTCTAGCGTAACAGCTCGGAAGACCAAGGTTTTGCGATTGAGGCTTGGTCTGAGAAAGCAGTCAGTGAAGGGGTGCAGCTGGCACACCAGTCCACAAATGATGCAGCAGGAGGGCAGGAGCCTCTCGCAGAGACAGTCTGGGTGATAACCCTGCAAACCACTCCAGCTTGATCTGCCCGAGTTCACCTGTCAGAATCACAAACACCATTTGCTGTCTGCAGTGCCTAATATTTGCTGAACCAAGTAAACTGTTAGCAGAGGAGTTCCGTGAGCCAGAATTTCCCCTGAGGTATTAAAAATTGATAATCCAATATTAGATAGGATAACATTAAATTAGGGAAACACAATCTCATGCTTCGGGGCATGTGCCAACTTAAGAGTCGAAACAGATAGGTAGAAAGCAAGCTGAGCTCTGAGCATGCTAAGCCATAAATATCGAGTACCTTCTCCTGAAACACCCAGTGCTGGGTGTTGTCTGAGACAGAAGGCTGGATGAGAGACATTAAGTCTGGTCTGACAGCTACTTTTCTCATTGTTTTTAGACTAATCTTCTGATGTTGGACTAGATCCTGTTGCTGTTTCTTGACTTCTTATAGGTTATGTAGAATCGTGTAAACCGTTGCACTGTACTCTGATAAAAATGAAGCATAAGAAATATTCATGTGGGCAGTTTCGAGAAAGAAAGTGATGCGCTAGCAAACTGCTGTGTGTTTGAGTGCTCCCACAGTAAATACGTTTGACACTTACAGATATTGCAATGCTAACCGGTGTCCCTAGGTAATTAGAACAGGCCTGAAAAGGTGCTGTACAAAATCATTTTGAACTTCATTCATCATGATGCCCAAAGATCTTCGTGCGTGAAAGTAGCATGAAGAAAGATGAACAAAGGACTTCCAAATAAGTATGAACGGGGATCGTTTTATGTCCAATTTCATAGTTATTTGGAAGGGCCTTGCCATACAACACAACACTGGATTTCTCCTACAGTTTCTGCTGTAAAAATGCACATGAGCCGTGTACCTTACATATGTATATTGTTCAGGCAATGTTCCTTGAACGTAATGTGGTTTTTGCCCCTTGGTGGTACAACACGTAAGAAAGAACTCCACAATTCAAAAACAGCTGAAAGGCTATTTAGCACATATTAGCTGTCTTCATTTTTATGGAACCCTCATTTCAGACAAAATTAGGGGAATTAATTTCTGCTTCCCTGAAGTGGCTTCTAAAATCATAGGATTTTTTTCACAATCTGTACTTTCTTCCTCCACCTCTATTTCTGTTCACCTGTTGAGGTGAACAGAAAAGTAAAAATTAAAATGGGTCTGGGCTATGTTGGTTTTCTACAAGCATGACAGCAAAGCAACTAGTCACCTGAGCAAGTGTCCAAAAACTGTGACATTATCCACGTACTGCAGAAACAGATCTCTTCAAAAGCATATTAAGAACTTGCATCATGTTTTCACAGGCACCTTAGAGCTGGAAGAAATATCCAGCTCTGCTTCAAGTCAGTTCAAGACTCATAGAACTATGTTAACAAGACACTGGACCCAAATTTGGTGACTAGAGTTGAACTCCACACCATGCTTAGACAGATGTGTGACTTCCAGGTGGAAATAGCTCACTTCTGCCATGCCTGGAGCAAACACACAGTTGGTCTGCACCTCTGTAAATTTACCCTCTGTCTGAACATTGATGAAATTAATGCTCTAAGATTACTTGTGATGATAGGAGTACAGATGTGAATTTTGCCTTGCAAATGCAACCAGTGACTGATTTAGAAAGAAAGGAAAAAAATGTGATAAGGTCATAATTCCCAGTCAGCCCCTGCAGGAAATTGTTGCCCACTTAGAGCATCTCCATGTACCAACCTTTTCATCTCACTTCTTCTGTTGTGCTAACATCTGATAACTATTTATGCAGCCATTCTCTGAGGCTCAGAGTAACGTGTACAGGGACTGTGAGAAGGAACACCAAGCCTTTAATAAAAAAGCTGTAATCAACCCGTTACCAAGTCCTATATTCAAGTTAGGTTTGTACCAGGTACTGGAATTTAAAAAGTAGCCAAGTGTTACCCAACTAAGGGAAAAAGAAATGAAAGAAAAAAAAGTCAAGTCCAAAATAAGTTTTCCAGAGTCCATTTTTCCCATATAAGAGGAAATCAGCCTATCCAAAAGAGAGTTATTCCAATTTCTGCTGAACTTCATAACTTTAATAAGAAATCTTCCTTTAAAATCAATACACAACCAATACGAGGAGTTTAGTATTACAGCATAATATAATAGCTGAAATGCTACCATCTGCAGTCTTCCTTGACACCAAAGGTCGCATTTATGAAAGATTTTACTCCCACTCTCCTTTTACCTGATCCACATTTCTCAATTCTGTTTGAGAGACTTGGAGAAAGTGTATTAAAAGGAATGTCTAACATCTAGGTTCAGATTAGACGATTTTTGTCCCCAAATAAAAAGTGTTGGCTAATAAATTCTGTTCTCACACCCCTCAAGAACCGCGTTCCATTGTTCATTTGCAAAAGAAAAAATATGAAACAACTTCATGTCCACAGGAAATAGATACCTGCTTTGTCCAGTGGCAGAATGACTGTCTACTGAAGACTGAACTCAGTAAAACAGCTTTTCTGTGTCAAGGAAATGTTTCCTCTCTTAAATTTCTGCAACATGTCAGAAAGTGACAACATCCATAACTAAAAAGTCCAATAAAATTTGTAAATTACATTATTTGTTTTACTGTTTTGAAATTTTTAGGTTGATTTTGAGATTTTTGAAGTAATTTCTATATTTGGTTGCCCTTTAACATACATTATCTTAAATTTTAAATTAGGAACATTTTGAACCAAAAAGTAAAACGCATCTTTAAGACAATGTTGAAACAGATATTACATTAAATGGCCAATTCACTCATTGATTCATACTTACTTGCTTTGGCTCTGGCTTTTTGGAAGTGAGTTGACAAGCTTTTTCATTTAAAAGCCCCTGTATTGAAAGACTCTAGATGAGTAACTAATGTATAAATGACTTTGAAGTTCCAATTCAGATATTGATTGACCTGTTCATAGCTGTTGAGGAACTCTGAAATGCAAAACTTCAGTTTCACTTACCTGGCTACGTAAAAATCCTGATGCTGGCACAACACCCCAGTATTAAAAAAAAAAAATCCAACACATAGAAGTTTTCTAATTCCTCTGGATTATTTCTCCCACTGTGCATCTGTCATTTTGAGCAAATTACCAAAAAAATAAAGTTGAAAAGTTGTAGACATTTGCTTTAGTCATTTCACTAAAAACTGTTGAAACCTCTGTCTTCACATTACTGTTACTGTCATCTTCTTCCATTGTTCCCATAATCAAGTAGACTCCAAACTCTCTTCAGATATTATGTTTATTTAGACATCTGTCTCTTGGACAGTGGTTCTATTCATATGGCAGAAATACTGTGCAAATACTTTATAAATGCTTTGCAGGATCAAGGTCTCAGCCTATAAATAAGTCCTGACTATATAGTAGAAGTAGGTTCTATAGTACTCAGTAAAATGAAGTTGTTGCCCTTTGGGAAGCATCTGAGACTTCAACATATCAATTCACAAAATAAAAAGAACACTAAGAAAGTGACCTCAAAGAGCACAAAGTAAATTCCAGTACTTTAGAAAGGTAGGATTTGTTTCTTTGGTGAAGTTAAGTGCTTTTCCTGTGTGAGTCTCATTCAAATACTCAAAATGGAGCTTACCTAATTTCAGCCTGGGTTTGTTTCTATCAAAGCCCATACTTGTTTTGATGGACTGTCCAGGAATACTTGAGAACAGAGTTTATTTCTATATGTATGATATTTTCAGCAGTCTTCAGGATATATGATCTTATTTTTGTAGTAATTCTTTCCCCATTCAACCACCCAACATTTCCTTTGTTTCTTTTTCTCCTTCCTCATCTTTAAATTAGAGTTCAGCGTCTTGTTCACAAAAAGCGTTTTGGTAGCTGACTCCCATCAGAGTAATATTTAATCTGTTGATTTCAGCTGATGAATCTGACCTTTATTGCCACAGATAGGGAAGATAATTACGTGCATTTGCATTTTCTACAGTTTGGACTGGCTACTGTTCAGGACAGAAAGGTTTTTTCGTTCTCCGACATGCTAGGACATTTCTGAACACTTTGAAACATGTTGTTCCTTGTACTTCCAGGAGTCAACAATTTGAAGTGTATGTGTATAATTAATAGTGTCAGAAACAGGGAAAGACATATGGTTGACTTTTTTTCTTCCTATGGAAATCAAAGCTTTAATATTTCATTTCAGAAAGAAGATGCCAGACCAAAGGAATGCCCTCTGCCTGTTGCCTTGATAGTCAGGCGACATGAATAATATTATTGATGTGCAAACACAAAGTGCTGGAGGCTTATAACTCTGTTTCTGTGTGATTAAAAACCTGCAGGAGGTACTCAGCACCCACAGGCACAGGATGTTTATGATATAACGGAGTAGAAATGACAACTGACCTTTCCTGGAGTCACAAATGAGCCTGCAACAACTGTGGGGCTCAATTTCCCTGCAAGTGCCGCTTTCGTCTTCCCATCCCACATGATTCCATTTTGGATCCCTTGCTTCATATTACTGTTTCGTAGTCAGAGTGTACATTTTAATCACTGAAATTTTTAACCTCCCGTGGAAAACCTTACTTTTTCTTTCCACCAACAAGCCTTCTGATGAAGAAGATGCTCTTCCTCTACTCTTGCATTTCCTTTCCCTCACATATCCATGCCATGCAAGTGAGCATCCTTAGGGCAGGATCAGTACTACCATTCCTCCCTCTGCTCCCAGGGTGTTCATGAATTTCAAAAGAGCCTGGAAGTGACAAACTTGGAAGCTTTGGACATCTGCATTTTGCTTGGGTGAGTTTTTCTTTCACTTCTGCACCGAAGTAGCCCTGCTGGCATCCAACAGAGCACTGTGTGTGAACCATTCAGATCAGTCCTAAGCTGGTAACAGCAGCCTCTTGTAGCCTGCGAGCATCCCAGATACCAATGGATCTTCAATCACACATAATCACTAAAAGTTGCCGCCACAAGGCCAGAATGAGAGAAACCCAAAATTAATTATTTGGCTGCAATTTATAACATATAAATATACCTGCCCACTTTCTGAGCTGAAGGAAAGTAGACTAGCCCTTGTGTTCTCTGCAGAAAATAACCAGCAAGTCATAATTTGATTAGACAGAGGTGTTGTGATAAAGATGCAATGATAGCATATATAAACAAAGTCTCTTTATTTTCCCCTTTGACATCATTTTCATTTGTCCTTGTTCCTTTTGCTCTTCACAAATTGCAGGAAATAGTAATAGAAATGTTCATTGGTAAAGTATTTCAAGGATTAACGGTGCTGAGTATTGCCCTCATTTAATAAGGGAACAGGCCAGGATACGTCAGCTATGATACAGCACAGTAACTGTGCCACAGACACCTTTGAACTCTCCTGGCTTTAGTCTGCATTATGCTTCTAACCTTAGAAATATAGTGCAATGACATTGGAGTCCTCCAACGCCTATTTCATTTAATTCCATTGTTCAACGCATATACAACTATATCAAATCAGAAATCCTGGTCTAGTTGCCCTACTGGAGTAATTTAACCTTTCTCTTAGCCAAATACATTAAAACACCAGTAACACTACCCTCGTTCCTATTTCCTTCACCATCTCTCTTTTTTCAGTCTTCTGATTTTCTTGCTGTGGTAAGGTTAACATCAAAAACCTTCCACTTACAAAGCCCAATCTGAAGTGCTCCACAGGTTATCTTGATAAAGCTGCTGGATCACTGTTTCAGTCATTTCACTTGTTCCAAGAAGAAAAAGCCTCATAAATCTTTGGCGACATAATCACCATCCTGCAGCATGCGATGGCCACAGGTTGGACCCCACGTAATTGCCTTTGAGCTTCACCATTGGTAACTGTGGAGGAAGATAATGGATTTATTTTAAAAAATAAAGTAAAAATTCCTAAATTAAAACTTTTACATTCCATTCCTGCTAGACTGCAAAGGCAGCAGCGTTCCCTGAGATGAATAGTAGAAGACAGTGTAACAAATTAATACAAATGAAGTCACTCCTGAGTGACTCCATCTGCTTTGGAAATGAGGCTCGGACTCCAAAATGTGGCCTTGATCCAGATAATTAGGCCTGACTCCAATTCAAGCCACACAGGTAACTTATAGCTTCATTAACTCTCCTTGGGAAGGCACACATCCAAAAACTAACCTTAATAGAGCAGCATATGATCCATTGACAATCTGTTTGATATTAAAAAATGAACTTTGTTTTTACTATGTTACATGGGTATTAGGCCAACAACATATGCAGAGCAAATAGGAACTGGGCATGTTCTTAAGTTTTGCATTACACGCCAGTCACTGTATCCTGAGAACTGAGATCATCATTTTTTGTTTACAAAGTTTAATCAAACTACATTAATAATCTACAAAACCTAAGCAAGGCACATAGCTTGTCTGCAAGAGTCTTTCCTCTGTAATCAACAGGAGGATTATTAGGTAATAACAAATGTTATTCATCTTCATAATGGCTAAATGACAGCCTGCTTAAAAATAACAAATGACTACTCTTCATCGACTGTTACAGGGTGAATATGACCTTCACATACTTTAAGCAAACAAGTCCTCTTTTCAAAGACTTCCCTAGTTCTTTAATTGATAATGATGAGATGCTTTATCTTTGCTGAGAAACAAAAAGCTCTAGTTGTACCATTTATTTTAGGCTTGGAGGCATTTTATACAGCCCTCTGTCAGAAAAGATGCTGAGATATAATACCGATTTTTTCATCAATAATAAATTAATGCATAATTAAAGTGGTTAGTGAGGTACATGACGAATTCCTGTGAGATGTTTCCCCTTAATGTTTATCAGTCTTCTGCGTAATTTTTTCTGTTGATGTGGTGCTGCTTTAATTGCAACAGAACTGGAGAAAATTGGGCTGAAAGAAACCTCAAGAAGCCATCTCGTACGTCTGTCCATCCTGAGACAAGAACAAGTAATGCCTCAGCCATCCTTCTGCTGGCTGCTTCTCGAAAACCTCTGTTCTTGAAAACCTCCAGTGTTGACAATTACCCCCCACCAGGGAAATCAGTTCCAGTCCTTACTGACAGAAATATTTTCGTAACATCTAACTGAATCTCCCTTGTTGCTATCGAAGCCCAAGGGTCTTGCAGAGTAGGCCCTGGAGTTTCCAGACTGAAGCTCTTCTATAAGTTTAATCTTACCTTCCAACCAAGTTTCTCTGAGCCTGAAAAGAGTAAAGCATGTGGAACAGCTTACGTACATCTGTAGTCAGACTGATGAGGATGGAAGCCCAAAAACGTGCTGCCTAATACAGTAAAAACAGTTATTCTTTCGAGCAGAATTTTTGTACAAAGACTTTTTCTGGTGTTTAGGTAGTTTTGTCAATTTAGGCTGCTCTGAACCCTGCAAATGATGGCTTGCACAAGCTCTAGCCTTTTACAAATGCTGACAGTCAGAAAGGTGTCTGTGCTGCCTGCTAAAGTAATGCACAGTGGTTATACCTTTCAGTAAGGTAAATTAGGGTCCTCTCTTGTGAACACTGTCTATAGACAAAGCAAAAACCAGACTAACTACCATGCTTGCTTCTGCAATTTGAAAGATGTTGCTGCATGTGCCAAGTCACAGCCATATTTGACTCATTTGCCGTACAATTTACACCCACAGGATCTGAGATGAGGTGGAATTAACAGCTTTCTCCTACCTCTTGTTTCTGTCACAGTGCGATGGGTGTTGCAAACAAAATGTCATTTGCCAGATATACTCAAAACACAGAAAAAGCAATACTAACATCAGTGGAGATCATTTTACCCATCTTCGAAAATCATTTGGAGCGCAGAGTGCTGTGCATTAGAAGGAACCTTTTAATTCTGCTCCATAAAAAGCAATCCAATATTGAAACAAGTGCAATATTGGCTTTGCTTAGTCTCATATAATTATAGCAGAATAATGCTCTGTGTTAAAATTTTTGTTGTTCATTTTAAGGGAAAACAACGATCCAAATCACTCCAACTCGGTCTGGTTTCCTCTAGTATCTGGCTTTTCCTGCAAATCAGTGTGTAATTATTTATAAGTGAGTTTTATTTATTCAGGCACAAAATGCAGACATTGATTTTTATTTTTTTTAACATGCTTATTGAATTAACTCCATAAATCTGCTAATAATTGAATAAATACTGTCACAAACAAAAACAAATTACATCTTTTTCTTTTTCCAGGGCTACAAGTATGCCAAAATCCAAGCCCGTGTCAGGGGTGTGCACACACATGCATGCACATGTGGGCACACACAAAAGCATAGAATATTTCTTATAAATATATACTTTACAAATTTATTCTGATCATCTTCCCTTATAACAGATATCACAAAAATTACTTGAAGACCATTCATTAGATGTTGTTAATAACTTCCTGATTATCTGGTTCAAGCTAACAAGGCATGGCAAAGGCAGGCAGATGGTTTGATGTTCTCAGACAACACGTGGTCAAAAGCTAACTGCTATTTGCTGTTGAACAAACATACCAGTTGTGCCTTCAGCCTTAAAGAGGTGATTTATTAATGTTATCAGCACCTCCTCCTATAATAACAGCACTTCTCTGCTGGTGACACATTTAAGAAAATCAGGAGATTGAGGAAAAGCAAGGTGAAAGGGAGTATTATCTGAAAAGATTTTCCCTTCTGGGCTTTCTTCTTCCAACTCACCCTCCTTCTCAGGAATATTTACCATCAAAACACTTGAGTTTCCTATATTTCTTGCTTGTGTCATGATTTTATGCCCATTTGTCTTTTATGTGAAATTACAGAATTATCAATGTGTTTTTAATGTGAAAGCTCTGCCTTTCTTGTTGGAATGGTGAATTACAGAGTTGCGGGTAATATTGCATAGGAGATTGTTTTCCTAACCTTTCTCCAACGCAGAATTTCATTCATTTGTTAAATAAACTGATAACAGTATAAAATTAATGCTAATCACCTCTCCACGTATTATTTATTGTATGCAAGATGGCTATAGGACAAAGACTGCAGCAATGTTAGTAGCTACAGGGTCACGAGCTGAGGACTAGTACACCAGACGTCACTTACTGGTTTGTGCAGAGGGTACCATATTTTGCAGACCTGTAACAGAGCCAGGGGGTTGCATTTCCAGTGACCTGCCAGGGTCTGGAATATATGCCCCTGTATGACTTCTTCTAAGACCAGCAAAAATGGGCTCTGTCTCCTGTGAGATGTTATTCAGTGAAAGTTACTGGCAGAGTAACATAATATAGTGTTGATTAGCAACAGGAAACTAGTATTAAGGTTACACAAGGCAAATAAAAGACTGTAACTCTATGGATGGCCAACATGTGGGGAGCTCCTGGTCTGTGCACGTGGGAGAGACAGAATCACAGAATCACAGAATGTTCAGGGTTGGAAGGAACCTCTGTGGGTCACCCAGTCCAACCCCCCTGCCAAAGCAGGGTCACCTACAGCAGGCTGCACAGGACCTCAGCCAGACGGGTTTTGAATATCTCCAGAGAAGGAGACTC
>Ga0181612_162000_pt1 | contig 11972 bp, 5 predicted proteins | sample HoacroProtozoa21_FD_119630 | JGI IMG/M metagenome (GOLD analysis project Ga0181612, IMG submission 119630) | Hoatzin crop microbial communities from Cojedes, Venezuel. Combined Assembly of Gp0051906, Gp0051904, Gp0051908
TGCCCAGGGAGGTTGTGGAGTCTGCTTCTCTGGAGATATTCAAGACCTGCCTGGACAAGGTCCTGTGCAGCCTGCTGTAGGTGACCCTGCTTCGGCAGGAGGGTTGGACTAGATGACCCACAGAGGTCCCTTCCAACCTCTACCATTCTGTGATTCTGTGATTCTGTATTCTGTATTCACAGGAGACTGTGGCACTTGGGCACTTTTCAAAATTTCCCTGAAGTTTAGATCTTCAGACTGATGCTCAACTCCCATTGACTTTAGATGGAATTAGATACCTGTGTGGACTTGAGAATAAGGGTGACAAAGATTTCCAAATATGCTGATGTACCTAGTTCCCTTTAATTTCTCATGAGAAACTGAATCTGCATCTTTAAGCTACAAAAAACGGAATAATCTCTATCTCTCCTCATTCCTTTGCATCCTCTGTCCTTATAAGGAGTTGGAATAAGAAGCATTTGCAGTGGGATATACTCAAACCTCACTGGTTTTTGTTGTCTTTTTAAAGGAATTCAGTGCACATTTATCCTTAAGATATAATGGGAGCTGTGTATGACCTTTATTGGATACCCCAGTAGTAGCCTGTTAACTCTATATTAAGCCTCTCTTCATTAATAACCCTCTACATTCCCAAATGACTACTCTTTTACCCTGGCTGGACAGTGCTCAGCCACAGTCTGCTCTGCATGGGCAGAGGCAGGAGGAGAAGCAATGATGTTAACACAAACCAGACAGAGAGAACATGCCCTGAAATCCTCCCATGCTGAAGAACACTTGAGCATGACCACAGCTCCTTGGGTAGGGAAAGGCAGAGTGGGCAACTCTCTCCTCCAGAGTTCATGCACATTAAGTTCATGCGCTATTTCATGCTGTGGTCCATAAGGAAATGGCCTGATTGCTCGGGTTGCATTTACACTCCTCTGAAACTCTCTTCTGCTTAGGCCTAGGTGTCTCCCTTTGGTATCTGCCTTTAAGTTCTGTGTGAGAATTCAGTTAAAAAGCAAAATGTTCCTTGTTCAAGGTATTTCTGTGGATGCCACCAGCAAATTCCTTAATAAATGCCAGAGAATATAATTACGTCTACTGACACAGTCCCTGGAATGATGAGCTATTTATTAGGCCATTCGTCTGACGTGTCACCACCTAATATGTTATATTACATCCCTCTACATTTTCCAACAAAAATAAATCTGCTTTCATTTTAATTTGGGGATTTGTCATAGGAGGAATTGGGTTTGCATTCTTTGTTGGGGTTTTGTGTGTGTATGTCAGGAATCGACACAGTAATGAGACCACAAGAGCAAAAAACTCTTTAACATGGAAGAGAAATAATCTCTTACACAGAACAGAGCACATTGAAGCATAAATAGGACAAACTGCATGGCAGTAAGTACAAGCAGCTGGTCAGAGCAGATTCACAGACAGAGTGGAGCTATCTTGGGATAAGAGACTCATTTAGCTTTCAAAAGTGCCTAATGTGCCAAAACAGCCCAAATGATCGGGTTTCCCTAATCACCAAGAGTATATTTCATGCCAGGGCTGAGATCCCCATTGCACTAGCACCTTTAACTCACCTAGATTAGACTGTGGTCCTCTGAAGCCTCAGAGGACTCGGGCTTCTGACACTGCCTTTGTGCAGCCCCTCTGTATCAGTACAGATTTCACCTCACAGCCATTCACGTGCAGTGCTGGTGCCAAAAAGTAGAGTGATAACCAAAGTCTTCAGCAAGGTGCTTAAAATGTGAATTGTCGGGCAACAGGGATAAGGATCCCACAGTTCAGATGTACAGTTAGGATATACTTATGAATGTGCTTGGAACTTGATTTCTCAGAAAGCAGTACCACCTGAAGCTGAGTTTTAGAAGTGTCAAGCAATATTGCCACCAGGACAGTCTAAGAGATTATAGCAGCATGTGGAGAAGGAAATCAAGAATAGAAGCATAAGAATAGTGTTGCCCATAAGGGAGCATCCTGGAGGAAGCAGCAAAAATATTCTTTTATGGAGAATGCTGTTCTAGAAAGTGGTATAAAGAATGTTTTTGCTATGAGGAAGAATGGCAGCAAATGAGCAGAAACACTAGGAGAAGTGGCAACTGAAATGTAGTTTCTCAACATCTAGGTACAAAGGTAGTAAACAAGGTGAGATGTCTGGAAAGTTTAGGAAAGGTCTAGGAAAGGCTATTTAAATGTGTTTTAAACACCATGTGGCTAGTACCGAAGGAGAAATCGGTGGCAGCCACTATGAGCAAAAGAGGCGATTCTGATGACTATATCAGGACAGCTGGTTTCTCTCTAGTCTACCTTCTGGCTCCCTAAATAGCCCTGGGCAACCCACTTAGGTGCTACTGCTGCATCAAGTCCCAAAATCACTCCCCAGTCCACACCAGGGACAAGCAAAGCCTAAAATGCAGAGAACTCAGCACAAGTACGAGGTGAAGTGACTGGTCCAGCTGGTGCAGAGGCCACCGGCACGGGCAATGCCTGAAGGACGTGCTGCCTGCCCTGCTCGCCTGCACAGCCTCCTCACGCCCTACCACAGCTGGCTGCAACCCTCTTCACAGGCATTAGTAATCTTTGCAGGGGAAAGGATGGGGAGAAGTGACTGCAGATCTTTAAGATAATAAAAACATTTTACATTTGTTCACACAAAACCTTTTCATACATGAAATAATACTACTTGTTTTCTTAGGAATAAACCGAGTTCCTATAAATGCAGCTTCAAAAGCCAGCAGTGCCCTTCAGTATGTTCACCATGTCCAACCCACACTGGCACAAGGTGACATTAAAATGGAAATTTTCTCTACAAGTATCTTTCATCGGAGAGCTGTCCCACGGCGGGCGGGGTGAATGCCAGCTTGCGGCAGTCCCTTCGCTCCCCTGTGAGGCAGCACTGCCCATCAGCCCTGCCTGTACAAAGGTGTGCCATGTACTACCGCTGCTCGTACTCACCGTTGTCAGGCACAGGAGATGAAAAATTACTGCACGATCGTTTTGTAACAGTAAAGTTGTACAGCCAGGTGCCTCTGTATGTGGCTTCCTCTGTGTTGCATGGAAGGGAGAGGTGTACTGCAACAGGATACAGCAGCCAAGGAGGGCTGGAGTTTGCCTGGTCCAGTTCTCTGCTGCAGCTGGCTCTCTCCCAGTAGAAAATCTGTAACTGTGTTTATATCTGAAGTAGAGAGATCTAGACATGTGGAAGGGTCTTCTCAAAAGCAAAAATCACGGAGATTTGTACTTCAACAGCACTCGTACCGTTTGCAATTTTACACACTGTGAGCGTGCATGCATGTGTTTTGGGCCGAGCTTCTCTGTTCGGTGAACGAAAAATAGTAGGGCTGCTTTAAATTTGGGAAATTCTTAATTAAACAGCATTGGGAGAAAGCCCCCAAGTCTGCAATGCAAATATACACACATCCTGCCCCAGGAATGCTTAAGAAGTGTTGTCTGCATGACTTTCATCTGCCCAGCTAATTTCTTGATCTCTCAGTATAACCCTTTCTGATAGACACTATCCTTGCACAGTTCTCTGATATGCTCAGCTGAAAGGCGTCGGAGAAGTGCCAAATGTCAGTGTTACTCTTGTAGGCGAGTACAGCTGTGGAAGATCCCCTTCTCATCTCATGCTGCCACGATGCGCCTTTGTTTTTCACACACACATGCACAGCTCTGGCTTCTGCGTGCCTCTCCAGGGAAGAGAGATGCTGAAATGCCTTGTTCCAGATGCATGCTTTGGTACAGGGTATTTAGCAATGCTCATTCACTGACAGAACCTGTGCTGTCACCTTCTAGACTGCAAGTAACCTGAGAGAGGAATGTGTCAAGGAGTGAAAGGCTTCAGTGCTGTGGAAAGAGTTACACCTTTGCCTCCCAGAACCTGCAGGCTAGGTAAAGTGGCCAGAATCAACATAATGTGTACTAAAAGACGCATGGATTGGGCTTCTGGGGAGAATTCCCTTATTGTGTGAGCCAAGGAAGACACTGTCAGTCCCTGGAGATGATTTCTGTCAGAAAGCCAGATCATTCTTCCCTGGTCCTCTTCCTGAGCCCTGGGGATTACACAGCACCTGTATGCCTAGTTCCTTTTACAGGTCTGTGAACATAATAGGACACAGCAGCCGGTCTGGAAGTACCCATCTGCCTTGGCACCCTGCAGTGGCAGGCTCAGAGCTACCCAGTACGGTGGTGGTAACCTCACTGTGATATTGGGAATAGTCTCCAGCTTGGGTGCTCTCAGAGAGGGAGGCTGTCCTGAATGCAAGGAGCTGTCCTTCATCTCTTCCCTCCTTCCAGCTTAAAACAGGAAAAAATATAAATTTCAGAGTCTCTTTAGGATTTTGTTTCATATTTTCTCAAGTCATAGGGCCCATCCTGGGATAAAAAGTGTAGGCACATGACGTCAGATGATGCCAGGACCAACAGGTCACCGACCTGTTGTTGTAAATCAAGCTTAGACATCAGTTCCCAAAAGTGATTTAACAACTTTATTTCCTAATCCCAAATTTTAAATTTTGCTTTACAGCCCTTGTGCTTTCTTCCACCTCAGCAGTGTGGCAACAAGGATGTGACCTTAAGGAGGTGTGGTAATAAATACTCTGCTTAGGTAGTGACAGGGCTGTATCTGACATCTCGCCAGAAGACAAACAAATCCTCAGTGCCTTGAGGCCTCAAGCCAGTCTCCATGCCAACCCGTTATTTGAAAAAAATTTCCTGAAGGCTGACATCTCTATCCAACCTTGGCAACACCATGTGATTGAGATGGGCTCCAGTGCCAGCAAATGGGTTGGGTTCGATGTTCAGTCACGGAGTGCTTGTATTGATGTTGCACTGTATCTGCAGCCCACAGACCCCAGGACAGTTGTTCCACCTGAACACTCAGTAGCCACATGACTGCACACAGCTGGGCTCCTCTGAAGCCGCTTCACTGCTGCTGAATTGTTGCTTAGTGTGTCTAGAATCACAGATCCCAAATATAGTCAAGATATTCAGTGTATGAATTCACAGGAACTGTCTTGTGTCCAAATTATTCTTCAGAATGTTCATGGCCAAATCTTGGCCAGCTTATTAACAACACTTGTCAATCCAATGGAGACCCCTGGATTCAAGGGCAGTAATTAAATGGATGACACTTCCAAACTCAAGGATAGAAGAAAAGTACATGCTGTTTGGAACTCTTGGCAGTAAGGCACACACGAAACAGCATGATATGTAACATTGCCTGAATGCTCCAGTTCCTATCTCAGGTCATCATGTGCCTTCAGACAGCAAGGAGGAGAAAGAAGCACTGCATGCTGAGCTGTTGAATTGTTCAATAGTAGCCGTAACCGCTGTCTTGACTCATGCCTTGACACAGTCTCCTCACTTTCTGGCTCCCACTGACAGTGACACCATGGCAGCTTGTCTCTTGAGTAGATTCATCAGTCTGGTTAAGTTTGCATGCATTAATGCATTTAGAGAGGTCACTAATCCGTCCCAAGCTGAAACTGTGATTCAATCCAAGAGGTTAATACACTGCTCTTACATAGTGCAGTGAAGAAGTTGAACTTGTATGTTATCACTCACTGTTTAGACACCATAACACCTCACAAACACACACTGCCTTTCAGACAGGAACTTCAAAATATTTTTCCAGTCACCAGTTTGATCCCACAATGCACCAGCCAAGTCAGCTGTCAAATGCAGCTCTCCCCTTTTCAGGTAGGTAAACTGAGGCAGTGAAAACTCAGACATGAGTGTCCAACATGGCTTGTTTTCAAAGACACAGCTCCTTACAGCTGCCATTGCTTTAGGATTCCTACGTACCTCTGAACTTCAGATAACATTTATTGAAATGAATAATGAAGTGAATAATGAAGTGAACAAAACATGAATAAAGATGACAGCATATGAACATATTTACTTGTCCTTTTTGTGATCCTTTAGACCTCATAACTTATTTTATGCATGCAAGGAAGATGAATGGAAGGCCAGGGGTTTGGGGGTTATTTTGCCAAAAGGAATGGTTTGTGTTCCCTAACAAAGACACCTAATTTTTAGCAAAAGCTGAAAAGAGGAAGAGAATTCCATACTACTGGTATTATATATCCCCTTGTTTGTGCACACTGGCCGGTCTCCAAAGCAGAGCGTGTGGAAACCATATGACTACTATTGAATATGTGCCTAAATCAAATTTGCAGCATTTTTGCTTGCCAAGCACAAGCCTCCAATGGGGTTAGATACCATATGTTAGGCAGAAAACAGGTTGCAGTTTTATTGCCTACCTTTCCAGGTGCAGGACAATCTTGCCAAACTAAGTGACATCCAATTGTATAGAAAATCCATAATCTTCTGTTTTATTCTTGGTCCCAAAGCCCATCCTATTACCTCCAGAAAGGTTGACCAAAGCAGCCACCTAGCTCTTCAAAAGCAGCTTCTATAAGCAGAGAGGGAAATGAAGAAGGTAAGACTTTGGATCTTTCCTCCATCTGAACTTCAGAAAAACACATTTGCGGGAGAGATTGTTACAGAAGGCATCAGGAAGCAACATGCATCCAACGCTTCAAGGTATCATTCACTTTGCAGCAGCACTAAAATTTTCAAAATGTATTTTTTTTCCTTGTTGGCACAAACCCAAATCTTTTAGAGCAGAGTCTGTGCTGTAGATTGAATATGTGTTTTGCTGCTCATGACTCCAGGCACAAATGGAAGGTCGTGGTCCAGCTGCCAGGTTCAAAGGGAAGGGGCTCGAATATAGGTTTCCACTTTTGGCCGCGAAACTAGAATGGAAGGCTAGACACCAGACAGCTGTCATTTTGTTTAGAACTATGGAGTCTTCTAACATAAATGCTAAGAATCAGAGCAAAGATCCATCCAGCCCAGCAATCTGTCTCTAAGAGAAAGCAAACTCACACATTCCAACAGTTTGCTGCTCAGGGACTTCCAGATCCAAAATAATTTCTATTTAAGGGGCCTTGATGGATGGCCTTCTCTTCTGTTAATTTCTCCTGTCTCCCTCTCAAGCAAGGTCAGCTTTTGCCATTCACAGCATCCTGCAGCAGAGCATTTCTACAGTATTCAGACACGTTTTGTAATAGGAATACTTTCTTCTGTTTGCTTTGAATCTTCCATCTTTGTTTCTCCTAAAATATTATTCCATACATTTGACCATCCTTGTCACCCTTTAAAACTTTTTGAGCTTTGCTATATCCTGTTAGAGATGAGGGGCTCAGAATAATGCACAATATTCATGGCAGAGGTATGCTCTAAATTTAGGCTATCGCCTTACATGGACTGCTTTTTCTCCATATGCATCTGTTCACATTTATTTATGTCGAATCTCATCTGCTGTCTCAGGGCAGAATTACCTTACCCGTAGTACAGGAAGGAGCATAACATTTGTCGGTCTATGGAGATTCACATCAAGGACAAGAATGTCCTGAAGCAGGCAAACGTAGCACACCTAACATACCAAGCACACTAAGAAAACCTGTATGGGGGGCACTCGCACTTCTAACAATGCTGGATTCCCAGATCAAAAATTTTGCAAACACAAGGAAGTAGGAAAGGAGTTTGTATAGCAATCTAGGCAAGAGGGATAATTATTTTAGAATGTGAAGATATTTTTTTATCGTATCTTTGGTACAAAAAGGTGCAAAAGCCCATCTAAAATACTGCGTGACCAATAGGAGAGATTATAATGTCTCAGTACTTTTAGCGCTTACTTAATAGAGACGATAACCGGCATCCACTTGTAAATTTGCAGGCAAATTGAAAAAAAACATCAGTTGTGGGGCAGAGAATGGAGAGAAACCAGGATCACCTGGGTCTCAAACATGGAACATTTGACACCAGTGTCACACACCTCAGTTGGCATTATTTACCTCTTCATCCGTCTTTATTGCAGACACCAAGAAGCGGATATCCAGGCAGCACAGCTCTGCTCCAATCTTCATTAGAAACATTTATTTACCATTTACAATGAAAAGCTGAGCAAAGACTGATTTTACTATTGAACTAGCATTATCTTAATCAGGTACATCACAAATCCCTCCTTCTCAGAAAGCCTTGTGTTCTCCACACTGAACCTCGGTTGATCTTTTTGAAAGCTCAAATACGTGATGGAGTCTTTTGGGATTTATCTACTGGTAATCTGTTCAAGAGTTTGAAAAATCAAAATCTTTCACAAAGGCCCAGCGTCTCCATTCCAGCATTGCCTGTTGAACGGCTAACAATTAAACAATTTTGTCCAGTGGATCCTGGTAACCACATGAGCCTTTAGAGAGTTCTCCGAGATGCTGTCTCATGCCCAGTCACTGCTGCCATTTCCTACCACCATGAGCATGTTTCCTGGAACTCTCTTTTGAAGCTTATAGAAAAGAATACCAAGAGCCACAAACCTGAAGCAATTCTTATAAACAGCAAGAGGAGCTGAGCTGTCTGGGAAACGGTTGCAACAATGACAGAGAATAGCCCTGTCCAAGTACTTTAGTTAAGGGCAAATAGGAAGCCAGGCAGACAGGGGGATGGAAAATGCAGCTGCCAGGATCCAATGGAAAGCAAGAGCGGAAAATGTTCAACCTGTAAGAAAACATGGGAAAAGTGGAACATTGCAAGAAGACTCATGTTGTATTCCACCTCCATGATTATCCCATGGTAGTGGGGACCTAGGACTGGGCTTCTGATGCAGGAAGCAGTATCTGCTGTATAACTTTACCAGCTCTGGAGGTACTCTAGATGCACACATTGTACAAGAAACATATTGACCAAATGATTGCACCCCTTCTACTGGATGCAGTTGCAGCCACTTACAGGCTAATGGATCAAGTCAATTCTAGGTGGATGGGAAGCCCTCTGAAATCCATTCCCAGAAACACTCCCTAAACAACAGTAACAGACTGCTAGTAGATATCCTCAGAAGAAGGATAAAAATATAAAGCAGAGTCAGAAAATCCATGAAAAAATATGAAAGATGATTGTCTGTATTCAGTGAAACCAGTTTAAGGTTGGCGTGCAAAGCTAGAAAATCCACAAAACAAGCAAAGCTTTCTCAGTCGACACATTCATAACTGGCATGCTGGAAAACGGACCATTGCTGGACAGCAGGGAACTGCAAAGCACAGATCTGATTGCCCTATGGCACTGCATGAGTATGCAAAGAGAGAGAATCATCATGCCTTGTGTAGCCTATGTAACTGCTGCTTTCCTGAGTGAAACTGGAAGAAGCAACAGCCACATGAAGGGATGTGGTCAGGTAACTATAACTGCCTGTTTTCTGTTTATTTTAGCTCATTGTTTGAGTCATTGTCTACCTGAACACCTAGAGGAGGGCATCACATCACGTGGGAAGAGAGTTCAGCCCTGCTATGCTGGAATACAATGATTCACTTTCCCATTAGCATGGAAAAGATGGGTAGGAGAACCGAAAGTCTGCTTCACATGATGCTACAGCCTAGCAGGACTACAGCTGTGCAGAGAAACTTCATGACTAAAAGGCTGGAGAGAAGTGCTGGAAGCAGCCTCCCAATTAAGCAGATTTGGTAGCCATCAAATCTATTTATAAAGCAATAGCAAAAGGCAGCAGTTCAAGCTTTGTTAGGAGGGAGATCGTACAAGAAATGTGGACAGGTGACCATGGAGAGACAAAGCTGCAGGTAGCTCTGGGAAATAAGGAAGTAAATGATTGGTTGACATGAGGATGTAAGCCAAGGCCTCAGGTAGGAAAGTCAGAAGAAACAAGAACATGCCACAAAACTAGTAGGCATGATGTAGGCCAAGAAAAGGAATGCCTTTGCAATGGCAAAGAAATGGAAGCAAGAAAAGGAAAACCAGATGGAAGAAAGATCCCTACTGTCAGCAATAACACAAACAACAGGAGACAAGGTCAGGGAAGGGGTACCAATCATGTTAATCTGTGATGGGTTGCCAGTAGAAGAATGCCTTGCTGGGGTACAGACTCTCGAGTGACACACTGAACAATACAGTCAGCACCTGGTGTGGGTCTCACCCTCTCATAATGTACCACTACCCACTGTTTTGGTACCAATACCCATTTCCACACAAAATGCACACAGACTGATTTAACACCAAGGCAAGGGCAACTGAAAATTAGTTACCAGATCTAATAGCATGTTCCAGGCATTTGTTTTCTCTGGATTTAAAGCAGGTTGGGTTAAAACTCCTTAAATGCTGTAAAATTTAATTTTAAAAGACAGTCCGCCTTTAGTTGCCATCAGAGCATTGGAAACAACTACAGAAAATGCAGAGGAATCAGGTATCACTTGTAAGAAAGTAACTGGGGATGTAGTATTCCATTACACAGGATGCATTTGTACCATTTTAGCTTGCACAGATGGAAATATAGTTCAATGTTTCAACATGATTTGACTTTCACATGTTAAAATATTGATAAGTGCTGCACAGGATAATGCCCCTATGGTTTCAAGTAGTAACTGGAGCATGATGTTTATTGAAGTGAAATACAGCAAAGCCTTTAACAAGTATTTAAAATTCTGGGAATCATTCTCAACACTGTCATGGATTATTTCTTTATTTTTCTCCAGCTAATCTTTGTTGATATCTGCCAGTATGTGAGGGTTAAAACAGAATTCATCTGATCACCTCAATGCTTCTGCGTTACAAGAAAGTCCATAGGAAAAAAAACCACACCTTATTTCCTATTTGAAAACTAAAATGCTGCTGTCATACATGAAATAGCAAACTTCAATAAAGAAAAACAATGCTACATAAAATAGGTATAAATGGGCTGTAGACTCCCTGTTCTAAATATTTATGGACCTTTATGCTGCAGCAAGAACATCTGAAAGCCATAAAATACATGATTATCCTGATTGCTCAACGAGGTCGAACTTGTATCATGTCAAAGTTTCAATGCTAAAATGCACAATATTTCCTACACCACTTACAATTACTAAGACCAGATTAGTCCAACCAGAAGCCAGTGGAGGCCAGAAAATATGTCACTTTAATACATTTGAAGGGAAGATGGGCCATGGAGCTTTTTCTGAAAGTGCCCTTCACAGGGATAAGACTGGCATTCATTGAGAATCCATCTATCCGGTCTCTAGCATCAAATTTAGCACAGAGATGCTTTGGTCCCCTATGAAAGCTAGGCTTCGTTTTATGCTTCCCATTGGCACAAGCATGGAAAAATCAAAGAGGGAGGTAGTTCACCAGATATAGCTCAAGTGAATGGAGTGAAAAGTGTTTGAAATTCTCTGACTATAAATTGGAGGAAAAAAAAACATTTTCAGGCACTTGAGCAATTACGCGTCAGGGTACACAGCGCTACAGGGGATTTAGGAACTTGATTTATGAAACAGGTGATTCTTTAGGATGTGCTGTTTAACCATCTCATCTCTGTAACAAGCCTGCCAGGTGAACAGTCAGTAGGCCAGACCCACATGGGAAGCTGGAGTCATTCCCAAACAGATGCTCAACACCAGGAGCAGGGTTTGCAATTTATCTGTGAAGGTGTGTGGCAAAGCTTCTCCTGTTCATCTAACCTCACAGTAGTTTTAAAAACCAAAGAGCATTATTACACTGTAAACAGTATATCGTCTTCCTCCTCTCAAAACAAAATAAGAAAAATAAATCCTATTCATCCCACTGTGCTCTGATTGTAGGAACGCTTAACGTGTTAAGATCTGAATATTTCAATAGTTTTGCTCTGAATAATATTTAAACTAAATGCAAGTTCCCTTGTTTTGTAATTTGTACACATATTTTAGCACATAAATCATAATAATAAGAGTGATCATTTTCATTGTAAATTATTATTTTGCAGAGCAGTCAGTCTCCTATCCATCTAGCTACTTTATTATCTGATAATTAGAGCTGGTTAAAAATATTCTAATTTGTCAATTTCAGTACCAGTTGCTGAAATTTCTATGAATATTCTTTGCAAAGAATACTGGTCCTTTTCTAAGTGGTTGAAGTGTTTCCCTTTGATTTTGTTATTTAGATTAATAGAGTGGAAA
>Ga0181612_101129_pt1 | contig 11971 bp, 8 predicted proteins | sample HoacroProtozoa21_FD_119630 | JGI IMG/M metagenome (GOLD analysis project Ga0181612, IMG submission 119630) | Hoatzin crop microbial communities from Cojedes, Venezuel. Combined Assembly of Gp0051906, Gp0051904, Gp0051908
GTGGTGTGAGAATGAGAAATCTAGGAGCTGCTAGGCATTGCAGAGCACCATATTTGGTGCTCGGTATTCCTGTCTTTGAAGGTAGTGGCTCCTAGGTGACTTGGAGGAACTTCTGAAGAGATTTGGAAAATGAACAGTAGTGGACATACCGAGCATGTCATGAGGGTGCTCCTTTTTAAAATTTACACACTGTATTTTGTATCGTTCAGAATATTGTATATGCTGTAGGTATATACATGGATTGTTTTGTGGCCGAACAAATACATATCAATGTACCTGTGTGCTCAGTCTTTTGACAGGAAGCTTTATGTGCAACCTTTTTTCCCTTGACTCTTTCTCTTCTTTTTCTAGGCTCTGCTGCTTGTTACCTGGTATATTCAGGGATATTCCTGCCATATGTCTTTTCTAATTTTTTCCTTATTCTAGGAGTGTAATAATTTTGTCACATCAATGTTTTTTGCTGTTGACTGTTTCTGTAATCTGCTCTACATGTTCAGTGTAGGAATTGGATTTTTGCCTTAACAGCAAAACTTAAGGTGCTGTCAGAAAACAAACTGAAATAGACACTTGTGACTTGTTAATTTCAGTTTGCAGTTACTTGCAAAGGTATCTTGAATAAAGTGAGCATATATAAATCGTAGGGTCACAGGGCAAGTTAGCATGAACGTCTGTGCTGTTGTTCAGCACTTGGGCCTCAGTTTGAGTCAGGTCGCACCCATAATTAAAAAAGATTGGTTAGTCACTGATCAAAAATCCATTTGTTAAATTAATTTTCAGGTCCAGACAAGTTGCTTCCATCTGTAATTTCTGTGCACTTCTTAAATACTGAAAAATGCATTAATATGGAGCTGTTTGTTTAGGTGGATTGTTATAACATGTTGTCTTGTTTTTCCTGCTCAAGCGACTATTAAGCATACTTGTTACTGTATGGATCATAGAAAACCCAAACTCTGCTGAATTTGAGATAAAGCTTTATGGCTGTTGATTGTGCAGAGATAATGGTGTGGCTTTTAAGTCTTATTGACAAGTTTGTTCTAACTTGTAGAGTCATTGCTGCTTTGGTCACATCAGTAATCTCTCTCTCTTCTCACTTAGTTATGGCTGGCTGCTAGTACTTGAAGTGACAGATTATTACCTCTCCCCTCATCCTGCTTTTGGCCATCTATCCTTACAAGGGGTGCATGCCTGTTCTCCGACTAGCAAACTCTCTCTCTGGAAAAAAAATCACCCTTAAATATTAATGAAAATAGTAAATTTACTGAATCTATATTCAGCAAATATACTGAATTGGATAATAAGCTGGACATAAATAGTAAATCAGCTGTCATTTGAATGGTCTTTTGACTTTTGAGTAACAAATACTCTCTTAAAAAAAATCAATGGATGTGGGGATTAGCAGGTAGTTATAGCTCCTGAGTTCACTTATGCTGCTTATGTGATTTTAATATTTCACTATAACAGTAATAAAGCAGTGGTAATTGGTGATAATTCAGTAGCACAGTGGACTGAGATAACTCTTTTTGGGCGCTTTGTGCTTCTCTGTCTGAGACTAACTCCGGGAAAGAAGGCTGTGGTCAAGAAGATATGCAACTGAATTGTAATTTAAATTCCTTAATTTCTCTTGTATAGTCTTGATTTTGTTCTTCATCTTTATGTAACACGTTCTGTGTTAATTTTCTACTTGTTTGGATTAGTAGGCGTAATGAATCTGTGCATGCAGAATGTTTTATAAACAGGGAGTTCTTTTTAGACTCTTGTCTAGCCTCAAGATTTTGTCTTTTAAAATCCAAAGCACTGAGGTTTTATTTCCCATATGTAACAGTCATCATGTAACTGCAGTCATTGTTGTGAGGTGGGAAAAGAAAAGGGGGACTTTGTCTTAACTAAGATGATGTATGACAGGCTGAAGGGATCTTGCCTCCATGCCTGCTGTGAGTGAGGGGAGGGAAGAGTGGGACTGGGCTGGGCTGGCAGTCCTTGTCTGTCACACCGGGTTGAGATTGCTGCTGCAGAGGGATGGACTCTATTGTGGAGAATATTGCTAGCATGAGTCTGTGGCCATTCTGCCACTGGAGGAAGAGTCAGGCTCTTCGGGTACTGTTTGTTGCTTGAAGATCCGTTCCTATCTCCAAAAGAAGAAAGCGTCAGCTTGGTGCAACTGGTGTGCAGTTACTTGCTAGCCCATGCTGAGAGCTGACTGGTATTACTTAATTGGAAATGTTAATGATTGTAAATGAAATCATGTAGGCAACAATTTGCAGACTATTACGTGAAGATAAATCTGTACTTCATAGATTAAGGTACGCTGCCAGAACTTAAAACCTGTGCTTTTTTTCTTTCTGCAGCAGTGGATGATGTATATGACTGTTTACAATAAATAAGTTCAGTGATACAGATTGTACACAGAAGGTGGGCTCCAAGAACTTCCAGTAAAAACTGCTATATTGCTGCCAAATGAATTAGATGAGCAAATTTCCTTGAGCTTTAATGTTACCTATTGCTCCCTTCCTGGTGTGAATAATATTGTGGATATTAAATAAAGAAGAGACCTTAATATATTAAACATTATTCTGAATGCTTGTTATTTTAAGGTCTTAGTTTATATTCTGTTACTAACTTAATTTATGTATTTAAACTACAGATTTGTTTGTTTATAATTTTCTGCAGTGTTCAGTGAAAAGTCATATTTGTTATATTGTGCCAACATGCAGCTTTTTCAGAAAGGAAAGACTGTTGGCTTTTTATTTTGTTATCCTCCTACCCCTGTTCCCCAGCACAGGTACTTTCAGGCAAGGTTTGACAAACTAATGATTGAATTAGTTCCAGTTTAGTAATTGGAAAGAGAATATTTTCTTTGGATGAATTCACTTCAGTATGAGCTAAAGCCAAAAGGTGTTTCCCCCCTCACCCCAATCTGTGAGTCTTAAGCAGGTAGCAGGAGATAAGATCTGCTAATTCTGAAATGGAAAAGAGAAGTTCTTCATCTCAGCAGGTAGCTCCTGCCTTGAAAATTGGGACTTGGAAACCAGAAACAATTGATCTGTTAACTGCAGTTAGTATTTTAATGGAATGTTTTATGTTTAGAAGTGAGGAGTTTCTTGTACAGGAAAAGAACTGCATATGTAGCATATCTAAAGAAACTTTCGGAACTTAATAAAAGCTTCAGTAAAGCTATTTTGATGCAATTTTTGTTCTACATTTCATGAACATGCTGCTTAATCAACCTTAAGCCAAAAAATATCTTTTAGTGTAAGTACATCAAACTAATGTCATTTGGACAAGTGATTCGTGTAATAACTCACAAATACTTGAAAGCCTCTGAGTATGTGTACCCGCCAGGCTTAGCCTGTACGGTCCTGCCTACTGCCGCAGCTGTAGCGTGCTGTGCCTGACCAGGAGATGTGGCTCGGTGGTGGCATTGGATTCAAGCCTCAAAATGATTTCGAGTGGGGGTGGAGGAAACAGCTATTTGCTCTCTTTTTTTTTTCTTTTGTGTGTGTGTGTCAAGTAATATCCTCACTGCAATTATTTGCATTCTTTCTTTAAGTTGTGTGATTATCTAAAAGAAATACTCAGGTAGAAGCAATGTAAGCCTAAGCTATGTTTTAACTGTAAATAGTTAAAACTGAAGGACTGTGTTGGCTGATAGTAATAAACCTGTGTGAAAAGATTAACAAAAAAAGTGATTTTAAAGGCTTATGTTTCTGCTTCCTCCTGTAGTCAAAATTGAATGAAATTGTAAACAGGGATAAGTAAAATGTAAGTACATTGGTTCATCCTTTCTCAAGTTACCAGTATTCATTTAATTCCTTGTTTGTTTGCACCTGTAAGCGTGTGTGTTGCCTTGCACATATGTGTTCACAAAACACAATGCTTATTGCAACCACAAACTTTTCTACTGGACTTAGACCATTTTTAATCTATCTTGGATGTCCTTTTCAAACTTAAATTTTTAAAGCAATCCTGGTTATCTCACAGGAGGATAATATGTAAAGTGCAACTACCCCTCTTCAGCTCTAGCACTGTCCCACGTACTTCAGGATCTCTGTCGTTTTTGGCAGCAAATTTCTTTGGTTTGTTCTGGTGCGTTGCAGTTTCTTAGAGTTCATGCATTCAGATCTTTAGTACTCGAGCAATGGTTGCTAAACTAGATCTGAGTAACTTCCATTGTTGTCTAGGTCCTGAAAGTCCTGTGTGATATTAAATAAAAGTTCACTTGAACTTACTGTAGGATAGCTTGGATACTTGAGAAAGTTTTGAAGTCAAAATTATGTAATCAGTTGGTGGAAGGTAATACTTAAAAACCAGCACTGGGACTTTTTGAATGACAGCATTGCTTGCTCTAGGGACTTGCTCTAGGTTTAAAAAGAGCATTTACGCAAATGAAAACCACCTATAATTCCAGAGTGAAATATGAAGAACCTAGCTGAATGTAACTCTGGCGTATCGGCATCTGTAAGAGAATCCCGTTTTTTACAGGAAACAACTAAAATTGTCAAGTACATCCTGTTGTTACTGTGCTTCTTCCTTTGGTGTTACTGAGTTTGCCTGCTCTTCAGTTAGTTCTGAGCCTGTGTAAATCAACTTGGCTGCGATGCTTGTTCTAGCATCGCAGATGAATAATTTGCCAGCAGTGAGTGAAAGACCTTAAGTAGCGGTGACTTCAGCCATCTTTTTCTGCCTGGTGGGAGAAGGCAAAATTTAATCCGTTGTAATTTGTTGGTGTAATAACTTACTGAATAGTTTGAGAATTCAGGCATCTGATATACGTGGGACAGCGAGTGTGTGTTTTCGTCGACATTGATTTTTTTTTTTTTTTTTTTTTACCTTTTCATAATTCATGTAAGTGAAATTTAATTAACAGATTTTTCACTTCTGGTTCATGTGCTATTACATTCAAATCTTGTTTGTCAGTACCGTGGGTAAAATGCTAATAATGAAATTGTTCTTGCATAGAAATGGCCAGGGTTCATCTACAGTACCTAGTTCTTCAGAAGCAGATTCCTTTAGTTACCCTGTGAGGTATTTTGCTTATGTTGGTCAAAACTGCTTGCAAGATTTACTGTAGAAGCTGTAACAGGGAGTACAGTCTCCTGGAAGAGAGAGGGACTGTGAACTGTTCTTTTAGGTTTGGAAATGAGCTGAAAATAGCAGTGAGGACAGGCTGAGGGTTGCATGGCTTTCTAAGAACTTGTCACAATATACGTGTTCTCCTATGTTACTACTTTTACTGCAGGTCATTTGTTAACTCTTAACGGATGACTCCTACTTAAGTTATATGAATCTTTGGGAAGGAAGAAGAGTTTCTCTTTTCTAACAGATTTCAAATAACAACTTTTAAAGGCAGAAGAACCTGAGGAGATGAGTAGCACATTTGGCTTTACCGAAGAGAGAAGGGGAGCTGGAGTTTTACCCTAATACTGAAGAATTTGCCCTCTTTGGTGTGTGGGACCTAGGACCACGTAGAGTTTGACTTGAGAGAAATTTCTTGAACTATTCAAGAAATTAATAAAAAATGAGTGTGTTATGAGAGTTACCAACCAGGCTTAGTGGAAAATTGCTGCATTTTTTTAAACTTGTCATGTGGCTTTCCAGGATCTCCTGGCAGATGTGAGATTTCAGTAAACTGTAGTAAATGCTGCAGAGAAATTACTGGGATATTGTTTTCATTGGAGAAGAGAGGTGGAAGCCTAGGAGAATAAAAACGCAGGGAGAGAAACAGCATTTTGGCTGTGATGTTTCATCGAAGTGAAAGCTTCAGGTGTGCGCTGCCTGTGAGGTTTCTGAACTAAGCAGTTACTTGTCGAAACTTGAGAAATGAATGCATGCCTCTTTCCCTCAAATTTTGGAAAAAAAACCAACAAAACCCAACATGCACAACAAATTGCCTATACTGTATATGTGTGCATTTTAAAAGAAAAAAGGTAACTGGTTGCCTTGTGCTGTTCAGTACTACTGTACTGAACAAACAGCTCGGGTAAAGAAACTCCTCTTGCCTGTTGAAGTAGCTAGTTTGGACAGAAGTCTGAAACAGAGTTGGTGAGAAATAGGCCACCTCTCCCCTGGAAAATGCCTAACCCTGTGGATGCAGGAGCCTTCCTGAATAAACACCCAGACCGCTGGACTGCAAAGCTGTGCTTTCTTCCGCCGGGTGAGCCTTGGGCTCTTTGCTGCACAGTAGCTGGTACAGGGAAGGAAGTATGCTAACACAAACCGACTATTGCTGTGTATCTAAGTGAGGTGAAAATCCTTGCTGAAGGATTACAACTATGCTTAAAATGTAGAGCTACTTCTGGATTTGGCAATCTGTTTCATATTATCAGTTCCTGTGACATGCTTTATGGTAGATTGGTGTTGCACTGATTTGTACAAATGATCAGTTGATGCCACCTGTTCCTGATGATCATTTGAGGCTCAGTGACATTATGCTAATGCTGACCAACGAATCTTAAGAAATGGAAATTAATCTGTTTAGAGGAGGGGGAAAAAAGAACAATAATCCAGTGAAGTCTTCTCCATTTAGATGAACTAAAACGTGCTTGAGATATATGGTACTTTCTCCCCATCCTTTGCAGTGTTTTATGTTTATTGAGTTTCATATTGTTTACTTTTTGTCCTTCAGAACATAGGCCAGTGTGACCAGTTTGTGCCTTTTTTGTGCTTTTCCCTGTATTTATCTTTCTATGATGAAATAGAAATTTAGGCTTAGGAAAGGGGCTCCCGAGAAAGGGAATGATTTTGCTTGGAATGTTAGCTTTGTGGGACCCAAGGTGAAGATGAGAAAACAGCCTGGAAACCCGGATGCTCATCTTCAAAGGTCTCTTGCTCCTGTTAGTCGCTTGTGAAATAAATGTGCTGGGGTTTTCTTTCCATTGTCTAGCAAATGAGGTTGATTCTGGTGGTGGAGGGGCCCATCTGCATATGAAGGTATCTGTTTTGCTCTAATGAGGTATCTTTGTAGTGAAAGTGTGAATTCTTCTAATGCCTGTTCAGGAAGCTAATCCTGCCAGAATGCTGAGAGGGGAGCATAGGAGGAGAACGTTTCAAACACCACCTTTGTTATTCCTAAAACGCAGTTTAAAATGACAATGGAGAAGCGCTTTAAAGAGCGGCTTTTTTCTACCTTGCTGTTGACTTAGTTGTGTGTCAAAAAGCAAGGAATTGTAGCAGTTCTGACTGGGAGGTTGCTGCTGTTTCTTCTGAGGTATGTGTTAGCTCTGCAGTTGTGTCGGGCAAAAGGAGTTATTGGGTTAATGCTTTAATAGAGTTACTGGTTTCTGTCTTCAGAATGAGCATTACTCTTGGCAGTGTGTTAAACTTAAGGATTTACTGTTTCTGTTTGAGCTTGTGTACTGGTAGTTAAAAAAAAAGGATAGTTTGCTAAAAAAAACCAGTGGGACAAAAATGTGACACTTTCTAAGTTTATTTACTTCAGAATGTACTTATATTCATCATCTTTCTACTGCATTCGACAGCATTAACTTGCAGGACACAGCATCTGTCTTCCCAAGGATGGGCCCTTCTTTTCATGGGCCTAGGAGAGTTTGAAGCTAAAAGCCAACATATTGTGTACCTGAATTTAAGTAACTCATGCTATGTTGTAAAGATTTTATTGTATATTTTTTCAAACTCGCCCTACTGGGTATTGTGTTCTACTCAGGCTTGTTTCTAAGTGCATCACAAAGGTATTAATGACATGAAACGTGTCATTAAGTTCCTAATTTATGACACCTTACAGGTTTAGTGATACTTTGAACTTCACCTTGGGAAAGAAAAAGATTATGTCTAGATCTCGTATTGTGAAATTAGTTTACTTGAAAAAAAAAAAAAAAATCTTGGAAAGTGTTAGAGGGAAATTGAAAACAAAACCAGAAGATGATCTGCTTTTAGGTCACCACGCTTCCAGAAATATTGATGTTGCATACTAAGATTCTAACGGATCATCCCTTCCCAAATTAGGGAGTTCCTTTCAAGTGAGGCAGCGCATCTGCTAGAATTAAACTATGAGTTGTGTTATTTGGGGTCAAATGGAAGTGGGATAGCACCAAAAAAAAAAAAAGAGTTGGAAACTTTTGTTCTGCCTAAGCCAGTTGCACTGAGCGGAGGGAGTGATCCATAAATTTCCGTGACAACAGCTTTTTCTGTCTGGGCCACAGCTGCCATACCAGGCATCAGGGTAAGAGAAGGGTGGTTTTCTGATGGGAGCACAGTTTACTGCTGTCACAGATTTGAGAGCAGTCATGCTGTCAAATATTTCAATATTTGAAAAGCCAAATACATTTGTCAACAAGCTGTCATGCTAGTAGAAATAAAGCTCAGTTAGGGCTGTGGACAACAAAGACTTCAAAAGTATAACACTGTTCAGAGAAGGTTTCAGTGTAGGCTTGGCTAGGAGGTCACTGGCTAGGTCATCCCTAGCGCTTGGTTCACACCTGTGTGGTTCGTTCCCTCTGTGAGCAGCACTGCCGTGGGAGGTCTGTGGACAGGACATCTTAAGGTACACCACAGAATTTATATCTTGAGGTTTGAATCTTGTGTTGAAGGACACTCGCCATAGAAGAAAGCTTTTCACTGCTTTACCTGTTGGCACTGTATGCTCACGCAGACTTCATAGTGTGAGTCACACCCTTTGTGTTGGGTGTGACTCAACACCACAACACCTCTCATCGTTGTTATTAAAGCTATGGACTTGGGTGTTTTACATTGTACTTACTGTTGGGAAAATAGTGAATTGTTGCATTAATCTTAGCATTGTGCTAATGAAATATAATGGTGATAATTCAAAGTGTGTGACGGAAGTTAAGAAGTGTTCCAGTTACTTGTTTTGAAGCCATCGAGCTGGAGATCTTGACGACTGTGGTGTGTGGTTTCTGGTCTTTTGCAAGTTAAGGAGTTTGCAGCATTTCACCGTGGTTCTTTCTCTGCCACTGTTTGTGATGGTGTTGTCATTTGCATAGACTGTATGAAGGTGCTTTTAGTCCACAACTGATCACAAAGTTTTAGGTTTTCTTTTCCCCTGAATCAGCTGTATTTTAAGATGTAATGTGGTTTAGAATATATCTGAAAAGTTTAATGCCTATTAAGTTATTTGCTCATTTGAAAACAACTTGAGAATCTGCAGAAGATAAAAGGCTTACAGTTTATAAATGGCCATATGCATTTCCCATAGCTCTAAAAGTTTTTTCCATTTTTTGTAAGCTAATTTGAACTTCATGGCTGTCTGTTGTTGCTATATGAAAAATTGTGTAGACACGTCTGCTCACCTGTTGCAGTTAACTATGGTGGAAAACATCACAGCTGTTTACATTATAATACCAGCTTCATCTTAGCTTGTTTTCTGCTTTCTTTCAAATTGTTTGCATAACCCTGATCATATCTAGTTTTATTCACCACTGTATTAAAAAAATGCCTTTGTCTTCTGAGAAAGTTGCTTAACTTACTGAACTGAACAGTAACCTTAGAGGTGTGCGATAGCAGAGTGCAAAGGCCATTTGTGTGTCTTATCCCTTTGGTCCTGTGAAAACTGCTCATTACAGATGACTGACTATATGCCTCAGTATTCCAGGCCTGGCTGATTATTCGCATAGTTGTCAGTATGATTCCACACTTAGAAACTAATTTACTTGATTTACACGAATAATGACAGAGAATTAAAGAATGGCTGATGTTTTACATGGGGAGGGGGGGAACACTTCACATTAAATAAGGAGGAAAGCTGCTGTCCTGTACAGCTTGTTCCAGAAAAAAGAATTGTCAGATTTTGAGGTTCTGAATTTATTTCTGTGCCAAATGTTTTGGCTAATGTGCTTCAGTAATGAAACTTCTCACTTTTATATTTCAGCAAAATTCCAGCCTTTCTGAACGTGGTGGATATTGCTGGCCTGGTGAAAGGAGCCCACACTGGCCAAGGCTTAGGAAATTCCTTCTTGTCGCATATTAACGCCTGTGATGGGATCTTTCATCTGATGCGTATGTAAACTTGCTTATATGTTCTCTCTGTAACTGGAGGACAGCATTATTATACTCTAATTACAAACCGTGGAACAAATATCCAGTGCAATTTTAACTTTTACCATGCAGTTAAAAGTCATCAGGTTTGGGGATTTTCCAACCAAGAAAATCCCCCTCCCCTGCTATATAACAGGCACGTGTTTCTTCATTGACATCGTGCTGAACACTGAAAAAGGAACTGGGTTTTTGGAAGTCTGCAGTAATGGTTTGCTGTTTTGTTTTGCCAGCAGTGCATGGCAGTTGATTTGCTTAATTTTATAAAGGAGGAGGAATGGAATGGAATAGTAAAAGGCTGAAATGGAAGTAGAAAATGAGAATACGGAGTTAGTAGCAGACTCTGGGATTCTGTTCCTCACAGGGCAAGCCTCGCTTCTTTCCTTTTCCTGATTTCTGTGTGACTTTTAATGCTTCTTGAACATACCCCCCGCCCCCCACCTCTGTGAATTCTAAACATTTCTGAGTTAGACCAAGGGCTTTGATTCTCTCTTTCATCACCTATTACTACAATACAGAACTGGCCTTCAGAGTCCTGTTAACAGCGCTTACAAGCTTGGCACTTAAAAGCTTGTTGAAAGCGTATGCTGGTTCGCAGTATGCTTGGAGAGTTGAAAAAGGCTTCTGGTCTGAAAAGATTGAGCTTAATAATGTTTGTGCAGATTTGAGGAAACTGGACTCTCTTGTTGCTGTCTTTTGGTTGGCCATTATTATGAAGAAACAGTAGAGCAAAATAAAAAAATAAACACTTTTTATTTGGTGACTGGAGCACAAATTTTGTTGTAGGCAGGGTGTTTCTAAAAGAAAATCCAAAGGCAGGGAACGTTACTATCTTATAGTACTGGTTTAGATGCTTAGAACTCTTGTTCCCGTGAACTTGTTTTTTGAAGCATATTTATACAGAGCAGCGAACTGATGTGCCTCCACAGTCAGCGTGCTTGTTGAATAGGTAAGTATGCTGCCTCAGTCAAATGCAGTTTGTTTTGTGTCAAGAATACCTAGACACTGATTTGGTGCAGAGTGCTAGTACTGTGTTTTCAATCAAGTGAGACAAACTTTGTGGGGAAAGGTATTATGTTCTTAGGCTTATATTGTTGAAAAGCAGGACATGCTTTTGGGAACATTGGCCTTTTTTAAGGTCTTCTAGTACCTGGCAGCCATCTATAGCTGTTTGTGCGTGTATGGAGCATTACTTCTCCTCTGAAAACTTGGCCTTGTTTATAATTTATATCTATTATGGCTACTTTCTGTTAGTTTGATGCATACGTTCAGTAGAATGGAACTGTGGACTATGGATTGTAGCTAAGCAGTTAATAGTATTTAAAATGAAGATGTTTTGAGAAGACGAGGCCAGATTCTTATTGGGTAGAGTGAAGTAAGTCTTTTAAACTTGTGCATCATTTTAGGAACTAGTTTGGTATATTTTAAATATTTGTAACTATCCAAGAACCATTGCTACAGTATCCCTAGAGAAAAGAGAGGATCAGTTTCCCCAAGTTGGTTGCTATCCTGGGGTTGTAATTACTGCTTTTGGTGTCAATTGAGAACAAGTGATAAACTCTTCATGCTTGCTCTATTTGATACTTGTATCATAAATGCTAGTTAAGGAACAGATTGATATAATAGCCAGTGGAGAAGATGCTTTTTAATCTAAGTGTTGACTAATCCTAAGAATTTGTTTCGGGTGTCTATTATAAGGATTAACACCATTTGTATTTTTCTTTGGGAACTGAAAGAGGAATGAGACTATCGTTGTGGGTTTTTAAACCATTTGGATGCTTCCTTTGTATTAACATCTAGTTCTTCTAATATAGTCTTGCATTTACTTGTTATGTGTTTCAGTTTCTTTCAAGGGTTCTGAAATCTAATGGTTGTGAAATGATTGTTGATGTTTTTCTTCTTTGAGAGCAAAAAAGATAATAGAATCACTTTTTCAATAGCTCTTTTTCATTTTTTTTCTTTTTAA
>Ga0181612_108816_pt1 | contig 11971 bp, 5 predicted proteins | sample HoacroProtozoa21_FD_119630 | JGI IMG/M metagenome (GOLD analysis project Ga0181612, IMG submission 119630) | Hoatzin crop microbial communities from Cojedes, Venezuel. Combined Assembly of Gp0051906, Gp0051904, Gp0051908
GAGAATCTGATATGGGGAAGGAGCGCAACTTCCTTTTCAGTGGTTAGGTTCTCATTTTTCTTTTCTCTCTCAGACGTTTCCATAGTGCTGGGGCTGATTTCCTGGGCTAAGAAACTGAAGATCTGTTTGGATAATTTCTGAGCTCTCGGGAGCTCTCAGGCTATCGCCGGTGCTTCCAGTGCTCAGCACAGCCTGCTTCGACAGACAGCGGGTGAAGGTGCAGATGGGAAAGGCTCAGTAACTTGTTGGTGTTGCCCTCTGGAACCAGGGACCACCTTTTGCATAGCAAAACTAAGGGCAGGGATCAGTGACCACACTGTGATTAAATGGCATCAGAAATCACCTATGCTGAGGTGAAATTCAAGAATACATCACCAGCTGCAGCGGTCGAAGGTAAGGAATGGGTTAGTTATTCAGGCGAAGGGGACCTGGAGGGAGTGGGGCTGAAGAACAGGGGATGGAGACTTTTCCTTCTGTGACTCTGGCTCCTACTTGGTTTTGACAACTATGTGAGAAAAAGGAATTGTCTACTGCTACATGAGCAGGAGACTGGAGGAGTTTAGAAGAGGGTCAAGGAATGCCTACAAGAGGAGAGGTGGGAATCTGTAGGTGGTTGGAGTTGCAACATGAACAAAGATGACTACTGGGAGCACGAACAGTAGATTTCAAGTGAGCATTCAGTAAGGAACGTGTCTGGGCTCCCTTAGCCCCCTGGTTGTAACATCAACAGTCGTGAATGGTAGAGAGTCCAGGGTGGGTGCTCAGCCCTGGTACGATGCAGGCAGTAGCTGCCTCTCTATATGTTATCTAGACTTGGGTGAGAGAGTTGTTCTTGGACAGATACTGAATACCCACAATAGAGGCTGTTTTTTTGCAAACAGTCTGATCTGTCACAAAGGTGGAGGAGCTCCCAGGGCAGCAAATGGCAGCAAATAAGCCTAAGCCCTGGCTGCTACTGCTTTTGCAGGGTAGGAGAGAGGGTAAGGCTACAGATTCCTGTGTATATAGACAGCAGGAGTAGAGAATCAACATGCCTCCTTACAGCAGAGCAGTCAGTTGCCCTCTGCAGCTTCATGAGAGGTGGCACTGGCTGCAGATTCTTATAGCCCCATTGTCCTTGGCTGACTGAGAAATGCTTCTTGCAGAAGAGAGACCCAAAAGTTAAAAGTAAGAATGGGATTGAACAAAACACCCTAAAATACACAGAGGAAGAAGTATCTAAGATCTGGAGGAAGATCCAATTCTGTGACTGATGTCTACCACTCCTGAAAAATAATTAACATGCCAAACAAACAAATTTTTATTGCTATTAAAAATCATGGTTGTAAAATGGTGCCTTTACTAGGCTTTGTGCAGATTGAAGACACGTTCTGATCAGTATGTATTCTGTAGCCATTATGCCAGAGATGTTCCATGTATGGCTCATTGCTCCCACCCTTAGATACAGGACCCTACACAACAGCAGGTTCCACAGGGGTGAAAATATGTGTGCGTGAATGAATGAATGAATGAATAAATAAATATTGCTGCTGAGGATATCAACTTGCCTATTTACTGCCTTACCTCAGTTTTGCAACCCCAGACAGCAGCCATCAGCTCCAGGTTATTCCTTGCCTGCTGTGAGGCATGACTCATGGAAATAAGAAATGTCCGTACTCCTGACTGACTTGGAAGCTCACTGTTTTCGATCCACCAAGATTAGTTGGTTCTGGTTACAGCTAGCATTTCTGTCATGGTGAGGTGAGGGTGATGGAAGTTCCCCATTGTGTTCCCAATGACCTACTCCAAAGACACCTGATCCAGCCATGTCTGCTCAAGCTGCTGATGTCAGGGTCATGCTATAGGTTTGGGTGCACGCTGGGGGTCTGTCTTTGAGCGTGCCTGTCCAAGTGATCACACACTTAGCTTATTCTTTGAATTCAGAGAAGCGTCCTGTAGTACCACCACTAATGTCTCTCACAGCCTCACGGTATGCTCATAGGATGAGAGTTATGGTTGAAAATTATTGAAAGATCGAGGGAGTCTCACTGCTCTGTTGTCCTTCTGAGTGGTTGCTCTGGCCATGCAGACCCCATGTTGGCAATGGCCAAGCTCACCTGGGTTTTCCTATTCTGTAGCCTCTTCTAGCTGAGCTCTAGATGTAATAAAATTGGCAGTCACTGGAAGATAGAGAAAAGGCAGCAGCTAATTAAACAACACATAACCTGTGGCAGGAGGTGGCAGAGACTACCAGGGTGGGTTTGCACACCACAGTGCAGTTAGGGTTCCTCCATTTCCAACCAGGATTTCCCAGGTGGAAACATAGTCATCTGTGCTGCACAGCACTTACTGCACGTGCCTAGGAGATGTTGCATTTACATGCTGAATAACCAGTATGTGCTCATCAGATCTCTTGCGTCGTGATCATGCTGGACACGTTGCCAGCATGCAGACTAACTGTAGGAAGCATTTTGCAAGGAGGTTAACCCACTGAGCATGCACAAAATCGCCTGCACTTCAGTTGTGTTGGTGAGGTGCTCGCATGCCGGCAGTCAGTGCTCTCCGGGCCACCTGGGTGTGAGTGTGGGATGCACGGATCTGGCCGGGCACAGGGTGAATAGTCAATCTGGACATGCAGCACATCAAAAAACAGGTTGGACTTCAGATCTGTTGTTTGAAATAGGTGGCTGGACTCCAAATAATGATCCAAGTCCTTGTTTTCACTACAGACAAAAGTTCTGGCTAGAAAAACATGATTTGTCTAGGGAAGTTTGGTCTTGTCTGTCTATGAATGTTTTCTGTTCTGGTCATGAAAGATCATGCTTTTTGCCCTGCTGTAATAGCCTCCCCCAAGCTGTTGGGAAGCAGTCAGAGAGCTTCCCTAAATAACCTGTTTCTGGAAGTCTAGCTCACTAGGCACGGCTGGCAGGCATGCATGGCTGCTGGCACACTTGGGAGGTTGGTGCTGAACAATGAAGGAGGTCTCTCTAAAGCTGCTCATTATTATCAGTCTCTCTTCAAACTTCTTTGCTCCTGTCCTGCAGCGACTGCTGCCGTCTCTTTATCCTCCTGTTTGCCCTGGCTTGTGTGCCTGCCACAACCTAGAATGGTCTCCTAACAAGTCCTTCTCCTTCCCTGTGATCCATTTTCCTGCCTGCTCCCAAACCTCCTCACTACTGGCAGTGTCCCTCTAGAAAAACATCCGGCCCTGGCAAGTCTGACGGGGATACTTTACCCAGGCTGCTGGGCACAGCCCTCTGTTCTCCCCAGGCATCCAGCCTGGCACAGCCAAGTTTTACTGCACTGAATCTCTGAACGCTGGCTGGGAAAGCAGAGGTGGAAGGGGAAAAAAAAATTATTTTCTCTCCCAATGATTCTGTGCCATCATCCCTCATTCAGCTTACACCAACCTTCTACACGGAAAGTCCTAAAAGCTAAGAAGGGACTGAAGCAGGAGGAAAAAGTTTTCTGGGGAGAAGTCAACATAAAATCTTCATGTGAATGTCTCGAGTGGCACGGACAGAGCAATGCTGTATTTGGCAGCTCTGGGCTCAGTCTAGAGAGAGACATGGTTTCATTCCAGATTTTGAGGCCGTGTGAGGGCCTCACCCCCAAACACCAGCAATCGACATTGCTAGCTCACTGGTGGGGCTGGGGCTGTGAACAGTGTTGCTGAACCTGACCTTCTCCAGAAACCACAGAGGTCCCCTGCTCTGTCCCAATCTCTGCCCCTCCCAAACCATGTAACTTCCACATCAGAACTGAAATTGTATTTTTTTTTTTGAGCACCACTCCCTTGAGTTGTACATCCTTGGTTGTGGGCTGCCTGAAGCATAGTTAACTGTGTTGTTGTGTTCCTTCACTTTTAGTACCTCCTGAGACGAAGAAACATGAGCACCGTCCCCAGAAATACCCGCTTTGGCTCCCGTGGCTGATCTCACTGCTGCTCCTCTTGGTGTGCATTGCCTTTGTTATTGCTCTCCTTGGTGAGTATGTGCAGGCTGGTTACAGGAGAGAGGTCTGGGGGAAGCGCTGGGAGAAAAGCAGAGAAATGGGAGCCCAGAGGGGAACATCTTCCAACCAGAAGGGAACGTTTACTCAGGAATTGTTTTGTTGTGAGGAAGGATGCGAGTGCCAACATTTGGGCTTGGAAAACCCGAGTGTTGGATATTTGAAAGGTATGTGTAGGAGCAAAATCTTTCCTGACTGCTTAAACATTGGGGATTTGAGGGTACAGTTGCGACGTGACACAAATTTCTCTCTTGCAGGCCAGCCAAACTAGATGTTTTTGCCAACTGGTATGTGGGAGCTGGGACTACCACAGCATTATGTCAGATGGTTCTTTTGTATGCATCCGCTTACTTAGAATGATGGGAAGAGTAGGTGGGAAGGAACTTCTGCAGGTCTCTCATCTAATGCCCTGCCGGAAGCATGGCCATCTTCAGAGTTTCAGGGTTGCTTGGGCTTTCTGTTAGGTCTCAGACTTTTCTGCCCTGACTTTGCATATGTCTGCATACATCCCCCAAAACTTCCACTGTTTACCCTGAGGCATTTTTAGTGTTCCCAGATGCACATCCCCTTCTTGCATGGCCTCTTTGGAATGGTGGAATAATTATTTTCCTGCATACCACACAAAAACAACTTTATTACGTTCAGCAGAGGAGAAAAAGCCTGGAGATGGCAGCATGAGTGTCTAGACAGACAGCTGGGCCTGCTCTTGAGCTCTCTAGGGTTCTTTGACATGTTCCATGTCCCAATGGTAAAACCAGCTGTTTACAGTTAGTCCTGGCATCTCCAGGATTAACTGTGCAGTGGAAACTCACACACCTTTTTAGTGTTAACTGCATTCTACTAGAATAATTCGTTAAAAGTGATTCTTACACACACAGTCTGTGGAGATTGTGATCACTGTTTCATTCTCATTTTCTGTTGAGGAGCATTCATGGCATGTTTGCACAAATTGTCAATAGAGATGATGGATCCTGGAAGAAGGCATGTTGTCAGGCTAAATTGCTGCTCTTACTTTTGCTGTCGTCAGTTCCCAAGTCCAAGAAGATTGTATTGCTTTGTTCCCAAAAGTATAACTTTTCACAGTACTCTGTTAAGTCGCTGGGGAGTTTTAGGGTAGGATGTTAGAGTGTAATACTGACTGGCCAGATTCTTTTGTCTATTCCACACATGGAAGGTTTAATCATTGATAGGAAATTTACTTATCCAAGTTGATTGATGTTACATAGGATTTTGATTTAGCAAACTGATACAGCAATGTATTTAAATAAGTACAAATTAAACAAGTACAAATTGCACTTAGCAGAGGGGAGCAATTCCAGCGGACAGGTCAATCCCAATACCGATGCCATTCTCATCACCAGTCTCTGCAATACGCTCAGCATCAAGACACTGGGTGTCCCAGGGGACCCAGCAGCAATACGTGGGTGAACGCCACCTCAGGGCCATTGCTTTCTTCAGACAGGTTTTTCTTAGTCATTCAGTTTTTTACACTACTTTGGGCTGAGCTACTTATACACTCGCCCCGTGCTGGTCTGGCTAACTTAGGAAGACGTTGCCCGCTTTTTGGTCTGTGGAGGGATGAGCTGGCCGCTTCACTCAGCTGATACAACTGGTTGATTCACTCAGCTGAACTGGAGCAAAGGCCACCGTCCGGTCGCCCGTGTGTTGAGATGAGGTCGCTTCTCTTTGCGACAGGTGTGGCCAGCCACGCGTCGCCCTCGCCCATCTCCTCTGACCCTTCATCCGTTGTAGGAATTCACTCCTCACAGAGGCCACTGTGATTACTCTGTCCTCCTCACTGGTAACAATATTTCTGAATGAAACTGTTGATAAAAACAGATACTCAGCTCATCCTGACCAGCTTCCAGTCAATATCCTGGAGTGCTGGAGTTAGAGACAGCTCTGCAGTCCTTTGGGCTGTGGATGTGGCCTGCTGACACCTCTCACCGACACTGTGCTATTGCCCATGAAGTGGCTGGTAAGTTTAGCTAGGAGTTTACCTCCCACCCTGGTTTCAGCAGCTCCAGCTGTTTGTGGTTACCTCCACCTGGACTGTCTTTGCTGCTGAAGAAATAGACCCATCCAATGCGCAACTTGTCCAGACTCAGTTGATGTCTGTCTTCAGAAGAGAGAAACTGTGCCACTGACGTGCTGCTTTTATTTCACCGATCGTAAAGAGATTTAGACAGGCAGCTTGGCTATAGGTATCTACACGGTAAATCCCTGTGGTCGGGTGGCATCAGTCGGGTGTGATGTCCATCCTCCCAGCGATCCTTCTGCTCTCTGACATGGAAGATTGTCTCTTTCTGCCTGGCAAGGTGGCCATACCACGTGTTCGGGCCAGTTTTGTCAGAGCCTTGTCTTGTCCCAAAAATCAGGGTTTGTCTACCCAGTGTGCAATAGGGCAATATACACACAGAGGGAGGTATTTTATTGCATATTTGCACAGATATGGGTGTCTGCCCCAAGACAGCACACCTTGTTCACAACTCAACAGTCATTCACACACTTAAGATTACCATTGTCATCTTTCTAATGCATACGCAATGCTACTCAGTTAAACAATTGGTTAAAGTCTCTTTGTCCAGCATGTGAATTAGTATGCATGCCCAGCTGCTTCATCTTTGGGATATAACTGGGTAGGTGGTCTGTGAGTCGGTGGCCACGATGTCTCCCGATGGAATTATCTTTCCCCAGTTACCATTTCTTTTGGAAAGTCTCAGCAGCATTTCCTAGCCCGTTAGCTATTCTTACGATTCATCACCCTCTGGTTCTACTTTGGACAGGTACATCCTGCTAATGAAACAATAACACGCTGTTCAAAATCCTGTTTCTTAGTTTCTATAGTTCATTTTAAACTCACAAGATCACAAGACTTGTAACTGTAATAAAGGTAGGGCTTTACAAAAAGACCTAAACCAGCAATAGTCTGGCTAATTTCAGTTATCGTTTCACGTTTTGATTCCCCTTTTAATTCCTTCATATAACACTCGGACCAGGGATGCCCTAAGCCCACACCTTCAGCTTCACAGCAGCTGAGGGGGCCGGACATGAGGTGCTCGGTGCAGGGACAGACCCCACTGACAAACCCCTGGGTGGCTGTGGCCACCAGGCACTGCTCAGGTGGGTCGCAGGCTGCTCTGGCTTTGTGGGCCAGGTCATCCCGGCTAGGTCTTGTCAGCCAGTGGGCAGAGGAGTCCCCGTGGGCAGCTGCTGGATGCTGGCAGCAGAAATGCCTGCTCCCTTTGCTGAGGGGATGGCAGTTACCGCTTGTGAGATGGAAAGAGACAGCCCAGGGAGAGGTGATGCTGGGCCGGTGCTCGATGGGGTAATGGGGAAACAGGAGTGAAAGCCAGAGATGGCGTGTGAGGAGCCGGGAGGAAGGGGTAACACGGCCGCCTTTCCTCTCTCTCCAGTCGCTCCCCTCTCCCGTGGCGGAGAGCAGCCCGCAGCCCTGCAGCAGAAGTTCACGGAGTGGCTGTGTGTCTCGGCGGTGCCGCAAGGCAAAGGTCAGTAGTGCTGGCAGGGGTGCAGGTGGTCTTTGGGACGGGGACAGTGAGGGCTGGGGGCTGCTCTGACAGCAAGCAGCACCCGGAGCAGACTCCAGAGAGGCGAGGCAGCCTCGGGAAGGGAGAGGTGAGGAGAAGGGAGGTTCCCCGCTAACAGCCTTGGTGGGAGGAGAAGGCTGTGTTCATGGTGTCCTGGCGGGCAGGGTGGCTGTGACTGCTGACAAAACGCAAGGGACATATTGTACAGCAGCACAGGGCAGGTTAGCAGTGGAGCAATAACAGAAGTGCAGCTCTAGTCAGGGAAAGGAGCAGTGTTCCCTGTTCCCTGGGGCGAAAGGCCTAGAGGAGGCTGTACCAGGAGAATTCGAACCAGATCACCACAAGACCTTCATCTTTGTCAAGACCTGAGATCATGTGACAAGGATGACCATGCGTTTGTGTACACAAAGTGTGCTGGCCATGCCCCAAAGCAGTGGGAATAAAGTTCTGTACCATCCTTGTTTATTCAAGCCCTTTCTGGCAGGCAAAGTGATGGAAGGAGACCATGGGCGTTGTTGCTGGAGAACAGGGATCCTTGCAGTCACCGTCTCTCTCTTTATTAGCATTCACCCTGTGGTCTCTCCCTGCGCAGGGCAAGGCTGGACGTGCTGCCCGAAGGGCTGGAAACGCTTTCAAAAGAGCTGCTACTACCTGTCGGCTGACTTGATGCCCCTGGCTGAGAGTGAGCAGAACTGCACTGGGATGGGCTCCCACCTGGCAGTGATCACCAGTGAAGCAGAGCAGGTAGGTGCAGGGCTGAGGGGGGCACAGCAGCCAGCGACACAGTGCCAGGCCCTGGAGGGGACTCAGATCCCCTCAGCTCCCACAGGCGAGTGGGGATGCCCTTTCTGCAGCCCTTCAGCACCGTCTCCCCTCTGCCCCAGCCCCATCCCATGGGGACCCACGCCACCTCCCTCCCCTCAGTCCTGCACCTCATGGACATTGTGCTTTTTCCAGGAGTTTCTCTACAACTTGGCGAAAGGAGCAGCTACTAACGCCTATGAAACAAAATACTACATAGGATTAAGTGCTTCTGGAAACGGGCAATGGCAGTGGGTGGATCAGACTCCATATGAGAAGGCAGCCACGTGAGTATCCCGGGGGAGTGATGAAGGTCCTGTACTTCACACCCCTCAATCCAAGCGACCAATACAGTGTCTAAGGCGGGTATGTGTCGGAGGGGAATCTTTGACTCCAACTGCCCTGTAAGTCAGAAAACTTGAGTAGTTTTCTAAACACAACTATGTCTCCTGATCTCTGTTACAGTAACCTTCCCTTTTCTCTTCCAGAACCGTTTGAGTTGACTTCACCCCCACTGTCACGCATGCCGATGCATTCCCAATAAAGCAACTTTCTTTTACAGGTTCTGGAAACCTGGGGAACCCAATTTACTCTTTGCAGAAAAATGTGCTGCAATTCACATCAAGGGAAAGACTGACTCCAACACTTACAGTAACTGGAATAACATCCTTTGCTTCACAAGCTGCTATCGAATTTGTGAACAGGCAGTCAAAGTTGTCTGAGGAATGAAACTCCACTGTGGATGAAGGACCTGAGGGAGTATCCTTGAGAAAGGGCAGCTCATGAAAGAGCTGATGAAAAGCTGGCCTGATACCACGCAAATGTTTTATCTCGTGATGTAGGATGAGCGAACCTCTTACAGGATCCCCCTCTGAAGGACCTCAGTTCCCAGCCTGTGCCCCTGCATCTCTTTCCAAGCTGGAGACCAGTCCTAGATGAAATCACTGAGGTTGATGTCAAAGGACCTACTATGACCCTTTTCACTGTCCTCCTTCACAGATGGATGCTGAGCCTCCAGTACTTGCCTTGATTCCTTATCCAGTTGATAAAGGATACTGGTCCTACAGATCACTGGAGCAGAATTTGAAAGAAGAGCATTCAGTGGAGTGTGCTTGGCCCACCCCCGAATGCAACTATTAGTCATGGCTTGTGTTTAATGTTTCCTTCTTCCTTCAGCATATTCTGTGTTGAGAAGTTAAAAAAACCCCATATCAATAAATGCTAATTCTGCTCTTAGCACGAGGCTGTCTTCTGAGTGACAAGTCCCAGCTCCCCGCCAACCCAGCCTCCCTGCATGGAGGTTTGAACTTTTCAGTGCATTTGGCACCTGCAGGTGAGAATATTACTGCAGGTGTGCTGGAGTGGCCAGGAGCAGGAACAACCTAGTGTTCATCTGCAGAGCGCGTGAGAAAGGCTGTGAACGCTTTAGGAGAACCACGTGTGAGGGAAGCGACAGAGCAGGCTGTGTAGCAGTCAATACCAACAAGCGTTTGCCCAGGATGTAGCAGAACAGAGATGGATTTTGGAGATCCTGCTGAGATGTGGGGCATGATTAAGCGTGGCAATGAAGGAGAGAGAAAGCAGTCAAATACCACATGAAGGATAATAGCCAGAGTCTCCCCAGGAGGGATTTCTAATGTGGGAAAAGGGTAGCACACCCCTATCTGAGGCATTACTGCAAATCAGACACACAGAAGTCTTGAGTGATGCTCTGCTTCCTCTAAATTCCCCAAACCTCTGCCTGTATATTCCTCCCCTTTCATCAGTGATATCCATACTCCCTGAAGACCTGGGAGTTTCCAGTTTGGGACTAAAAATACATCTTGAAAAATCATTTCTGGGTGATTTTTTTTTAATCCATCAAAAATCTCAGCACAAATTTGCGTCATTTCCACCTGAAGTAATGTATTTGCCAGGTTTCTCTTTTAGCCACTGGACCAAAAGCTTGGCTGTTGTAAGGTCTTGGCCTTCTATTTTCTAAAGTTGCTGAGATCTTTTCACAATGGAGAAAACTTTGTTGTCCTGTCCAACATAACAGCAGACAAAAATATTGCGATGGACTTCTCTTTTTTATTTCTACAACCCATTTCTGGAAACCATAGCAACAGGGTTTTGAGGAAGGAAAAAGGGGCAGATAAGACACACAGAGAGCGACCAATGTTTTACTGGAGGTTTTAGAGGCAGCTGCAGTTCTGGCTTCTGGGAGGTGGTACGGGACAGAGCAAAACTCACACCAGGAGACTGGTTTGCAAGAAAATGTAACTTGCTAGAAACAGTCTCCATGCCCCAAATTTGGAAGGCAAAGTTTTTGTTGAGATGTCCCGACAAAAGAGAGATCTTGGGAGGTGGTACGGGGTTTGCCTGCAGAATCGCTGAAGGGAAGTTCTTGATCCCATCTCCCTGCAAACACACACAGAGACACGTATACATACACACAAGTACAAACCCATTCTTTTACATCAGTTGTACAACACAGTAAGTGAAGGCAGACAGAGGACTTGGTCCCCATCTCTGCTTTGCGCAGCCACTGTTGAAGAAGTGGTGAAACTCTGAGCAACAGTTTCAGTCACGTTCCTGAGTGAAGCTAATGCCCTTGACTAGTCCACCCCAACAGCAGCACTCGGGGTTTAGGCAGGTATGGACTCTGTACACAGTAGGTGTCTGCACAGATGTAGAATAATGCAAAAGGCTTCCTTGTAATCTATTCCTCTTTGACATGGATTTATCTGAAAGAGATATCTTCCTCCAACACACGACAAACATGCATTATGTCTCAAGTCTGTCTTGGTTCAAGAGGCCGCAGATGTCATGGCAAGAAGCAGAGGTGAAGGTATACTGTCAGGTATAGCACTTTCTGAAAGCTTCAGAAAGACAGTCCTTGCATATTGAACCAGGAAGTTGGGTGGAAAGGACAAAAAGTTTATCAAATTAGCATACTTCATGATGGCACCTGCAGTCCTTGTTTTCAGGTGGACGTCCTGGCCACATCCCAACTGCCAGTCAGAACAAGACCTGTATGCTCACCACTCCTTGGCACATTAACTTTTCCTCTGGAAATGAACTCAGGTCTGAGGAAAGGGAAGGAGCCACAGTGACATTCACTTCTGAGGATACATACACTGAAGGCATGGTCTGACTGCAGCCAGAAAATTCTCTTGTGGTTGAAACTGGAGCTAGCTTCTAGTTTTCCTCAAAATCCCCTGTGATGCCCAGTCTTTGAGATGCTGTCTATATTGGAAGGACAGCCTGGGAACACACCTCACTCCCCTGCATATTGCTTCCTTCTGCAGAGAAAAGCACAGCCAGTTCTCCCCACTGCCTCAATCCTCCTCTGCAAGTCTTGGAAATTTCCCAGTGGGAATCTTGTTGCGGAGGAGGTGGTGGTGTGCCCAGCTTGTTTTGTCCCACCTGTTCAGATGGCAGCCCAGGTAGATAGGGAGGTTGGTTTCCTTCCCACTGCTGGCAAGTACTATGCCCAGTGATGGCACCATCAGCAAGAGACAGAAAGGAAATGTCAGGCATTACCAGGGGGAGACAGAGAGAAGCAAGAGTGGGAAGGAAACGCTACTCCATTCTGTTTTCAGAAAACGCGAGAAGAATGTGTATCCTGCGTGAGCTGCTGCAGAGGAAGA
>Ga0181612_156994_pt1 | contig 11971 bp, 7 predicted proteins | sample HoacroProtozoa21_FD_119630 | JGI IMG/M metagenome (GOLD analysis project Ga0181612, IMG submission 119630) | Hoatzin crop microbial communities from Cojedes, Venezuel. Combined Assembly of Gp0051906, Gp0051904, Gp0051908
CAGACCCATCCTTACAGGAAACAAAAAAGAGAAGGGTGTGGTGTGTGTTTTTTTTTTGGTTTTTTTTTTTTTTTTTTAATCTTCATAGGCCTGATGCTTCATTCAGCAGAAGCTAGGGTACTTGTCTCAAGCACCCACTTCACATTAGCTTCCATCAGAAAAGGTGCTCCAGTCACTTGTCAAATCAACAGCGGCAGCAGGGCTCGGAGTATCAGGAGGCAAATGTGCTTGGATGAAATGGTGAGAGAGCAACAGCACTTTGCCTGCACTTTGCCTGCTCTGCCAGCTGCAAACCTCTGCTTGGTTTGTTGCAGACAAATACGAGCTCTCCCATGGGTGAGGCAGCTTTCCGTCCAGGACCTGCCCCAGGCTGTGGGAGTATGCACATAGGTGGGGGGAAAGACAGCGCGTTTGGATTTAGGTGTGCGTTGGTGCTCTGCAGCTGCAGTCTGTGTGCTGGCAACCCCCAGCAGCAGGTGTAAGCGAGCGTGCCCTAGCTGCTGCAGGCTAAGCTGCCTTGTCCTTACCATGAAAAAAGAACATGCAGAGATTGCTCATATGAAGTTGCTGACTGGCTCTGAAGCCGTGTCGTGTCTGCCTTGCTGAGGATGGTTTCTGTAGCCTTTCTTAAGGGTTTTTGCTCCTGTTGGGTCCTGTAGTTAAAAATATATGAGTTCTTAACTTTACTAGCCATAGTGAAGTGCCTAAATGATATCGCAATGTGTTTGACCCACCTGTCTTTGGGAATGATCTCTACCTGGGGTCAAGTTATATTGTTCACACACTATTGCATGATCATATTGGTTAATTTTGAAGAACTATTAAAGTTGTGTTGTGTGTGGATATTATGCTCAGGGGAAAAAGACTTCATAAAATTTTGCTAGCCAAAGGGGTGGGGAAAGTAAAGTCTTAATCTTAAAATAAGGGTAAATCAGAGAAGGTTAAAGAGACAACTTGGTGAAAAAAATGAGTAGTTGTGAAGGAGGGAGAGATGAAATAAGGAAGACTGAAGAACTTCTATCTTTAGTTGTTTTTCCACTCTTCTGCAAATGTCAGGCTTGTGTTGCTTTTATTGCTTTGCTAACAGTGCCGTTGAAGTATTAACTTTTCACCTTGGGTCCTTTTTCTTCATTTTCTTTAAATTTGGTCAACCTTCAGCTGGCAGCGGTGGCTCCCTTTAGGCCTATGGAATGCGTAAGTTTTTACAGTATGGTAGTACTGTCAGGGATATGGCTCTAGCAAAGTTTTTAGGATTGTTCTTCAAGCTAATTCTTAGTTTCTCACACTATGAGCAAATACTTAATTTGGGTTTTAGTCTGTAGTTGCTCTGAATATCTTTCTGATCTTTTTCAATTTGAGTATCTTCTTTGGCACTGTTTCCCCACCCCCGCTCCCCCTTTCCTTCCTTCATCATTCATTTATTCATTACCGTTTCTCTCTTATTTTCATTTCCAGTCAGGCATGTAAAGTACTGGGTTATATTTAGAAGGTACTGTACCTCTGGAATAAGAAATCTCACTACACTTATGGGATACTATCCTATTTCGACTCACTCGTGTATAACTTGTCCTGGTCCTGCATGATGCTGAATATCATGGCATATTTCTTTCAGTGTTAAGATTGCTAGGTGTAGTGGTCTTTCTAGTTTCAAATCCTTATTGAATAAAGTACCAGTATTTTCTGTATGTCCTTCTGCCTTTGCTGTAGCACACCAGATGTAGGCAACCATGTGGTAAAGAATGATGTAGAACAGTAGATGGAAAACACTCCTGGGTATTCTCTACTGCTTCTGGCACCAGAATTTCAAGACCTGACAGGTCTTTGGAAGGATGATGTTAATTTGACTTGCTCAGATTTGGTATTCTCTGAGTCCTGAAAGGATATTTGTTCTTCTGTACCTCAGATCTGATTTTTGTAGGGGAATAATGTTGACCAGTGACACTGAATTAGGTGGGGAAAATGTTGCCTCTGCTCTGACACCGGTGGAATAAAGGTTTATTTGTGAGCAGAATCATTCCTGTTACACGTATCATGCAGCACTTGCTGCCTGCTCTGGTGTGCAGGAGGAAGGCTGCCCAGAGCCAGGCTGGGCCCGTGTGGGAGGAAGCCAGTGTGGTTGTTAGCAGTGCGAAAGCTGGAAGGGTGTAACTGGAAACATGAAGACTGTGGATTTTTCCTGTGGAATTCCATGGAAGTACGAGATGGTCTTGGCTGGTGGCTTTTCTAGCAGTGCAGCTGCAGTGGGCCCATGCTGATAGTGCCAAGGGGCTGTTAGAAACAGAGCTAAAGTTTGAGATGGAGACTCAACCCGTCTTGCGATAACTGTAGGAAAGTCCCTGTGCTCTTCATTCCCAACGCAAACCTGGGCCATTGACTGGCACCATGGAGCTGACAAACATTATGTTCTGCTTCTAGAAAAATTTGTCTGTGCTTCTTAACACACACCAGGATGTCCAGTGGGTTGTTTTAAATCTGTAAGTGTGACTTGAACCATCAGGCTGTTGAAGGGGATACTTGCTTGGCTGATGTCCGTTGTTGCACTAGGCTGTCCTATTCCTTTAATTGCTTGAAAGGGATGAATAAAGACAAGTTTTCTTTCATACTGATCAGAAACTTGCACTCCAGTATGTGATTGGGACATAAAAAATCTATATGTAAAAACAAACAAACAAAAAAACCCCAAACCAGAGAACACAAACCGGTATTCAAGGAAAAACATGTTCAGGTAGTTTCTCTAACTCCAAAACAGTAATATATACCATAAAAACTATTCATTGAGCTAAAGGAAGGAGGAGATTTCATGATCTGAAAATTGACTGATATTGGAACGAAGGCTGTGGGTTAAACTAACATTTGCTTAGGAAATTTGGATCAACTAGAGAATTTTCAAGTTCTGAAAGACTGTTTATAAAATAAAAATGTTGACAAGTCTTTTACAGTTCGCTGAGCAGAACTCATGTCTGTTGGGATTATATTGCCAGAGATGAGCTTGCTTGTGTTAAGTTATATAAAATGCTCAGAACTGGTTTGCTTGAAGATGTTGAAAAGGGCTATTTTCCCTTTTGCTAGGACAAAGAAGAGGAAAAACAATTTTGTCTTTAGAATTAGTTTGCAATCTCTAAAGTGGGTATTCAAGATGTTTTCTTTGTTCCCTGAAGTCCATAATTAATGTTATCTGTGAAAGCAAAGAGTTTTGAAAGCACGTGTGTAATGCTCATGTGTGTCTGAAATACTTCTGTATATTGCTGTATTTATGTTGTACCCAAACGTACACAGTAAATGATGTTACAGGCTAGGCATCACTTGATGGCTGATAGGAAAATACAGACCAGCTTTCAAAAGGAAAGAAAAAGCTATTGTACAGACTATCATCAGCCCAGCAAGGCACGTTAAGTTGGTAAGTGGAGAGGGTGTGAACTGGTCTTACGCCTTCAATGCAATTAGTTTAGCGGCTTAAGTTAGGCACAGGGTTAATGAGTTTGCTGAAGATAACTCTAATGTGGTTACTATGGAAAAGTTTGAGCTCTTAACACAGCAACATGAAATGTTTCCTTCCAACGGCCCCCGCTTTCAGTGAGGTTACCAAATGTTGCACTTCTATGTGAAAAAGTTATCATAGCGACCTGATATTTTTAGTACAGTGTCTTTTTGGACTGACTCTGCTGTAGAGCCAGGATTCATTCTGCTGCTTCCAACCTTAGCCAAATGCTCTCTGCAGTTCAGTATGAAATTTCAGTTATTACTTCTGAAACCTGAAAGCTTTAGCAATATTGCAGATTTCCATCTTTCCTAACATTTGGCCTTCATACTGAGTGCACAGTCACTACATTTTGACAATATATTTTACATTTCGTTTTCCAAGCAGTGTTTTATTAGATTAACTCAGATAGGAAGAAAAGCTTCGCATTTATCATGAGAGACTTCCACGTGCAGTCAAACACTGTGTGATATTGAGTACTTTAAATCTCCAGTGTATGAGCTGTAAATTAACATTAAAGGCCTCTCTTCACATCCATTACTCTGTTTAAACAGTCGTGCAGAATTACTAGTTGCCAATAATTTCTCCTTGAATACAAATATATCATCTGTTCTAATGTTGTTTTAACTCTCTTGATCTGCATGTCATGAAAAGAATATCTTAAAAATTAGAAAATGGCAAGGCTGAATAGTGTAATGGATAATTTAGACTTTTATTGTCATTCAGTGTAAGTTTCAAGTTTGCTTGCAGCTCAAATTACTAATTTTCTTAAAAGCCAATGATGCTGAGATGGCTGAGCATGGTCCCTGATGGTAAATACCCATCCTGCTGGGACCACTGATTCAGCCTGTTGACAGTCTTAACATCAAAATCTGGCCTGTGAAGATGTGAAGTATGCACTCTTCTCTTGCAAGGGATGAATTTCTTTACCGAGTAAAGTGGGATGAATTTCTTTACTGAGTAAAGTAGCCCTTTAAGGCATCCAGGCAGACCAGTGTGGAGAGTTTTCGCTATAGACTTTTTTGATAACCAGAGAATTTCAGACCCCAGAGCTCTCCGTTTACCACATTGCACAACTGTGAGAATTTTGAACATAGGCACAATAAATAAATCAGTAAAAACCCTGTAGAGTATGCTGCAGGATGCATTTCAGAGTAGAATCAAAGAGCAGAACCATTGGTGAAGAGCATGTCATTTCCAGTTCATGTAGCAGTTGTGAAAAAACAGCTTTGCATCTTCATAATACTGCAGCAGTTTATTGATTTGCAGTGTAATCTAAGGACTGGGGTCTGTGCTTCCCAGGGAGCTGGGGAAGCCTGGTGACACGCACTCGATACTTCTGAAGATTGAAATCAGAAACTCTGGGTGCTGAAATCAGGACTGTGTTAGCACCCATCCGTGATAATATCTTCTCGCTGTGCTGCTGCATATTCACCTCATTGCAGTGTGTCTCTAGCTGCTTATCCTGCCTCCTCTGATCTTTGCTATCTCCCACTGCATGCTGTAGGGTGCACAGCAGTAGGCCATAAAACCTTACCTCCTCAGCCATTCTCCATCCCTGCTTGCCAACCTGCTGTGCATCTTTTCACACCTCATGCAGCTAAACAAGGCAAAGCAGGGGGCTGGAAATTCATTAGTTCTTCTCAGAACTTCTTATGCATGAATATTATTTGTTTTAAACCACATGGGGATTAAGATCCTTTGAAGTTCTTTGATTAGTGTTTAGGGGAAAATAAAATGCCAGTTCAAGCTTCTGATCTTTCGTAAGAGCATATAGAATTCCAGTGTTCAAATTTAAGCTTAAAACAGCTGCTCTGGAGTCACATTTAACCAGAAATTAATTAGCCTGGAAAAGAATGACTAAAACTTGATTATATTTAAGTTTGCGTTTCAGCTTTTGTCAGTGGTGAAATCAAGACTTATTCAGCTTTATTCATGGAGATGGCTTGATTTTTATTCCTACAGATTACAAACTTCTTGCTTGCTCATTGTCTTTCTATATTAAGAATGGCCTTATTTTAAAACTCCTCATGGTTTAACTTTCTTAGTAGCAACATTATCATGCACAGTTAGTTGAAACACCTGCAGTGAGAAAAGGCACGTGCTCTAACAACAAAAGCCTGGCTCTGTCCCTCTATTTTCATTGCTTAGCTGATAAGTGCCAAAGCTGATCTGTGCTAATGCTTGGTTAATAGTATATGGTAGCTAGCTGTATGTATGGTTGACTAGTTGTTTATCCAGCTACTGAGTTTATGCAGACACAATTAATACTTTCATACCTAAACTCTCCTCTTCTGTGTGTTTGATTTTTTTTTTTTTTTTTAATATCTAACAACCACTGTCTTCATCCTAGTGTGATACTGAGTGCCCAGCATAAATAGAGAGATGGACACATTTATCCTTGGAGCAGCCAATCTTAAGATACAGCTGTTCTGCAGAAATATTTGATTAGAAAAAACTCACTTTCCTTGAACAATAAAAAATGAAATGGTAATCTTCTTAGATAAAAGCATACATTTAGAATGATCTTGCAAAACAACAAAACTTTTCCCAGCATCTGAGCTTTGTGTGCTGCCAAGCTGCACGCAACCCTAAAAGGACTTGGCTATAAGGTGCATTTAGAAAGCAAATGTTGGGCTGGTTGTCAGGAAAAGTCTGTACTGTGAGCATGAAGGAGCTCAATCTATCAAGACCGAGGTGCTGCAATGCACATTCTAGGTATTTTTAGATCACATACTGATTGGACAAAGAATCTTCTGCTTCTTCTTTATAAGTGTAATAACTACTGGAGTAGTAGCTGTCTGTGAATCTGTTCAGGACCAGCTGTATAAAAAGTGCTGTCATCATGCAAGCATGAATATGTTAGAAAGCTTTTTCTCTCCGTTCCAGCTGACTAAAGACTATCATCAACATTCAAAGGCCTGTGTACATGTGAGGGGCATGGTACAGTCAAGCGCTGAGACAACCCATGACTGCAATTTGGGCTGGCAGTGCCCTACATTTTGTTAAGGACTGCTGCTGTCAGAAAACTTCCATATTGTTCTAGGTATATGGATGATGATAAACACTTTGCTGGGGGGAACAGGCATTTAGTTGGCAAGATCTAAGTTTTCTTTGACTTTCTGTGCTTAGTATGTTTTCTAGCTTCTTGTTCACATAGTAGTATCTTATTTATCCTATTTCTTTATTTTAGTCTTATTTCTTGTAATTAACATTACACTGTTCATGTCAATTCTTCTGTGGTTGACCTGCAGTGTGTTCAAGCTGGAGTTTGTACCCTCCTAATCCTAGGTCTCCTTCATGAATATCTTCCTTGCCTGTAGCCTGGGTGGAACCTGTTCTGTCCTGTGCTGGCACCGGGGTGTGAGCAGACGATTCATGGTTTTCAGTCAATTCATCATTATTTATGATATAATCTGTGCCATCATCCTTCAGTCGATCCTGTATTCAAACAAAGACAAAGATCAGTGGAATGGAGACTCCTGAGGAGGATTTTTGTTAAGGCTTAAATGAAGAACAAGTAAGATGCAATTCCCCTTCCATTTTATTTCATTATTTGCTTACTTTTTTTCAGGTGTTAATTTACCATCTTGATGTTGACTAAAGCATGTACTTGCTTACCATGTTCTGCTCTTGAGCAGTGTTGAGAAACATAACCTACCCTTCAGATCTTTTAGATAATTTCAGTGCTTATATGTCACTGATGGGTAGCCAATACTTTCAGTGTCTGGCTGAATTATTTCGAATGTGTCACTCATATTTGATGCTCGCAGCATTAGTGGCCATTCTTGAAAATGTAGCACTGCACTTCCTGAGACCTCTTATCCACAGCCCTGAAGAAACTGTATAACTCTCAGCCTTAAAAGTAATAAGCTTTGGAAAAGGGACTTTACCAAAGTGTTTCACTGAGTGTGGCAGTTTTAGGATTACAGCTTAAATACAGCGCACCGAGCTGGGTACTTACTCCATAGGCACTGGGGCTGGTCAGAAGCCTGGCAACAGGATTACACCATTCAGGTAATGTTGTTGTGAGAGGTGGACCGGCGTGGGTTAAGATAGGTTTTAGGTACCTGTGAAGCTTGTTAAAGAATATTTCCCATACAGATATCGATACTAACATGCTTCTCTATTACACAAAGAAATTTCATTTTAAAGCATAAGGGAATCATCTAACTGAATGGAGACAGAAAGTACCATCTATTTACCCACCCATTACTGCGTACATTCCCGTCATCAGTCTTGTCCAACGTTTTTCATTAACAACAACAAAAAACCCCAAACCAAACAACCAAAGACCCCCTCCCCCAAATAAACCCCAAAACACTTGATGCTCAAAATCTGTCTTGAAGGGTACCAGAATGGCTGAAGGGGATGCATTGTGGGATACATAAATGCAGTAGTAGCTGAAAGAGAGGAAATGTGCGCTAGATTATCCTGTTTACCATTCTCATCTACAGTTTGCTGTAAGTGTGATCTCTTCTGCAATTTTAACAGGAAACAATTTAAGACGCAACTGTATCAGCTACTTTATGTAAGAACAGTAGTGAACACTTTCTGAAGAAACACATACTCAGCCTTTTGTAAAATCAGTGCATTTCTTCAGCAGGCAAAGTATATTTTATCAAATATTAAGTTTCTTTGTTGCTGGGAGTGTGCATAAATTGTTCTCTGTAATACTTTATTTTCAGCATTCAAGAAATTTGTTTTACACTTCATACGTCAATGCTCCTTCATATAAAATTATGTAAATAAGTTAGGAACAGGCTTTATGCTATTGTCTCGCACCTGTCTTTCCAATCTTTTAATCCAAAAGTGCTTTGTTGAGATAAAAGAAAAACCTGCTCGTCTTGAGCAATTATATCATCCTCGTAGCTGTCAATAACAGCTCTCCCATGAGTCCTTCAAGTTGACTTATCTCCTTTTACTCGCAAAGTAATTTTCAGTGTTCTTTGGGAAGCAGGTCTGTCAGCTATTTTTGCTGCTAGGGAAAATTTGCTTTATTGATTGTCATCCCACTCTCACTCCTGCTCCTTTCTCTTGCTTTCTTGCTTGTGCTCTTTCCCTCACTCTTTCTCTCTGCCTCCTTAAAGAAGAAAGGAACAAATGTAAAACTGAGTAGTGATTTGAGCTCTGCAGCAGTATTATAGAAATACTAAGTAGCAGTGGGTCTTAAACCTAACCATCCCAGTGTCTCATTTTCTTTCATTATTGGTTATTTATGGTATCACTTCTTTACACACAAAGTACAAATTCTGTATCCTGAAGAAACTGTTATGCAAAATATCCTTGTGATCTCAGTTACAGATTGAAAGTCTAAATAACTTGCTCTTCTGTCCTTTATACTACAGCTATGGAATTTGTTCTAGAGTATCTGGGTTTAGTGTGTGTGCATTTGTGTATTTTTTAAAAATTAAATTGCATCTGTCAGAAGATTGTGATTCCTTCGTGCAAGGTTATATACTGAGTTAGTGTGAAAAAGTAATTGGGTCTACTTTAAAAAAGATTGCAAGATTTTAATATAAAATCTTATGGGAACCATGGTCAAGGTGGGAATCTCATGAGATCAAACTGAGTAGGGAAAGTTTAGATCTGTAAGAGTAAAATCAAACTGAACAATCTTCTTCTGGTCCACTTCCAATCTTATTTGAAACCTCCGAAGTGCCAAGCAGTTAAGAGCTATTATTAAAACGCAATGTATGAACGGCATCAGAGTTGTTTTCAGCACTTCAGAGAAACCTAATTACAAGGCCAAAAATGCAAGTAGGAGCCTAATTCTAAGTTTTAATCTTTGGAAATATTGACTTTGTTAGTACAAACAACTTGAATTGTTTGAACTGAGTTGTCAGACATAGCATGAAAAATACAGGCTTGTGGTAGAAGTTGTATTTGATTATACTGAGTTCTGCTTGCTCTCTTCTCTTATTCTCTTCCAGAATAAGTAACTGAAGATGAATATTACTCTGTTTCCTCTTTAATTTGATGATCTCTAAGCTAGGCCTTACTTCTGAGCAGCCTTATAACTTTATAATAGGTTTTTATACCTCTCAGTAAGAATTTGAGTCCTGTTTTCCTCCCATGCTTGCATGAAGACCAGCACTACATCAGATAGGAATAGGGGGTGCATGCTGAAACAGGCAATCTACTTGGCTGACACAGTAGTCTTTAATCTTGTGAACCACCACCACTTTTAGCATGAATTTCTGTCTAGTGTGTTTATCTGGTTGCTATGAGTGTACACTTATAAGTTGAGTGATGGCTTCAATTTGGGCTGCAACAGGTCCTCTTAGTCCCCTTCCTTTTGCATTTGCTCTAACATGTTCATTGTGAATTGTTCGAGCTTCTGCTTTGAAGCCGCTTGAGATGCAGTTTAAAGTGAAGACCATTTTCTTGAGTGGTGTGATGCTTCTGATTCTGTAATAAATAATGTATCTTTGTTCCTTATTTAACTAGTTATTGTTCAGCCCACTAAAGGAACTTACATTGCAGTGGCCTATTTTTCATTGTTTTAATAACCGGTGGCATAAATGTTTCCTCATTATTGTTGACACAGTTGCTTTATAATATTACAGACATAATCACGTCGTTCAGTGCAGCATGAAAGAGGAATTCTAATCTATGTGCAGTGCTGGCATTTCAAAAGTGTATCAGACATGGGTCTGTAGCATTTTAAGGCTGGCAAGAAGTCTTATCACACTCCAGCTGCTCTGGGTCCAGCTCCTGGGAGAAATAATTTAAGTAGTGCAATAGAAAAAGGTAGATTTTGCACTAAGGCTGATTTAAAAATTGGAAGCAACTAAGTGTAAATCTCTTAGCATAACTCAAAAATTACTGCCGAACAAAATTCATGCTTGCCTAATTCAGGGATAGGGAAAAGATAGCAGGGAAACATTGCATCAGTCAACCTACTTCTGGATTTACACTTTGGTCTTTGCCGGGTGGAACAGCCCTCCTGCATGTCTCAGATTCTGCACCATACAATGTAATGTGTTGAAGAACATTGTTAATGTATTAAAGGTGGTAACACTTTGAACATCCCTTTGCCCAGGCAGTTCAGTCTTCCTTTGCCACTAGCCAGGCACAGTTCCCCTCCCTTCCTGTCTTACTGCCACCAGACTGAACATCTAAATCTTTGCCCCTCGTTGGTTCAGCTTCTGTCTATTCTGAGTTTGACTCCTCTTCTGTACTGCCCAGCAACAAGTAAAGAAGGCAATGCCGTTGCAGACAAGGCAGTTGGCAGATGTCTGAACAATGTCGCCTGAAGTTGAACAGCAGGCAGGTTGTTTGCTGGGACTGATGAGGCGGAGCAATTCAGACGGGCTGTAGGAGGGTACAGTATGCAACAGGGCCTTCAGAATTTAGGTCTTGAAATTGAAGAAGATTTTTTTTGAAAGTGTATGAATAGACATTTTTTTGGAGTTTCACAGTGTCATCTAGTTAAGGCTGGATGTCATCTAGTTAAGGTTTGAGTTTCAAAGAAATGGCAAAAAGACATCTCCAGGGTGGAATATGAGGTCTTTGCTTTAAATATACTGCATTTAAAAGTAATCTCGAGGATTTATCGGGAATAAAACCATTGAATTGTGTGACTTATTTTTTCCCAAAAACGTTATGCCTGAAACTTCTATTATGGAAACTTTCTTCCTATACAGCTACCCTGTCACAAAAATACAGGTAACCTGAACTAGACTTTTCAAGTGAGAAGTCTCAGGTAATCTTAATGAGAAGTGCTGCTGCCACTAGTCACATTGCAGAGCATTTAGGATTTCCATTATGCAGAAAATTCTGAGACTTCAAAATAGTTTTTGTCATAACAGGATGAAAAATGAGAATCTCAAAATTTCTGTTCTTTCAGCCACTGACCATCAAATGACTGCTCTTTGTTAAATTATTATGTTCTGTCCAAATTCTGAGTGGTAGTAAAAATCATTATTTATCTTTTTGATAAAATGGCATTAGCGTGCTTGAATAGGTAAAAATTCTGGCAGAAATGTTGTGGCTGTCTTGACTAGCACTTTAAGGAGGTTCACTTTTCTTCTGTTGGAGGAACAGAGTCCTAGAACCAGCGGTGACTCTGCTGAGAAGCGTAATAGCAAGAGAGAAATAACTTGTAGTTGGTGGGGAGGGACAACAGAAACCTAGCACAGCAACAACAAAATCCAAAACCAAACACCCCCCACCCACCAAAGCAGATGATGTGGCCATGTTTAGAAATACATACAGCAGCTCTGCAAAACCCTGCATTTGGCCCAGAACGTGTTTCACCTTTTGCTTCATTGCATAATGGGGGCTCTGTAAATCCAGGTAATCCCATCCCTCCCCAAAGGCAGATATGCTCACACTATAATATTTACTATTAAAAAGCCCCAAAGTACAGGAATTTTTGTGATGCTATTCAAAACTATATATAGTGATTTTTCCAGATACTGTTTTCCTATATCAAACTGTGCTATAAACCCAAATTTGTTAAATGTATGTTATTTAATATTCTATTGC
>Ga0181612_171453_pt1 | contig 11971 bp, 3 predicted proteins | sample HoacroProtozoa21_FD_119630 | JGI IMG/M metagenome (GOLD analysis project Ga0181612, IMG submission 119630) | Hoatzin crop microbial communities from Cojedes, Venezuel. Combined Assembly of Gp0051906, Gp0051904, Gp0051908
CTACTTACCTTTTCTATTTGTTTTTTTTGTTTCTGTTGTTTTGTTGGGGGATTTTTTTTGTGGGTGTTTTTTTTTTTTCTTTTCAATTAAGCAGAACATCAAATAAAAACAATCTCTAGTTCACTGGGACACTCCAAAGATAAGCTGGCCAGAATTTTAGTCAAAAGAAAAAAAAAAAAAAGGAAGCCGAAGTTTAGCTCCTGTTTCTATCCCATACAATCCATCTTTTGGTATTCTCTCTTGTACTACTTACAGTTTCATGGAAGAGCTATAGTAATCCAGCAACATGGGCACACGCAGGATTTCCCATATGCCTGTAGAATGCAGTGTGTTTTGCTCATGTAATTGCCCCAAATTGTCAAAATTCTAGAAGGTCTTTTACAAAAAACAGCACCCCTGTTTTCTAATACTACCACTGAAAAGATTCTCAAAGACTGAGGCTTAAAGCTTACTAAGTAAAAATATTTACCAGTATTTGGCATCAAATGATGCTGGCTGAAGTTATTTTGAGGTCAAATAAGCTGAATTTTACTACAATGTACTTTACAGAAAGTCATTCTACTTAGTCTATTTTTTATTAGAAATAAATATTTATTACCCAATATTAACACGTATTCATGATATAAAGTTATTTACATATATCTCCTTGATGCAGTTTGCAATAGTCAGACTTTCTGTAATGTTCCCAACACAACCACTGCATGCAATGGCTGCTCAAGTGTAATTTTTCCTGGTTCTAGAGTTTCCTCTCTTTACCCTATACAATCTACAAATTAATTGAGACATGCAAAAAAAGCACAGGAAGGTATGCTGCACCACTGCAGTTAATATTCCTTATTACCAAGCATAAGGACAATTTGGACTAGGTGGCCTTTAAAGGTCCCTTCCAACCCAAACCATTCTATGATTCTATAGCAACGTTCAGGTTAGCACAAAGCCATAAGGTCAGGGACGCAAAACAAATCCTCAGTAACACTGTGCACGTTTTTGGAAAGAACTACTATTTTTCACAACCTCAAGCTATTGGGAAAAAGAAAATCCATGGAAGACAAAGGTCAGTTTCACTCCAGAATAAACCAGGACTGTTATCTATTCCTGTTACCATTATAGAAGGTATTGGGATCTAGAAATGAGAGCCTCAAGGCAGATAACGAGCCAGCATTTGTAGGTTTTGTCTGCCTCCAGAAGTCTTGTTCCAATGCGATTTTTAATTACCTTATTCTAGACACAGTTCTGCCAAGAAGGCAAGACAGCCCTCAGCGGGTGCTGTCTGAGGTCACCCTAAAGTACACTTTGTGCAGCTGTTAAGAGGGATTTAGTCAATACATAAAAGAATGCACTGGGTTCTATAGGCCTACAGGCTCTCTCTTGTGGGGAGGTGGTCTTCTGGACACAAGCAGGTGAACTGGGAGACTCTGTGGCAATATGGAGGAACGTTAGCTGTTTCTAACACTTTAAAAACAAAAATAAAAAATAAAACACATACCACTCAATACAAGAACAACACTTCGAACTTCCACGAAAAACTGAAGAGGACTCTTCCACCCCATTGGAAGGAAACAGAAGCCCTTCTTCAAAGGTGCTGCATAGCACTCTTGCAACCTAATATTCAACAGCACGGGATTTCAGAAAGAAGAAACAATTTCTAAGACAAACAAATTAAATCTACCACTGCAAGGGGGTTGTTTCCTGCTTACAGAAAGGAACATTACAAGTGAACAGGTGTAATGCAAAAGGCACAAAGACGTCTGCTCTTGTTTAGTCTTTTTCCCCGTTCTTTCTCATTATGGCTACATTCATGTCCAAGCTCCTTTGTCTCTTCTGGGGAAAGCTGGCTGGACTACACTGGCAATTAAACTGAGGAGAGACAAGCTAATTGCCTTATTATTAGAAATAAGGAAGTTTAAGATCTGAGGCCAAGAAGAGGCAGCTAAAAAAGGTCTCCAGAGTTTACAGGAAAACAGTAGATCAGAGGATACTGATAATGCTCAGGCACAACCCACTAGCTTTGTTAGTTCTAGTTTTATGTTTGTTTATGATTAATATGTAAGGTATGACTGTAGTGCAGCCCATCATGCTTTAAGACAGCTTTTATAACACAAAGTATGCACTGTGTTGCAAATACAATCATATGACTGTTCCTAAACAAATTCTAATATGTTTCTCTCTCCCTCTCCCATTAGCACTTTTGGACATAAATCATGTTACAATCACTCAACTGTGTTTCAAATGTAGGACAAACTACACCCAACCTTTAGCAATCCCCAACAACTTTCAAATAAGTCTGTGCTACCCATGGAGCTATCATCACCTCCAGTGTAAGCAGACACAGGCCACATCAGTATCCTAAATTTGACATGAAACTTTTGGTTGAGCAGCCCTGTATTAAAACACTCACCAATGCAGTAAAATACTCATCCCAGCCAACAAAAGTAAAACAGCATAGTTTACTATATTTAAGGAGTAAAAAACCCACCTTACAACAAAATCATATATTTTTGATATATAAACTGACACTGAGACTTTCTACTAGAGATAACATAGGCAACTGATTAAGTCTCTTGAACTTTTCACAGGAGTTGATGTTGGATATTTTTAATGGATGAAAAATGTTTGTCACTGAGAAAAGTTTTCTACTCTTTAAATGGGTTAATAGCTTCTGGGGAAAGAAGTAAACCAGAATAACCCAATCAAATTGTACACCATCTCATCTACTAGGAGCTATACTGGAATTCTAGAAATACTAACATTCTCAGTACTTGAGAGCTTCCCTGGAAAACGTCTCAGAAGCAATGGCACAGAAATAATGCACAGTTTTAAGAGCTATAGCTCAGATTTATTCCCCTGGCAGAGCATTCTCAAAAGGAGTATCTGAAGCTTCAAACACGTGTGAGAAGCAGACGATGGTGTTTCACCGCAATTCAAACCACATAAAGCACATACGTCCAGGAGACACAGGAAGGAGAGAGTCATGCAGGTGCAACAGATACCAAAACACTCAACAGCTTTCCAAAGGATAAAGCACTTCATTACATTAAAGACAACACATATGCACGTTCAAATCAAAACCTAACCTGTTTCAAGAACCAAAATAACCAAACCAATTTTCAGTAAGGTGTTAAGGTGTTGAGTTTTTCTTTCTGGTTGGGGTTTAGGGGTTTTTTTTGGGGGGAAGGGATAGGGGTGGTGGTGTTTGGGTTTGCTTTGGTTATGAGTTTTGGTGTTGTTGGGGGGGACGACACTGATTTGGTTTGGTTTTTTTTACATGATGTAGATTAGCCACGTCTTTTACTTTGAGACACATCAGCTTCATGAAATAACTCAAGGAAACTTGCATTTAGTTGTTAATTGGGAATTATCTACACTGAGACCAACCCCTTCTTTGCCTGCCAGATCACCAACTCTTCTTCTGCAGCCCCATAGAATACTGAGCCAGTAGTGCTCTAACAACCATCCTGGCAAGATCAGCAGATGAAACAGAACTTTAGATCAGTGGCAGGTCTCCCAAGTTCCCACAGTGCCACAGATTTACTAAATGGGATCAGCATGTTCTAAAAAACCATGATAATGTGAGGGAAAAAGGTTCCACAGCATCAAGCAGTGCAATGCTTGAAACCTCATAATCAAAGTGACAGTTTTCAAGTGCCATTTACAATGCCCTAATCTGGAAACATCCCAGCTAACCCATCTGATCAACTATTTCACAGATGGAAGCACTTGATGGCTAATTGGCAAGTCCATTATTCAAACAAAATAGCTATCTGCACTTCTATTTTCTATATTCCAAGTCAAGGTGTAAACACTCCTTATAAGACAGGTCACTTCTCTGTCTCTCCCTCCCTTCCCATTTGGATTTTTTCCGCTCCCCTCTGCCACCAAATATGTTAATTCAGAAATACACAATCAGTTTGATTTTCCATTTATTGCACTAGAACAGCTGTTTGCACCAACAGAGCAATGTAAATGAGTATTTTCAAAATTCCACCAAATAATGAAAAATTATCTCCACAGCATTTAAAAAAAGTATCATTAATTATTTCACTGCTTCCTATCACATATGGATTCAGAAAAATAGACAAGATGTGTTAGCATGGACAAGAACTTGTATAGCTTGGATTATTGTTCTGAAAGTGTTTGGGAGAGAGAGCTCTGCTAAAAATGCACTTAATTTGCTCACACTCTTAAAACAGTAGGATTGCCTAATAGAGGCATATGTGGAACTGATTTCACTAGCAAACAATAGTTCAGCGTAAAAAATGAAGAGGAGTGTTGCTCCAAATCCCTGCCTACTATGTAAGTAGAATGCTTTTACGTACCCCACAAAGCCTGTTAATTTGTCTGCAGCAAATGTGCAACATAAAGTGAAGTATTAGATCACTTGTGAAATTCTGTGGTAGGCAGTATTCTAGCAGGATGAACAGGGATAGTCGGTAAAGAATAAACCAGGAAAGGGAATATAACAACTAAAAAAAAGCCAACACCACTAGGGGCAGGAGGAAGAAGAGAGAACACTATACAAGAGAAGTAAAATAAGCATATTGCCAAAATCCGAACTCCCATGAACTACAGAAGGGAAATTAAAGTAATAAGCATTTTGTTTGGGACATCACAACACCTTCAAACTTTAACCGTTTCCCTACATCTTTAAAAAGCTTCAATCACTCCTTCTTATATCATGAGAGCAGAAAGTGAAATGCCTACAATATCAGCCATGTGAGACAAACAATTCCTGCATGACGCAGTGTTGCAAAGGTACCATTATTTATGGTATCAAGTTCAAAACTAAACACAGGTACCTTCCCATACAAAGAACACAAAGTTAAGGACCAAGTTCACCACCAGAAAATACCGCGGATGGCTCACGTGATGCCAAAAACTATCAGATTCTCTTCCATCCTCTCTTGTCCACCTGCTGCGCCATGAAGACAGTCCTTCATCTATCTAAAAGAGAGGAAACGGCTCAAAATTTCTAAGCCACAAGTCACTGGAGGGAAAGTTTAAATATCGCTTTAAGATCACTTCCTTTAAGATTTGTTTATCAGCCATATGAAGACAGGCTTAGGGTCGATGGAACTTCGCACCAACCACCTCTGGACATTTCAGCATGGAAGGCCAATCAGCCACTCAATAGCATGCTGAAGGATCATGTAGTAGGAAAAGAGAAGAATCACAAATTCACTGAAGGAAGTTTTCAAGTAGAATACAAGATGCCAAAGACTTGGAAAGAAGGCTATAAAAACATGAATCCAAAGAGCACTTGGGATAACACATTTGAGTTTGGAAATTAAGAAAAACAAACAAACCCACATAAGATAATTATCAGAAGACGTGGTTTTACCAAGGGGAAAGAGACAAGCAACTGCTGTCAAAGAAGCTAAGGCAAGTCAATGAGAAGGAATTCCTTGGCAGAGATTAAATAGGAACTGTGCTGATCAAACATTTGCTGTTACTTGAACATTAGTTACAAAGCAAATCAAACGGACTGTTAGCAGACCTTATGTGATGCAGTCCTCTTGCTAAGCAAACCCCTAGCTACAAGAAAAAAAAAATCCCCAAGTTGTGTTATAAAATTACTTTGAAAATGCTTCTTTTTCTATAAGACTATGCACACAGATGATTCTTATGTTAGCAAGAATGACTCACTCAAATGTTTTTACTATGTTCAACCTTACAAGCAAAACCTCCAAAGACAGAACTGTACAAAGCTTTTTGTTTTTAAAACACTCTAGTGCAAAAAAATGGTAATAACTTTGTTTACTTTCTAGCAGAACAAAGTATGTCCAAGAAATACCCAACTTCTCTGTTCCACCTCAAAGCCATCTGATTCACCCTGCATCATGTCCCAGTCTCAGTTATCAATATTCAGCACCGAAGTGATCTTTGAAAGCCCACCAAAACACCGTATTTTAAGGACATAAAATTATTCTTTTTGAAAAGCCTTCCTGCTGATTCAATAAACCAAAAGACTACAAAAGTAGTCAAGATATCCAATGCAAGCAGCAACTTGCATAAAGAGCAATTTAGTTATCCACTTTTTTAATCCAACACATACTCATCAATTCATTTAAGAGACAATTCCATATTTAAACAAACACAGAGCAGCTTTGCAGGCCAAAGCTGCCAGAGGAGTTCAGCGAGCTTCTTCTGAATGTTATGTTCTATTGTCTGCCACAATTTTCTAGCAAGCTTTAAGTTAAAACTGAGAAATTCAGAAAACAGCAGAGAGTTAACTGTAAATATGAAAAACAGCTTTGCTATGTGTCAAGTTCAGAGAGGACTAAGAAGTGAAAGCTTGAGTGATTAGACTGCGCAGATGTTAAAAAAATGAAGAGTCATGAAGCAGGCTGGCAGCTCAGAGGAACAAGAGAAATAACTGTTCAAGAAAGTGAAACTAAAAATAACTGAGGGCTGCTTGAAGATTCACTAAGAGCGTGAATAGAATTTTAGACGTAAAACCGGGAAAAAAATATGCACCAAAAGTTACAGCTTATTTGGCAAAACACCTAGAGGCTGTAAATCAACTTAGAATATTTCACCCAGTGCTTCAGTACCAAACCACTCCTCTCCTAGTTATATCGGACACAAACACACCACACACAACCAAAACCAGCTGTGGGTTCAGCTATTTCAGTCATCCCAGAAGCAAACTCGCACAGACATCACGAAGCCCAAGATAAACGGAATCTATTCCTCCAGAAGAACAAGAGTCTGGATTCTCAATTTAGAACAGAGCCCCAGGGGCAGATGAGGAAAGCAGCGAAAGGCCAGCTGCTGCGGCCAGCCAAGACTACGAAGGGGATTACACTAGATCCCTTTCCTTAAGGAAGTAATTTTTCCTACCCTCAGACTAAGAAGTTACTAATTATTTTTTTTTCTTTTATCCACAGTAGTCAGCACAATGTAATAAGATCGGCTTGGTTATAGTTTTGAAGACTGATGGCCACACTAGTTGGCCAAGTTAAAAAGCACTAGGACTTGCTCTAGCAGTAGGAAAAGCCATACAATGTGTGTAGGTCTCCCACTGGAACAGGACAGCTGCCAGGGAGGCCTTTTTGCTGTGGAGTTAGAGAAGTGAGGACAACAGCGAACAAGTGAAGATACAATAAAACACACACATAGGTGGCTACAACTACCTGCAAGTGATAAATTCAACTCAAACTAGCTCCTGAAACTTACATATACTTTAGTGTCTTATAACGCCCATCACAATGTGATCCAAGGAGTGAAAGATATCATTTATGAAGGAGCACGTGGGTGTACTCAGCCATTTAGAACTATCTCCACGTTCTGAAAATCTGTATCACTGGAAATTTATTTAATTTTATTCTGTGTTTCCAATGCTTTTCAATCCAAACTTTAAAATGTTCAGACACCAAATTAAAGGTTTATAAACATTCTGCAAAACTCAGTGCCAACACAAGAGTTCACATTGACAAACCCCCCCCGTCAGACGTTAACAATGATTTGCATACACTTCTATAGCATCTCTAGATTCACAGACTACTACTATGATCTCTGTTTTTTTGATGCTGTTTTAAAAGATAATAAAAGCAATAGTCCAGAATTGATTAATATTAAAGAGAAAATACCGACAAGCTATATACTAACCTGTCCCAGCCCAGGCATACCTCCTCCAAGTCGCAGAAGTCTATCCATATTTCTAGAAAAACGGAAACAAAGGAAAAATGTTCCCAAGCTCTTAAGTGTTTACTGAATTGTTATCTATATAATTCACCTTCAGTCACTCAGTATGTCAAAAATATTGGTGGTAATTACAACACAACATCAGACTTCCTGTTAATTAACACCACATATTAATTCAAGAAGCTGTCTTCCATGCTAATTAACAGACCTTGTTTTATTGCTTTGGTTTTGGGTTATCCCCATTTTTGAAGATGAGCACTCTTATGAAACTTTTCAAAACTTTCCTATCATTCAATTAACTGGAGGATTTTTGTTTCTTAAGAACAGCACCTACCACCAGGAAGCACCTAAAACTTCTTAGCTATACAATCAAGTTTACTCCAATTTGTTCAGAAAGCATCAATAAAAATGTGAAAGTAAGGATTTTAGCATCCTCATTAGTAAGTTCTGCACTAATTAACTTACAGCTTGTCAGTTATCATCAAAACTACATGTGAAAGACACTGAGCAGATTATGGATCTCTGAATTAGCATCAAAAGCTTTTTTTTTTAAATGAACTCATTATACTAAAAGAAATACTGTAAAGTAAACATTTAATGTGTAGTTAGAACACTAGTGACAGTACAGTCATTTAATACGTTTCCAGTGCTGCATGTGCCATTGCTCTAGCACAAGATTATTCCAATCAATACAACTAACTCATTACTTCTAAAAAAAGAAAAAAAAAAAAAAAAAGCGCTTTTCTATCTTGCAACTTTCAAAGGAGTGATCTCCAGGAATAAGAATTGTTAAACTGTTGTTAAGCTGCCCAACTAAAAAAATTACACCGAAGATGTTTATTTCTCTGAAGTTTATTCACTTTCTATTGTTGAAAAGCAATCTATTTTTCAATTGTGGATATCTAAGTAAGGGTTCTGTCCCAGCTGTAACAGACCTTTATCTTGCTTACTTGGCTTTTTCAACTTCTTAGCTTTATACAACAAAAACTCAGTGATAAAATAAACAAAAACTACTGAACATTAAACAGCTGCTTTCAGCAAATCAAGCCATTTACAAGGCTTACAGAAATTGGTAAATTTTACTGGCTTATTTTATTTGTGAAACAGAAGATACAAAGCAAAGCATCAGAAACTCTGATCTTAATTGCACAAGTTTTAATACAACAAAGCCTGTTCAGGTGATATAGGAGCAATTGAGAACAGCAAGTAATGATATTCCCAAAATACATTAATCATCTAAATGGATGTTACATTACACATACGAGAATTACAAACCTAATGTCAACACACTGTATTAAAAATACTGATTCAAGAACCTTCTCTTAAAATGAATTACGCAAAAGAACTTTGAACTTATGAAAAATAAAAATGCTTTGTGTATTAAAAATAAAAAAGTCTTTATGTTGAAGATGAGTATCATCTTGTTACTCCTGAAATTTGCTAAGACAGATACATAAACTGGCTAGATACTAACAGGCTTTACTTCAGTTTAAGTTTAAAACAAATATTTCAAGCTTCTTATTAACACACAAAAAGGCAGCATTTGAACTGACTACTCACAGGATTATCTAACTACTACTTTAATTATGTATGGAATTTCACCCATTCCAAAAAACATTATCTAAGACACATTGATCAGTAACACTTCCTCTATTTGCTAATTTCACTTTACCAGTTTAACACACTCGCAAATTATTAGCTTCATTTGATTCACTCCTTTGATTTTGTAGAACATGCAAAACCCAACAACCGCAGCCTCAGCTAACAAGAAGTATGCTCTTAAAAGCTACCTTGGCATTATATAAATCAAAAAGGAGTTTATGAAAGAGTCAACGGTTATGCTTTTCAGACAGCCATTGAAACCAAGCTGTTTATCACAGGCAAAAGCTGCACATAAAGCGCATATACTTTTTCTATCCTGAACTACAATAAATTCCAAATCAAGTTGGAGGATTTCCACGGAAAGGTTAAGTTGCTGTTTAAAGCTATTATGTAAGCACATGGTAAATGGCTTCAATAAAGCAGTTAAAATGTACAAATTAACGCCAACTACACTCCATTTTACCCCTCTGTGGTCGATACTCCTCCATTGAAATCTGCAATGATTCATCTTTCATGACACTAATGAGGGCTGAAGAGTAGCTGAGAAGTAGATTTAAAACTAAAATTACAATTTTAATCATGGTTGTATGTTTATTTTAAGAAACTCTTAGTCTTTACCACCGGTAACCACAGAACCGGTCTTTCCTACAACTACAGCAACTTCCATAAGCTGATGAGGTGTATTACCCTCATACGTTTAAGAAATAATATTGAATAACAATAGGTGGTATAACATAACAAAATAACAATAGGGATATAACACTTCCCACCTAACTATCACAGACTAGCCACTGACCTGAAGATGTTCAGATTCTCAAGACAGTACCACAGAGAGCAAATCTCCACAAACCAGTTCTAGATGCACTGCGAATTATTTCACTAGCTTCATGGCTTGACTCTGGTTAGTTTGGGCAACTAATACTTTACTTTCCTATTTGTAATGGAAGGCGTTTTAGTAGGTTTTAGTACATCTAGACCTGAACATATTTGTTTACTCTGTACAAACATCTGAAGAAATTAGGTTAGTGATCCATATTAAAACCAATTTAAATTTTTGTTAATCTACTGTACCCAAATATTATTTCAACCGTAAATTCCATTTATGAAATAATGCTTTTGTAAACCTTAAGACAGCTTGAGCAAAACTTTTAGACCTTAATTAAGATAACTTTAACACTTACAAATAAACCAAATATGCATTTCTAACCTGGTGCTCAGTAAGAGGTGATTGCAGAACTAACTCAGCAGCAGCTCCCGCTTTTTGACTATAAAGATGATGCCAGTACGTCTCTTTCCTATGCAAGGAAATAGAAAGGAGGGGAAGGGGCAAAAAGACAGTAAAATTTAGAAACAGTACCACATGTAAAAAGAAATGTTACACTGATGACCTACAGAAGGACAATGCACCATTGAAGAATAACCCAAAGAATGCTTTTTTTTGGCTTATACCATATAAGCCCTGGAATTCGTACACGCCACGTCTTGTCCAAGTCTCCGTAACACTGAAAGATGTTTCCAGGTTTCTCAAAATTACAAGGAAGAGTAAAGCATTTTAATAACCCATTTAAAGCTAATCAATAATTTAAAATGCTGTTAGAAACTGAAACTACGCTCCTTTATTACTATTTTAGAAGATATTCCTGTAGCTAAAATGACCTAAGTACAAAGGTAAAAAGCAGTCTGCAGGTACAGATGGTTTTCTTGTCTATTTCGGCAAGAGTAGTTGGTGTGAGTGGGAAAGTCACAGAGGTCGTTGGGTTTGCCCGAATTCAGACTGAGAAAGGCTGCTTCACATCTGCTTTAAAAGTCATGTCATCCTCCTCTCAGATACCACTGCCCACTAACTGCATCCACTCATTTGTTGTGCAGTTTTTTAAAACAGATCTGTGAAATTATCTGTGGCCATGATTTGACAGACTTTTTTTCCCCCCAATGTCAATGTTAACATAAGGAACAGTGGCAAAGCTGCTGCTGCTTACCAACTTGATGCTTTCTCAGTACTGCCAGGACAGCCATTTGTGCAGCCTTGCTGTAGACCGACAGGCTAATAAATATTGGTTTTAACCCTGTTCACTTCTCTGAGAGGATTCACATTGCATCCCAGAAACGGTTGTCTTGGCATAACAGATAAAGAGACCCTGGAAGAGGTGACTGCCTCCAACGCTAAGCCAGACTCCAGAAGACATTTATGTCAAATCATTCTTTAAGCTGAAGCTGCCCAAAGAATGTCTTTAGTTTTGGGGTTTGGGTTGGTTTTGCTTTTAGCACCCGAGGTAATTTAGCAGAGACCGTTCTGAACCTTATCTCAAAGGAGTACAAGAGCAAAGCAAGATGTGTTAATCTTCCTGGAAAGTTAAAGGAGAAAGAACAGTCAGTGCTGACAGGCTGGTGTGGAATTCCACTAACAAGTCAAAAGAAAAGTTGCTGCATTTCTGCCACCTTTGCACAAGGAAATGATCCACAAGAGATCAGATGAGACAGGATCACAACATCCAGCAGTTATATGGGCACAGGCTGCAACAGAACTGCAACCAGTTCGCAAGCGGGCTTCAGCGTTACAACCCAATTCACTTTTAGCCAGCTGGCCCCCCAGGGGTCTTGCACTCCCTTCCCCACTTCCTACAAGGACATTAAAGAAAGATCTCTGTGAGTTTGGTCAGTTTCCTGGGGGAGGCACACAACACGCTAACCTACAGTTGAGAATTTTTCTCCTCTCTGCTGCAAA
>Ga0181612_132428_pt1 | contig 11970 bp, 11 predicted proteins | sample HoacroProtozoa21_FD_119630 | JGI IMG/M metagenome (GOLD analysis project Ga0181612, IMG submission 119630) | Hoatzin crop microbial communities from Cojedes, Venezuel. Combined Assembly of Gp0051906, Gp0051904, Gp0051908
CTTTCTCTTCTGCCTGATCTCTGCTAGAAGCTCCTTGTTTAACCATGCAGGTCTCCTGCCTCCTTTGCTAGATTTCTTTCTCAGGGGGATGCATTGCTCCTGTGCATGGAAGAAGTGTTGTTTAAAGAGCGACCAGCACTCTTGGACCCCCCTGCTTTCGAGAGCCCTGGCCCACGGGATTCCTCCCAGTAGCTCCTTGAAGAGGGCATTGAAGAGGGCCTTGAAGGGTTATGGTGCTTCTACACAAATCTGCCCATAAGATGGACAGTGGTGGTCTAGGAGAATTGCTCTATTACCTTCTTCTTATATGTATGAATGCTAGCAGTTTTGCTACACTGACCAGCTTGGTGGTATTCAAACAGCCTAAGATGTCTCAGAAATAGAAGTGGTGCAATAGAAAGGTCACAAAGAAGGTTTGTTGGGAACATTTGATATAACAGCAAACTGAGAAATGGCACGAAAGTAGATAAAAAAGACTAATGTTAGAAACTTTGCAAGGAATTTTGTGGGGTTTTTTTCTCTTTTTAATGAAAGTCCCACTTCAGAAACAACTAGAGAAGCAGGCAGCTAATGAGTGGCACTTGCAGAAGTCTTCATTGCACTGATACCATCCTTGAGATGATTTAAGTGTTTCACATTTATTCTCACAAAATGGGGCTGGAAACTTTCATGCAAAGCCTTTTTCTTAGTATTTAGAAATGTTTGCTTCCAATCATGATGGAAACTGAGCCATGGGAGAGGGATGTGCAACCATGAGAAATCACAAAGAAAACCAATGCGATTTCCCCCATCTTTCTAAGCAGGATTTCAGGCAGGTGCGACAGAGAGAGAAAGAAAGCTTGTGATTCACAGCTGTCTGATAATGCAGGGGGACATTTTCATTTTATCAGGCCTTTACATCCCTCTCTGGAAATATCCCTTGTTCATTCCGTTGTGAAAATATCCTTTGGTGAACTCTGCTTGTCTTCTTTCATGGCCAAAATACTGAGTTATTCGAAGTCATCAGCAAGGGTCCTGACAAATGTGCTGTGGGATTACGGCTTACTTATCTGAACAGGAAGGCAGAGCCCAGTGCAGCCCCTCTGCTGGCCTCCAGAGTGACCTGGTGAAGAGGAAAAGGATGAGGGAAGGCACATATGGACTATAAAAATGTGTGTGTAGGAGCCCCATTTCCTCTGGCTGCTCTTCCTTCAGCTGGCCTTGGAGAAGCTGATTTCAGTTCGTCCGTCTGTCTCAGATACTGAGCTGAAATCCTGACGAGCAGGTGTTTCCAGATGTGCTTGGAGAGCCAGAGCTGCTTTCCCTGAGTAGGATGAAAGTCAGTGGGGAACAGACACAAGCTGTCTGCGGGCACCCAGATGTGTGGCACCTGAGCTTCTCCAACAGACAGAGCAGAACAGTGTGCAAGCTCCATGGTGGAGAACCAGCACAGGGTTTGGGTCAGGAAACACAGACCCACCGAGATCCCATTTGCCTTGGGGCAGAGGACACTTTGCCCCTGAGAAAGAGTCTGTGCAAGGAGAGCAGCGGGGAGGGAGCCCTTGCTGCTGGCTGCGGTGGGGATGAGCCTGCAGGAGTCCAGGGGCTGCGAGGTCCTAAACCCCATGTGCCCACCTAAACCCCGTGTGCACCACACCCTCTGCATTGGGGCAGCAGGAGGAAAAGTTGAGGGTGTGAGAACGAGCACGGGCTGCGGGTGGAGGATGGCTTCCTCCCCTGCTGCAAGTTTTTTACCTACACGTGATCAAAATGGCAGAGATATGGGGTGTCTCCAGTGTGGTCACTGTTGGTCTGGTTTGTTTGGGGTTTTTTTCCCTCTCTTGTGAGGAGAGAAACAGGACCCTCTTTGGTCCTGTTTTGCTTTTCCTTTCGCTCTCCACCTTTTTTTTCCTCATTTGGATTTTCCCTTCTCTCCCTGTGTCCCCGTTTTCCTCTGCTGTTTCAGCTGCTGTCCTAGAAATGAGTACAGATCCCCCTGTTTGTTGTACTCTACGGTTCCTAGAACTACATTTATTTATATTTGTTCTTGGAACCAAGATGGTAAAAATAGCCTAAAGGCCATGGAAATAGTGAGGGAGGGGAGTACAATGCATTGTGCATTGCTTTCATGGATTGCCAAAAGGTGGACTCCCTGTTGATTGAAATTGACTTTTCCCATGTCTCAAAGTCATCCTGCAGCTCACTAAGTTGTTCTGGAGGCCTGGGAAAGGTCATACTGCATTGAACAGAGCTGACACCTTTTGGAAGGAAAAAGAGGAAATCTGGAGGAAGAAGAAGGGGGAGATAAAAGAAGAAGATGAAAGCAGGTGGTGGGAGGAAGAGGAAAGATTAATAAATTGAAGGGAAAAAACCAATAGCAGCAAAAACCAAAACACAAGAACTGTCAGAGAAAAAGCTGTACGTAATTTAGTGTCCCGACTTGGAATGTGGTTATACCATGTGTGGGAGAGGGGAGTGTAAACATCTCTAATTGCCCCATGAAGACTCCTTGCTCTGATCTTAAAAAATCCACTATTTATTTAATCTCCAAAACTAAGTTCCTATATCCTTTCCAGCCTGGCTTCTTAACGAGACATGTTGTAACAACATGAGCCCTATGAACATGCAGTTATTTCTGGGGCTGGCTTTAGGCTTCTGCACTCCAGCATGGAAGAGCAACGGTTTTAGCAGAAGAGTCAAACCTGCAGGATGCAGCTGGAAAGTGCATGAAAGGTGAAGTGATTGGTGAAGAATGATGAAGGGCCCTGCCATCTTCTGCTGTGAACCAAGATTTGTCATTAAGATCTGTGCAATGTACTTTGAGCTACCACTGCCTGGTTCCTTGTGGCAGTCTCTGCTGTGGGGTCACCAGTTAGCAGAGGTATACGTAATCCCCAGATGCAGGGCTGTGGAAATCCCTGCCCCTTCCTTCGGCATCGAGAGCTGAGAAAATGCTGGTATAGGCAGTCTCCTGGCCCTAGAATGGTGTAACGCTGACTGGTTTGCACCCTTGCTGCTTAGGACTATCTAGCCCATAGCAGATTTGTCTGGGGGAGAAATATTTGGTAAAGTACGAAGCTGCATCATGCAGCAAGATAACAGGCAGGGTGGATGTCTGCTGCCCAAATTTGTTCACAGGCTGTCTTTTATTTAACAAGAGGCATGTGTCTGTAAGGCATCACAAACCTAGGCCGTGGTCTTCTGAATAACTTTATCACGGAAACAATGCTGTTAAGTAGCATGGTGCCCTCAGGTGTCTGCAGACTGGGTGATATCACTGTCCTGCTGCTTATAGTTTCCCAAAGAAGGACTTTGACATTTTAAAGTGTTTGTCTGAAATGCTGGCAAAGGTTATCCAGGGTGTTGCAGTAAAGTTATAACTTTCCAGGATTCAGTCAGAGTAGCTATTGATCCAAATGTCTCTTGCTGTCACCCAGGCATGTATAAACGGTGGTCTAGTGCCATGAGGGTACAGGGAGCGTATGTGCCTCCCCTCTAGACTACATAGTTTTCATTCTGGTTCTGAAATAGCTGTGACATTTGGGCTTCTAAACAGAGCTCCAACTGAAGATGCTCATGATTGTAATTTAGTTGTACTTCTATATCTCTTTCTGCTGCTCCGCTTTCATCACCACTTCTGTCTCTACTCTTTCCCTGGCTTGCTGCCTTCCCACTCTTCCCTCTCCCTTTTTCTGTACTCCTCTCTGCATCCATTTTTACTGCTTCTGCCTTCTTCATCCATCAACATCTTCCCTGTCTCTTTGTTCACTTGCTTCTTTCCTAGTATCAAAGACCATAATTTTTTACTGCATATATAGCATAAGATGTTTAAAATGACAGTTTGACCCTGACATCTGTCCTCAAAGGTTGAAAAGCATTCCTTCAAGAGGTTACTGTTACCGGCTTTGTATACAAACCCTTCATCTTCCCATCCTTAGATGTGTTCAGCTTTCACAGCACGTGGAGCTGAAGTTCCAGGAAAACCTCGGGGAAGCTGGGAATCGCTTGCTGTAAAATAAATGCACCAATACACACTCTCATGTATCTGTCACTGGATATTTTAGATTTCTTTGACAAACTGGAGTCTTGCAGCACACTGATATGGTGGCAAATATTGATAAGCTATTTTCAGACAGAGAGATGAAAACACAGGTGAACACTGAGGAAACAGGGTCACTTTGACATCACCTATGCCAGAGAGTGAAACTGATTTTGCTGAATGAATCTTCGCCTCTATGACCAGCAGTGTAACTGTGAGGATGTTAGGAAGACTCCCAGATGCCCGCTGCCATAACATCAGCACTGATCTCTCCCAGCTGCTAGGTTTTCTGGCTTCAGGTCTGACAGACCTCAACGCACTTGCTGTGCACAGCGTAACAAGAGCATAATGGATAAGACGTGTGAAATTTTGACAACCACCTACTAGACCATGCTTTCTTTTGGGAAAGAAAGTAGCTCCAGAAGCAATGTTGCAATAGTGGGCTGCATTCTCACTGTACCGAATCTGGTCTAGCTCCACTGATTAGCTAAGAGATGGCCACAGTAATTACACCCATGGGGTTCTGAAACAGGTAAAATGCTGAGCACAGCTACATTTGTACATGGCTTACAGGGGGCTAGCACTTATGATTCCAAATTAAGCTAATGGCCAATAGGGATAAAAATGACATTTTTTATTGGGGTAAGGCTTGAGGAGCAGTGGAGGTTTAATACACCCCCGAGCAGAGCTGTGAAAGCAACTCACAGGCTGATTATCAGGCTCTGTCCCCATTTATCTGTCTCTATGGTGGTCCTTTTGGAGACGACCTCCTCCCCAGTCACTGGAAGCTGTCAGGATAAACCATCCCACCTTTGACATCTCATCATGACTGATCTCCAGATAGCCCTGTTGGGATAAAAGGGCTTTTCTTGTTTGAAATCATCCATCAGACAGTGCCCCACCTCCTCAGGCACAGACCTGGACCCAAAGATGATGTCTTCATGGCCTCTAAGCTTGATTACCTCAAAACAGTGTAACCAGGAGTCAAACAAAATTCCCTCAAAAGCATCTTGTGATGCAAGCACAGCAGCACATCTACCTAGAAACCCACATTCTTGCCAAGATCACACCACAGCACCAGTCTTCACGTCTGTTACAAAGTCCATGTCAGATAGTCTGTATAGTAACCAAAGCCTTCTTTGGTCTGGATCTAACTGTTTTAGCAATTATACTTCTCTTCAAAACCATAGACACCCATGGTCAAAGCTGTAGGTAACTAGAGACAAGGGGTTGCGGGAGACCCCTTTGGTAGGTGCTATCCCTGCGCTCCTTCTCGCATGGGAAGAGAGTGGCCATGGACTTCATGATCCTGAACAAAGTGCGAAACACCTGCCATTGCATATCTGATATGATTCAGGGAGTTCTGCATAAGATGTGCTCATGTGCATGCAAAATGCACCCAGTCCTGGCTCCCTCTTCCCTTCTCCCTGAACTCAAACTACCAGCCGAAGAAAAAAATGAAATAACTTGTTTCTATTCGTTTTTGAGGAAGGAAAACTGGTCATTTATCTTTTAAATATTTGGAAGATATTGTGAAATTAAAATTAACAAGAACATATAAAAGCTTTCTTGAATAGGTAGATCCAACTTAAAAAAAAAAATCCTGGATTCTGGACTGGTGCAGTTTGTGTGCCTCACTTTATTCACACTACAGACAGGAAAGACTCTTGCAAATTAAATCTGTACATACGGTGAAGCAGCGCTTTGGAGAAGTAATTAAACATTGCCGCAGTATTTGTTTCGATTTGCTGAAGGAAAGACTGCATAGCTCTCTGCGAAACAACTTTCTTTCTGCCTCTGCTATCCCACAGAGGCTGCATCACTCACCGCTGCTCTTTGCAACTGCTTCTGTGCTCCTTCCCGTTTAACTCCCTGCTTTATCCTTGCACCTATTGATTCATCGCAGCCGTGGCGAGAGCTGGCATTTGAGGCTCGCCCGCCCCGAAGGAGTTAACTGGGTTTATTACATAATCTGTTTAACACTCGGGATGAATAGGAAATGCACGCCCCTCCTCTCCTACAATATGTTTGCGCACTTTAAATCGCACTCCTCCCCGGCTGCGTGTGAGCCCCACGCCACTTGGCATGCCCTGAGTCCCCGCGTGTGTGCCCAGGCGCGTTGCTCCGCTCCGGCTCCGCTCATGCTGCCGGCGTTACACGCCTGCGTGTCCCTGTGTGTGTGTGTGTGTCTGCCTGCCTGCGTGTGCGTGTGTGTGCCCATGGGAAGAGAGGAGCGAGGGGAGGCGAGGCGGTCACATTTATAAGAAGTGCCAGCAGCCGTTGCGAAGTGTCAAAGCAAACTCTGTCATCTTTGGAGTGCTCCGAGTGGACAGACCGCCTCACATAATGCCATCTTTCGATGAGGTTTTGAAGGAAGCTGGGGAATTTGGAAGATTTCAAAAGAGGGTCTTTTTCCTCCTTTGCCAGACGGGCATAACTTTTTCTTTCCTGTTCACCAGCGTGGTTTTCCTGGGGCAGGCACCAGCCAGCTACTGGTGCAGGATCCCCGGGGCAGCTGAATTAAGCGAACGATGTGGCTGGACGCTGGAAGAGGAGCGAAACTTCACGGTATTGCCCTTGAGCCTGGGGAACGGGTCCTTCAGCGGGGAGTGCGAGAGGCTGGACATCGCGTGGGATGCTTCCGTCAGCTGCGGCAGCCCGCTCGCCCGCTACGGCAATCACAGCGGGGGCAAACTGCCGCTCGCCACGTGCCATGAGAACTGGGTGTATAAACAGCCCCACTCATCCATCGTCAGCGAGGTAAGGAAAATCCCCGTCCCCTAACCAGCGACTTCCGTCACCGTGCGGGATTGTGGCAGTAAAACAGGATTGCTGCTGCGAGGGTCGATGCTTTGGTGTCTGGTTTGCCTTCCTGGGTTTGTTTCGTTCCGAGTCACAAGCAAATTGGGACAATGAGTATGACCAAGTGCCAGAGCCAAACTTTTAGGGAAAGGTGATCTGATCTGAAGAGTGGCTCTCCAAAGCCACGCAAAGCCAAACACCCCACACAGAGATTACTCTGTCATAAAAGGACTGTCAGGTTAAAATAAAGAGTGAAGTCCTTGCAGCTGAGGCTTCTGGTGCTCAATTATGGGCTAGAAACTTTGGTGGTGTAAACCCCAAGTGTAGCTGATACCACTTGATGATCTAGATGACTTTATATTATCCATACTCTATATTTTCAGCAGGGAACACTAAAGTCTGCAGGTAATAAATAAACCTTGTGGCAGACTGCCCTTCTGAGATCTGACAGGAGTCAGCAGAAATGACTGTGCTTACCAAAGAAAAAAAAACAATCACACTTTTTTGCCCAAAGCTATCATTCAGCTCTTCCTGAAACGTCAGAGAACTGCAGACTGATACCACAGTGCTGGCAAATGTAGTGGCTTTATAATGAGTCTGAGAAAGGCCATTTAAGTTCCTTTGCTAGGAGATCCTCTGTGTAATCTGTAATTGTGCTGTGGATGGGCTGTGGTCTGGCTCCACCACAGAGGTTGCACTCCTAGGAGTGTGTATTTTAAGGTTCATCCTGACAGTAACTGTCACCAATGCAGTGATGAAAAACATGAAGTGTGCTTAGAGGGTTGGCTAGGAAATCATCTAGGTGCACTGCAAAATGTGCCAGCACAGCTGTGGGCTCTGGTTCCTGTCTGTCTCACCTGCCTCTTGCCACGGTCTTTAACTAGGTGCTTGCACTGGAGTCGTGCCCTCCGAAACACGCAGCAGGGAACAGCAGGCGAAGCCCTGAACAAGCACTGGGCTGGAAAGCGGTGCCTATTCCGACCTTTCACTTCACCATCCTTCCCCCCATCCAGCTGGGACAGCTGGACCTGCTCACAGGCTCCAGGCTCTTCAGAGCAGCAGCTTTGTGCCCTGAGCACTGCATCCGACCTGAGCAGCTCCAGCCAGGATCTATGGTCAGGAGAAGGTAAATCAGAGCACCTGGCTGGCCCTAGAGAGAAGCTTCAGAACAAGCTTTTATGTATGATCACCAAAATCAAGGCCTTTTGGAGGGCTACAAGTGACACGCAGGGAGCTGGTGTCAAACTTTGGTCCCTGGGAATGACGTACCTCTGCCTGTGCGGGCAGTGGCAGACAGGGCTGGGTGGGCAGGAGGATGAATGCTGCCCAGGAGCCACGGCCTGGCGCCGGAGTGAATTGCGAGGAGCGGCCGTGGTGGGAAGGTTATGCTGCTGCCTCCAAAGTACCTCTGCTGGGGCTTTGAAAGGGGTTAGGTCACAGAGTCTTTTACTTGGGCAATCTGTGATAGCCGTTCGCCTCAGAGCTTATAAGTAGAAATGTAGACATTCCTTTTCTTCTGTTGTTCGTTTTCTTTCCCTTCCGCCTTGCTATAAGTAAAAGCATGTAAGTGTGTCCATAAGACTGTGCTCAGAATCTGTTTATGGCAGCAGTTTGTGTACCTAGCAAAGCCACTGTGATTTTCCAGCAGCACTGAGCGACTGGGTACAGCTAAAAGAAAACGAAACCAGTGTTTGTGTTGCAGCAATAAATGGGAGTGAAAGGTTCAATGTTCTCTGGCAAAGACCTTGCCCATCTGCACCTTCTTGCCCTCTCCTCCTGGGGAAACCCTCCCGGGCCAGAGAACGGATGAAAGGATGCTTGTGGAAATGCTCCCCACCTGTGCTCCCAAATGCAAACATTGGGAAAGCCAGGGAGTAACTGCCTGCAAGCAGCAATAGTCTGGCACTGCCTGCCCCTGTGCTGGGGCAGCAGGTCGCATCATCAGTGTCACTGCTGCTCCTAGAGGGACGCTTGCTGGCCGGGGGCATCTCGGCCAGAGGGTGCTGGGCTGTGACCTGTGGCACTTGTGTCCTATTCCTAATTTCGCAACATTTGCCAGATAAATCACATCCCAAGACGCTCTGTTTCTTCGACTAAAGAGGAAGCTTGTGGCATGCACATCCTGGCTTAATTGCTTTGAGATCAGCTATTAAAAGGACCTTGATATCTATTAGTGTGTTACACATCCCACAAAAACAATTTAAATCCCAGACTTCATTTAGTCTCCTCTTGCTCAACTGAGGCTCTGACAAATCATGACTCAATTTAAGCAGGTCTGTGCTCTGTTTTAACGTCACGAAACAGATCTTTTCTCATGTGTCTACTTGTAAATACTGTATTTTGTCCGTGTATGCAGAAATGTTTCTGCTTCTTTCAACTATCCTAAGATTTCTGGCACTTTTTTTCTGGCTGAATCAGCAGTGGAAGTGACCAGGCAGGCCAAATTAAAAGGGTGAGTTACATGACAATCTGAGGACATATGTTCTGGGAGAAAGAGTAGGGGGAGGAAAAATGGCAGGATACTGAAGGAGTTCTTCCAGACCTATGGCAAGCGCAGATCTAGCATGGATTTGCAGTGTGCCGGGGAAGGCAGAGGGCAAATTCAGGCATGTAAAGCCTTCGCTGGGAAAAGTTGTCATATCATGGAGCAGGTCTAGCAGCCAAACCACAGGCTATCGCAATCAGTTCTGAGCACCCTGAAGAAGTTAAACCATACAGCTGGAGGGACTGATTCACGAGGAGCTGTCAAATGAATGGTGTTGCAGTACCTGACTTCATTGCTGTGATTTGTGCATGACTGGAGCATGCTGCTTGCTGGCTGCTCTCTCATCTTAGCTAGCTATCTTCTGCAAAGGCATTCACAGTAGCATTAGCAGAAGGAAGTGGAAGAAAAAGGGGAAATGTGGACTGATAAAAAGCACCCACTGCTTTGTAAGCAGTACCTGAGGTGCCTGCTGCATCACCTGCTACAGTGGCACTCCTGAGTCTCAGTGCTGGGCTACAGCAGGGTGCCAGGAGAACATACCAGGGCTTTCCTCCTTCAGGACTTGAGAAGAAGAGTGAAATCTATTAAGAAATCCTCACAGGAGCAACACGTGGCAAAGCCAGTTACCTTGGTCTAGTGACAGGTGACAAAACACTGCTAAAGGTTCCCTTTTCTTTTCATGTTTAATGGGCACTGAGAGCAGGTCTCTACTTCTGCAGTGACATGCCTAAGGGTCTCTGTGCTCCGCTGCTTTAGGTCAGGCTTTTCCATGAGGGTAATCCAAATCAGAGGAGGAGTTGTCCACTGGTGCTGCACACACAGCCCAGCACTATGATGCCTGAATTAGAGTCAAGCAAACTGGATCTAGGATGACGTAAAGTTTTCAAGAGATCAGCAAAGTCCTCCACTATGTGTAAAACTTGGCAGTGACCCCTCTGATGCAATGGTGTCGTAGGTGGTGGATCTGCGCAGAGGACCTTGGCCCGGTGCAATCTGCTCCTGTTTATTTGAGCAAGTCTTACACAGCTCCCTGTGAAACTGGAAGATGTGACTGCGTGCGTCAGCAGCGGGATGGGGATCCAATGGCTTCTCAGATTTTGCTTGGAGAGGGAGGCTGAGGGAGTAATTATCGAGCTAAATCCATTCTTGGCTCATGCCAGCTGATGCCATCTGAAACGATGCTGGTTGTAGCAGGTGGCTGGTGCTGCTTGGGGGGGGAAGGCTGGTGACAGCAGCACTTCTTTCAGGAGGAGAAGGGCAGGAAAGGACTGTATTTCTGTGCAGTGGATGGAGAAGGAGGAAGAGCAGGACTGTTGAGGGGCTGAGATTGACCGGGGGGGTCACAGCCTCATGCTCTGGCCCAGGGGTCTGGAAGGGAGCCCAGGTCACTTCCTGCACCCCGTAACACTTGAAGTAAGAAATCTGTTGCCTGCCATTCCTGCTGGGTGAGCCCTGCAAGGGACAAACTTACCCAGTACATACGGAAGACAATAAACCGAATTTCCCTGGGAAACTGTGCTGAAGACTGAGTCACTGACCTGTGATACTTCTGGGCTTTGGCTCTGTGCACTTTCATCCTGGTGGAGAAAGTCTAGCACTCAGCGAAAGGGTGGCTGGTGATAGTTTGCAAAGCAACAGCCATTTTATTCAGACATTTTTGGCAGTGATGACTCCTAGAGGCATGTGCATGCATTGTGATCGCATATGCAGGTTGACTGGCCTGTGGTGGTGGGTGAAAGGAGGAGGTCTACATGGTCAGCAGCAGCTACAGCACAGCTGGCGTATTTCAGGCTTATTAGCAGCCTTTGTTGGCAGGGGTTCAGCAGAAGGGACCGATTCCAATATGCCCTGTCTACAGCAAGCCTTCACGCCATGGATGATGTCATTTTGAGAGCTGGCAACAATTTATTGCCAAAGCATGAGGTCTGAGGTGGACAAATGATCATCTGAAGAGATCCTATTGCACCTGCTCGAAATAAATCTTACTCCCCTGCTTGCCAGCTGTCTCAGAACATAACAGTCAGCCAGCATTTACAGAGAAACCTCTAAGCAAAGCAATAAAATAAAATAAAAACCTTGAGTTTTCTGATTGTTTTTAGGACAGCTGCTGTTTTCCTCTGCAAGAGATGGTAAGTTTCTCTGCCTCACTCTTGCTTTGGCCATGAATAGACATAAGAAAAAAGAGGGACAGAACAGGTCTTCTGTCCTGGGAGGTTCAATGAGTCCAGGTGATCTGAGTGGCAGGGACGTGAAGGTACCAACTGGGCCATGGCCAACACACAGCGGAGAATCCTCCAAAGCTTTCAAAGCTAAGCTATTCCTCAGGCTCTGAGCCACAGTGCCCTGGGAGCAGGGTAAAGGCTGACTCCATTTGTCCTGTTTAGTGCTCAGCTTGAAACAAGACACGGAGAAGGACAGTGTCCTTGCTTAGTCCATTAAGCACTCTGACAGAAGCTTTGACAGAAAGAGAAAAAAATTGTAATTTCTTCCTTTCCACTGCATGCACTTGGAGGGTGTTTTGTTGCAGTAAGGATGTGTGAAAGATAGCAGTTTGACAGCCCAGAGGACAATAGAGATGGAGAAGCGCTGCCCAGGAACAAATAAGGAACATGCAGCAGCTGCCTGCATCTCCCCAGGTTTCCTTAAATGATGAATATTGCCCTAA
>Ga0181612_181526_pt1 | contig 11970 bp, 5 predicted proteins | sample HoacroProtozoa21_FD_119630 | JGI IMG/M metagenome (GOLD analysis project Ga0181612, IMG submission 119630) | Hoatzin crop microbial communities from Cojedes, Venezuel. Combined Assembly of Gp0051906, Gp0051904, Gp0051908
GTCTAACACAACTGATTTTTGATGGCTGAAAAGTTTTGATTGCACACTGACTGGAGAATCAGATTCCACTTTCAGCTGCAATGGCACAAAAGCAGTCATGACTGCGAGTTTTTCACAGTTCTTTGTGGAATGATGCTGATAGATACTAATATTGTTTACAATTCACATATCAACTACATGTGCTAGCCTGTGTTCTTCACACCCTTTCTTAAGCTATTGAAGACATCTGTCACAAAAACTCAACTATTAAAATGGGGAGGTCTATCAGAGATGGGTGCTAGAAAAGTCAGAAATTTCTGGGTAGTGTTTATAGCATGACTGGGCATGAAGATGGGATAGGTGGCCACTGGTGACACTGTTCCCTTTGAGGAGCAGTATCTGCAGGTGGGTGGGATGGCATGATTTTGTCTGGGACAATCTCAGAGATGGTTTTTAGCAGAAGTGTGATCAAAGTGTTTGATACTAAACCAACAGAGAGATCCACTGAGCTGTTGCCTCTCTGCTCTTCTCATCCAGGAACAGAGGTCAAATGAAAACCATGACCACAGTGTCTAAAGTCAGATCCAAAACGACCAACATAATTAAACCCATTTTCTATCACTTTGTACTTCTATACCCTTTAAAAATGGTACTTACCCACTCATCACCATTAGGTAACAGTTATTCCATTTGAATAGTACATAGAAAATAAAGACCTAAAGTATAAAGCAACAGAGGATCACTGCCAAGAAAGAAAATCATTACATGGAAGGTAGGTAGACAGATACTTCACAGTACTGCTGGAAGTTGATAAGTAAAAAAAGGATTGGGTTATTCAGGCAGAAAAACAGAACAGAATTTGACCCCTATTGCTGTTCATGAAAATTAATGACATTTGCTTTTTCCGTATTCTAGTATAAGTTGAACTTTAAAGGAAAGTACGTCCATCTTTTTAGCTCACACTTAAGTTCAGGTTCAAATAGTTTCTCTTTGTGACTAATAAAATATTTCTACTTAGAGAACTACAGTTCAAAGAGATGAAGAACTGAAGTCTTCTAAAGGAGCACATCAGTGCAAGTCTTTTTTAAAAAGCAATTAAAAACCAGAAACAGGGCACTTATTTTATATATTGCTTGTCATTAAATTAACAAAAATGTAGGTTTAATTTGGTTCCACAATTCAGGGTAGGGTAGCCCATAAAAAAGGATAACAGCAGTTACACAGCACATCTGGGACAGTATTCTCAACAGCAGTTAGTATCGGTATAATTCTGTTACCATTAATATTTCCTGCGATAAAATCATAGGTGCCTTTAAAACCACAGTTTCATCTCTGGTCCTTTCTGCTTTGGACTTCATATCACTTCATAACAGGTAATATGCACATGGTATAGATTAATATAACATTTACTGTTCCTAGATGCATCACATGCTCTTCACCTTTGAGATCTCACTTACTCCTTAAGACATCTCAATACCACAGTAAAAACTGAACTTTTTCATGTTAGATTCTATGGTAGAAACAACAAAAACAAAAATGCAGGCACATGAAAGAATTAACACTGATTGCTATTTCTTGTACTTGTTGCACTGTTTAGATTGTATGATTGCTATTTCTTGTACTTGTTGCACTGTTTATATTGTATGAACCTCATGTTTCAATGTTTCTGCTACTTGGAAGGGTTGAAAATGATAATTTTTCTCAGTTCATTACGTGGCTGCTAGAGACTACTTTCCCTTGAAGCAGTGGGCATTGACCACCGTGAGAGAGAAGGTAGAGAAGGTTATGTTGGTAGTTTTGCAGGTACAGACTCTATGAAGTATTTGGGTTTTGTGTCTTGCATGATCAGGTCTTAATCAGATACAGGATTCTCCATCAGGAAAAGGTCTTCCTCTTGTCAGATGGGCAAGAAACATTGGGTCCTCTGTTGCCCAGGGCACAGTCTACTTTGGCATCTTATTTGGGAAGTTCATAGTATATAAACATACATTTTGGCAGAATATACATATATAATAAAATGGTAATACCACAATCCAGCCCTTACATAGTTTATCTTTCTAGTATATCTCTTTTATTTATCAGTAATGGAATGAGTCCCCTTAGAAACTATGACAAGCCAAATTAGGATTGGGAGAAGCCAGCATGGATTTACCAGTGCAAATCATGCCAGACTAACCTGATCGTCTTCTACAAGAAAGTCACATTTTCGGTCAACATGGGGAGAGCAGTGGAAGTCGTTTACTTGGACTTCAGCAATGTGTTTGACACTGTCTCCCACAGCAATCTCCTGGATAAACTGGCATGATACAGACTGGATGGGTGGTCTGCAAGATGGGCTGGAAATTTGCTAACAGGGCACATTCAGGTTTTCAAGGTGTGATTGGACAGGGTGCTAGATAATCCCATCCAGACTCCCTTTTCCATTAAAGGGCGGAACAGGTGATCTTTCGAGGTCCCTTCCTACCTGGGCTGTTCTAGGACTCTACAATTCTGTATCTCTAGATCTTACTCTTTAATATGGAAGGCAGTTATCAATAACTCCCTTTTCAGATGGAAAACCTGAGGAAAAGAAGTGACTTGACTATCTTTCGGTAGGTCACCAGCAGAGTCGGGACTAGAATTTCCCAACTAAAGAATGTTCAGTAAGATTTTTTCCAGGTAAATTTTCAAATGTCATTATAAAGGAATGGTTTCCACCAGTTTATTTTCACTTATTTCCAAATCATTTATTTGGACAGACCAATGCAGAAAGTCTGAAAAATCTTTTAGATTTACAGTTCCCTGGTGAATCTGTTTACTAAATAATTTTCTTTGTAGCTGACTCAGCCAAGTAAGATCTAAATTTTTCCAGAGCCAACATATACATAAACAAGTGAAAGACTTTAAAATATTTAAAATGGGAAAAAGAAACCATTTCGTGGGGGTAGCAAGGTTTTCAAAATGAGGCAAATTAATTCAATACCCCATGTAGCAAGATCCTATTTCAAACATGTGGAAGAGAACTTAACATCAAACACAATGAATACAACACATAAACATGTCTGCAAGTAAAAGATAAAATTAAGACTACTGGGGATAATTTTGTAATACATTTAATCTCAAAAAATGGTAGGAAAATGAATTCAGAAAAAGATGTCCTTGATGCTTCCTCATTTAATTAGAGGTTACTGTACAGGTGACCATTATCTATGATAAATATTTTTTATGAATTTGTCTGTATATGAAAGTACCACAACTAACTATTCCCAGTACAACAAAGTCATTTAAACTCTCTGGAATCAAACTGATACAAATGTTTACACAAGGCAGGGGGAACAGCCAAGCTGAAGTCAGCAAAAATGCATCCTCAATAAGGGGCTGTCAACGTTTAACTATTTTGAAAGAAAAATAGTAAATGAAAAGTTAATAATGGAATGTTTATAATGGATCCTATAAATTGTTCAAAATATCAGAAAAGGCAATCTGGTCTTTTAAAATAATTGATGTGAACTGTAAAACTTATGAACAGCACACTTATGGTTCTACTAAAAGCTATTTTTATGGAAAACTATTTACAATTTTATTCACTTAACAAACCTTACTCACTCATCAAAAATCCCAAAGACAGATGCTTTCCATTATGTACAGAAGAACTGAGAATTATTTTACTATATTATTTCAATTATTGTTTGCGATGCCACGTGTCCCATCTTCTTAGCACCTTTCCTTTAAGGATATCTATTACTGAAGGTATTATTTCTTCTATTACTGCTAACATTCAAGCCAATAAAAGAACTATCAAGCAGTAGGTCAAGTGGAAAGTGTTCACAAAACCAAGAATTCCCTAGTATGAGGAATGCCAGGGATTTACTGATTTGGGTATGTTACAGGGTTAAGAACAGTGACAGCACATTAAATATTTAAAGAGAAATTATGTTATCTCTCATGTCAACTAACTGTATGAATTCACAGACTGTTTGGACTCTGTCGCTACATACAACTCAGTTAACTGAAGGAAGAGTTTGAAATGAATTCGTAAATATTTTAAGAGGAAATCTCTCCTGTCCTGTATTTTTTTTTTACTTTTTCAGTCATGTTTTAATAACAATAAATCAGTACAGTCTGGATGATAATCTATGGGACAAATAGATGCTTGTGTTTCACCTGCTATTCTGGAAGATACAGGGAATGAATGTTACAGAAGTGGACAACGCTAAAGAAGAGAACGTCTTTTCCACTGGCCCAGAGCCCTTGTTAGTGCTAGACAGGAGCTTTGCTACTCCCATCATTAATGGCATTGAAGACTAGAACAATATCTTTATTCATGCACAGCCCAGCACAGGGCAGCCCCAGGGGTAGCTACATTAACCCTGGCACACAGAGGAGTCTCTTCTCTCCAGGGCTGGTGTTATCTGAACATTGTGCTTGAGCAGTGGTTAGCAGAGCAACAGTACTGAAGAACAGCAAAAGCTATAATAACAAAGATTCACAATCTTTCTTGCAATGTACAGGCTTCACTCACTGCAAGGATAATGGACTATAATTCAAAAATATTAAAATTTTAAACCTGTATTTAAACAGTAATTATACTGACTAAACTATTGCACATTGTTTTTAACATCTGCCTTTTATTTCCTTCAGAGTAGCACAGCATCTTGCCTGGCTAAATACTAACCTCTGCAAAGAAGTCCACTGTCTCTAACCACAAATAGCATTTTACAATTGCGGTAATTTTAATTCTGAGACATCATGTAATCTGTTAAACAGAAAAGTTGAATAAGGCCTTTTGACTTTCAATATGCTGTAGTAAGACATCTGCACATTAAATTTTGTGAAAACTCTGTAAATCCCCCATAAAAAATGAAAATTGCCTTTTAAAAATCACATTTGTATGGAGATGTGTCCCTGTGGCTTCCTCGTATCAGCTGCCAATGACAGAATGCACACCAGAGGTAAATGGAACTGAGCTGCCCATCTGCGTGCTTTAAACACAGTTGTGTGCTAAAAGCTAAGAAGTACATGTACAGAGATACACATATAGATGTATAATACAACATCAAGCTTCTTTGTCCTGGAAAATACAGTTTGAAAAGTAAAGTCATGGTAGTAGTCCATGACTATCATCTAAGTTAAAAATGCATCAATTGAAGCACCATTTGCAAGTCTGGGACAGAAAGCAGTACTATTACATTGCCTTCGGAGCTCTGCCAAGATGAACATGTGTTGTCAGGGCAGACATCAGTGGAGAACAGAGCTTGACAAGCAACCACTGATTCAACCCTCTTGGTGAGTATCACTTGCCAATTATGTGGTATCAGTCAAAGGAATTTCTGAATTACATAAATTTGTTGCTAAATGTTAAAAAAAAAATTAAAATTCACACGTTTGCCTTCTATTGCTTTATTCTAGCCTCAAGAGGTAGCCCTTTTCCATAGATTACATTAACACCTAAGGAAGTATGGTCCAGATTAACATAAATTTGGATTGAGTTTAGACAGATAATGAAAGCAGTTTTTTATTTTATCCTGCTACACTATTGTTCTAACTGTATCTGTAACATGAATAAGTCTGAAATATTTGCAATTAAAAAGTTGAAAATACCAAAAAACCTAAAATTTCATTTTCTTATTTTCAGTACTTAGTCTATACTTGATATATCTTTTTTTTCTTCCATGCCAAGGCTAGTTGGCATGTATCTATAAAAGTACATTTCCTAAACATCAATATAGTCAAGCTCTAAATGAGTTCATTACCCACTGACCTACTTCCACCAGTTTTTCATATGAAATCTTTCATTAGCTATTGTGTAGAGCAAAGCTTTAAAAGTGAAATACGCTTCCATTTTACATACATACAATTACCTTTAACGCTAAATGTAAATCTGTCTTTCACAAGACATAAAACATTTTTAGCAAGTCACATTGGTTTCCTAAAATGAGATCAACACTGCCAAATCTCAGCACCCCAGCAAGCGAGGGTCTGACGTCTAAACTTCCCCCTTCGCAGCTTTAGATTCACTAGTTTCTCCTAGAAGCTGTTTCACTCTATTTCAAGCTGATTTGCTAATGTCAAAAAAAATCTTAAAATTCTTGAAACAAACAATTTCTCAATAACTATAGTACAGTTTTTTATTGCCTATGTATCATCCTGTTGGCACATTCAGTATCACTTCCCCCCAGAAAAGTTGTTTGACTGTGTTCATGAAAGGCGGTGTATAAACTCAACTCAGATTGATCCTTCTTCTATAACTTAAAAAATTAATTTTAAGATCAGGTTACTAGACTGAATATAGTGTACAAGCTTTGTGCTAAAGGAAGTATCCCTGTTCCACCAAACATCTAAAATGCAGTAGATAATGCAGTAGATAACACGGCTCAATACTGAAATACTCTCGTGTGCAGGTTGTAGGGCTAATTTTGCAAGCATCATTTACTTTAATGATACTAAGTCAGCAGCAAACTGACCAGGTGCAAAGCCCAGAGAAGTCCAGGTCTTAAATTATGTAGATAAAGAAAGGCAGAAGACAAACATTGGTAGTCAGCTGGTAATGACAAGCAATTTCATTCTTTGTAGGCAAGTCTATGCAAAACACACTACCAACTGTAGAGTTACTAAATAAATGGATGCATGCCCACAAGCAGGCTAATCAATGGAAAAGATTAGCATGGCAGCAGAATTTGGTACTGAATGCACAAGGACAGTACCTGACAGAAGAGAAGCATCCTCCCTGCCTACACATGACCCGCTGGCTTCACCAGTGCTGGTGACCACCAACAGCCTCCAGCTTGGCTGGGAGCACATCAGTCACGTCTGACTGCTCTTCTGCCTGTTCTGTCTGTCTTACACCTTCACTTCTGGCTCTCTCTTAGGTCATCAGCCCACCAAACAGGCAAGTGAGGATGATCTTATGGGTGAAATCGTGACACATAAATTAATTTTTTTCACCTAAACTGAGACTTTCACAATACTGATATTTAAATGTCTTACCTGTCTAGATTCAGCTGATAGCCAATGGACAGAAATGGATCCTTCTGGAAATGCCACTTACCGCTTCTCACAAGGCATGGCCGGAAATGGTTGTGTGAATTGCCCTCAGAAGTGTCTGTTTCCTTTCATTAACTATAGAGGAAACCTAGAGAATTAGCTCAGTGCAAACATCTACACTATGGTTCATATGTTAGGTGAGATGAAGCTTATCTGTCCCCACAATTTGTCACTACAGTGTATATTATGTGTCTAGAATTGCCTAAAGAGGCCAAAGAGCCCCACTGCAATACTGAGGATTGTTTTGCCAGTGCAAGTACTACAAAAGACAGTTTTAATAACGCCTGCTAAGGAGTCAAATTAAGGCTTGGCATACAGAGAGTGCCATATAGAGACAAGATGACAAAATTCTTCAAAACAGTTAGTCCCTAAATCAGTGTGAGGAGACTCTCATAACTTGACAAACAACACTGACAGCCCAAAGTTTTAACAGGTCACAAGACGAAAGGGATGAAAACAGCTTACTCGCAGCTTTCTTCTTCTCTCTGGGCAGTGGGAGAGTAAATTTTATCTCTTGTAGGATATGTTTCTATTAAAATAAAATTTAACTATCTGTTTGACCCCATGTTTATAAAAGAGTATAAAAAAAAACCCATGGCTTTGCACCTATCAAAATTTTACAGGTATGTGATATCTGTCATTAATTATACTCCAGCAAATATATATCTTTTCAATGATGAAGAACAGGCCTGTCTTTTGTTATTCTACCACAACAGTCAAGTAGGATATTAAATATGAAGAATGTCTGAGATAAAGGATACTGTGCTGGATTGAGACTACCAATTGAATCAACAATAAGCTCCTAATTAGGAGAATATTATTTTAGAATTAAATCAGTAACTCAGTATCCAAACCTCTGTATCACATTACTCAAATCTAAACCACTGTATCTCCTCAGATTAAAAAATTCTGGTATTAGGGCATTAGGCCTAGATTATCTGAAAAAAATGACTAGAATTGCTCATTATCCATTTTTTATGGGAATTATTCGGAAATAATTACAGCAGAATAACTTGTTCTGGTCTATTTCCTTTTTATAGACAAAACTTTGCTCTAATGTAATTCTGCTGATTTCAGAAGAATTACTCTCAATTTTCCCCAAGTGAAACATGAGACTCAAGCTCATTGTGTTCTGATCACCTTCATATGTTACACCTCCAAAATAGTCATCAGTTACTAATCTCTGTTGTCTCTGGACTTAGAGGTTCCATTCATCACACTATAATCACCCAGTAGAGAAATTTTCAGAACATCTCTGGGTCTAAGGACAAGACATAACTTTATCTCTTTATAACCTTCAGTTTTATCCTAAATATGAAATCATCTCTGCACAGAATATACATGCACTACATTCTTCAATGTTAATTTGGAACATAAACGTGATTATCCCGCTCATCTAAGGGAAAAATAGGACAATGAATGGATAAATGTCATTTCAGAAAGCTCCACATTTTTAAGGAAGTCAAACCATATTCGCTTCAAGAATCTATTTTTTTAACATACATTAGTAGGACACAGATTGTCAGCATTCATCTTGAAGACCCCCTTGAAATGCCTGACATTACAGCTATCAGGTACCAAAATCAACCAGATTACACGATGGAGGGCTCAGAAGGTGGGGCGTGTAAGGAATTTATTTTGCTCTCAGGCAAGTAGATCAGCTAAATTAGAAGCAATGGCTTAGATGTCACGGTATAAATTGTATCAAATCTGAAATGCTACAGTTGATTTAAACAGTCTAACGTGCATCTGTGAGAATCTTTACTCCAAAACTCCATTTAATATACAGGATGCATCTTAAATATTTATAATTAATAGTTATCGACTTAAAATTAAAAAATGGCAAATGATAACTTTTACCCTTTAGAAAAGAGGGTTGTTTTTTTTAGAAAATAACTGAAGTGGCACGCAAAAATAGCCTGTACACAAAGACAGTTAGCTGCCACTTACACCATTTTTCTCACAACAACCTTAGACACATCAGAGCTAATCTTAGGATTTGAAAACCTTTTGTTCCAACTGCCTATATCTACTTATTACTGTGAAACATATTGCCATTCATGTGAAAATTATGAAAAAACAGCATTGTGTTTAAATTCTATGTAAATCAAACCTTACATAGGTCAGTACTCACTACTGATTTCAGTTAAAGTAACCCGTTTACATCAATTAAATGAGAACAGAAACACGCCTAATCAATAGCTACTAATCTTAAATATCTCTGTAAGAAGTTCTGCTACTTTAAAACCAAACACTGCCGAGATTTTGTTTGTGCATATGTGAGTGTGCGTGTGCATGCATGCACATTTAACTGCAAAAAACTGAATTTGGGACTTTGACCTTTGCGTGTGAAATCTCAGACAAAGATGTAAAACATATTTCAGCAAGCTGCAGTCCTCATAATTACATAAATTCCAGATGAAGATAGAATATACAGTAAGTTATCAAATGGTTCATGCTTTAAAAAATGCAGCATATTCACAAAATGGTTAAAATCACATTACAGAGACAGTCTTAATTCTTACATCTTCTAATTTCTGAGTAGTTGACACTGAGACATGAATAACATTGATGTAGCATATTTTTAGCTTATTTCTTACAGGAACAAAAAGTAGATCATTGCTTTGAATGTCTGTCTTTCCATCTGGCACTCCTTAACTTTTTAATCTTTTGGACAATTTCTGCCTATTTGAAAATTATAGTCCGTTGCTTTCCTAGAAGTTTTATAAACATGGGTCATTCAGTAGAGTCTTTCTAAAAGTGAGACCCAGGGAGAACAGAGCTCCTAACACACTGTTTGACAGCAACCAGCTGGCCAGTCAGATATATGTATTGGCCAGCTGATCAATATATGAACAGCTCTAAATGAGCCACAGCATGTGCTGTCTCTTGCCTAGAGGTTTTCCCATAAGAAGAAAGCTACGCTTATTGCAGCAGGAAGGAAGCAAAGATTAGGGATAAAGAATACAAATCCCAAGAAACCAGGTGTCATTAGTTCCACTTGTCATGGAACGAACCGTTTTCCATGTACTTTCACTAACTGTCACCAGAGAAAACAAATTCTAAAGCACTGGTGAAAGAGTAAACAGGTTTTTTCAGTCTTTATATTTGCATACAAAGCACACACAATCCACAGAGCAAGAATATTTCTCACTCTAATACCACCAAAGCAGCTTTTGAACACAAGGGAAATGGTGCTTTGTCTTCACTCAGAGGCAGTACGGAGTGCCTACGCATGTGCCCGCATCACCTGCTCAAGGCATTCAGAGTCTGGTGGTAATGTATTCAGTTCTACAGACACATCTGATTTCTTCTCTTGTCTTGCAGGGGGGAGAGTGTAGCAAGCTTAGTGCAGCCCTAAGGCAACAACAGTGACTATGGAGTGAGAACAAATAACACTTTCTCTCTCCCCATTTTCTTTTTTTTTGTGAGTTGGAAGGAGATTGATTACTTCCCTCTGATTTTCTCTGGTTATGATAGTGGCAAGAAGATGGTTTATTTATTTATTAGGAAAGACAGATAGTGTGTGCTTGTACTTTCACATTCTTTTAAATGAGATCTGAAGCTGCTCAGCACCATGAAAATTATTCAGGACCTGAAACTAAACATCCAAAATCAGAGGCACTCAAAAGAACCCAATGCTTTTGCTTAAGGATTACTCATATCTGCAGTGTGAAGAACAGAAAATTGACTTCTGTGCTCCTAATCTTGTTCTTGTATCACCTACTTTAAAACTTTACTTATCTAATTGTTGACATAAAGTCTCACTGAAGCCTGATTATCATTTAATCAGGCTGATTACTTACATAAAAAATATGCTGGCCTTAACAATATAAGATAGTTTAGGTACTACACAAATCACACAGAGCAGTAATTGTGGTTGTGTGAATTTTCTGCAGTGAAGATGAGGCAAACAAGTCTCTTAATGGTTAAACAAAATAGTCTGTTGTTTCATGAACGACAAAGATCACTCATGAAGACAACTAGAAATAAGAGAAGCTGTTGGCATGGAAATGTAACAGTTAAAATTTTCTCATGCTATCTCAAAATATCAAATTTTGATAACAGGGTTGGATTCCCTGCTCCTCATAGTAAACTATTTGGTGAAACAAGTGCTGGCATGAATCTTTGACAACACATCATCTTCAGTGGTTGAGCAAAGCCATATGTCTACACTATACAACAACAGTAGAAGTTTCTCAAATCGCTTGGAAAGCAACGTGGGGGAAAACCATCAACACTATGATAAAAAAACTCAGATTTTGGACATCCTGTCATTTTTGACAAAGGTATCACTTGGGTTTTACAGAAGCTCATCTAGGCTTACAGTGCTCAAACATAATTAAATTCAGCTCCTTGTTTGCATATGGTATAACAACCATTTAAAATACTGTTCCCCCTAAAGTTCCCAGCAATGCAAATTTCTGCTCGTGTCACACTTTTTCCTAAAAGGCAGTTATTGTATGAATTGTATCCCTGACTAATTAGGAAGAAACAAGCTATTCCAACACTTGCACATCCAGATGTAACAGTGTTTAAGCTATTTCAAGAGGAAAAAGAAATAGGAAGACATTTCAAATAGCCTGCCAGCACTGTTATAAATTGACTTCTGCTTAGCTCAGCTGTTTCATCTGCTCTCAGTCCGCTCTAGGGTTGCCTGAAATGAATGGAGAGTCCTCTGTGAAATTGGCCAGAGAAGTGTGCTTGCAAGAAGCACAAAATTGTGCGATCAAATCTTTTATGAATGTCTGCCATAGCAAAATGGAGAATAGTACAGTACTTCAGATGAGGCCTGGTAATGAATGTATCTATAACATATATGCACATTTTCTCCTGCATAATTCTAATTATCTCCAGAATAATCTGTAGGATGAAGCAACTTGAACTGGAGATCAGTTAACTTTAAAGTAGGAGATAATCATTTCATTGTCTCCTCTCCCTCTTACAAGAAAGCAGCAATGATCAAGA
>Ga0181612_139897_pt1 | contig 11969 bp, 3 predicted proteins | sample HoacroProtozoa21_FD_119630 | JGI IMG/M metagenome (GOLD analysis project Ga0181612, IMG submission 119630) | Hoatzin crop microbial communities from Cojedes, Venezuel. Combined Assembly of Gp0051906, Gp0051904, Gp0051908
CAGCGAGTGTGGTCCTGATTTTCTTCCTGGATAATGGACCAGCAAGATTCTCTGTAAGGAGAGGGAATGGCTGCATGTCTGTCTCGCACTTAACTTTAGCTGTCTAGTTTCTCCTTCATTCCTCATCTTTTAGCTGATCTAGAGTGGACTTCGTCCAACTGTTTACCGCTAAAGGATTTTGTCGGGCCACACTAAGCTGTAAGGAGTAAGTGGAAAATTAGAGAAATTAAAATGCTTTTACAAACCTATCAAACTTAAAGAAGTTCTTTAATAAAAATATCCTAGTCCTGAGGTTTACCATGAGAAGAAATTATTTGGCTTGCAGAGAGACTGACATCAAAATAAGCAGACCTATACAAGCCATGAAAATAGGAAGCAAAGAGAACTATTATGTGTATTATTAGAACAAAAGGTGCTGCGTTAGCTGTAGTCTTGGCAGTAGTGGGAGAAAGGACGACTTGTAGGACCGTAGGGATAGATGCATAACTCTCAGTTGGCCTTTCAGTTTTATCAGTGCCTGAACGGCTTCAAGCTTTTCGTCTGCACAGCTCCTGAGGTTATTATATCTCCTTTTTATTTTTGCTCTCTTTCTTCTTAAAAATTAGATGCATCATTTCTGCCAGATGAATTCTGCTGAACAACGCTGGGATTCTGTACAGAAAGGAAAACATTTCTTCAGGGAGGTAGACTTGTAAGTGCGCAGGATGCTAAGGAGCTCAGGTTAATATGCTGAGCCTGACCCACTTAAGTCTTTTGCCTCCAGAGGAAAAACTTTACATTTTGTAATGTTCTGGTGGCAAAATAAACTACTCAAGAACTTAAGAGACATATGTTGGACAGCTGCTGCGAGTCAGTCCAGCATGAGGGTGGAGCAGTCTGTGTATACTGTCTGAGTAGCTGTTATGTTGCTAGAGTCCAAAAAATATTAAAAAGTTGGATGTTGGTTTTAGGTGGAAATTTTCTTTGCCTGAATTAGTCTTCCCAGATGCTACAGAATAATTCAGTGAAGATAAATAATGTACAGAAAGAAGAGACACTTCTAAAAGAACTTTGCAGTGAATTACTTTCAAATGTGTGTGTATAAATATATATATATATGAACTTTACCAAACATTTGCAGGCTCTTTCAGAGTTAAGTATTTTTGAGTTTTCTTGGAGAAACCTTCATTATGATTAATTATTGTCAAAGCCTTGAACTGGAGAGATAAATAGACATACAGTTGTACATTTGTACAACATCTGATTTTGCATAGTTTACAAGAACTTATTTCTGAACATCCCTGTTAGAACTTACAAAACCTCAGTCTCGCTCTTCATTTTTAAATATTCACCAGCTGTGTTATTTTCTTTCATTCATTCAGCTAATTTTTCCCATATTTAAATAGCTTGAGAGGTATGTTAAGCCTTCATTCTGTGCAAAACTCAAATTAAAATTCTGATTTCTGCAGTGCCTGGCATTTCTGACTAGCACTTTAGTGACTAGCTCTGATCTTTTTACTAAAGAGTTTACATGACAGTTGCAATTTTAGAGGGAAAATAAAAATAAACAAACAGCCTTTTCCCACTAATATGTCTGTTCATTAGACAAAGTGGTTGTCTTCCTCACATTCATGATGTAGTCACACACTGTTTCTTTGTGGGACATTGAATTTTACTTAGAATATACTTTAAAGAGAAATAGTTCTCGGGGATTTTCACTACACTGGATACTATGTTTCTACAAATGGAATATGATGACTCTAAAGTATTTTTCCTGTCCAAGCTGGTTGAGAAAATGCAGGTAGACATACCTTTTTTGAGTTCCCTTCCTCAAATTTCACTTACTGGTTGCCATCTAGGAACCAGAAAGAAATATAGGAGGCTTGTAAAGTGTGGGAAAGCAGCCACCTTTGCCAAGCAAAAGGTCCAGACCGGGTCATTGTCTTTGACTCTAAGAAGACTTCACTAAGACACAAAGAGGACAGTGTGCAGCATGGAAAAATCTGTCTTTGTTCTGAATGTAGTTTAAAGTACTGACCCAAGACATTTGCTACAAGGTATTCTGGTGGATTTCATGACCAATGTTGCTACTCCTGTCTCTCCCAGATGTCTGATAATCAAGGATAGATTCTTTACTCAGTTTAGAGAAAATGAAGTGCTCACACAGAGCACAGGAAGAGAAGATTTATTTAAAGCACTTGTCCCTCTTTGGAAGACAAAGCAGTAGATTTAAGTTAAAACTGCCAATATGGATCATGCTGAAGATAAGCAACATCGAAACCAGCACTGTTAGCCTTTTGCAGACTTGTCCTTGGGCTTGTCTGAAGAGGTGGGAGAGTGGACAAATGGCTCTAAGATCCTTGCCTTGTTTCAGTTTTTCAGTTCTGTAGATTTCTTCATGAAAGGAACTTGCAGATAACCTCAGCCTCAGATTATTTGTCAGAAGGTTGTGGTTTGGAGGGGGTTACTTGTAACGCTGGTACCTCTTTCATCTGTTCAGAGCCTTTGCCAACCCTCAGCTCTGTGTGCTGAGGTTCGTGCCGAGCTGACCGGCACTCCTTTCACCTTGCTGGAGGGAGCAGGTGATGAGGACTGAGAGAGGATGCCTGGCCTAAGCTGGGGAAGTCACATGTATTTCTGTAAACATCCACTTATCTAAAATGATTTGAAGGAGACAAGTAGTCTCACACAGAAACAAAGGTCCGTGTTATCAAGCCAAGATTTAATCCTTCAAGTTGGATTTTGGTGTGGGAGAAACCCATGGAAGATCTCAAAATGGCTAAAATGAGAGTATTAATCTTGAAACCTTTTCAACCATCTCATTTCCAGTTACATATTTACTAGTCACCTCTCTCTGCTAACCTCTACTTTTCCTATCTCCTTCCTACCTTTTAGTCTGTAGTAGCTCCTTTTTTATTTCCATCCGCCAGTTGCTCAGCTCTTGACCTTCCCCACTCTGTCCCCTGTCATTCAGTTCTTTTTGCCTTCAGCATTCCCTTCTTCCTTCCTGCAGAAACCCACTGGGAGCAGATAGCCATGGCAGCTTGGCCACAGTGATTTGGGAAGGCCTTTTGATAGGTGAAATACGAGTCCATCAACATCCCTGCAAAGCCATTTTCAAGTTACTCTGATGAAGCGTGGCTCATGACCAATTCATATGTAAGCTGTGCTACCAGATGCGGTACGGATCCCACAGGATGATGTTATTATTGGTCCTTGCTATAGTTCCTGATGTTGCCTTGAAAGAATAAATTGTGCTGTTAGTTACTGCTTGTCATCCTGTTAGAGAGGATGCTACCCCAGACACAATTTAGGTTCTTTACCTTCTTTTAAAGGTAGATGATTGAGACAGACTGGCTGCCGGTTTGTTCTGTCTAGGTGTCGGCCATGACTGTTCTCAATCTGTATAATGTGTGAAAGCAGCATGATATATGTTAAAAAAATAAAAGAAGCTTAAATTTCAGTGCATAAAACCCTTCTGACATGATGTTCTAAGAAGGAGTGAAGACAGAACAAGAGGAGAATGTCTAGCAATGTGATGACGAAACAGTATTATAAGCAAGAAATTTGTTTCCCTTTCTCAATTCTTACATCTTTTACTATTGAAATTGTCCAAAGAAAAGATGTATATAACATAGCCAATTGATTCTATTATATGAAGTGATGCTGTCAGCTAAGTTGATCTGATTGATCACATGTCTTGCAATACAAGCAATGACATTTGTTTTAACTAATAGAACGCAAAAACAAGAGTGTCTGTATCGCATCTGTGCATTTCATGATTTCATTTAAAGTTTTTATATGTCATTGCTCTTTTTATTATGTGCTTTTGCTAGTAAGAGAGGATTAAAGGAGAAAAGAGAAATCGTTTTGCTTCTGCCTTTTGACTATCATCAGGCTTGACTGGCCCCTGAATCACATGGAGAAGACAATTCTTAGTACTGTATGCATTTTAATACCTTAACATTTTATTCCAAATTCTTCCTAACTGAATTACTATTTTTTAATGAGAAGTGTTATCTGCCTAAGCACCCTAGTGACTTGCCCTGGATCACAGTGATTGCTGGCAACATACTACTTGTTCTAAAACATCAAAGCTAAGACGAGACTAGGCTTAGCAATAGTAGGAAACAAGTTCTAAGTATTAAAAGTACCAAGCTCTTGCCTATCCAGGAGACGGCATAACAGCTTGTTTTATTCATAACACCAAAGGAAATTCTCTGGAACTTAAATTGGATGTTCACTTAGATTGTAGCGATGTAGTTAAATTGGGCGAGCTAAAAAAAAAAGCACCCAGTTGTTTGTCCCTAAATGCATTTTCTTCTGGAAACTCTCCCTGAATTATTTTATATTTGGCTTTCTGTCCCAATACAAGATGAAACATTTTTATGTGGGATTTTTTCCCCCTGCCATTTTACAGGTACCTCTGCTAAAAACTATAATTTAACCTGCAGTTTTGATAGCACCAGAAGGAAAGATTGGAACAAATACGATCATACTACCTCCATTTCCTTGCTGTGATCCATCTGTTCATTATGTCAAGGTCAAAGCTAAAAATTTTAAACTCTCTTTATTTTACAAAATGGAAAATGTCAGAAAATGTCAGGATTAGGAACAGTGTTGACAGAGTCAATGCTACAAAGCATCATTTATGAGAGCAGCAGAACATATAAATGCTGTGAAGTTCTTAGCTTTTAAGAGAGGAGCATGTTCTTCCCCAACAGAGCAATATGCACTTATATTAATACCCTTACTAGGCAAGGTTTTATGGCAGCTCAGTTTGCTACCAATATATAAATCCCTCTGATTTAGATGTGTTTTGACTTCTCCCTTTCTCCACTACATTCCTCCTTTCCTGTGTTAGTAGTTAGATATCAATTTAAACAACCTTCTGCCCTTTGAACTTACTTTCTCTCAGAACTTGAGACAGGCTAAAAGGCTTTTCCCCAGAATGCAGTGGTACTGTAAATGATAGCCACCCTTTGCCCATGTATCCTTTCACCTTGGAGTGGTCCTCCAACGAAAAGAAAAAAGTTATTTATTTTGTGACTGGTGTTTTGCCTTGCCTTATTGCGTGCCTTCAGATCCTTAATTGAATTAACAGACTTTTGTGTGTATTTTTTTGAAAAGCAATGAACTGAGTTCAGTACAAGTCTACAGTAAACAAAAAAGCAAATAGCAGAGTAAGTGTTCCTTTCATTCCATTAAGTACTTAAGCATATACTTAATTTCATTTGGAATTACAGTGGGACCTTAGCAAATTTTTAAATATCTTTCTCAATCAGTTAAATAAGTTTATAAATTGAAAACAAAGACGACAGAGGCAGCCCAGAATTTTAAACAGCAGACCTCATCCATTGGCAGTCCCTCTACCACAAAACCTGCAAAACAAACACATAGTAAAGCAGATGTCTGAATTCTGAACAAAATATTTTTATACATAACTGTCTGGCTGAAAACTAGGAAGGTGGCATTGATCCCAGGAGAATTTTTTTTGTGGTGGGTTTTTTTTCCCTTTAAAATTTCATCCTGATTTAATCATGATTGATTTGCTGAAACTCAACTATTCATTCAGCTTCTTCACAGCTATAATGTATGACTGCCTCCCAATACTTAATGAGTTAAGCATTTCTTAGGCTCTGTTTTTCAAAGCTGAGGCTTTTGTTTAAGAGAAAGTACCTTCAGAAATACTTGTTCAGTTTTTTAGGCAAGCAACACTGTTGTGACAGTTGAGTTAAAAACTCCATTGTCAGAAACCTCTCTAATAGAGTTAGATATTGATCTAATTCAAATTTTCACTTAGTGATTACAGGAGTCAAATTCGAATCTTACTTTCTGAATAACATGAATTTGTAATTTCACATCTTTGTGTTGGATACCTGTACTGCTTCACACACATACTAGGTAGCCCAGCCTGTATATTTCTCAAAACTGGCATTGCACTGTGGGGTAGCTGTGGGAAGCTCGAGTCATTATAGATTCAAAATGTAATTGGACATACAATGTCAGGAATGGCCCTAGCCGTGTGGGCTTTGTGAGAATTACGGTATGGGAGCTGTGTGCTGCATCCCCAGCTTGGGAATTACTCTTCAGTATGAATGGAATTTGGTCCATAGCCATGAATACAATATAGGGAAATAAGGATAAAAGGAGAGGCTGCTTTTGCTGACATGAAAGCACCTCCATCCATATTTCCTTTTTTATACGAGGTGCTTCTGCTGCTGCCAAGCTCATAACTTCAAAGTCCCTTCTGTCCTTGCGAGCCATAATTCTGTGTCTTGGTCTCTGTTTCCTATCTTCCTAGCCGCTCCTTTGCTACTGTTGTTTATTCTGTTCTTATATCTGCCTATATCTTTTTGCTTTGCCCCAAGCAGACTTTTATTCTGAGTGAGTTTGTAACATCTGTTTGTAGCTTTATGGCTGTCCTGGTTTTTATGTATTTATTAAGTTTTTTTTTTCAGAAGACTGTTTTGTTTCACAAGATACCTAGTTCATTCCCTAAAAGATTCTTCTGCACATGTGAAAGATTTTCCAGTTCCATGTTATGATTTTAATTCTTGTTTGTTCGGCTTGTTATCTTATTTCATTTTCTTCCCACTTCAATTTACTTATGTCTCTTCAAGAATTCATTCAGAAAGTGGGTTTGCACAAGATATCACAGCTTTAATCCACGGACTCCTGCTTAGGTATTTTCCTATTTCTACTCAAGACACTAATCTTCCTTTACAATAAAACAACTTAATAAGCTGAAGAAAATTGATAAGGCAATTTAATTGCCAGTGCTTATGTATTTTCTTAGTATAGCTAATATCCCACCAAAGGTGGTATACAAGAGGTACCAGAAGCTGTCAACTAAAGAACTAAAAGAATGGGAGCAGATTACCAAATACAGTGTAAAAAACCCAAAAAACCCCACAAACCCCCCCCCCAAAACCCACAAGACATCTTTACAAAGTTTCTTTTATTTATTCCACTTTTATAAATACCGCAGAAAGTGATAACTTTGTTTATAAATTGAAGGAATAAAGTGAATGTGCCAACATGAAAAAATATAAACAATTATATTGTCAGTCATTGTTTGAATTATTCATTTGAAATATCTTTTAAGAGTTTTTCATTGCATCTGTAAGGCAAAGAAACGTATTTATAAGAGTAAAATGTAATAAATAATTATTGAGGTATGCATCAAAGAACTCTTTTGATTATTTTAGAATAAATACTCCAAAATGCCACTTCTGATTTTATTGTCAAGTTTTGGAACATTTGATGTTTTCTGTAAGGTTTCAAACCTAAGGCAAATAAATTTATAAAAAAGACCAACTTTTATCTTTCAAAGGAAGTGTGTAGCTGTTGTGACTGGCTCAGAAAAATATAATTAACAAGTTGACAAATAACAAAGTCATCAAAAATGTATTTTAATTAACGGGAACCAATTCTGAAATTTTAAAAATTTGTGTTTGTAACTCCACATCCTCTACTACTTGCCAGATAGGACATTATTTTCAGTCCACGCTGATTTGCATACAACCTCGCGTTACCAGATATTTAGGATCTTTATGAAAAGCTGTCCACTACAAATACACAGATCACATTCTTCCTCCTTCAAAGCACATACTCATTCACCAAAGTAATTCTCCAGGTCTGTGTGGGGAAAAAAAAAATGCAGCATCTGTTGAGGGCCATGGAAAGTTAGCTTTCACTACTCAAACTTGGATAAAAGTTAATTAAGGCTAGCTCTATAATCAGCCAATCAAATGATATATCAACAAAACTACTTTTTTAAATAATAAAATCCCACCCTACTAGGAAAGCATTTTGAAAATAAAAGTAGTAAATCAGAAAAATATATAATGAAATATACAGAGTGCATAAGGGAAAAAAGCAAGTACATAAATTATTGTAATACTAAAATCTCCATAGTTTTAAAAAACTTTATTACTCATCTAGTAACGGCATTTCAAGAGAAATGTGCAATAGAAATATCCAGTCCATTCTAAATTTTCAGAAGTAGGAAAAGTTTCAAAAACAAGTTGAGAGGTGAATTTGAGCCATTTTGGGAAAAGGACTGAGAGTGGCATTAAACATTCAGTGGGAAGTACAGGTAAGAAAAACTAATAGCTATTTCAAGTTGTCTCTTGGTGCAAAATTCAGTCTTATAATGAAATATTCAGAGCACATTCAATAGCTGTAACTCAGATCAGACACAGTCCCAGGTCTCTCGATCCCTTTGCTGTTAACAATTAACAGGGTCAGGATTAAGAGACCCAATTAATAAAGAATAACTCTCAGAAAGAAAAAAGATTTTTGCCATTGACTTTAATGGGACGAACATTTACTAACTAGTTCAATATACACCAATGCAGGCAATATAAAATAATTTAAAACCATCATAGAAATATTGTGTAAGTATTAAAATGGATAAAATAGAAAATTATCATCACTGATTTCTAGGTTTTGACTTGTATCTTTCATCCTTTCAGTTCAAAGTCATGATTATTTGCACATTTGTTATTAAAAGAGAACTCAGTATTCTTTTTTAAATGTAGTGAAGTTGGTGAATTGAATTTTTTCACTTTCAATTATACAGGTTTGGACATAAAAATGGTTCAAAGTATGTCGTTAATATGTTACAGTCAAAATAATGGGTAATTGGAACTGAATGTCTGTTTTTATCTGGCTGCATCTAGCTATCAAACAAACCTTTCTATTAATTGTTAAATCATAATGACTTCAAAAGACATTTCTCAAGTCAGTGTTGGAACTCTGATAACCTAATCTCCACTGAGCACTGTGACTGCATTGATCTGCCTTGTCATTAGACTCGTCAGCTCTGTACCTACTTTTATTCCCATAAGTTAATGAAAGACTTTACATTTTTTGAGAAAGTAACCTTTTCAAAAGTAGTTTTACAGGTAAGGTTTTAGAAGACACAGTTGTTTTTTTATAATAAAGATTTTTTACTATTAGTTCCTCACTTTTAGGAGTCATTTCCTGAATGCTCAAGTAGCGTAAAAATGAGTGGAAGCGTGATACAACCTTGATTTCTAAACTTTCTCGTTTTGTGGGAGATAGACTAAAGCTAAATCCTGAATAATCTGGTCAGGCAAAACACCATCTGAGGAAAGAGGGAGTTTGGTTTGGGAGTTTGATCAAGCAGAGCTTGATCTGACATGCTTAATGCTGAAAGTGATTGCACCCACAGAGGAGTGTGCAGACATGCGTGGAGACCTGTCACGTCTCATCCCAAATGGTAACCATCTATCTCAGCTTAAGAGACAGACTCCAGCTTCACATACTACACTTCTGAAAAAATTGTGGAATGCCACTGCATCTCTGGGCAAACTGGCTTCTCAGGGCTGTGCCATTGGTACGGAGGCCAGGCAAGGGAGATTTTGCTCTTTCTGAAACAAGGCAGCTGGAGGAAGAGTGAGCAGCAGCGCAGCAGCAAGACCCCGATCTCCATTCAGTAGCTAGGCTGCCTGCACTCATGTGCACAATCAGTGCTGCTGCTTTCAGCTGTTGTGAGGAACCACATCTTAAAGAGAGTGAGAGCGCAGGCTGTCACGACACCGACAGAAACGTGTACGGAGGAGAATCCCATGAGCGGTTTCGCAGATCCAGCCGATCAGCACCTAGGCTGGCTCCCATCTGCGTAGCTGTTTGAAGGATCATAACATAGCATCGTACTGAGCAAACAGTAGGCTGATAGCTCTCACATTATGTATCAGTAGCAAGCATTAATTTCCCATTACTTGTTGATACTAATTAAACTTGTTAAGAGTTTATGGTAGAAGTACAGACATTTAGAGGCAAAAGTGAGAAAGACAGTTCATATGGCTTCAGCTTCATGTGGCTTACAGCTCCAGAGCAAAGGAGAGGAAGGCAGTGGTATTTTACAATAGATGGCACGAGGAGAGCAGACAGATGTGTGAGACGATAATTAAATAGGCACTGTGGGAAATATCTAATGACAGTATGTTAAAGAGATAATATTTAGATACAATTCAATATATTGACAACGAGAACAAATACTTCATGAGCCTGCTATGATGCAATATTCTCCAAGATGTGCCTCCTACATTGCCATACAGATATAGACAGGGTGTATTTGTTTTGCGGGAGACTTTAATAAAATTTTCCAAGACCATTTGCCTTAAAATTTAGCTAGGTTTGCCTGAGCTCGTTTGGCTAAAGCTCAAGACATGTGTTATAAAGCATGTTGATTTTTTTTTTCCCCTGAGATACTATTTAAAAAGTAAAAGTGTCTGTGTTTTCATACAGTATATTGGAAAACAAAGGGATTCTGTCATTTGGAGAATGTCGACATGAAATATGTTAGAGATCATAGCAAAGTGAACACTTAAAAGATCATCAGCTTGACACTGTCAAGGAAATTATTTTAAATTTTTGCTTGAACTTGTCCCCACAGGGGTCTTTTTCTGCCTGTGCCTCTCTTTTTATTCGTGAAACCTACAGCTGTGGTGCTTCACTTGTGTTGAAAACCATAAAAACACAACAACAAAGAAAAAAGGCAAATCAAAAACATTGAAAGAGAGTATAAAATATCTGCTGTTCTGTTCCCTGGGCTCTCTGCTTCAGAGTTCTATTCACTTAAAACATTTTCCAGCTTCTGAAACACTTGATTAAAGTCAATTGGGAAAAAGATAAGCTCTTAAAAGTGTTAATTTGTGACTCAGAAAACTTGAATAAGCCTAAATATGAAATTCTCTGTTGCTCTGTATTCATGATTATGGGGCTTGTTTGGAGAACATTTTAACATTTCTTCGCACACTCTCTGCACCTACATCTGCTTTGTGTTGCGTATTTTTTTAAGGCATTCATTAGTACAGTGTTGCAGTTCAGCTCTAAGCTTCTCCGACGTCTTTTCAATCTCTTGAGGTTTTAGAAAACCTCCTTCAGATCAGAAGCCAGGTGTTTCTTTTCCTTTGTCTTTCTCTGGTCATACAAGCCCACGTGTATTCCTTGCTTGACCTCATGTACTAGACTAACAGTTGAACAGATACTCTTGTTTAATTAATATTCTCTCATTCTTAGGCTGTGGTCATATGGATGAAATTTAGGAATAGAACCAGAACAAGCTGCACTGGGATGGATGTGTGCAAACAAGCAAGCTCTGCTTTGAGGAGGCAAGAATGGAGAAGACCAAGCACTAGAAGGTAACTATTTGAAGCTTTGACAGATCTGCACCTCCCAGAGCATGTTTGCTACCATTGGAGCAGAACAAAATGATTTTTAGAGAATATGCTCATTGTTCATAGCTTTTTCCAAATTAAGATAGCTTATCTTTCAGTGTCTTAACCCCTTCATATGTCAAACCTAATTTATTTTTCATACAGAAGGCATTCTCTGCATACTCTCTTCTTTCCTACTTTGAAGGTTATTAAATGTCTTCTAATCTAGTAATTCCTAACTCTTGTCGCTTTTTGCAAGAACAAAATTATCACTGCATATCTTAGAGATAACCCTATGCCTTGTCTCTCACACCTCCCTCCTCCAGTCAACCCCTTTTTCTTGTGGCACATTTGTGAGAATCCTGATATTAACATCAGTTATGTATTTGCCTTAAGAAGAGAATTCACTTCTTCAACTGACAGTTTCTAGTCTGCCCTTGGGCAGCTCTTATAGTCCTGTTGTATAATACATAGATGCTTACATACAGCCTACAAGGTGAACGGCAGCAGGCTTTTGAGCACTTGAAAGCCTTTTCAAAATCTTGAAATTGCATATTTAGTTATTGAGGCCTTAGACCCTATCTTCTATTCATAAGCATATCATGCATGCATCATATAAAATTAAGAGCTGTTTCTGAAATTATTCCTATGTTATGCTGGTCTTGAAAAGGGTTATATTATTTCCCTCATGCAATTGTAATCTCTAGTGTCAAATATATTTTTATATATATTTATCAATGACATGGACAGCGACATCGAGTGTACCCTCAGCACGTTTGAAGATGACATCAAGCTGAG